>Ga0193729_1000021_pt1 | contig 76346 bp, 77 predicted proteins | sample U1c2metaG_FD_143036 | JGI IMG/M metagenome (GOLD analysis project Ga0193729, IMG submission 143036) | Soil microbial communities from a riparian zone of the East river system, Colorado, United States - U1c2 | ecosystem: Environmental > Terrestrial > Soil > Riparian zone | place: USA: East River...
CGCGCCGCGTGTGCCATGCGTACGGCTTCGCGGATGCCGCCGGACTTTGCGAGCTTGATGTTGATGCCGTGCGCGCGCTCGGCGCAAGCCGCGACGTCGCTCAACCGATGGCAGTCCTCGTCGACGTAGATCGGGATCGGCGACGCAGCTTTCAGGCGGGGACCGTCAGGGTCGCCGGCCGGCAGCGGTTGCTCGCAGTACTCCACGTCGAGCTCGGCGAGCCGGGGCAGGGCGTCGAGCGCCTCGTCGAATGTCCAGGCCTCGTTCACATCGACCTGGAGCGGCGCCCGCGTGACCTCGCGAACAGCGCGGACGCGCTCCACGTCGAGGCCGTCGCCCGCGCCGAGCTTCAGCTTCAGTCGGGTGAAATCCACCGCCCGGGTCGCACGCCGCGCCATGTCGTCCGGATCGCCGAGCCAGATCGTCCAGGACGTAGGAGGTCCCTCGCGTTCCAACCCGAGCAGTCGCCAGACCGGGAGGTCGACGAGCTTTCCCTGCAGATCGTGCAGCGCAGCGTCGATCGCCGCGCGTGCCGCCCATTCGCACGCCGGCAGTCGCTCCTCGATTGCCTCGAGCGCAAACGGATCGTCCCCGAGCACGTCGGCGTGCTCGTCGAGGTACGCGAGCGCGGACTCCGCGGTCTCGCCGTAGCGCTCGATCGGAGCCGCCTCGCCGAAACCCGAGACCTTGCCGTGCCGTACCTCCACGAACACGACATCGGCGGTGTCGCTCGACTCGCGTGAGATGACGAACGTCTCGGCGAGCTCCAGTGTCGCGATCCGGGCGGTCATCTCCATCGGGGCTACACTAGTCATCCCCGCGCCTGTAGCTCAGGGGATAGAGCGTGCGCCTCCGGAGCGCAAGGTCGCAGGTTCGATTCCTGCCAGGCGCACTCCCGAACGAAGTCCGGCGACGCTTCGCGTCGCCATGATGACTTCGTTCGATTCATCTTCTACCGGTGAGCGCCTGCGGCGAACGCCGGCACAGCCGGCATTCGCGGCGTTAGCCTCTTCGGCTTGCGCGACTACCTGAGAAGTCTGAATCCGCAGCTGCCTCGGGACGTTTGGATTCTTCAGGCGGGCGGGCTCGCGAACATGTTCGGGAACGGGGTGATCGGGCCCTTCCTGATCATCTACCTCCACAACGTGCGTGGGATCTCCCTTGGCGTGGCGGGGCTCGTCGTCGCGTCCAACTCCGCCGCCGGGCTCCTCTCCGGATTCGTCGGTGGTGCGCTCTCCGACCGGCTGGGGCCTCGCCGAGTCTTGACCGGCGCCCTCATCGTGATGGCCGTCGCGTTCGCGCTCTTCCCGCTGATACGCAACCCGTGGCAGGCGTTTGCGTTGAACGCGCTCGTCGGTCTCGGCAGCGGGTCGTTCTGGCCGAGCCAGTCCACGCTCCTCAGCTCGCTCACACCGAAGGAGCGGCGTCATAGCGCTTTCGCGCAGCAACGAATGACCATGAACCTCGGGATCGCGCTCGGCGGGCTCGTCGCCGGTGCCATCGCACGCACGGCGCACCCGGGCACGTTCACGTTCCTTTTCCTGCTCAACGCCGCCACGTTTCTCGTCTTCGTCGTCGTGCTGCGGATCGTTCCGGCACCGCGTCACCGCGAGGCGCACCACGAGCCCGGCCGTTACGCCGACGTGTTGCGTAACAGCGTCTTCCTTCGCTACGTCGTCCTCAACGTCATCTTCATCGGCGCCGGGATCGCCGTCATGAGCGAGCTGCTCCCGCCGTTCGCGAAGAACACCGCGCAGGTGAGCGAACCTGCGATCGGGGTGCTCTGGTTCGTGTTCGCGGGCGGCGTCGCGCTCGGGCAGCTGCCGATCGTGAAGCTCATCGAAGGCAAGAGCCGGATGCGCGGACTCGCTTTGATGGGCGTGGTCTGGGCTGGCACGTTCATGGCAGTGCTGGTCGGCGGGACCTGGTTCACCGGCACCCAGGCCGCCGTCGTCTTCGGCATCGCAGTTGCGGTGTTCGCCCTGGGCGAGTGCCTGCACGGCGCCATCTATGCGCCGCTCGTCGTAGATCTGGCGGAGCCCCGGCTGCTCGGCCGCTACATGGCGTTCTCCAGCTTCTCGTGGCAGCTCGGCTGGCTCATCGGTCCCGCCGCCGGAGGCTTCGTTCTGCAGACCGAACCACTGACGCTCTGGCCTGCCGCTGCGGCGATCTGCCTGCTTGCGTCGGTGTATGCGCTGGCGCTGGAAAGGCGGATCCCCGCACACCTCCACCTCACGCCCCACGTGGATTCCTTCGCAGGCGTCCCGGGTACCATGGCGAACATGGCGCCAACGACCGACGAGCCGCTCAGTACCGATGCCCAGCCTCCCCCGCATCCGGAGGACGAGGCCTCGCGGATTCGCCGAGGCGGTCGCACCGCGCCCGGAACCACGCGTCGCTGAGCTCAGCGCCAACGGCCTCACCTGGATCCACCTCGACCCGCCGATCGATCCCGAGACGGTCAACGCCTTACGCGAGCGTTTCGGCTGGCATCCGCTCGACGTCGAGGACGTCCTGTCGAAGCGCCAGCGGCCGAAGGTCGACGACTACGTCGACGACGGCTATCTCTTCGGCGTTCTCCACTTCCCCGCGTACGACAAAAACGTGCAGCGCCTGAACGCCGGCGAGCTCGACTTCTTCCTCGGTCCCGACTACCTCGTCACGATCTCCAATGTCGAGCTCCTTCCGGTCACGCGGCTCTTCAACCGCGTCCAGGAGGACGAGCGCTTCCGCGAGCAGCTTTTCAGCAAGGGATCGGGCCGCCTCCTCTACGAGGTGCTGGACGATCTCTTCGACTACTGCTTCCCGATCCTCGACAAGATCGCCTACAAGCTCGACTCGATCGAGGACGACATCGAGGATCTCCGCTCCGAGGAGATCGTCACCGACATCTCCAAGGTGAAGCAGGAAATCATCTCCTACCGCAAGATCATCAAGCCCCAACGCCCCGCGCTTCGACTGCTCGAGCGACACATCGAGCGCTTCCTCCCCGAGGAGCTCGAGCTCTACTTCGACGACCTCGTCGATGCGTCCGAGCGCATCTGGGATCTCCTCGATAACTACAAGGAAGTCGTGGAGGCGCTCGAGAGCACGAACGAGTCCGTGATCTCGCATCGCCAGAACGACATCTTGCGGATCCTGACGGTGTTCTCCGTGGTCCTGCTCCCGCTGACCCTCATCTCCGGGATCTTCGGGATGAACGTCCTCTTCCCCGGCGAGCACACCCGCCTGGCGTTCTGGGCGATCGTCGGCCTGATGGTGGCTGTGATCGTCGGGATGGTCGGGTTCTTCAAATACAAGCGCTGGCTCTGAACGGAAGGAAGCGCTAGCTGTCCGGCTCGAGGTGGGCGTTGAAGCCGACGCTGTAGGCCTCGGCCGCGAAAGCATTCGCCTGAGCCGCATCGGTGAAGCCCTTCATCATCACCTCGTACCCTCCGCAGGGGTCCGCCTCGAGCTGCGCGTTCACGAGCCCATATGACGCCGCGAGGGAAACAGTTGCGTTGGCCGAGTCAAGGTTAGGTTCGTGCGCCATTGCGACTTCGAGCTCGCCGTTCTTGTCGGGCGCCTCGTAGCACTCGACGGTCGGATGGAAGGTGGACTTCCGTGCCTCTTCCTGGATGGCCACCGCAGTGGCGAACGTGTCGTAGCCGCGAATGACGACTCGGAACTCGTTGCAGCCGACCTCGATCGACGTGAACGTGAAGCCCTGCGCCATGACCTGCTTCTGCAGCTTTTGAGCGGCAGCGAGCGTCGCGGGCCTGCCGAACACGACCTCGGGCCCCGTCGTGTACGCCGGCACTCCGCCGCACACCTTCCTTGCCTTGGGAGACGCCGACGACGTTCCGGAGAACGCAACCACAATCACGGCGGCGGCCGCCATGGCGACTATCCCGACTACCCGCACGGCCGGTACTCCTACCATGACCGCTCGAGGTCTGGGCGGTTCTTTACGAGATCCTCAAAATCGAAGCGCCGGGAGCCGGCCCCGAGCAAGTCCCTCGTTCGGGCCATCCAGGGGGCATCCCGCAGCCCCGAGGACTAAAGGATGTCCGCGTCGCCCGGACGCAGGGGTCTCGCTCTGCTGCTCGTCACCGCCGCCGCCCTCGCGGCCGGCAGCCCGACCCCAGCCGCGGATCGGCCGACGATCAAGAGACTCAGCGTGTTCGGCTTGGGCCAGGGAATCGGGCGAGTCCGCTCGCGGGTCGTCCATACCACGCTGCGACGCTTCGCCGACGCGCTGCCTCCGGGCAGCTGGGGCGGCGTCTACACCGCCAAGAGCGGCGCGCACGTCACGATCTATTCGTCGAAGGAGTATCCGGTCGACGAATCGGCGAACCAGGCCGCGGCGGACTTCGTCGACAGCCTCGTGCACGGCAACGAGATTTCCACGGTCAGCATCTACTTCGCTCCTCCGGCCGAGGTCGGGATCCTCTGCAACAGCCAGGAGGTCGACGGCTGCTACTACCCTGCGACCGGCCAAATCGTCACGGTCGGCGAGGACACGCCCTGGAGCACGGTCGAAGAGGTCGTGACGCACGAATACGGACACCACGTCGCGAACAACAGGCTCAACGATCCCTGGCCCGCGGTGGCTTACGGGACGAAGCGCTGGGCGACGTACGAGGGTGTCTGCCAGAAGGAGATCGCCGGCGCCGCTTTCCCCGGTGACGAGGGCGAACACTATCTCCAGAATCCCGGAGAGTCCTTCGCGGAGTCGTACATGCATCTCAACGAGGTGAAGCTCGGCCTGCCGGAGACGCCCTGGGGCTACGACCCGATGTTCACGCCTGATACAGCCGCTCTCGCGGCGATCGAGCAGGACGTGCTCAAGCCCTGGAAGCGCACGGCACTCAAGTACCTGAGCGGCCGCTTCCTTCGGCGCAGCCAGCAAAAGACGTTCACCTTCAAGACACCCCTCGACGGCGTGTTCGCTGCCGAGCTTCGCGGTCCCCAGGGCTCGACGCTGACGCTCACTGGGCCCGCGAACGTCAAGCGCGTCTCGTCCCGAGTCTCGGCGGCACTCGTCTGCGGCGAGCGCTCCGTCACCGCTCGCTTCAAAGCGGGCGGCGCCGGTCGCTTCGCGGCGGCCACGCTGATCCCCTAGATGGCGATGAAGGAGTCGGGACCGCGTACCCGAAGTCGTGAGTGGCTCGTTCCACTTCCGACATGCTCACTCTCCAGGCGATCCTCCTCACCACCTCCCTGCTGATGGTCTTGGCCATGGTCGGATCGCTGATGTTCCTCGCAACGATGCGCGGCCGGATCGAGCCGGAGCCGATTGCGGTCGAATCGGTGGATCTGCCGCTCTAGACTCGCCCGCGTGGAGCAGCTATGGGCGCCCTGGCGCCTCGAGTACATCAAGTCCGCAGCTGAGGAGCGTGGCTGCGTCTTCTGCGCGGCCGTGGCGGGTGACGACGAGGAGCGACTGGTCGTCCAGCGCGGCGCGCACGCGATCGCGCTCCTGAACAAGTATCCGTATTCCTCCGGCCACATCATGGTCGCTCCCATTCGGCACATCGGTGAGTACGGCGAGCTCACCGCAGAGGAGGTGCTCGAGCTCCACCGGCTCGCGTCGACCGGCATGGTCGCGCTGGGAGCGCTCTACGCGCCGCAGGGGTACAACGTCGGCTGGAACCTCGGTCGGAGCGCGGGTGCCGGCGTCGTCGACCACGTGCACCTCCACGTCGTGCCGCGGTGGGGCGGTGACACGAACTTCATGCCGGTGCTCGCCGACGTGAAGGTGCTGCCGGAGCACCTGGCCGAGACCCGCCGCCGACTCGTGGAGGCGTGGCCTAGGAGTTAGGCGGCGACGCCGGCGCCGTACTTGGCGCGGAGATATGCGAGGTAGGGCTTTGCGTCGATGTGGCTTCCGGTCGCACGCTCGAGCGTCTCCTGCGGCGAGAACTTCCTGCCGTGCGCGTGGACGTGCTCTCCGAGCCAGCCGCGCAACGCGGCGAAATCGCCGCGCTCGACCTGGTCTTCCAGATCGGGACCGTCCTCGAGCGCCTTCTCCCAGATCTGCACGGACATGACGCTTCCGAGGAGGTACGTCGCGAAGTACCCGATCAGCCCCGAGGCCCAATGGGTGTCCTGGAGGACACCGTGCGCATCGTCCGGCACATCGACTCCGAGATAGTCCCGCATCTTCTCGCTCCACACCCGCGGCAGGTCACGGAGCTCGACGCGCCCGTTGATGATGTCCTGCTCGAGCTCGAAGCGAAGGATGATGTGCATGCCGTACGTCACCTCGTCCGCCTTGATCCTGATCAGCGACGGCTGGACGCGGTTGATTCCCGCCACGAAACGGTCGAGCCCCACTCCGCTCAGCTGCTCGGGATACGCCTCCTGTATGCGCGGATAGAAGAAACGCAAGAACTGCGGGCTGCGCCCGACGAGGTTCTCCCACAGCCTGCTCTGGGATTCATGGATGCCGAGCGAGCATGCGTTGCCGATCGGGAGCCGCTCGAGGTGCCGCGGCAGCTGGTGCGAGTAGAGCCCGTGTCCGTACTCGTGCATCGTCGAGAAGAAGGACTTCATCGTTTGGGGGTCGTAGTTCGTCGTGATCCGGACGTCGTCCACCCCGGCGCCGCTTGCGAACGGATGCTCGGTGGGATCGAGTCGCCACGTGCCGGGCCGGAAGCCGAAGAGGCCGACAACCTCTTTGGCGAGGCGCTCCTGGCGCTCGACCGGGAAGTCTCCGCTCAGGAAGGAGTCGTCCACTTCGCCGTCACGAAGCTCCGCGATCAGCGGCACGAGCTCGGTCTTGAGCTCGTCGAAGATCTCGCGCACCTCAGCGGTGGTCGTGTAGGGCTCGAAGTCGTCGAGCAGAGTGTCGTACGGCTCGTCCACGCCTTCGAAGCAGTCGACGTAGCGCCGCCGCAGCTCGACGTTCCGTTCCAGCGCAGGCAGGAAGAGCTCGAAGTTCGATTCGGCTTTGGCTCTGACCCAGACCGGGCGCGCCTGCGCGGCTGCGTGCGTCATCTCGGCGCGCAGGTCGGTCGGTACGCGGACAGCCTTCTCGTAATCGCGCCGTGTAACTCGGATCAGTGCGGCGTCATCCGAGTCGGCCTCGAGAGATTCTTCGAGCGGACGCAATTCGTCGAGGAGACTCCCGGTCTCGTCTGCGATCAAGAGCTCGTGCGCGAGCCGTCGCAACGTTGCCAGGTGGTCCGCGCGATGATCGGATCCCGCCGGCGGCATCATCGTCTGCTGGTCCCACGAGAGCACTCGGCTGACCTTCTCGAGGTCGCTGATCTTGCCGAGCCGTTCTTCGAGCTGTTCCAGCGGCTTACTCACGCTCGGGGACCTTATCGAGGCGGTCGAGCAGGTCGTCGAAGGCCTGTTCGAGACGTTCCAGCCGTGTCTCGAGCCCGGTTACCCGGTCGTCACCGCGCGGTTGAGGCTCTTCAGACCGGAGCTCGGGCGCGGCGGCCTCTTCGGTCGCACCGCCGAGGAGCTGAACCCAACGCTCCTCCTTCTGTCCCGGGCGCCGCTCCAGTCGCTCGACCAGCTCTCGCTGCGAGAGCGCATCGAGAGTCTCGGCGACTTCCACGATCGACTCGAACCGGTGCAACCGTTCGCTGCGCTGTTTGAGCTCGCGGACTGTCTGCGGGCCGCGCAACATGAGCACGCCGAACACTGACACCTCCGGGCCGGAGAGCTGGAGGGCCTCGTCGAGGAGATGCCGGTACTTGAGAGCACGGCTGCTCGCCCCGCTCGCGAATCGCGTCCAGCCGCGGTTCGACATCCGGTCGAGCGCGGCCTTGATCTCACGCTCCTCGTAGGCGACGACGGGATCGCGGTTCGTCGCCTGGTTGCACGCGAGCCGGAGCGAGTTCAGAGAGAGTGGATACGCATCGGGCGTCGTGCGCTGCTTCTCGATCAAGCAGCCGAGCACACGGATCTCGACGGCGTCTGCATCCACGTGAAAGAGCGGACGATGGGGCTCGAACCCACGACCCTCAGCTTGGGAAGCTGATGCTCTACCAACTGAGCTACGTCCGCGAGGGCCCTAGTTTAGCCGTCTGCGGACCGGCTCTGGACGTCCTCCGGTTGACCTGTTGTAATCGGGGCGGCGGCGGATTCGTCGGCGGCCGACTTTCGATCCACCGCATACCGCGAAGGAGACCCGTATGGACACCTACCGCACCGTCCTGTACTTGCACGTGCTCTCGCTGCTCGTCGGCATCGGCGCTGCGACGGTGGTCGGCGTCTGCCTGTTCCGCCTACGGGCAGCGCAGACGCTCGCGGATGCCCTGCCCTGGGGAATGCTCGCAGGCAAAACCGAGCGCGCGTTCCCCGTTGCCATTCTCGGCCTGTTCTCCACAGGCGCCTACCTGACTAGCGATGCGTGGACCTGGAGCACCCCGTGGATCGACGTTTCCATCGTGGCCCTTGTCATCGTCGCCCTCCAGGGACCGCTGGTCGCAGGTCTCCGGGCCAAAGCCCTCGAGCACGCGCTGATCGACAACGGCCCAGGTCCGCTAGGCGATCGCGCACGAGGTCTGGCGCGCGACCCCGCCCTCTGGGTCGCAACGTTCGCGAATCCCGGGATCGTCCTCGGGATCGTTTGGAACATGCTCAACAAGCCAAGCACTGCGCAGGCGATTGCCGCCGTCGTCGTCGGCTACGCCGTCGGCGCCGCAGGCGCGTTGCCGTTCACCAGAAAGCAGGCCATCGAAGCGCAGGCGACAGTGCCCGACCCGACAGCGTAAGCGACTGCGTACCACGGACTTTTCCATCCCGGTGCGGGTTGGTTCGTCCTGAACATTGCGCGAGGTGCGTGTGCGCTCAACCGGCCGAGTAATCGATTCGAATGTCGGAAGGCTCGCCGGCTGGTGGCGTACTCGGTCGCTCTTCTGGCCGGTGCTTTCCGGGGATGTCCGAGACGTTCTACTCTGGCCGTCAACCTCTCGCCGCCGATGCCGGCTTCGCCTGGCGTCGGCTCTCAACGCCGGGGTTCACCGCTCGAAGTCATCATGGCACGCGGAGCGGGCCGGACTTCGAGCGGCTAGTCGGTGATGACGACCGGTGTGCCGAGCTTCACGTGATGGAAGAGCCACTCCGCATCGGAGATGTGCATACGGATGCAGCCATGTGACGCGGAGTAGCCGATCGATGCGTCGTCAGGCGTGCCGTGGATGCCGACACCGGGCGCGGACAGTCCCATCCAGCGCGTCCCGAGTGGATTCCCCGGCCCCGGCGGAATCGGCTTCTCTCCTTTCGCCCACGCCGAGTCCGGCGGTAACCACCAGGGGTTCAACTGCATGTCGACGATGCTGAACGTCCCGGTCGGAGTTGGGTAGACGGACTGGCCGGTCGCGACACCGAACGTCCGCAGCAACCGCGCGGCCCTGTAGTAACGCAGCTCGTTGACGCCACGACGAATGACGATGACCGGACCGAAGTTGGCGACGGTCCGCGCGGGGGCGACCGGCTTCACAGCGACACGGATGCGGCGCACGTGCGGCGATTGCAGCGCCCGCACGATGCGCCGCACTGTGAGCTCGCGCAGGACGCTGACCCCGGCCAGCGCTTTCGTGAACTGCGGACGCAGCCCATTGAGCCCGCTCAGCTCAGCGTCCACGGCCGCAACCGAGATGCGTTTGTCGAGCGCGTTCACGAACCGGCGCACCTCCTGCTTGTTCACTGCGGGCACGAGTGGAACGGCTGCGCCGCCCTGGGCCTCGAGCGCCTGCAGGACGCCGTCGGCGATTGTCACGCGCGCGCCGAACCGCGCGGGGTGAAGCTTCCAGTGCCGCTCGCCGTAGACGAGCCGGACCGGCTTGGCGAATGCCGGACGAAGGGCAGCCTGGGCCTGCTCGTTGGACATGCCCCCGACCGGGATACCCGCGACCGTCACGCCCGGCTCGACCAGGACGGGCCGCGCAGCGTCCCCGCGGAGAGCCGGAGCGAGAGCCGCGACGACCAGGACCGTGAGGGCGAGACGGCGGATCACCTGGACGAAATCGTACTCACGCCTCGACCAGTTACCAATACCCGGAGAGGAGGGGCGAACCGCCGCAGCGTCGCCCCTCCGAGTGGGAAAGCTTAGGCGATACTTCTCCCCGGACAAAACGAGGGAGGGAGCCGAATGGACGTTCAGGGGCTACAGAAGATCGCCGAGCAGATCGTCGCCGACGGGAAGGGCATTCTCGCCGCTGACGAGAGCACCGGGACGATCAAGAAGCGATTCGACTCAATCGGCGTCGAGTCGAGCGAAGAGACACGCCGGGCGTACAGGGAGCTCCTCTTCACGACGGAGGGGGCCGAGGAATTCATCGGCGGCGTCATCCTCTTCGACGAGACCATCCGCCAGAAGGCGTCCGACGGCACGCCGTTTCCCAAGCTGCTCGAGTCCAAGGGAATCGTCCCGGGGATCAAGGTCGACGAAGGCGCGAAGCCGCTCGCACTCGCCGAGGACGAGACCGTCACCGAAGGGCTCGACGGACTTCGCGAACGGCTCGCGGAATATCGCGAGCTCGGTGCGCGCTTCGCGAAATGGCGCGCCGTGATCACGATCGGCAAGGACATCCCCAGCGAGTACTGCACCTGGACGAACGCGCACGCGCTCGCCCGGTACGCCGCGCTCTGCCAGGAAGCAGGCGTCGTCCCGATCGTCGAGCCGGAAGTCCTCATGGACGGCGACCACACGATCGAACGAAGCTTCCACGTCACGTCGCACGTGTTGCACGCCGTGTTCACCGAGCTGCGCGACCAGCGAGTCCAGCCCGAAGGGATCTTGCTGAAGCCCAACATGGTGCTCGCAGGTTACGACAGCCCGGAACAGGTGTCCGACGAGGAGATCGCGCACCAGACCGTCCGCTGCTTCCGCCGGCACGTTCCCGCTGCGGTACCGGGAATCGTCTTTCTCTCGGGCGGGCAATCCGAGGAAGAGGCAACGCGACGGCTGAATGCAATGAATGCGCTAGGCCCGCATCCATGGAAGCTCTCGTTCTCCTACGGACGCGCGCTCCAGGCGGCGGCACTGAAGGCCTGGGGCGGCCTCGAGGAGAACGTCGAAGCGGCGCAGCGTGCCTACTACCACCGCGCCAAGATGAACAGCGCGGCGCAAACCGGGATGTATGTACCGGAGATGGAGAAGGAGGCCGTGGCCGTCTAGTGGTACTCAAGCCCTGTCAGGGCCTGGAGCTTGTCCAGCGCGTGCGTTGCCTCGACTCGGCGCGAGGTGCCGGAGCGTGAGCGCATGACGATCGAGTCGGTGACCGCGCCGTTCGGGAGATAGCGAACGCCGCGTAACAGCGAGCCGGTGGTGACACCAGTCGCTGCGACGAAGACGTCATCGCCGGCAACGAGATCGTCGGTCGTCAGCACTTGCTCCGGATCGAGGCCTGCAGCAACGAGCTGCTGTCGCTCCTCGTCGTCGCGTGGCCAGAGCTTCCCCTGGATGCCGCCGCCGACGCACTTGAGCGCCGCAGCCGAGATCACGCCTTCAGGTGTGCCGCCGATCCCGTAGAGCATGTCCACCCCGGTTCCGCTCTGCGCTGCCGCTATCGCCGCGGCGACGTCGCCGTCGCGAATCAGCAGAACCTTCGCGCCGGCCGTGCGAAGCTCCTCGATCAGGGCCTCGTGACGCTCACGCTCGAGGACCACGACAGTGATCTCCCGTGCCGACACTCCTTTTGCCTTGGCCACGCCATTGACGTTCTCCGTCGGCGAGGCGTTGATATCGACGGCGCCGATCCCCTGTGGCCCGACCGCGATCTTGTTCATGTAGACGGCGGCGCCGGGAAAGAACATCGTGCCGCGTTCCGCGACGGCTATGACCGCGATCGCGTTCGGCTGACCGAGCGCCGTCAATCGCGTTCCCTCGAGTGGGTCCACCGCGACGTCGACTTGCGGGCCGGTGCCGTCGCCGACCGGCTCGCCGTTGAAGAGCATCGGCGCCTCGTCCTTCTCCCCCTCGCCGATCACGACGGTTCCGGCCATGGAAACGGAGTCGAGCATCGCCCGCATCCCATCCACGGCCGCCTGGTCGGCGGCGATCTTGTCGCCGCGCCCCACCCAGCGTCCGGCACCCAGAGCTGCGGCCTCGGTGACCCGGACGAGCTCGAGCGCGAGGTTTCGGTCGGGCGGCCTGCCGCTCATACTGGGGCGGCGCTCAGTTGGGCCGCCTTTGTCCAATGAGCGAGGGAAGGGGCATCGGGGGAAACCGTGCGGTTTCCCCACTTGTTCTCCTCGGCCCACGCGGCGATCTCAGCGGCGCGGGGGCTGAGGCGATCCCTGAAGAAGGGAGCTCGTGAGGGAAACATGGTTTCCCTCACGGGAGCGAGCCGCAGGCGAGCGACGCTCATACTGGGGCGGGAGCCTACATCCGTTCCGGTGCCTCGACTCCGATCAGGTCGAGGGCGCGCGCGATCACGTGCTGGGCCCCGCGTACGAGCGCCAGGCGGAACGATTCCGTCTCGGAGCCCACGACTCGGTGCTCGTGGTAGAAGCGGTGGAAGTCGTCGGCCACGCGGATCGCGTAGATCGGAATCGCATGCGGAGCACGTCGCTCGGCTGCCTCCGCGGCGATCACCGGGAACTCGGCGAGTCGCTTGATCAGGTCGCGCTCCTCGCGCTCGAGCACACTCGGAACTGCGACGTCGGCGGTCGTCGCATCGGCGTTGCGCAAGATCCCGGCGATACGCGCATGCGCATACTGCACGTAGTAGACCGGGTTCTTCTGGGAGCGCTCGGCCGCGAGGTCGACGTCGATGTCGATCGGTTGGTCGTGCCCGCGGGAGATCAAGTACCAGCGCGCGGCGTCGATCCCGATCTTCTCCACGAGCTCGTGGAGAAAGACGACGTCGCCGCGACGCTTCGAGATCTTCTTCGTCTGGCCACCCTCGACGATGTGTACGAGCTGGTAGATCAGGACCTCGATCCGCTCGGGGTCGTAGCCGAGCATCGCGGCGGCTGCCTTGAGCCGGCCGACGTAGCCGTGGTGGTCCGCTCCCAGGACGTAGATCGCAAGGTCGAAGCCCCGCTCCAGCTTGTCGCGCACGTACGCGACGTCCGCTGCGAAATAGAGGTACGACCCGTCGGCCGAACGGACGAGCGGGCGGTCCTTGTCGTCGCCGTAGGCGCTCGTGCGCGCCCAGATCGTTCCTTCGGCCTCGTACGTCTCCAGCCGGGGCAAGACGTCGGCGACCTCCTTCTCGATCTCACCCTGGTGCCGCCAGCTGTCGATGTGGATGCGGAAGTCGGCGACCTCCCGGCGAATCTCGCCGAGCATGTGCTCGACGGGATCGACCCTGAGGGCGGCGAGCTCGTTGATGTAGTCGCCCTCGTAACCGCCCTCGGGCAGCTCCTCCCCACTTCGCCGCGCCTCGACCGACGCCCGGAAGAGGTCGACCTGACGGCCCGCGTCGTTGAAGTAGTACTCGCGCTCGACGTCGTGCCCCGCGTAGTCGAGCAGTCGCGCGACGGAGTCTCCGTACGCACCGTTGCGCGCGGAACCGACGGTCAGCGGTCCGGCGGGGTTCGCTGAGATCAGCTCGACCTGGATCTTCTGCGCTCGCTCCGAGTCGGAGCCGCCGCCGTAGTCCGGACCGATCTCCCGCAACGCCTCGGCGAGCCAGGCCGTCGTCACCCACAGGTTGAGGAAGCCGGGCCCGGCGACCTCGGCGCGCTCGATTTCATCTAGCTCCTGCGCGCGCGCGGCCAGGTCGGCTGCCAGCTCTCGCGGCGATTGCTGCCGCTGCGGCGCGGTGCGGAGCGCCACGTTCGTCGCGTAGTCCCCGTGCTCGGGGTCGCTCGGCCGCTCGAGCTCGACGGGCGCGCCCGCGAGCTCCGACAGCCTTACGGCCAGCCGGTCGACCGCGTTAACGGGCAACCGTCTCGCGCGGCGCGAAGAGACCTTCGAGAGCGCGCAACTCTTCCTCGGTTCCGGCTGCGATCAGCACGTCGCCTACCTCGACGACGGCTTCCGGCGTCGGCGTCGTGTCGAAGGTCCCGTCGCGCTTGCGCAACGCGACGATCAGCGCCCCGGTCGCCTTGCGGATCTCGAGCTCGCGGATCGTCCTGCCGCCCTGACCACACGCCTCGGTCACCTCGATCTCCTCGAAGCGCAGGTCGGCGCCCCCTGCGCTGGTCACGACATCGACGAACGCCGTCACCTGTGGCTTCAACAGGAGGTTCGCCATGACCCGTCCGGCTGCCTGGTAGGGCTGCACGATTCGGTCTGCGCCGGCCAGCTTCAGCTTCCTGGAAGCATCCTCGTTCGAGGCGCGCGCGACGATCAAGAGGTCGGGCTTGGCCGCGCGCGCGGAAAGCGTGATGTAGAGGTTGTCGGCATCGTCGTCCGAGGCGGCAACGAGCCCGCTGGCGCGCTCGATGCCCGCAGCGCGGAGGTCGTCGTCGTCAGTGCCGTTGCCTTCGATGAAGGGGACGTTCTCCTCCTCGGCTGCAGCTTTCGCCTCGGGGCTGTAGTCGACCACGGCGAACGGCGCCCTCTCGTGACGAAACTCCTCGGCGACCCGCTGGCCGACCCGGCCGAAGCCGCAGATGATGTAGTGGTCGCGCAACGCGTCGATCGCCCTTCGCCTCCTTCGCTCTGCCCACAGCCCGCCGACCACTCCGCGCGCGATCGCCTCGACGACGAGCGAACCGATGTACGCAAAGATACTGATGCCTGCCAGAACCAGAAAGATCGTCACGATTCGAGCCGAGTCGTTCCTCGGAACCGTGTCGAGCCCCGTCAGCGTGCTGGAGACGACCGCCCGGTAGAACGACTGCAGCCACGACTCGTGGATGGCGAGGCGGAACCCGACCGTGCCGACCGCCAGAACGACGGCCATCGCCGAGAGGGCGTAGGCAAAACGGCGGAAACTGAAGGCGTGCTCCACGCCCGTAGTATCGTTGGGCTGTGGACGAAGAGGCCCAGGAGCGCCAGCTCAACATCCATCTGGATCCGGAGCAGATGGCGGGGGTCTACGCGAATTTCGCGAACGTCACGTTCTCTCCGTATGAGTTCACGCTCACCTTCGCGCGCATCGACCACGAGATCGAGGAAGGCGATGTGCCCGGCGTCGTCGTCTCGCGCGTGAACATGTCGTCGCAGTTCTTCCAGGAACTGCTGGCCGCGATGCAGGACTCGTTCTCCAAGTGGTCGACGCAGGAAGGGATCCGCAACCTCCCCGAAGCTCCGCCCCGCTCCGACAGCTAGCGCGCCAGTCTCGCGAACGCCTCCGCCTGCTCGACCCTCGTCAGCAATGTCGGATGGTTGTCGAGGAAGACATGCACCCAGCCCGGCGGGCTCGGATCCGCGAGATCGACGCGCACGAACCCCTTGAACAGTCCCTTCGCCGCTTGTGGATCCTGCGTGCCCCGTAGACCGACCCAGTCCGCCTCCGCCTCATAGCGCCGGGAGACGGCGTTCGTGAACGGAGTCACCGCCAGTAGAAGGACGGTGAGTGCCAGGAGAGCGAGTGGCACGTTGCCGGGGTTGCGCAGGCCGCCGCGGCGTCCGGCCACGAAGGCGATCGCCGCGAGCAATGGAATGCCGATCAGCACTCCCCAAGCGATCCCCTTCCACAGGTGCAGCCGTGCGATGTGAGCGAGCTCGTGGCCGGCAACGAAGCGCACCTCCCGGGGCGTGAAGGGGCCGCGCAGCAGCGTGTCCCAGAGGAAGACGCTGCTACTCGGGCCGATGCCGATCGCGTAGGCATTGGCCGCCGTGGTCTTGTCGTGCACCGGCTGGATGCGCACCGCCGGGTGTCCGGCGTGCTCACGCGCTTCCAGGCTTTGAACGGCGGCGGCAAGCTGCGGCGAGCGGATCGGATGGGTTCCGATGCGATTTGCGTACGGCAACGCGAACTGCTGGAGCACCGCGAGTGCGAGCAGAATCACCGCGGCCCCGATCCACCAGTTCCGCGCAAACCGCTTCGCGAGCAGGAGCACGATCGCAAGTGCGACGACCGCGGTGACGGTGCCGCTGAGAAGCCCCTGCCACGACGAGAGCAGGATCGATCCCCAATCCTCTTTCGAGATGCCGTGGCGGCGATCCCACCAGCCCGCTGCGATGTCGAACGGCAGCGAGACCGCCCACAGGACCGTCATGACGACGACGCCGGTGATCAGCCCCGCATTCACCGGGCCGAGCCCGAGTGAGGAGGCAAGCCGTGGCCCGCGCCGCACCATCACGACGAGCGCCACGAGCTTGGCGACTGTCCCGAGCGCCCAGCTGTAGTCGAAGAACCGCTCGTATCTCACGCCGGCTCGTACGGCCTGGGCGCCGAACACCGCCTGGGGGTCGAGCCGCGGTAAGTGGAGGTTGGCGGGCACCTTCGTGCGCCACAGAACCGAAGCGGCGAGTGCCCACAGGAGTCCCACGACGGCTAAGGTCGCGACTCTGCTGATGCGCGTCGCGGTCATATCGGACGTCCACGCTAACCAGCACGCGCTGGAGGCGGTGTTGGAGCAGATCGACGCCGCGAGCGTCGACGGCGTCTGGTGCCTCGGCGACACGGTCGGCTACGGTCCCCGTCCGAACGAGTGCTGCGACGCCGTCAGGGAACGTGCCGATCATTGCCTGGTCGGGAACCACGACCTCGTCGTGCTCGGGGAGCTCACGGTCAGCGACTTCAACGACGAGGCGGCGGCCGCGGCCATCTGGACGGATGAGGTCCTGACCTCGGAGTCGCGCGCGTTCCTGGCGGGCCTGAAACCGTTCGGCGAAGTCGAGGGCGTCGAGCTCTTCCATGCCAGCGCCCGCGACCCGGTGTGGGAGTACGTCCTGACGGAGGAGGCGGCAGAGGCGACGCTCGAGCTTTCGGACGCGCCGCTCGTACTCGTCGGGCACAGCCACATCGCCCTGGCGATCAGTGCAGACGACGGCCGCGCCCGCGGTGGGCCGGCGCCCGGCGGGTCCAGGGTCGCGCTGAACGGCCGGAAGCTCCTGAATCCGGGCTCCGTCGGCCAGCCCCGCGACGGGGATCCGCGTGCAGCCTGGCTGCTGCTGGATCTCGACGAAAGGTTTGCCGAGTTCCACCGGGTCACCTATTCGATTGAGCGCACGCAGGCCGAGATGCGGGAGCGGGGTCTGCCGCGAGGGCTCGCGGCTCGGCTCGCGCGTGGCGACTAGTCGAGTGCAGCGGAAGAAAGGCCGAACGAGATGTCCTGAGCTGGGCGCGGCCCTGATGGCCGTGCTCTGCCTCGCGGGCTGCGGGAGCGGTTCGAAGCCTCGAGCCGCCTCGCAGCCCAAGCTTCCTCAGGCGATCGCAGCGGCACTGGCCTCTCGCAGCGACGAGGTCGACCAGGCGCTGACTGCGGGCGATTCGTGCCGGGCGCTGAGCCTCGCGCAGCAGCTGCAGCGGGAGACAGTCGCAGCGATCAACCAGCGGCGCATTCCAGGCGCGTTCCAGGAGCAGCTCGGTTCGACCGTTGGAGATCTGGTCTCTCGAATTTCGTGCGTGCCGGTCACCAAGAAGCACGACAACGGCAAGCACAAAGGCAAGGGCAAGCACGGGGAAGGCGATTGACCGAGACACTTCTTGCGGCGGGTCGTTATCGCGTCGAGCGGACGCTCGGCCGGGGTGGCATGGCCGTCGTCTATCTCGCGCACGACAAGGAGCTTCACCGTCTGGTCGCAGTCAAGGTGCTCGCCGAGCATCTGGCCGGGGACGACAACTTCCGGGCCCGCTTCCTGCAGGAGTCGAGGCTCGCGGGCCGACTCTCGCATCCCAACGTCGTCCAGGTATACGACGCGGGCGAGACGGACGGTAGCCCCTACATCGTCATGGAATACGTCTCGGGCGACACACTCGCGCAGCGCGGAAAGCTGGCGCATGCGCAAATGGTGTCGCTCGCGCTCCAGGCGTGCGCGGGTCTGCAGCACGCCCACGATGCCGGTCTGGTCCACCGGGACGTGAAGCCTGCGAATCTGCTCCTCCGCGAAGACGACGTCCTCAAGGTCGCCGACTTCGGCATTGCGCGGGCCGCCGAGCTGACGCGCCTCACGCAACACGGCACCGTGCTCGGTACTGCGGCCTACCTCTCGCCGGAACAGGCCGCCGGTGAGGAGGTCACCGCTGCGACCGACATCTACTCGCTCGGCGCCGTCGTCTACGAGCTTCTGACGGGAAGACCGCCCTACGAGTTCGAGTCCCTTGCGGACCTAGCAGCGCAGCAGACGGCGGGCGTGATCACGCCGGTTCGCGATCTCGAGCCCTCCGTTCCGGAGCCTGTCGAAGCAGCGGTGATGCATGCACTCGCGCGCGACCCGCGCTTTAGACCTGGTTCGGCGTCGGATTTCTCACACGAGCTCGCGTCAGCGGCCGAGGTTCCCGTGGAGTCGCTCCTCGCCATTGCGATCACCGAACCGCTGCACTCTCGGCGCTACCAGAGCCTGCCCGGTGGCAGCACCTGGCTGTGGATCGCCGGCGCTGCGGCCGTCGCGATCGTTGCCGTGGTCCTTGGGCTGCTCAGCATCGGCGGGAAGAATCCCTCGAAGAAACCGCGACCGGTACCCATCCAGGCACCGGTACGCGGAGCGACACCGGCCGCTGAGGCGCGAAACCTCAGCGCCTGGCTACGTGCTCATTCGAGGTAGTTACGAGGCCGCGGCGCGCTCGGCGACGGTCTGCTCTTGGTCGCCGAAGGTGATGCCCTCGCGGGCCATCGAGAGTTGAACGTCCTCGCGCGCCTTGTAGATCCGCCACTTGACGGTGGCAAGCGTGATCTCCAGGGAATCCGCGATCTCGGTGTACGAGAGACCGACGATGTCGCGGAGGAGCAGCGCCATCTTCAGGTCGACGCTCAGTCCTTCGACGGCGCGCCACACCGCGTCGATCGCTTCGACCCGCTCCATCGGTGCGTCGACGACTTCGAGCGGCGGAATGTCCTCGAGCGCGACGACCGCGCGTGGCCGTCGCTCGTTGGCGCGCAACTCGTCGAGCACGCGATTCTTGGTCACCTGGAAGAGCCACGTCGTGAACTTCGAGCGAAGTGAGAACCGTGGCAGACCCTGGAAGACCCGCAGGAAGACTTCCTGCGTCAGGTCCTCGGCCAGCGACCGGTCACCGACGAGTCGCAGCACGTAGTTGAAGACAGGCACCTGGTAGGCACGGACGATGAGCGAGAACGCTCGCTCATCGCCTTTCTGTGCCTTCCGCAGGACGCCGAAATCAGGTTGCTGAAGTGACAAAAGGTTCCGGAGTATAGCCCGGATCAGGCCGGGGTCGTTAAGGGTTTACCGGTCATCTGTAAGGGTTGCGTGAAACCTAAAAACCCCAGCACAGTGGGCACTAAATCGGCCAGCTCGCCGGTGTCTTCGAGGGTCACTTCGGGGTCTGTGACGATCAGCGGTACGAGGTTCGTCGTGTGTGCGGTATGCGGGCTCACGCCGTCTGCTTCGAGCATCTGTTCTGCGTTTCCGTGGTCTGCCGTGATCAGCGAGACGCCGCCTTTGCGAGCCACCGCCTCGACGATTCGACCGAGGCACTCGTCGGCTGTTTCCACCGCTTTCACCGCCGCGGGGATCGATCCTGTGTGGCCGACCATGTCGGGGTTGGCAAGGTTGATGACGGCAAACCGGTAGCCGTTCCGGTCGAGCTCTTCGACGAACCTGTTGGTGACCTCTCGCGCCGACATCTCCGGCTTCTGGTCGTAGCTCGGAACGTCCCGCGGCGAGGGCACGAGAATCCTGGTTTCGCCCGACCACTCCGCCTCGCGCCCGCCGTTGAAGAAGTACGTCACGTGGGCGTACTTCTCGGTCTCCGCGGCGTGCAGCTGGCGCACCCCATGCTCGGCGAGGACCTCGGCCAGCGTCTCGTGCACCTCCTGCTCGGAGAAGGCGACCGGCACGCGGAGGTCCGACCGATAGCTCGTCATCGTCGTGATATCGGCGCCTGCGTCGATCAGCTGCATCGTCAATTGGCGGGCTCTGTCGGGGCGGAAGTTGAAGAAGATCGCAGTGTCCGTCCCCGGCCGGAGCCGGGGCCGGCCACCAACTGTGATTGGCTCGATGAACTCGTCGGTGATCCCTCGCTCATAGCTACGGCGGACAGCTTCGATTGGATCGGTTGCCGGCTCGCCCTTTCCCTCGACGATTGCGTCGAAGGCCCGCTGCGTTCGCTCCCAGTGCTGGTCGCGGTCCATGGCGTAGTACCGGCCGCTGACGGTCGAGATGCGCTCCGTCGGGAGCTCGGCGAGGTCGGTGACTGCGGAGTGCGGCGAGACGTCCCGTCCGTCGGTGAACGCGTGGATCCAGGTCTTCTCCGGGGCGAACCGCAACAGCGCGCGCAGGTGGTCGATGTGCGAGTGGACACCGCCGTGGGAGACGAGGCCGAGCAGATGGACTTGCTCGCCTCTCTCGAAGGCGCTCACCAGTGTCGGGCTCTGGAAGAACGACCCGTCTTCGATCGACTTGTTGACGCGCATGAGGTCCTGGAACAGCACGCGCCCTGAGCCGATCGTCAGGTGTCCGACCTCGCTGTTGCCCATCTGCCCGGGCGGCAGCCCGACCGCTTCGCCCGATGCAGCGAGCGTGGTGTGCGGGTATGCGTCCCAGAGCCGGTCGAAGTTGGGCGTGTCGGCGAGCTCCACGGCATTGCCCGGACCGGCGGGGGCGAGACCCCAGCCGTCGAGGATGACCAGCGTTACGAGGGGATGCTCGTGGCCGCTCGGCAAATCGCGGTGAAGGAATCGAGGTCGAGTGACGCCCCGCCGACGAGCGCGCCGTCGACGTCCGGCTGGCTCAGCAGAACCGCGGCGTTGTCGGGCTTGACGGAGCCGCCGTAGAGCACGGGGACGTCCAGCACCGACTTGATCAAAGCATGCGCCTCCTGCGCGATCTCCGGCGTTGCAGTCTTTCCCGTTCCGATCGCCCACACCGGCTCGTACGCGAGGACGAGGTTGTCGTCGGCCTCGAAGGCGGACGCCTGGCGTCGCAGCACGCTGTCGGTCTCGCCACGCTCCCGTTCCTCTTCGGTCTCGCCGACGCAGCCGATCACGAACATTCCCGCAGCAAGCGCCGCACGCGCCCTCATTGCCGCGGTCTCATCCGTCTCGCCGAAGTGCTGCCGGCGTTCCGAGTGTCCGACGATCGCGCCGTAGACGCCGAGCTCGAGGAGCATCGCGGGCGAGATTTCTCCGGTGTACGGCCCCTCCTCCTCCCAGTGGACGTTCTGGGCTGCAACGGCGATCTCGGTTCCGGCCAGGAGCTGAACGGCGACGGCCAGCGAGACGAAGGGCGGACACACGACGGCGTCGACACCTTCGAGGTCCTCCTCCCGGAGCCCGAGGCAGAACTCCGCCGTCTCGGCTGAGCCCTTGTACATCTTCCAGTTGCCGGCGATCAGCTTCACGCGCGCTCCGGAATCGCCGCGACACCCGGAAGTTCTTTGCCTTCGAGCAGCTCGAGCGCCGCGCCGCCGCCAGTCGAAAGCCACGAGACCTCCTCCGCAAGTCCGAGCTCGCTCAGCGCGCGTGTCGAGTCGGCCCCACCGACGACCGAGTGGCCGTCGGACGATGCCACCGCCTCGGCGACGGCTTTCGTGCCTGCGCTGAAGCGCGGCCATTCGAACACGCCCATCGGCCCGTTCCAGAAGATCGTGCGTGCCCGGGAGATGTGCTGCGTGAAAAGGCTGCGTGTCTCCGGCCCGATGTCGAGGCCCAGCCAGCCGTTCGGGAGTGCGTCGTACGAAACGACCTGCGTGTCGGCGTCGGCCGCGAAGGCATCCGCCGCGACGACGTCGACCGGAAGGATGATGTCGAACGGAAGTGGGTTTTCGGTACGGATCTGCTCGGCCATCTTCCCGCCGACGAGCACCTCGTCTGCCTTGTCGCCGAGATTCTTCAGCACGCCGAGCTTGTCTTCAACCTTGGCGCCGCCCGAGATCAGGACGAACGGCTGCTCCACCTCGCCGAGAAGTTTCCCGAGCTCGGAGAGCTCGCGTTCGAGCAACAGCCCGGCGTACGCGGGCAGCAGCCGCGCGACGCCGACCGTAGAGGCGTGGGCCCGGTGCACCGATCCGAATGCGTCTTGCACGAAGAGGTCGTTGTCGCCGGCGAGCTCCTTCGCGAAGTCTGGATCGTTCTTGGTCTCCCCCGGGTTGAAGCGCGTGTTCTCGAGCACGCGCAGGCGCTCGTCGGGCAGAAGCTCGCGTAGCCGCGCGGCGACCGGGCGGATGGACAGCGCCGGGTCCTCCCCTTTCGGACGTCCGAGGTGGGAGCAGACCGTCACCTCGTCGGCAGCGCCATCCAGCAACAGTCGTAGGGTCGGCAGCGACGCCCTGATGCGCGTGTCATCCGCGACGCGACCGTCTTGCAGCGGGACGTTCAGGTCGGAGCGTACGAGCACCCGCTTGCCGGCGATGTCGGCATCGCGTACCGACCGCGGCGTGCGCACCTAGGCGGAGACAGTTGCCGGGATGTCGGCAGCGATCTTCGCCACGACGTCGACCAGCCGGCAGCTGTAGCCCCACTCGTTGTCGTACCAGCCGAAGACCTTGGCCATCGTTCCATTCGCCATCGTCAATTCGCTGTCGACGATGCACGAATAGGACGAGTGCACGATGTCGGTCGAGACGAGCGGATCGTCCGCGTAGCGAAGAATGCCCTCGAACGAGCCCTTGTCGGCCGCGGCTCGGTAAGCCGCGTTCACCTCGTCGACCGTCACCTCGCGGCCGAGGCGGACGACGAGATCCGTGATCGACCCGGTCGGGACGGGTGCCCGGACCGAGATGCCGTCCACCTTGCCTTTGAGATCCGGTAGAACCAAGCCGATCGCACGAGCGGCCCCGGTTGACGTCGGAATGAGGTTGATCGCGGCTGCGCGCGCACGGCGCAGGTCCTTGTGCGGGAGATCGAGGATCTGCTGATCGTTCGTGTAGGCGTGAATGGTGGTCATGAATCCCTGTTCGACCGTGAAGTTGTCGTGCAGCACCTTCGCGAGCGGCGCCACGCAGTTGGTTGTGCAGGAGGCGTTCGAGATGATGTGGTGCTGTTCGGCGTCGTAGGTGTCGTCGTTGACGCCGAGCACGACGGTGACGTCGGGATCGGTGGCCGGTGCGGAGATCACGACCTTCTTGGCGCCGGCATCGAGATGCTTCTGGGCGCCTTCGCGATCGGTGAAGAACCCGGTCGACTCGATCACGAGGTCGATCTCGAGGTCGCCCCAGGGCAGCGCAGCCGGATCGCGCTCGGAGAGCACCTTCAACTCCGACTTGCCGGCCCTGATGACGCCATCGCCAACCTCGACGTCCTCGTTCAACTGCCCGAGCACGGAGTCGTACTTCAAGAGATGTCCCATCGTCTTGGCATCTCCGAGATCGTTGATAGCGACGATCTCGAAATCCCCGCCACGCTCGAGGTGAGCCCGGAAGAAGTTCCGCCCAATCCGTCCGAACCCGTTGATCCCCACCCGTGTCTTGGCCATAGCAACGAGTCTAAATGAGAGCGCAATCCTCTAGGCCGGACGACCGTCCGACCGTTTCCGGGCCGCCGAGGCGGCGCTCGCGCTGCCGTATAAAAGGCCGGGCGGCTTCGCCGTCCGGCCGGATAACGCTCGACCGGCCCGCCGCGTGTCGCTCCGCGACACGCGGCGGGCCGGAGAGGAAGCTCCGAGGACGACCTCCCTCTCCGGTTGAACCACGCTCAGGACCTTGGCGTCGGACGGGGTCTGAATCCGAGCGCCGGACGAACGCGGACCCGCCGCTTGCGGAGTATGACGAAAGCCTGAGGCAGACTCCATCCGGGCAGAAAAGTTAGAGCGAGGCAAGTTCTTGTAACTTCCGTAAACGCCTGTGCGCCGATGCTTTGGTGACGGGAGGGCGGCATTTGAGCGCGAGCTCGCGCAGTGGGAGTGTCGGGTGTCGTTCCCTGAGCTCGGCGATCTCCTGGAGTTGCGCCGGGAGCTTCGCGAGCTCGCCGTTTCCGCGAAGTCGCTCGACGGCTCGCAGTTGATCGTGTGCCGCCCGGCTCGTCCGGACGAGGTTCGCGTGGTCGGCGTTCGCCAGTCGATTGGCCCGCGAGCGCGTCGCCGCCATCACCGCGCGCTCTTCGAAGAGCAGGACCGTGCGGCTCGCGCCGGCAAGAGCGAGTGTGTCGGCGATCGTCTCGATTCCCTTCGCGTAGGCGACGACGTGCCGTCCGCGGTCTAGGACGCCGAGTCGCACTCCTTCCTCAGCGGCGATGCGCGCAAGGAATTCGGCGCCGTCGACGCCGGCGCTGCGGATCTCGAGGTGCGGCGAGCGGGGGCCGCTCAGCGAGCCGCCGCCGAGCAGGGCTCCCCTGAGATAGGCGGCGCGGCAGCACGACCGGGTGACCACTCGGCGTGGCGGACGCTCGAGTGGCGTGAGGCGGGAAGTGAGCACTCCGGCCTCGTGGAGCACCTGGAGGGCGTGATCGTCTCCGGCAACGTGTAGTTGATACCGCGTGCCCCCGTCGAAGGCGTGTCGTGCGTACGTTCGGATCTCGGACACAACGCCGAACGCGCGTAAGAGGCTGAACGCGCGGCGCGTGACCGCCGGATCGCCGACGTCGAGATGCACGGACACCTCGCCGCGGCCCTTCAGATGGACGCTGCCGGCGGAATGGAAGAGCCCGGAGAGCTCGGCAAGACGATCGCACTCGCTTCGCGGCGTGATCGCCGCGAGCTCGTGCCGAAGATCTTCAGAGAGTGACACCTTCGAGCAGCAGCAGCCGACGTTTGTATTCCGGGCCGAGAGATCCGTACGACCCGAGGCCGTCGGACGCGACCACCCGGTGGCAGGGAACCACGATGCCGAAGCGGTTGCGTGCGCAGAACGTTCCCGCGGCGCGCTGAGCCCGCGGGTGACCGGCGAGCCGTGCGAGATCTCCGTAGGACACCACCTCCCCGTACGGCACGCGCCGCAGGGCCCGCACGATGTCGAGCTGAAACGCCGTCCAGTCGTCGAGCTCGAGCGGGACGTCGTCGAACGACGTTCGCTCTCCGGCGAAGTAGGCCTTGAACCTGTTGATCAACTTGTCCGCTTTCGACGCATTCCCGTTGCCCATGCGCGCGCGTTTCGGGGCTAGTGTCGACCGCGAGGGCGGTGGGCGAACAGCCCCTCCCTGATGGGTGGGGGTTGCTCGCGCACGCGCGCGCGGACCTTGGGACGGCTGCGGTAGCTCGTGCCACACGAGGCGTCCGTCCTCGAGCCATACCTCCCCTCTGCCCCAGCCTTCCGCCTCGTAGGGGATGCACGCCACAGACACGGTGCCCAAGCCTACAATCGCCTCCGATGTCCGCCGCACCCGGCCTGTTCCGCCCGCCGCTGCCCGAAAACGAGCCGGTGAAGTCGTACGCGCCCGGCACGCCCGAGCGTGAGGAGCTACGTCTCCGCCTCCAGCAGATGCAGTCGGAGCAGATCGAGGCGCCGATGGTCATCGGGGGCGAGGAGGTGCGGACGTCCGAGACGTTCGAGTCCGTCATGCCCCACGACAAGGATCACGTGCTCGCCACGGTGCACAAGGGAGATGCGCGCCACGTCGAGCAGGCGATCAAGGCGTCGGCGGAAGCCTGGCAGGACTGGCACCGAACACCGTGGGAGGAGCGCGCCGCCGTCTTCCTGCGCGCCGCTGAGCTGCTGGCCGGGCCGTGGCGCTCGACGCTCAACGCCGCGACGATGCTCGGCCAGTCCAAGACGTCGCACCAGGCGGAGATCGACGCCGCCTGCGAGCTGACGGATTTCTTCCGGTTCAACGTGCAGTTCATGCTGCGGATCTACGGCGAGCAGCCGATCTCGTCGTCGGGAACGTGGAACAGAATGGAGTACCGCCCGCTGGAAGGCTTCGTGTTCGCCGTCACGCCGTTCAACTTCACGGCGATCGGCGGGAACCTGCCGGGCAGCGCGGCTCTGATGGGGAACACCGTCGTCTGGAAGCCCGCATCGACTGCCGCCTACTCGGCTCACTTCCTGATGAAGCTCTACGAGGCCGCCGGCCTCCCGCCGGGAGTGATCAATCTCGTCTACGGGTCGGGCGCGGACATCGGCGAGCCTGCCCTAGCGAGCCCCGATCTGGCAGGCGTCCATTTCACCGGTTCGACTCCTGTCTTCCAGTCGATGTGGAAGACGATCGGACAGAACATCGCCGACTACCGGAACTATCCGCGGATCGTCGGGGAGACCGGCGGCAAGGACTTCATCGTCGCGCATCCTTCTGCCGACGCCGAGGCTGTCGCCACCGCGATCGTTCGCGGAAGCTTCGAGTACCAGGGGCAGAAGTGCTCCGCTGCCTCGCGCATCTTCGCTCCGTCGAACCTCTGGCCGGAAATCCGGGAGCGGGTCGTCGCGGAGGTGCGGTCGATCAAGATGGGCGACGTCTCCGACTTCCAGAACTTCATGGGCGCCGTGATCGACGCCGGCTCCTTCAAGACCCAGCGGGAGGCGATCGAGGAGGCAAAGGCGGCCGAAAAGGTCGAAGTCCTGGTCGGCGGGGGCTACGACGACTCGGAGGGCTACTTCGTCGAGCCGACGGTGCTCGAAACGACCGACCCGAATTTCCGCACCATGCGGGAGGAGCTCTTCGGCCCCGTGGTCACGACCTACGTCTACCCCGAGGGCAAGTACGGCGAGACGCTCGACCTGATCGACAAGGGCGCGCCCTACGGCCTGACCGGCGCGGTCTTCGCTCGTGAGCGTGATGCGGTCGACCTCGCGGGTGAGAAGCTTCGCTACGCAGCCGGGAACTTCTACGTCAACGACAAGCCGACCGGAGCTGTCGTCGGGCAGCAGCCCTTCGGCGGCGCCCGCGCTTCCGGCACGAACGACAAGGCAGGGTCGATGTGGAACCTGATCCGTTGGGTGAGCCCTCGCACGATCAAGGAGACGTTCGTGCCCCCGACCGACTACCGCTATCCGTTCATGACGCCCGAAGACGGGCACGAGCCCGGTTAGATCGGGGGGCGGGATCGACTTCGGCGGCGGGCGCCGGAGGCGGGAAGTGCGGGTGAAGGCGACTTCTAGAAGGCCGTCGGCCAGACTGCGTCAGTGATCCACTCCGTCCTCCACGCGATCGGAGTCTTCTTCCACCACCTCGCCGATGTCGAGTGGAAGTGGCTCGCGATTGGAATCCTCTGCCACCTCTGCAAACTTCTTGCGGTCTCGCGAGCGTGGCGGAACATCCTTCACGCCGCGTATCCTGACCGGCCCGTCCGCTGGCGCCAGATGTTCGGCGCATACGTTGCCGGCACCGGAGTCAACGCAGTCATTCCCGCCCGCGGCGGCGACGTCGTTCGCCTCTACCTGACGAAGCATCGCATCGAGGGCTCGACCTACACGACGCTCGTCTCGACGTCGCTCCTGCAGACGCTCTTCGACATGGCGGTGGCGAGCTGCCTCATCCTGTGGGCGGTCACGCAGCACGTGTTGCCCGGGCTCAATGCGCTCCAGAGCCCGAGCCTCCCTGCACTCGACTACGGCTGGGCTTTCCGACATCCAGTCGCGGGCCTGATCCTGGTCGGGCTCTTACTGCTGTTCGGGACGGCTCTCGTCGCCTGGGTGGCCGAGCGTGTCGAGGAGTTCAAGGCGAAGGTGGCGCAGGGCTTCGCAGCATTTCGAGATCGCTCCTACTACGTGCGCCGCGTCGCCTTGTGGCAGGTCGTCGACTGGTCGCTGCGCCTCGCGACCGTCTTCTTCTTCCTCCGAGCCTTCGGGATACCGGCCACGCTCACCAACGCGCTCCTCGTGCAGGTGAGCCAGAGCCTCGCCACGATCTTCCCGGTCAGTCCGGCGGGAATCGGTACCGAGCAGGCGCTGCTCGTCTACATCTTTCGGAACGTCACGTCGAAGAGCCTCGCGCTCAGCTTCAGCGTGGGCATGCGCGTGACGCTCATCGTCGTGAACGCGGTCCTCGGCTTCGCCGCGATCTTGTTCATGACCGGCACCCTGCGGGTCCGGCGGGTGGCCGAGGCCGATCGCACCGCCGGCGAGCCGGCGGGAGCGAACACCTCGGACGGCCGCTAGAGGCGACCGTCCGAGAAACCGTCAGTCCAACCGCCGTTGCTGTGAGTGACAGCCGGCGAATGGGAATTCTTGGGCTGTGCCGACGCGTTGCCGACGCCGAACGTCACGACGACCACGACGAGAGCTCCCAATGAGAACATCTTCCGCAGCATCCTGGTCACCTCCTCTCGATGCACTAGAACCTCACGTCCTGCAGGGCCTCTGCTGCCCGCCGATAGAGCGCGGCGGCAGTACTGTCATCGCCGCGTCGTGATGCGAGATCGCCCTGGGCCGTCCAGGCAACCGCGCGGTGGCTGGCAGAGGAAAGCTGTGACAGGCTGAGCTCGGCTTCGGCGAAAGCGTGCTCGGCTTCGTCGAGCCGGTCCTGTTCGAGGAGTGAACGACCGAGGACGATCTGCGCGTTGCCGATCTCGTCCAGGAAGTCAGGCCGCTTCGCGAGCAACTCGAGCGCGTGTCGCGACTGCTCTTCGGCCATGCTCCAGTCGCCGGCGCCGAGGTGAACCTGTGCCAGCGACGAGACGGCCTGCGCTGCATCCGCATCGCTACCGACCTCGAGGGCCACGGAGAAGGCGCGCTTGAGATACGAGATCGCGTCGTCGGACTTGCCAAGGAGATAGTTCAGGCCGCCGAGGTTGTTGAGCATGCGGCCCAGGTTCGCGCGGTCGCCGTGCTCCTCGTACAGCTCCTTTGCCCGCTCGGCGAGCGTGCGCGCGCGGAGCCAATGGCCGTCACGCTCCGCGACGAGTGAGGCCTGGAAGGTGATGTGGGCAACGGTGAGCGTGTCGTCGAGTCGCTCTGCCAGCTCGAGTGCGCGCTCGATGTCCTCGCGCGCCGCCTCGAAATCGCGTTGTCGCCGAGAGCAACGGGAGCGCCACTCCAAAATGTGAGATCGGAGCCGGTCGCAGGGATCGCCGGAGCGATCGGCGAGGTGGAGTGCTTCGCTGAGGAGCGTCTGCGCGGTGTTGATCGACGTCAGCTTGTACCGGCAGATGCCCATCCGATACAGGACCTCGGCGCGCTCGACGTCGGAGAAGCCGGCTTCCTCGGCCAGCTCACGTGCCCGGACCAGCAACTCGAGGGCCGGACGAAGCTCTGCCTGCTGCATGCGCGACCAGGCTTCCGCGAGCAGGGCGCGGAACTCGAGCTCACGAGCCTCCGGCGAGAACTCCAGACCGGCGAGGGCTTCGAGCGCCTCGTCGTACTGGTGACCCTCGACGGCGGCCTCGGCACGGGTGATCGCGGCCTCGACCTCTGCGTACTCGTCCCACGACTGACCGGTCTCGAGATAGGAGACGTCGACCCCGAGCCGCTCACCGATCCAGGAAAGCGTCTCTTTCGTCGGGCGCGTCTTCCCACGCTCGATCTGGCTCATGTACTCCTTCGAGAAGCGATCGCCCGCCAGCTCGGACTGCGTCAGCCCTGCGGCAACGCGAAGCTGGCGTAGGCGGGTGCCTAGACCTGAGCCGGCGCGCTGCGGCGCGCGAGTGGGTGTGAGGATGCGGCCTTCCATGTTGCGGCTCTTCACGTATCGACCTCACGCCGCTCCATGAGGATCGCTTGTGAGAGTGCCCCCAATCGAGGGACTAGCCGCGCGCGCTTCGACTAGGCCCGGCCGGCTTTGTGCAGCTGCGCGTAGATCGACCGAGCGGTTTTCGCCGGCACGCCCGGCACTCCCTCGAGCTCCTCCTGGCTGGCCGCGACAAAGCGCTCTGCCGAGCCGAAATGCTGCAGCAGGGCCCTTCGACGCGCGGGCCCAACCCCCTCGAGCTCGTCGAAGATCGAGGCGAACGAGCGCGAGTCTCGCCGCTGCCGGTGGAAGCCGACGGCGAACCGGTGCGCTTCGTCGCGGACCCGCTGCAGCAGCTGAAGTCCGGGCGAGTGCGCGGCGAGGACGATCGGATCGGACCGGCCGGGAACGAAGACCTCCTCCACTCGCTTGGCCAGCGCAACGGCGGCCACCCGCGGGAGATCGAAGGCCTGCATCGCCGCCAGCGCGGCGGAGAGCTGCCCCTTTCCGCCGTCGATCACGACGAGATTCGGCGTGGCCGCGAAGGACTCGTCGTACGCCTCGGAGGTCACGTCGGCAAGGCGCGAGAATCTCCTCGAGACCACCTCGGCCATCGCCGCGAAGTCGTCCATACCGACCTGGCCCTTCACCCCGAACTTGCGGTAATGGGCCTTCTTGGCCACCCCGTCCTGGAAGACGACCATCGACCCGACGTTGTCCTGTCCCATCACGGTCGAGATGTCGAAGCACTCGATCCTGATCGGGAGCGCCTCGAGATTGAGGACCTCGCGCAACTCTTCGAGCGCCTCGACCCGCCGCAGCCGCTTCAACTCGGTTTGCTGGGCCTCCGAAGCGAGCGTATGGCGCGCGTTCTCGGTTGCGAGCTGCTGGAGTCGCCGCTTCTCCCCGCGCTCGGCCGCGCGCACCTCGACGCGAGCGCCACGGCGCTCGGAGAGGAAGTCCGCGAGCGCCGATGTGTCCCCGGACTCCCGAGGCACGACGATCTGCGGCGGAACGCTGGGTGCGGAGCCGTAGTACTCCAGGAAGAAGGACTCGAGAACCGTTCCGAGGTCCTGGCCGCCGACGTTCTCGAGGTGGAACGAGTAGCGGTCGATCATCTTCCCGTCCCGCAGTGGAAAGACCTGCACCACGGCCCGGTCGGCCTCCAGCGCGAGCCCGATCACGTCGATCGTCCCGACGGAGTGGCGATCCGCAGCCTGCCGCTCCGCAAGGTGCTGGACGCTCCGGAGACGGTTGCGATAGCGCGCCGCCTCTTCGAACCGCTCGTCTGCGGCGGCCTCCTGCATCTTCCGTTCGAGTTCGCGCTGGATCGGCTCGGTGTCTCCCGAGAGGAACTCGATCACCTGGTCGATGATCGCGCGGTAGTCCTCTTTCGACACGTAGCCGACGCAGGGTGCCAGGCACCGGTCGATGTGGTAGTCGAGACAGGGAATGCCCGAGTGTCGTCCAGGCTTCGGGCCCTCGCAGGGCCGGTAGGGAAAGACGCGGTTCAGCACGTCCAGCGTCTCCCGGACCTTCTTCGCGTTCGCATAGGGACCGAAGTAGACGACGCCTCGACGGTGGCGCTCGCGCGTGAACATGACTCTGGGGTATTCGTCCCCCACCGTGACGGCGATGTAGGGAAACGATTTGTCGTCCCGGAGCCGCACGTTGAACGGCGGCCTGTGCCGCTTGACGAGGTTCTGCTCGAGGTGGAGTGCCTCGACCTCGTTCTGCGTGACGATCACCTCGATGTCCTCGACGCGCTCGGGCAACTGCTGGATCGCAATGCGGGAGTCCAGGCTCTGCTGAAAGTACGAGCGGACGCGAGGCCGAAGCGACTTGGCCTTCCCCACGTAGAGAACCTCTCCGGCCCGGTCGCGAAAGAGGTAGACGCCCGGCCTTGTCGGCAGCGCCTTCAGCTGGTTTTCGAGCCGCGACGACATGACGTCCAGCCTAGCCCCGCCACAAATGAGCAAGTCTCGGCCGGGCAACCAAAGTGAAAAGCGGCCCGGGTGGAGAGACCGGGCCGCCTATGAGAAAGGATTGGTGAAGGAAGGTGGCGAGCTTCCCGGAGGCCCCCTGCGGCGAGAGCCTTGGCAACACAATCCTGACTCTTGTCAATATCGGTCGGCGGCGCTTCGCCCCGTCCCCCGGACGAGGGATCTTCGGGCACCGGTCGTTCCAGGTTGACGCCTTCCGGCGCCGTTCCTACACTGGCGGAGCGGCCGCGGCATCTTCATGCCGGGCCCGCCTTTTCCCTTTGCTGCAGCCCCGATCCCTCATCGTTCTGCTCTGTGCCTTCGCAGCGCTGGCCGGTCCCGCGCACGCTCTGGGAAGCGACCGGATGTACATGGGCGCGGCCGAGGACGAGGGAAGAAATGCAGATCCGGCGGTGGCCATGGCGAAGATGCAACTGGCCAAGGCGGCGGGCTTCGACACGATCCGAGTCACGGCGATCTGGGAGCCCGGTCAGTCCGCGGTGCCGGCCGATCAACTACAGGCACTCCAGGCGATTGCCGCCGCAGGCGAGTTCCTGGGCATCCGCGTCGTCGTAACGGTGATGAACTTCGGGAGCAAGACGACGCCTCTGACTGCGACCGCGCGTAGCCAATTCGCCCGCTTCGCGGGCAACCTGGTCAGGCGCGTTCCGACCATCCGCGAGTACATCGTGGGGAACGAGCCGAACCTGAACCGCTACTGGCTCCCTCAGTTCGGGCCGAACGGCGAGGATGCCGCCGCGACGGCCTACGTCCAGCTGCTCGCGCGCACGTACGACGCGATGAAGGCGGCGGACAGTGGCGTCTTCATCGACGGCGGCTCGCTCGCCCCGCGCGGGATCGATCGGCCCGGCTCAGGCCGCGACACGCATTCGCCGACCGCGTTCATCACCGACATGGGAACCGCCTACCGCGCGCTCAAGCGAAATCGACCGATCATGGACGGCTTGTCGTTCCACCCCTACGGCGAGAACTCGAGCACGCCGCCGACTTTCGCGCATCCGAGCGGGACCTCCATCGGCCTGGCCGACTACGACAAGCTCGTCGGCCTGCTCGGGAGGGCGTTCGACGGCACGGCCCAGCTCGGCTCGAAGTTGCCGATCGTGTACGACGAGTACGGCGTCGACTCCCAGATTCCCGACAGCAAACGGCGCTTCTACAGTGGCAAGGAGCCTGCGACCACCAAGCCCGAAAGCGAAGGGGTGCAGGCGGCGTACTACCGGCAGGCGCTCGAGATGGCCGCCTGCCAGCCGACGGTGCGCGGCTTCCTGATCTTCCACGTCACGGACGAGACCGACTACAACCGCTGGCAGTCCGGTGTCTACTACGCGGACGGGACGCCGAAGTCGTCGCGCGCGTTCGTGAAGCAGACGATGGCCCAGATCAGGTCGGGTGCCGTGGATTGCGGCGAGCCGCCGGTCTCGGGATCCAAGGAGGGCTGGGTTGTGGCAACGGCCGCCGACATCGCTGCGGCGGAGAAGGGCTCGGCCGTGGTCGGTGGCTGGGTCCTCGTAGGCGCCTCGGGCTAGCATCTCTGCTGTGGAAGGCCAGTACGTCGCCTACAGCTTCTACCGGGTCGATCCGGCTTGGCGGCGGCTGCCGATCGAGGAACGGGCCGCAGGCAAAGACGCCTTCGCTGAGGTCGTGGAGGACTGGGCCGGGGGGATGGATTCGCTGCGCGCGTACACGGTCACGGGAGTCCGTCCGGATTCCGATTTCTTCCTCTGGAAGATCACTCAGCGTTACGAGGATCTCGGGGAGCTCGGCGCTGCGCTCAACGGCACGCCGCTCGCCGGCTGGCTCGAGACGCCCTATTCCTATCTCGCCACCACCAAGGCGTCCGAGTACACCAAGGCGAGGCGCCCACGAAAGGTCGTCCCCAAGGGCTCGCCGTACCTCGTCGTGTACCCGTTCGTCAAGACGCGGCCCTGGTACGCGTTGCCGCTCGACGACCGCCAGCGCGCGATGGAGGAGCACATGCGCGTCGGCGCAGAGTTCGAGACGATCCACAACCACACCACGTACTCGTTCGGCATCGACGACCAGGAGTTCATGACGGCGTTCGAATGCGACGAGCCGTCCGACTTCATGCACCTCATGCTCACGCTCCGGGAAAGCGAAGCGTCGCGCTACACCGAACGCGACACGCCGATCTTCGTCGGCCAGCACGTCGACATCCACGCGGCGCTCGACGCGCTCGACGGCAAGTCGGCGCGCGTCCGCGCCTAACCTGAGCTAGCCCGCCTGGGCGAGATCGCGCCAGCGCTTCAGATGACGCAGGCCGATCGCGGCCGGCAGCAGCGGGAGCCAGAGGTTGAAGATTCTGTACGCGCAAACCGCCAGCACCGCTTTGGCGAGGGGAATGCCGGTCCATGCCAGCGCGAAGGACACGAGCGCCTCGACGGAGCCGGCACCGCCGAGCGGGAGCGTCCGGCGGGTGAGGGCGTAGCCCGTTGCATAGCCGATCACGAGCGCAGCAAGATCGGGCGATTCGTGGAAAGCCCGCAGGCTCGCCCAGAGGCAACCGACGTCGCCGACCCAGTAGAGCGTCGTCCCCACGAAGGCGCCGCCGTACTCCGCTCCCTGCGCAGCGAGATTTTTGAGCATCTGGACCGCGTCGAGCGCCTCTCCGACCACGGAGCGAACGCGACCTTCCTCCCCCACCGGGTGACGACGGGCCAGCGCGGCGAAGGCAGCGGCGAACCCCAGTGGCACGGCGATGACCCACGGAAGCGTGAACCCGAGGCTCGGATGCGTCGACCCGCGGGCGAGCAGGATGACCGCGGCCAGGGCCGCCGCAGGCGCAAGAATCGCGTACTCGAGTGCCCCGAGACCGAGAACACGGGCGCGAGCCTGGCGGGGATCCAGCCCGGCCGACTCGAGCGCCTGCCTGTCGACCACGAACCCCCCGCGAATCACGAACGCGCCGAAGCCGGCGGCGACCATCGCCCCCGCGCGCCCGAGCCCGAGCCGGGGGCCGCCCTCCACGCGCGCGACCTCTCGGTACGCGACGACGTACCCGAGGTAAGCAGCGAGCTCCATCCCGAACGCGACCGGCAGCCAGAGCGGGTCGAAGTGGCCGAGCTCGTGCAGGACACGCCCGAACCCGGCGGCCCAGGCGATCCCCGTGGCGGCGCCGAGCGCCAAGGCCGCGCCGATCCCGACGAGCAGAGCGTGCTGGGCCGGGTGCCGATCGAGATGAGGCAACGGCCGGAGGAGGCGCCTGAGGTTCACCGGACTCGAATCGGTCGGGTGAGCGGTCCCCTGAAGCGTTCCGCGTCAGGAATAGGAATGCCGCCCGCGCCACACGCGGAACATCGCGTACCCCGCGCCGGCCAGGACGCCCAGGAAACCCAACTGCTCGTAGCCCGGCAGCCCGTGCCAGAAGTAGAGCCCGATCGCCGCGACGATCAAGAGTGCCGCCCCGTAGAACACCACGCGCTCGCGGGTCGACCAGCTCTCGATCTCGCCGCGCCGCTCGCGCCACATCAGGTAGACGAAGAACGCTACGGCGAGGAAGAACGCGATCCGCAGCAGCATCGAGATCGCTAGCAAGGCCGTGTACTGGTTCAGCGCGACGACGACGAGCGCGATCAGCCCGATGACGAGAAAGCCTCGGAGCGTCGGCCGGTCTGAGAGGAACTTTGGCATCTGTCCTAAGCGGTCATGTAAGCCCGCACGGCAAGCACGGCTGCCAACAGGGTAGCCCCGGCGAACCAGAGCAGCCGGCGCCGTGGATCGGGCGGGGCGTAGAGCCAGGGCCACGCCACGGCGAGCACGGCAAGGCTGCCGTACATGTAATGGACCCCCATTTTCGCTCGGCGGTGGTCAGCGAGGAGCAGCAGACCGACGGCAGCCTGGGCGACGATCAGCGTCTGGGCCAGGGCGAGCACATGCGCTACCAGGGCACCAGCGCCATCCCGCCTGCGAAACGCCACGAGCGCGAGCAACGTCGCGAGGAGGCAAAGACCGATGACGAGGAATGCCAGCGCGTGGTGCACCGTTAGCATCGCGAGGCACCCTACAGAGAGGATCCGCAGTGATCGAGGAAGGCAAACCCGCCCCCGACTTCCAGCTCCAGAGCGACACCGGTGAGACGGTCAAGCTCTCAGATCTCCGCGGCCGAGCCGTCGTTCTGTACTTCTACCCGAAGGACGACACGCCGGGCTGCACGACCGAAGCCTGCGAATTCCGCGATGCCTACGACGTGTTTCGCGACCGCAACGCGGAGGTCCTTGGCGTGAGCCCTGACAACGTCACCTCACACGGAAAGTTCAAGACGAAGTACGAGCTCCCCTTCCCGCTCCTTGCCGACCCGGACCACGAGGTCGCGGAGGAGTACGGCGTCTGGGGAGAGAAAAACTTCGCCGGCAAGAAGTACATGGGTATCAATCGGTCGACGTTCGTCATCGATCCGGAGGGCAACATCGCTCGGGCGATGATGGGCATCAAGCCCGCGGGTCACGCTGCCAAGGTACTCGAGGCTCTCTCCTGAGAAGCTCAGCCGGTCTGGCGGTGCTCTAGCCGGACGCAGAGGCCCAGGTCGAAAGCGACGAAGGCGACTTGCCGGCGGCATAAGGCCGGACCGCACCGACGTATGCGAGCGCGTACCGCGTCTCGAAGAGGCTCGAGATCTTCACGACGTCGCCCGTCTGGGGCGCATGGATGAAGGAGCCGTTGCCGATGTACATCCCTTCGTGTTGCGGAACACCGGCGGAGTTGGCGTGGAAGAAGACGAGGTCGCCGGGCTGCAGCTGATCACGTGCGACGTGCAGTCCCGAGTAGTACTGGAAGCCGGTGTAGTGCCCGAGCTTGATTCCGAGCTGGCCGTAGACGTACATCGTCAGACCCGAACAGTCGAAGCCGTCCGGCGATGCGCCGCCCCAGACGTACGGGATCCCGAGGTAGCGATACGCGAGCGCGACCGCCTGGCCCCCGAGCGTGTTGGTCGGCGGCAGGATGCTCGGCTCGAGGAACGTCGGCACCCCGGCCATCGATGCCTGAGCTGCGGGAAGCTGCGGAAGCCCCAACAACACCGCAGCGCTGCTGGTCGAGGAGTCGGGGTGGGCCGCGCGCGCGAGCCCGACGAGCAGCTGTGTTCCGGGTGCAAGACCGAGTGAGGGGTCGGAGACGAACGCGTGCAACGCGACGAGGCCGGAGCCCGTCCTCCCCGGCGAGACCGCCTCCTGAAGCGCCACGATGTAGCTACCGCCGTCGAGAGGAATGATGGCGTTCGGGCCGACGACGTAACTCGTTCCGTCGACGACGAGACCGTCGATCCGGGCGCCCTGAAGCCCGCGCGCAGGCACGACCAGTCGGCGAACGGTGACGCGCCCGTTGAACATCGAAACATTGCGCAGCTCGACGCGCGCCGCCGTCGCGCGGGACGAGCCGATCCTGAGAATCGATCCATCCGCCGGGTACGAATAGACGCCCGCTTTCGCCCTTGCGATCAGGGTTCCGTCCGAAGAGCGCACTTCGGCCAACCCGAGCGTCCCGCCCGCCCGCGCAGGCGCAGCGAAGACGAGCAGGATGGCCGCTAACCCCAATCCCCGACGCAGCATCGAGGTTTCGATGTTACTGCGAGCCGTTGCTGAAGGCGAATGCGCCGAGGTCATCCGACGGCTCGACTGGGCGTCGCTCCGCACGACTACGATGTCCACACGGCGTTCGGTCAGCCGCAGACCGTGTCGCCGTTCTCCCCGTAAGCGGGCAGTCCCGGGACCAAGCGGGAAGGCCCGCTTACCCCCTTAGAGGGTCGACGCACGGATCCCACTGATGCTGAGTGAGCTGGTGGCCTGCCCTCCGCTTGGCCGGAGGGAGGGTCACGAAGTAGTGCTGCAAACGGGCGCGCGCCTAACCTCGCGTGGTCTTGAAGCGCCGAATCGCCGCCCGCGCGTTCCTCAGCGTCGTGATCCCCGTGCAGACCTGGCGCTTGAGCTTCGTCTCCAGCGGGTCAGACTTGCTCGACTGCGAGTGTGGCTCGGGCCAGAGGTTCTCCGGGTTCCTCGGAGCGCCGCCCAGCTCGAGTGGAATGAAGTGATCTTCCTCGTAAGAGGAAGGAGATCCCACTTCTTCGTAAAGGACCATCTGCCGAATCTTGAGCGCGCTCGTGTACCGGACGGGCGGACGAATCGTCCTCGTCCAGCCGCTCTTGCAGATCGTCTTCCAGATCGTGGCCTGACGGACATTTGGATTGAGCGCGCCGGGAGTGATCGCTGGATCGGGCAGCACGAGCGGCAGCCCCGGAATCGTGGTCGTAGTAGTGCTCGAGGTAACACCGCTGGTCGTGACCGTCGATGTCGGTTCGATCGCGGTCGTCGGCAGGCTCGTTGTCGTGCCAACAGGGGCCGCGGGGCGGCAGTAGTACGTGAGGGTTTCCCAGACGATCGTTGTCGTGTCGCGCAACGGGTCGTACTCACGAGCACCAGGCTCGACGCAATCCCAGCCCTGCCCAGTGGTCGGGTCAAACCAGACGTAGGTGTGATGGTCGGAGGGGCACGTGTGCTGCGTGTGACAGCCCGACTGGTGGAAGCCCGCGCCGCGGGCGACCGTTCCCGCGGCCGTGAATCCCAGTAACGCGAGCACGACTGCACCGACGGCCAGGGAGCCGTTCTTCTTCATCTCGCGTCGCTCTCGAGAACGAACCACGTCCAGCGCACGTGTGATCCCCCCCGTTTCGGAACCGGTTGATGCCCGGAAACCCCTATGCGGATGAGAGGACTTGAACCTCCGCGGGGTTCGCCGGGGAGTGTAGGCATTCGGACCGAAGTGGCACAGGCGTCAGATGTGTTACGTACCCAGACTTATTTCGTATCTCTCCGCACCGCAATGCGTATCTCTCCGCACCGCATGCTCATGTTTTCCACAGGACATTCGAGTTTAGGCGAGTTATCATCTTCGCGAGGAAACGCGGCGGCGAGACCACGACGGCGCGTCGGCCGCAGGGGAGGAGAACACGATGAGGGCCTCCGTCACGATTCATGTTGAGACGCTGTGGACGAATCGGGCCGAGCTGACCGTACAGGCAGAACTCGACAACCCGCACTCGAGGACCAACCAAGAGGTGGTCTCGTTGCTGTTCGAGGCGGCGCGGCTGATGGCGGCAGAGGCGCGCGGAGAAAACGAGCGAGCGCTGTTCAGCCAGGAGGCGATCAACAGCCGCTACCGAGAGCTGGACGAGCGGGAGGCTCGAATAGATGAGCGAGACAAGCGCGTGAGCGATCGCGAGACGGGCGCCGTGGTACGCGACCATCGAGCCGATGAGCGCGAGACTCAGGCAGACGTTCGCGAACGGGAGCAGATGGAATACGACGTTCGTACGGAGCGCAAAGGCTAAAGAACGCGCTTTGTCGTAGCAGAGCCGCTCTCCGTAACGAACACGAAACCCACCGTGTATAGCGCGGACGGATGGGTCAGGTCCGAGTCACCGTTTGGCTCGTTTTGGCTATGCGGATGAGAGGACTTGAACCTCCACGGGGTTGCCCCCACACGGACCTGAACCGTGCGCGTCTACCAATTCCGCCACATCCGCGCGGAGGGTCAGTCTAGCCGTACGATTTCAGACCTGAGACGGGGTCTCCTGATCTGCGGACTGTTCGCGCTCTCGCTAGCTCCTGCCGCCCGCGCGGGGAACGTCGAGGTGGTCGTGACGCTGAAGGCGCCGCCGCTCGCCGAGGTGTTCGCGCGGCATGGAACACTCGCCTTTTCCTCTTTCGCCCGGCCGAACCGTCTGCTGTTGCGTGCACCCGCGAGCCTGAGCTATCTGCAGAAGCTCGACTCTGCACAGCGGTTGCTCCAGGCCCGGATCCGCACGAGAATTCCTGCCGCCCGGGTGCGCTGGCGGTTCGGCGTCGTGCTCGACGGCTTCGCCCTCGTCGTCCCGCAGTCGCAGCTCGCCGCCCTTTCGAATGTCAGGGGCGCCAGAGTCTGGCCGAGCATCAGTTACCACACACTGCTCGACAGGACACCGCAGCTCATCGGCGCACCCACGGTGTGGGGCCCGACGCTCGCGACCGCTGGACAGGGAGTCAAGATCGCGATCGTCGACGACGGGATCGATCAGACGCATCCCTTCTTCTCGCCGGTTGGCTACACGTATCCGCCGGGATTCCCGAAGGGTCAGACCGCATACACAACGCCCAAGGTGATCGTCGCTCGAGCGTTCGCTCCGGCGACACCGGCCTACGCAAACGCAAAGCTTCCGTTCGACCCCGACCTCTCGGACCACGGCATCCACGTCGCCGGAATAGCGGCGGGGAACAACGACACCGTCACCCGGACAGGTTTCCGGCTCTCGGGGATCGCACCGCGTGCTTACCTCGGCAACTACAAGGCGCTCGGAATCCCGAGCGAGTTCGGTGCCAACGGCAACTCGCCGGAGCTCGCCGCCGCAATCGAGATGGCCGTGCGTGATGGCATGGACGTCATCAACCTCTCACTCGGCGAGACCGAGATCGAGCCAACTCGCGACGTCGTCGCGACAGCGCTGAACGCCGCTGCCGACGCCGGCGTCGTCTCGGCGGTCTCGGCCGGAAACGATTTCGGGGAATTCGGCTTCGGCTCGATCACCTCGCCGGCCAACGCAGTCAAGACGATCTCCGTCGCGGCATCGAGCGGCGGCCACGGCAGCCCGGACGTGGACAACGTTGCGGATTTTTCGTCCGCCGGACCGACCCCGTATTCGCTGACCTTCAAGCCGGACGTCACCGCGCCCGGCGAGAGCGTGCTCTCGGCTGCACCCGACGGCGGTTTCGTCGAGCTCAGCGGAACGAGCATGTCGGCCCCACACGTCGCCGGAGCTGCCGCCGTGCTGCGCCAGCGTCACCCGACGTGGACGCCGGCCGAGATCAAGTCCGCGCTCGTGCTCACCGGAGTCCCCGTTCACAACGGGAGCACGGCCGAGGTCAATCCCCTGCGTGAGGGCGGCGGCCGAATCGACATGGTGCGAGCGGATCAGCCGCTCGTCTTCGCCAGCCCGACGAGCCTCTCTTTCGGCTTGCTGAAGCCGCGTGCGACTGCACGGCGCACACTGACCCTCACGGATGCAGGCGGCGGTGCCGGAGTCTGGAACGTCGCCGCCAGCGTCGCGGGTGCAAAACTCTCGCTTCTTCCGCAGGTGACCGTGCCGGGGGCCCTGCCGGTGCGGGTGACGATTCCGCGCAATGCGCGCGAAGGCGACGTGACCGGCTTCGTGACCCTCTCACGCGCGGGCATCAGGCGAAGGATCCCGTTCTGGTTCCGAGTCGAGCGGCCGCGTCTCGGGCTCGATCGACACGTAGCGCTCGTGCGTCCCGGCGAGTACGCAGCCGACACCTCACGCGGCGCAGCCCGGGTCTCGTCGTATCGCTATCCAGACATCGTGCCCGGCCACGCTTCCTTCCCGGTCCGGCTCAGCGGGCGCGAAGTCGTGTACCGCGTCCACATCCGTCGCCTGGTCGCGAACTTCGGCGTAGCGGTGATCTCCCGCGGCCCGGGTGTCCAGGTGGAGCCGCGCGTCGTTCGCGCGGACGACGAGAACCGCCTCGCCGGCTACACGGGTCTGCCCTACGACCAGAATCCGTACCGCAGCAGCTACGGGCGTCACCGGCTCGTCGCCGGAGTGGCCCTTCCCGCTCCCGGCTTGTACGACGTCGTCTTCGATACGCCGCGCGGGGCGCGCTCCGGCCCGTTCCGCTTCCGGTTCTGGCAGGGAGACGTCCAGCCTCCGTCGGTGCGAATGCTCGGCGTTCGCAACCGGTCCCTCGAGCTCGCGGTCGGCGACGGCGGTTCAGGAGTCGACCCGCTGTCCCTCGAGGTTCAAATCGACGGCAAGTTCGTGTCGGCCTCTTACGCGTCCGGCCGCGCGCGCGTGCCCGTAGCCGAGCTTGCGCACGGGCGGCACTCTTTGATCTTCACCGTCTCCGACTATCAGGAGACCAAGAACATGGAGAACGTCGCCCGCATCCTGCCGAACACCCGGACGCTGCGAACGACCTTCGTTCGGCCTTAGGTTCAGCGCTTCCGGTCGGTCTCTTCGATCGTCGGCAGCTCGTTGAGGTCACGCTCGACGCTCGCCGCGAACTCCTCGGTCTCCGTCCGGAGCAGCTTCAGCTGGCTCTTACGGTGCATGCGCTCACGCCTAAGGCGTGCCTCGTTTCCGAATCGGCCGGAAAGCCGCGGCCATTCCGCGCCGATGACGGCAGCAACGGTGCCTACGAGTAGGGCGATCATCAGCCAGCCCACGCGGCCATTCTACCCGCCGCCTACCGGGGGTAGGTTCGTTCGGATTCGCTAAACCCGGGCGACCTCTGCGCCGATAAGGAACGGCATGAGCGGCCAGCTTCTCCTCCCTTACATGGCGCTTTGGGCCAGCCTCCTGCGGGCGCTCCTCGTACAGGCCCGGATCGCCCCGCCACTCTGCGGACGCTGCGGGCGCAAGCTCGAGCGTTCCCAGCTCGGCGAGACGATCTGCAACGGCCATTAGGCCCTAGTGGTCTGACCGGCAACGTTCGCCGGGCCCCCTGGCCCGCGATCACGCGGCGCCAGCGTCCACGCTCGCCCTTGTCAAGGCTACAAGCCTTGCCTGCGGACGATCGCGGCCGCTGGCTTGGTGCTCGCGACCCAGGAACCGGGCAACGTCACCGGCCAAACCACTAGCTCAAGTCGCAGGGCTACGATTCGCCGGTGAGGGAGATCCTCCCGGAGCTCGACCGCTGGCGGTCGCGCGGCGACCGTGTCGCGATGGCGCGCGTCGTCGCCACCCGGCGCTCGGCTCCACGTCCGATCGGCTCGAAGCTGATCGTCTCGGAGCAGGGAGATCTCGCGGGCTCGGTCTCGGGAGGCTGCGTCGAGAGCGAGGTCGTCGAGGCGGCTCGCGAGGTGCTGTCCGGCGACGAGCCTCGGCTGCTCACCTTCGGGATCTCGGATGACCTCGCGCTCAGTGTCGGCCTTCCCTGCGGTGGTGAAATCGACGTCTGGGTCGACGAACCGGCGCCAGAGCTCCTCGAGCAGCTCGGCCAGATCGTTCGAGAGGAGGGTCGGGCTGTCGTCCTCACCGACCTCGAGGAGGGAACGTCACGGCTTGTACGCCACGGTGAGGATCCGGCAGCCGACCAGTTGATCCGGGCAGGTCACGGCCGAGTCTTGGAGCTCGACGGCCGACGCGTCTTCGCGGACGTGTTCGGTCCGCCGCCGCGCCTCCTCGTCTACGGCGCGGTCGATACCGCGGATGCGCTCTGCGCAGCCGCACGCGGGCTCGGCTGGCACACGATCGCCGCGGACGCACGCGGGCGCTTCGCCACCGCGGAGCGCTTACCGAATGCGCACGAAGTCATCGTCGCGTGGCCGGAGGAGACACTCGCTCAGGTGCAACCCGACCACGCGACGGCGATCGTCGTCCTCACGCACGACGACAAGTTCGACGTCCCCATGCTCGTCGGCGCGCTCACGACCGACGCGTTCTACGTCGGTGCACTCGGCTCCCGTCGGAATCAGGAGCGCCGGCGCGAACGGCTCCTCGAGGCCGGGGTCGACGAATCTGCGCTGGAACGCATCAGCGGTCCGGCCGGCCTCGACGTCGGAGCGCACAGCCCCGCGGAGACGGCGCTCTCGATCCTGGCCGAGATCATGGCGGTCCGTGCCGGGCGAGACGGCGGCAGGCTGAAAGAATCGAGTGGCCGCATTCACGCGGAAGTCGGCTAGCTCCGGGTTTCACCCGCCCGGTAGATCCGCATCGGCAGTCCGGCGAGCGGTTCGCCTCCGTCCGCGGTGACGAGCCAGGTGTCCTGCATGTAGAGACAATCGACGCCGTTCTCGGCGATGACGTGCGGGTGCATGGAGAAGACCATGTTCTCCCGGAGCTCGGTCTCGATGCCTTCGCCGATCTTGGGATGCTCGATCATCGTCATGCCGATCGAGTGCCCCGTGACGTGCCCGAGGTGGTAGCCGCGGTCGGTGAAGCCCTTCGAGACCGCGCGGTGAACGTCGTGGGCAGTCGCGCCGGGACGCAGGGCCGACTTCGCCGTCTCGAAGTACTCCTCATAGGCCTCGAGCATCTGGCCGACTTCCGCATTGGGCTCGCCGAGCGCGCGCGACACCTCGACCCAGTGCCCGCCTGGGCCCGCGATCTCCAGGGAGGGGATACAGAAGTCGCCGAGGATCGTATGCCTGCGCGCCATCGCGAACTCCGCGCCCACGAGCACCATGTTCATGGTCAGCCGGCCGCAGCCCTCCTCCACGAAGAACCGCTCGGCGGGAGCAAGCACCTCCGCCGCCGACTTTCCAGGACGGTACGCCTCGAGAAAGATCCAGAATCCCTCGGTGTTGATGCGAACGGAATCGCGCACGGATTCGATCTCCTCCGCGCTTTTGACCGCGCGGGCCAGGTCGAACTCGACGTCGAAAGGCACGAACTCCACGCGTGGGTGCGACGCCTCGAAGTCCCGCACCGCCATCGCATAGTCGAGGCCGTACACGCCCACGCGCTGCGCGGCCAGCCTGTCGGCGATGTACTTGCCGGGCCGGTCCGCGAACACCTGATCCTCGATCCACGACGTTCCATGCTCGCCGACGTACCGCGCTTCCGCCGGGAAGATGATCGTCGGATCGCCTTCACGCGGCAGCAAGACGTACGCGTAGCGGTGAACGATCACGAACCCCGAGAGGTATGTGATCGCACCCTCGAACCCGGTGTACTCGGAGCCGCAGACGAGGACGGAATCCAGTTGCTGCTCCGCCATCGCCCCGCGGATGAGCGCGTAGCGGCGGTTGATTTCCTCGCGGCTCACCATGAATCCTCCAACCCTTTGACGAGCGACCAGATCGCCCGGTTCAAGGGCGTCGCGACGCCGTTCTCGTCGCCGAAACGGACGATGCCGCCGTTGAGGTAGTCGATCTCCGTCGGGCGGCGCGCCTCGACATCCTGGAGCATCGATGCCTTGTGGTCGTATGCGACCTCGGGCTTCGCCGCGTGGTCGATCAGGTCTTCCGGATCGGCATCGAGCTCGATCCCCTGCGCGGCCGCGACGGCTTTCCCCTCGTCCACGAGGCCGGTGACGAGCCGACGAAGTCCCGGGTCCTCGCACAGACGCCCATGCGTCAGGCGCGTGAGCGCGCCGACGGGATTCGTGGACGCGTTGAAGATCACCTTGCGCCACTGCGGGCCTCGGGCATCTCGCACGGCTTTCGTCGGCATCCCCGCCCTGGTACAAGCCTCGGCGAGTCGCTCTACCTCCTCGAACGGAGCCGGGCGCGCTTCGAAGGGCCCGAGTGTCGTCTCTCCTTTGACGTCCCACTGAACGTGACCCGGGCCGACCAGCTTGCCGGCCGGAAAAGTCGTCCCGCGAATCACGCGCTCGGCATGCCTCGCAATCGCTTCCTCGTTGCCCAGGCCGTTCTGGACCGTCGCGACACAACCGTTGTCGAATGCGGCCGCCGTCGCCTCGACCGCGGCCGCGGTGTGCATCGCTTTCGTCGCGACGATGCCGAAGTCGCACGCAGGAAGCGCAGACGGATCGGAGGTCGCCGTCAGTCGCCCCAGAACCTCGCCCGCACCGCTGAGCCGCAGCCCATCGCGGTTGATCGCTTCGACGTGTTCCCTGTCGAGGTCGTAGGCCCAGACCTCCACGTCCTCGAGCCGGGCGAGGTTCGCGGCGAAGAGCGACCCGACCGCGCCACAGCCGACGACGCACACCCTCACGAGTAGGACGCCTCCCTGGCTGCGACGAGCCGGTAGACGGCGGTCTGCAGTGGAGCATCTACGCCGTGACCCTCCGCCTCTCGGACGAGCGCGCCGTTGATCAGCTCGACCTCGGTCGGTCGCCGCGCTTCGACGTCTTCGAGCATCGACGGATAATGCGCGCTTCCGCGCTTCGTGGCGAGGACGTTCATCTCCCAGGGATCGTCGTGCAGTTCGACGTGTGCGGCTGCGGCGATGCGCTTGCCCTCGTCGACGAGAGCATGCACGAGGTGGCCGAGATCGGACTCCGCATTCTCGGCGGCGAAGTGCGCATCGTGCGGCAGCCCGGTCAGGGCGGCGACACCGTTGACCGTCGCATTGAAGATCAGCTTCGACCATTGCGCCGGGCGCAGGTCCGGCAGAGCTTCCGCCTCGAGCCCCGAATCGACTAGCAGCTGGGCGAGCTCGGTCACGCGCTCATACGGTGTCGCCCCGTACGGCCCTAGCCAGGTCGGAGTGTCGAGGATGTACTCGACGTGCGTATCGGAGTGCTTGGTGCCGCTCATGAAAGTGACCGCCGAGATGAGCGGCCACTCGCCGTGACGGTGGACTGTCTCTTCTGCACCGAGGCCATTCTGGACCGTCATGATCGTCGCGGCAGCGAAGCGTCCGTCGAGCCGAGCAGCCGCCTCCTCGACACCGTTTGCCTTGGTCGCGACGATGCCTACGTCGAACTCAGGCAGCTCGCGGGGATCGGCCGCCGCGGTCACCCGGGCAGTGAAGTCGTGGTGGCCGGTGACGCGAAGCCCGTCTTCGTTCAGGGCGCGTGCGTGCTCTTGGCGACGTGTGAGCACGAGCACTTCCGCGACTTTCGAGAGATGCGCGGCGAAGAGACTGCCGATCGCGCCGGCGCCGATGACGCAGACCCTCACGCGAATTTCGCGTGCAGGTACTTCAGGTACGGCTCGAGATCGATGCCGGATCCGGTCACGCGGCGCAGCAGGTCCGCCGGTGCGTATCGGCTGCCGTGACGGTAGATCTGCTCGCTCAGCCATGCCCGCAGCGGCGTGAACTCGCCGCGGGCAAACTGCTCCTCGAGGTCGCCGAGCTCCGCGCGTGCGCGGTCCCAGATCTGCACGGAGATCACGTTGCCGAGCTGGTACGTCGGGAAGTACCCGAACAGACCTGTCGACCAGTGCATGTCCTGGAGCACCCCGTGCGCGTCGTCCGGAACGTCGACTCCCAGAGACTCCTTCATGCGAGCGTTCCAGACCTCCGGCAGGTCGCTTACCTCGACGGTGCCTGCGAGCAGCTCCCGTTCGAGCTCGAACCGGAGGATGATGTGGAGGCCGTAGGTCACCTCGTCCGCATCTCCGCGGATCAGCCCGGGCCGCACTGCGCTCACCGAGTGCACGAACGAGACCTCGTCGATGCCGCCGAGCGCGTCGGGGAACAGCGGCTGCAGCTGCGGGTAGAACCAGATCCAGAAACCGCGGCTTCGCCCGACGAGGTTCTCCCAGGTCCGGCTCTGCGATTCATGGATCGCGCTCGACGTTCCCCGGCCGAGCGGAGTCCGTGCGAAGGCAGGGTCGATGTCGAACTCGTAGACGCCGTGCCCGAACTCGTGCATCGTCGAGAAGAGCGACGTCAGATCCCGTTCGTCGGTGTGAGTGGTCAGGCGGATGTCGCCGGCGCCGGGCTTGGCCGCGAACGGATGCGGCGTCTCGTCTAGCCGCCAGGACTCGGGGTCGTACCCGAACGCTGCCAGAACCAGTCGTCCCGCCTCGTTCTGCCGCTCGACCGGAAACGGTCCCGGGAGATCCGCCACCGAATCCGCGCGATGCCGCTCGACGAGCTGCACGAGCTCACCTTTCAGGCGACCGAAGATCTCCTCCACCTGCGCCGTGGTGACGCCCTCCTCGTATTCGTCGAGGAGAACGTCGTAGGGATCGTCCGTCTCGGGGAAGCACGCGATATAGCGGCGCTTCAGCTCGAGTTGACGCTCCAGATGAGGCCTGAAGGACTCGAAATTCGACGCAGCCTTGGCTTCGTCCCACGCGGCGACACCCACGCCGCTCGCCTGGGCCATCTCGCCCGCGAGCTCCGACGGGATCCGGCTTGCGCGCTCCCATTCGCGCCGTGTGATCCGGATCAGCGCTCCTTCGGTCGAGTCCGGATCGTGGCCGGCGCCGTCCAGATCCGCGAGCAGGTTCCCCACTTCGTCGGAGACCAAGCGCCCGTGCGCGAGTTGCGTGATCGTCGACGCCACATCCGCACGGGCCTTGGCGCCCGCGTGAGGCATCGAAACGCGAGCGTCCCATTCGAGGATCTGCTGCGCGTGGTAGAGATCCGCGATCTCCGCCAGAACGGCCTGCAGCCGTTCGAGCTGCGGCGATTCCGTTGCGACCGTCAAACGGCCTGAGGGGCGAGCTTCTCGCGGAGGTAGCCGAGATACGGTTTGGCGTCGATCGGGCTTCCGGTGACGCGCTCGATCGTCTCCTGCGGCGTGAACTTGCGCCCCAGCCGGTACAGATGCTCGCGCAGCCATTCGCGGAGCTCGCCGAACTCGCCCTGCTCGAAGCGCTCGTCGAGGTCGCCGAGGTCCTCCTTCGCCCGATCCCAGATCTGCACCGAGATCACGTTCCCGAGCGCGTAGGTCGGGAAGTAGCCGAAACCGCCGCCAGCCCAGTGCATGTCCTGGAGCACGCCATGCGCGTCGTCGGGAACGTCGACGCCGAGATAGTCGTGCATCTTCGCATTCCAGGCCTCAGGCAGGTCTGCGACGACAAGCCGCCCGTCGATCAGGTCCTGTTCGAGCTCGAAACGCAGGATGATGTGCAGGTTGTAGGTCACTTCGTCCGCGTCGATGCGGATGAGCGACGGCTGCACCTTGTTCACCGCCCGGTAGAACGCCTCTTCGTCGACTGAGCCCAGCTGAGGGGCGAAAGTCTCCTGCAAGCGCGGGTAGAAGTACCGCCAGAACGAGCGACTGCGCCCGACGAGGTTCTCCCAGGTCCTGCTCTGGGACTCGTGAAGGCCGAGGGAAACTCCTGAGTGCAACGGCGTCCGCGCAAGTGACGAGTCCACTCCCCATTCGTAGACGCCGTGTCCGAACTCGTGCATCGTCCCGAAGAGGGAGCTGAGGTCGTCCGGGCGAAAGTTCGTCGTGAGGCGAATGTCACGGTGTCCCGGCGTGTTCATGAAGGGGTGCGGCGTCTGGTCGAGCCGCCACTCGTCTTCGTTGTAGCCGAAGCGTCGCAGCACGTCGAGGCTGAAGGCTCGCTGGGCCTCCTGGTCGAACTCCGCGTGCAGGAACGAGTCGTCGATCTCCCCCGCATCGCCGATCTCCTCGATCAACGGGACCAGCTCGTCTCTCAGCTCCTCGAAGATCAGCCGCACTTCGGCCGTCTTCATGTTGGGCTCGAAGTTGTCGAGGAGGACGTCGTACGTCTCGTCCGGCGGATCGAAACACTCCACGTACCGGTGGCGCAGCTCGAGATTCTTCTCGAGATGAGGACGCAGAGCTTCGAAATTCGACTCCTCCCTTGCCGGCCCCCAGGCCGCGAGAGCGAGCGCGGACGCGCGACTCATTTCCCCGACGAGCTCCGGTGGGACTCGCGTGGCCTTGTCGTAGTCGCGGCGCGTGACGCGGATCAGGCTCGCCTCGAAGGAGTCGTAGTCGGAGCTCTCCTCGAGACCGCGCAGATTCTCGAGGAGCCCGCCGATCTCGCCTGCGGTGAAGCGCTCCTGCGCCACGCGCGTAACAGTGGCGATCGCTTCGGCGCGCGCCGCAGCCCCGCCGGGAGGCATCATCACCCGCTCGTCCCAGAACAGCAGAGTGGCGGCGTTCGTGAGGTCCTGGGTCTCGGCGAGCAGCCCCTCGAGCTGTTCGAGTTTGGGATCGGTCACTTTTCGAACTTTGTCAGAACGCGCAGGGGTCGGCGCCGGCGAATCGAGAGCTCGCGGCCGCCGGTGAGCCCGGCCGGCCGAAGGATGAGGACGATGGCCATCAGAGCCCCGACGACCACGATTCGGGTGCCCGCCGGCAGATTCACCGCCTGCCCGAGCACGTGGATGCCGTTCTCGGCCTCGGCGAGGAACGAGTCGACGGCGCTGACGGCGAGCGCGCCGACGACTGCGCCCCAGAGGCTGGTCGCGCCACCGATCACGAGCATCGCGAGCGTGAGGAAGGTGAGGTCGAGATACACCGACTCGGTGTTGACGGGAAGCAGGTGGACGTACAGCCCGCCCGCAAACCCGGCCAGCGCGCCGGAGAGCACGAACGCGATCAGGCGCTGACGGTACACGGACACGCCGACCGCGCGCGCCGCCGCCGCGTCCTCGCGCGTCGCGCTGAGGAGCCTCCCGAAGCGACTGCGCTTGTACGCGAAAGCAACGACCACGACCAATGCCGCTCCGAGCGACGCTTGCAACAGCCCGGTCGTCTCCGGCACCGCGGAGAACGTGTTCAGTCCGGGCCCGATCTTCTCCCAGTAGCGGAGGACGTTGTGCGTGATCTCGAGGACACCGAACGTCGCGATCCCTGCTCCGAGGCCGGAGAGGCGCATCAGCGGCAGGCCGACGACGAGGGCGAAGGCGGCACCAACGACGGCGGCGAGCGCGAGCGACCAGACGTTGCCGATCGTGTGGTCGCGGAAGACGCTCGCGAGGTTCGGCATGATCGCCGGCTTCTCGGCGACCGGCATCGAGAGGACGCCGGCGGCCCACGCTCCGACGGCGACGAAGCTGATGTGGCCGAACGAAAGCACACCGGAGTTGCCGATGAAGACGTAGAGCGCGACGACGATCGCGACGTTTACGAGAGCATTGATGACGTAGGTCTGCGTCGCGATCGAGACGATCGTCCCGACGAGCGCTGCGAGGCCGACGAGCGCAATCGGCGCGAGCAGCTGAAGGACCGGGTCGACGCGCCTCATACCCGCTCCACCGCCTGCTGGCCCTCGCGCGTGAACAGCCCGCCCGGCCGGATCAGGAGGACGAGGATGACCGCCGCGAACAGGAACGAGGGCAGGTACTGACTCTGGTTGGTCGGCAGCGCGCCACCGAGCAGTCCGGAGGCGAAACCGATCGCAAACCCGCCGAGGGTCGCAGGCACGAGACGGTTCATGCCGCCGAGAACGACTCCTGCGAGGACAAGGATCGTGTCCCGCAACGCGAAGTCCGGCGTCACGAGCGGCGTCTGCACCGTGAGCATGACCGCGACGACCGCCGCGAGCAAGCCCGAGATCAGCACCGCGGTACCGATCACGCGTCCTGCCCGTACGCCGAGCAGTTGGGCCGTACGGAAGTCCATTGCCGCGGCGCGCATGTGCAGCCCGACGCGAGTCCGACCGAGCAGCAGGACGAGAAGCAGCAGGCAAGCGGCCGCCAGTACGGTCGCGACGATCGCGATCTTGCGGATGTCGACCCCCGAAATCGTCACCGGCTGGTTCAACGTCGCGAGTGACGCGGAGATCTTCCCGAGCGGACCGAACCAGAGCAAGGCGATGCTTTGCAACAGGAACGCGACTGCAAACGTGGCGACGAGCATCACGGCAGGCGATTGCCCGCGCAACGGCCGGAAGACGATCCGGTCCATGAGCAGTGAAAGCACGAGAACCACGCCAAAGCACAGTGCGATGCCGACGGAGACGGGCCAGCCCCGCTCGGAGGCGAAGGCAAGCGCGTACGCGCCGGCCATTACCAGCTGCCCGTAGGCGAAGTTGACGAGACGGAGGACGCCGAAGACGAGACCGATGCCGACGGCCATGAGCGCGTAGATCGCGCCGAGACCGATCGCGTCGGCGAGCGTCTGCCAGTTGATGCTGAGAACGGCGACGCTCATCGGCTGCCTTTCGGCCGATGAGCGGTGGAAGGGGCGTAAGGGGAAACCGGGAGGTTTCCCCCCTCCTTCTCCTCAGCCCACGCGGCGATCTCAGCGGCGCGAGGGCTGAGGCGATCCCTAAAGAAGGGAGCTCGTGAGGGAAACATGGTTTCCCTCACGGGAGCGAGCCGAAGGCGAGCGACGTTCATGCGAGATAGGCGCTCACGAGCGCGTCGGTGTCTCCAGCCGACTCCGGCCCGAGTGTCAGACGCAACTGCCCCTTCGACAGGACATGCGAGCGGTCTGCGAATGCGACCGTTCGTTGTGCACGCTGCTCGACGAGCAGAATCGCGAGGCCACGCTCGCGGATGGCTGCGAGAGCCTCGAAAACCAGATCGACCACCAGTGGTGCGAGGCCGAGCGAGGGCTCGTCGAGAAGCAGGATCTCCGGATCTGCGACCAGCGCCCGCGCGATCGCGAGTTGTTGCTGCTGACCACCGGAGAGCGTCCCGGCCCTTCGGCGTTGTGCTTCCTCGACGACGGGAAACAGGTCGAAGACCCGTCTCATATCTTCGGCAACGCCCTCCCGCCTGCGTCGTCCAGCGAGTCCGAGCAGAAGGTTCTCCTCGACCGTCAACTCGGCGAAGATCCTCCTCCCTTCCGGCACGAGCGCGACGCCGCGCCGCGCCACGTCCTCAGGTCGTCGGCCGACCACGGAGATGCCGTCGACCCGCACGTCGCCACCGGCGGGACGGACGGCGCCCATGATCGCATGCAGCGTCGACGACTTCCCCGCCCCATTCGGCCCGATCAAACCGACGATCTCGCCGCGCTCGACCTCGAAGGAAAGACCGCGGACGGCAGTCACGGCGCCGTGCCGGACTTCGAGGTCTTCGACGGCAAGTGCAGCTGCCGTCATGATTCCTCCTGCACGGCACTCTCGCCCAAGTAGGCGGCCGCGACGTCGAGATTGCCGCGAATTTCCTGCGGCGTCCCTTCGGCGAGCGTCCGTCCCTGGTCGAGCACGCAGATGCGGTCGCAGAGCTCCATGATCAGCGCCATGTTGTGATCGATCAGGAGCACGCCAGCGTCGTGCTCGTCCCGGACCGAACGGACGGCGTCGGCAAGCTCAGGGACCTCGGCCTCCGGAAGACCGGCTGCCGGCTCGTCGAGGAGGACGAAGCGCGGATTGGTCGCAAGTGCACGTGCGACTCCGAGTCGCCTTTCGTCGCCCTGTGCGAGCGTGTCGGCCCGCGCGTCCGCGTGCGCAGTGAGACCGAGCATCTCGAGCAACTCGACCGCTCTCCTTCGTGCCTCGCGAGCGGCCGCGCCGACGCCTAAGGCCGCGACCTCGACGTTCTCCTGCACCGACAGCGACCGGAAGGCATGACTGTGCTGGAAGGTCCTCGCCAGCCCGTACCTCCCGCGCCGACTCGGGCTCCAGCGTGTCACGTCACGGCCCTCCAGTTCGACCGTCCCCGCGGTCGGACGGTCGAAGCCGCTCAACAGGTTCACGAACGTCGACTTACCGGCCCCGTTCGGGCCGATCAGCCCCACGACCTCCCGTCTCCTCAGCTCGAGTGTGACGTCGCGCAGGGCATGCACGCCCGCGAAGGACCGCGACACGGAGGAGGCCCGGAGTGTGTCCCCGGGCCTCCTCGTCGTTTCGTCGCCGCTCGTTTGCGACAAGCGACTAGATCTTCGCTACGACCTTGGCGACGATCGTGCCCACGACCTTCGGCACGTTGTTCTCGATCCGGATGACGCGATACCTCCGCCCGTAGACGGTATGGAGCTTCGCGGAGAAGCTGATGTTTCCGGAGATGGTTGGCACCTTCTTGAAGTGCTCCATCACCTTCGCCAGGACAGCCCCCTTCGTCGAGCCGTGGGCACGCTTGATCGCGGTGACGAGGCCGTCGATGGCCGACGGACCAGTGATGAAGCCGCCCGTACCGGCCTTCACCTCCTTCGCAAGCGTGTTGATGGCCGGGCTCGGGTCGTCGCCGAAGCAGGAGGCGAACGTGACGAACCAGTAGTTCGTCACCTTCGGATTGGTCGGCAGCCAGTAGGTGCCGTCACCGGCCCACGAGTTCAGGACCGGGGTGTTGTTGCCGAGCGAGCGGAGGCCCGTGATGAACGTCGACAGTGCCCCGAACGCACCGGCTGTTGACGTCACGTACACACCTGCCTTGACGTCGTTCAGGCGGCTGACGGCGTTCTGGACGTTGTTGCCGCCGAGGGACTGATACGTCTCCCGGGCGAGGATCTTTCCGCCCAGTTGCCGGAAGCGGACATCGAACGCACGGACGACATCCTTGAAGTAGACGATCACCGTGTCCGTGGCGAGTGCCGCCGTCTTCCACCCTTTGCTCCATGCGTACTGGGCCATGGCGGATCCCTCGTCCTGTGCGACGTTTCCGAAGCTGAAGGCCAGACGCCCCTTGGCGCCGAACCGCTTCGGTCCCATCTGATCCGTACCGATACAGGGCGCGATCGCGAGAACGCCGCGATCGATCGCCGTACGGACGACCGGCGCAGCGAGATCCACGTCACACGTCGTGAAGATGACGTTGGCCTTTTGACCGAGCAGGCTCAACGCACAGGCTTTCGCAGTCGTCGCGTTGTTGCTCTGCGTGTCGCACGTTCTGATCTCGAGCTTGCGGCCGTTGACGCCGCCCTTCGCATTCAGTTGGTTGACGCGTAGCTTCGCGGCAGCCAGGGCCGGACCGTCGAAGGGCGCCATGCTGCCCGTCCCGTCGAATGCCCAGCCGATGATGATTGGCGCCTTTGCCTGCGCGGCGCGGTGCCCCGCCGTCGCTGCGAGCGCGCTTCCGATCAGTGCGAACGCCAGCAGCCCAGCCGTGGCGAACGCCCACCTCCCTCGAGCTCTCATCTACTGCCTCCTCCTCGGGTCGTCCTCATTGGTCGATTACACGGCACCCGGCGATACCTGGTCAAGGGACGTTTGGATTCGCGCCTCCCACACGCGCTCGAATGCGTCCTTACCTCTCCGAGCGAGCTCCTCGACCGGAACATCCCACAACGAATCCGGCCATGCGTTGCCAAACGTGCCGTTGTCGGAAAAGATCTCGAGGTCGTAGTAGCCGTCCCAGCCGGCGCGGTGGAGCGCGCCGAGGATCTGCGGAAGGTCGGCGACGCCGTCGCCGGGTAGCACACGATCGCACCAGCCGCGAGTGGACTCGCTCCAGTCGGCGATGTGAACGCCGACGAAACGGTGGGCGTACCTCTCGATGTCCCGCAGGAGCCCGGGGGTGTTCCAGACGTGCCAGCTGTCGAACTGGATGCCGAGCGCGGGCCGATCGGCGTCGTCCAGGAGCTCGACCGCCTCGGGAAGCGACGAGATCATCGTCCAGTCGTCACCGCCAATGCGGTTGATCGGCTCGAGACCGATGCGTACGTCGAGTCGCGCGGCTTCCTCGCCGATCGCCTGCAGGCCTTCGACCACGGTGTCGCGATCCTCACCAGGACCGGTCAGGCAAACGATGCTGCTCGGCCCGAACGGCGCGAGACGGTGCAGCGACATTTGAATCGCTTCGATCCGCTGCTGCGGACTCTCGGGGCCCTCCATCAGCGGCAACGGCAGGATCGAGGGCACCGCGGGAATGGCGGCGGCCGAGCCGAGGCCGCTCGCCTCGAGCTGCTCGAGCGCCTCCGCGTCGCCTTCGGCCGGAAGCTTGATCTCCCAGACGCCGACCCCGTCCACTCCTGCAGCGCTGTAGGCGCGCACATCAGCCGCGAACGTCGATGCCAGGGTCGTGATCTGCGAGATCGAGAAACGCGGCCGGATGCAGGCGATTCTATGCCTGTCCGGGCCGCAGAAACGACCCGAGCCGCCCGACCAGCCGCTGCGGCGCCGGGGGCTGCAGGAGCGCCTTCGCGACCAGGGTGCCGGAGCCTGCACCGAGGCCGGGCCCGGGCCACGTGCTCGCGCCGATCTGGAAGAGGTGGTCGACCGGTGTGCGATGCCCCGGTTGTCGGGCGAACGGACGCCACAGGAAGTTCTGGTCGAGAGCAAGCGAGCCCGAGTACGGGTCGCCGTGCTCGAGATTGATGTTGGCCGCCTGGAGGTCGGCCGGTGAGAGCACGACCCGTCGCAGGATGGATGACTCGAGGTTCGGAACATGGCGAGCGATCCGCGCCTGGATTCGGTCGGCGTAGCGCTCGCGCAGGGACTCGTCCCACGCACCGTTCCCGACGTGCAGCTCACCTGCCGCGTCGCCTTTCACGTGCCACGGCAGTTCCTGTAACTGGATCCAGAGGATGCCCTTGCCCGCCGGGGCGCGCGAATCGTCGACGGCGAGCGGTTGTCCGACGACGACCGTCGCTTCGGCCGGCAGCAAACCCCGCTCGGCCTCGTTCACTGCTCGTGACACCCCGTCGAGACCGGGCGTGACATGAACGATCGCAGTTTTGCCGAGTCGCTCGTCGCCCTCCCAGCGCGGCGGCTCCGACAAGGCGAAGTGAATCTGCATCTCGGAGCGACCGAAGCGGAATCGTTTCCCGGCCTCGGCAACATCGGCAGGGACATCGGCCGGATCGAGCAGGCGGCCGTAGAGCTGCGTCGGAGTGACGTTGCAGATGACTGCACGCCCGGCTCCGATGGTGTCGCCGCCGGCGAGCCGAACTCCGGTGGCACGACCGCGCTTGACGAGAACGCGCTCCACGTCACGGCCGGTTTCGCAAACGCCGCCGTGATCCTCGATCAGGCGGACGAGCGCATCGACGAGCCGCGCTCCCCCGCCGCGCGGAATCGGCATCCCGCCTGCCTCGATCGCAAACGCGATTACGCGGGTCATGAATCCCGAAGCAGCTGCATCCGGGCCGAGCCCGGTATGAAGGACCCACGGCGCCAATAGCCCATGGGCACGCTCCGAGCCGAACGTCGTCGTCAGCCAGTCCCTGCTGCTCTGGACGACCTCGGCGCCGAACTCCGCGAGACCACGGCGACCCAAGCGGTGGTAGGCCTTCGCGCCGAGACCCAGACCGGCGGGAGACCACAGCTCGGTGCCGAGCACGCCGAACACGAGCTCCGCCTGCGCACCCACGCTCGCGATCGCCCCCCGCCAGGCCGCGCCGTCACCCACCGCAAGTCGATCGAGCTCCGCTGCGTTTGCATCAGTGTCGGTCGTGAGGAACGCACTGTTGCCGTCCGGGAACAACGTGCCCGTCGGGTGCTCGGTGTTCAGGTACTCCAGTCCGCGCTCGGCCAGAGCCGCCCCGAGCTCGGCATGCGCCGGGCCGCCGACCCAGAGTGGATGCCACGCGCTGAAGACGTCGTGGTGGAAGCCGGGATCCGTCAGCTCGGTCGTGCGCACCGCGCCGCCCAGCTCCGCTTCGCGCTCGAGGACCGCGACGCGCCAGCCCGCGAGCGAGAGGAATGCCGCGCACGCAAGTGAGTTGATGCCGCTGCCGACGAGAACGGCGTCGTAGTCAGCCACGCGCGAGCTCGCGGAACTCGTCGTCGGTCACGAGCCCGCGCTTTCTCGCACCGAGCTCTTTGACACGCGCGAGCAGCTCTCGTTGCGCATCGTCGGACAGATCGAGCCCGAGCTCTTCGGCCTTGATGCGGATCGAGTCGATGCCGCTCTTCTTGCCCAGCACGATGCTGCGCTGCGCGGCCACGAGCTCGGACGAGTACGGCTCGATTGCCGGTGGATCGTGAAACTGACTCGCGACGGCCCCGGACTCGCGGCGGAAGAGGTTCTCGCCGACGAGAGGCTTGAACGGCTCGAGGTCGTAGCCCGCCAGATCGCGCAACCGCGCCGAGAAGGCCCTCGTCCGGTCGAGGCGGAGCTTGGTCTCGACGCCGTAGAGGCCGCGCAGGGCGAGTGCGATCTCCGGCAGGTTTGCGTTGCCGGCACGCTCGCCCATGCCGTTGACCGTTCCCTGGATCCAGCTCGCACCGGCACGTACCGCCGCGAGCGCCGCAGCAGTGGCGAGGCCGAAGTCGTTGTGGCCGTGGAAGTGGATCGGCACTTCCTGGCCGAGCCACTCCTTCGTCCGGCCGACGAGATCCGCCACAGCCTCGGGGGTCGCGATTCCGATCGTGTCGACGACGACCGCTTCCTGCGCCCCCGCCTCGATCGCCGTCTTGTAGACGGTTTCGAAGTACCCCGGGTCCGCGCGCGTCCCGTCGACGCCGAAGAACGCGACGGTCACGCCTTGCTCGACCGCAAACGTGATCGCATAGACGATCCGCTCGAGCATCGCTTCGCGATCGACGCCGAGAGCCGCCAACTTCAGGTCGGAGATCGGGGATTCGATCACGCTCGCCTCCACGCCCAGCTCGACGAGCGCCTTCACGTCCGCGTCGACCGCGCGGGAGAAGCCCCACACCTCCGCGCGAAGGCCGGCGTCCCGGATCAGCTCGACGGCACGCCGATCGTCTTTCGAGACGCGTGGGAAGCCTGCTTCGATGCGCTCGATCCCCAGCTCATCGAGCCCGCGCGCGAGCTCGAGCTTGTCCTCGGGGCTCAACACGACGCCGACGGTCTGCTCGCCGTCGCGAAGCGTCGTATCGTAAAACCCCACGTGCGCGTCGAAGCGATGCGGATCGTTGAGTTGTCCGGTCCAGAACTCAGCCATAGATGCCTAGGGCCTCAGAGATTCGGCGGCCTCCGTCGTGGAGCACCGGCTCGCCGTGCGAAACGAGGACGTAATCGATTGGGAGGTCGAGGAGCGTGCGCAGAGACTCGACGAAAGCGTCCTTGTCGGTCAACGCGGGTGAGGGGCAAACACGCAGGCCGCCGTTGGTGCCCATGAAGAATTCGGCCACGACGAGAGCCTGATGTTGACGCAGGAAGAACGCAACCTGTCCTTCCGAACTCCCGGCGGGAACAAACACTTCAACATCCGCTGGCAGAAAGTCGGGAGACTCGTGTACCCAGACGGTCGCGCGGTAGCGCGCGGCGATGACCGGTGCACTGCGCTTGTGCCACGGCGCCGTCAGCAAAACGGCTACCGGCAGCCCCGAGCGTTCGATTGCAGCATCGACCATCGCCCGTAACTCGTCTTCTTCGCCTTCAGGGAGCAGCGGATCGATGAGCGCGATGGCATCGGACGCCTCGTAGTAGACAGAGCCAACATGTTCGGGCCAATCCGTGGCCCCACGCCACTCTGGATGAGGAGCCGTCCAGTACCGGAGCTCGGGCGCGATCTGTGTGATCTCCATTTAGCGAAAGTCGTCTGGGTAATTCGACAACTTCTCGGGACCGTCGGCGGTGATGAGGAAGTTGTCCTCGATGCGCAGCCCGCCTCCGCCCTCCCAGTATGCGCCCGGCTCGATCGCGAGCACCATTCCTTCCTCGATCGTGCCCGTGCCTGCCTGGTGCGCGTACGGCGACTCGTGCGCCCGGGCGCCGACGCCGTGCGCGATTGGATGCGACGGCTGGCCGGGGTAGCCGGCCTCGGCGAGGCCGGCGCGGATCAGCACGTCGAGCTCGGCGAGACTCGCCCCCGGGCGGCAGTGCTCGAGCGCGCGCCCGTAGACGTCGAGGAGCACGTCGAGCAGCTCCTCGTAGGCCGAGTCGAGCGTTCCGGGGCACACGTTCTTCGTGTGGTCGCACCAGTACCCGTCCGCACACACCCAGATTTCGAAGAGGGTCGGCTCGTTCTTCTGCACCGGTCGGTGTCCCGTGGCCGTGAAGGTGCGAATCCCGCGCCCCGACCAGACGAGTGAGAAACCGAGCGCCAGGTCCACCTGCCCCTTCCAGCCTGTGCCCTCACCGTGGACGAAGCCCTCCCAGAGGGCAGCCGCCTCGCTCTCCTTCATCCCCGGCCTGAGCTCTGCGGCGACGTGCTCCATCGCTGCAGCCGCGATCTCGTTGGCCAGTCGCATCCGCTGGACTTCCTGCCCTGTCTTGTTCGCCCGCACGCGCGCGAGGAGGGGCGTCGCGTCCACCGCCTGCGGGAAGGCGTCGAACCAGGCCTTCGTGAAGGTAGTCGGCTCGCCGACCATCCGATCCGCGGCCTGAGTGCCGAGCGAAAGCTCGAGACCGACCTTCTCGTAGGGTCGAGACGCTTCCAGAACAGCCTCGAGCGTGCGCGCGAGCGGCGGTCGCGGGTCGCCGGGGTCGTACCCGGGCACCAGGACGATGCCGGTCGTCCACGCGTTGGCGGCAGCCTCCTCCGCAGACGGCTCGATCGTGATCAGCAGAGGCGGCCCCTCGCGCGGGAAGACGGCCGCGTCATAGCCCTTCATCCCCCAGAAGTTCGTCAGGTAGAGGACGTTGTCCGGCGCGCGGACGACCAGCGCGTCCAACTCCTCCTCCGCCATCAGCGCCTGGACGCGGTCGAGCTTGACGTCGTCGCGCGGCCAGGTCACGGGGAGACGCGCGGTGGCGCGGGCTCACCGTGGCCGTCTTGCCAGGAGATCACGGGGTTGCGGAGGACACCGATCTTCTCGATCTCGGCCTCGATCACGTCGCCGGGCTTGAGGTAAAGAGATGCGGCGTCCTCGCTGAAGCCGGCCACGCCGCTGACCGTTCCGGTCGAGACGACGTCACCCGCCGAATAACCGAGCGCCGAGTAGTGCGACAGGATTTCCGGGATCGTCACGGACATGTTGCCGCTGTGCGACTCCTGCCGCGACTCGCCGTTGACGCGGAGCTCCATGCGCAGATCGTGCGGATCGCCGATCTCGTCAGGCGTGACGATCCAGGGCCCGAGCGGACAGAACGTGTCAATGGCCTTGCAGAAGGAGAACACGCCGGAGCGCATCTCACGACGTTGGATGTCTCGCGCCGTGATGTCGTTGAAGATCACGTAGCCGCCGATGTAGTCCGCCGCTTCGTCGGGACCGAACCATTTCCCGGACTTCGCGATCACGACGGCGAGCTCGAGCTCGTAGTCGAGCTCCTCGGTCAGGTGTTCCGGATAGATGATCGGCTCGTCGGGGCCGACGATCGCGTCGACGTTCTGGAAGAAGACGATCCACGGCGCGATCTCGTGCGTCCAGCCGACGTTCTTCGACTCCTCCTCGTGCTCGCGGAAGTTCCCCGCCGTATGGATGAACTTCTTCGGGATGATCGGTGCGCGCAACTTCACGTTTTCGACCGCCGGCTCTTCGCCGGTAGGGCGCACGTGGCCGAAACGTTCGAAGTACTCCCGCATCGACGAGACGTCGAGCTCTACGACGATCTCGTCGCGCAACTCACCGACGCGCCCGTCGTCGAAGGTGACGAGCTTCACGCCGTCTCGCAGATCCGCTGGGTCACCAGGGCGTACACGTTGGCAATCTTCACGAGGCCGTCGATGTCGAGGTTCTCGCCCAGCACCGGGTCGGGCAGGCCGCTCGAGGTGCCGTAGTTGACGCTCTCGATGCCGTAACGAGTCAGGGCCGAGGCATCTGAGAACCAGCGGACGGTGTCGCGCTCCGGCTTCGCGCCGAAGACCGCGGCGTGCGCCTCGTCGATCGCGCCGATCAACGGGTGATCCTCCGCAATCTCGGAGCCCGGCGCGGTGACGTAGACCTCCGACTCGATCTCATGGTCGGGAAAGCGCTCACGGAGGCCACGGGCGAAGTCGCCCAGGGCGGCACGCGCCTCGGCCATCGGCATCGTCGGAGGAACGCGGAAGTCGATGAAGAGGTCGGTCCGATGAGGTGTTCGGGAAACGCGCCAGGCATAGCCGCCGCTGATCGCGCCGATGTTGACGATTCCCGGCTTTCCCCCGTACGACGTCCGCTCTTCCCACTCGGGCGCGAACTCGAGCACCGCATCGAGAACGTCGCGCATCCGTACGATCGAGGTCTCGTTCCGCCGTCCCTCGCTGAACGCCGTGTGGATGAACGGCCCGCTCGTGGAGATCCGCATCCAGAGAGAGCCGTAGTGGCCGAGCACGATCTTCTGCTCGGTGGGCTCGCCGAGGATGCACACGTCGGTCACGCCGCCGTGTGAGGTGAGAAAGCGTGACCCCGACGCATAGCCGCGGTACTCGCTGCCGACGAAGTCGGGGTGCCACTGGGTCTTCTCGATCTCTCCGGAAACGCAAGCGATCATGACATCGCCGCGGAGCCGCACGCCGGCGTCCCGCAGCGCGCGGACCGCCTCCATGTAACAGGCCAGCGCACCTTTCATGTTCGAGATGCCCAGGCCGTAGACGCGGCCGTCCTGAACGAACCCTTCCGGTTGAAAGCCGCGGATGCCGGCGAGCCACGGCTCTCGTCCCGAATAGGACGTGTCCATGTGGCCGTTGAACATGAGCGACTTGCCCCCGCCGGCTCCTTCCCAGACTCCGACGACGTTCGGGCGACCTTCCTCCACCTCCTGCCACTGCACCTGGAGACCGATGTCGGCCAGCTCGTCCCGCACTCGTTCGCCCATCGCCTGCTCGGCTCCGGTCGGGCTCGGAACGGAGACGAGATCCACCGCGAGCGCGACGAGTCGGTCGGTGTCGATCTCAACGGAAATGTGGCAGCACCTCCTTGCCGAACAGCTCGATCTGCTCATGCCGCCGGTCGCCCCAGAGCTCGAGCATCACATGCGTGCAACCGGCGTCCCGGTACTCCTCGATCGCCGCGATGCAGTCGGCGGGCGTTCCCGCGATCGGCTTGCACTTGTCGAGGATCTGGTCCGTCACCTTCGCTTTCGCTGCGAGACGCCCACCCTGCTCCATCGCTTCAGCGACGGGAAGAATCTCCTCTTGCGTCAACTCTGCGAGGTCGAGCAGCGTGTCGGCCGCGCCCTTGATGTTCTGCACCTTGTTCGCGAGATACATGCCGGCGATCTCGCGCGCACCGTCGCGGCCGGCAGCCGGATCCGTTGCGTGGATCGATGCGACAACCGTGCAGCCGATGTCGATGTCGGCGTCGACGTTCTTCCGTGTGTACCGGACGAAGGCAGGCGTCGTGATCGAAGGAGTCAAGCAACCGTCGGCGATCTCACCGGCGAGGGCCTGCATCTTCGGCGCGGTGGCCGCGACGTACACGGGCGGCACGCCCCGGGGCGTGTCGGCTTCTTCGTCGAGACCTGGCACGTCTGCGCTCCAGGTGTCGCCCTCGTAGGTGAAGGGCTCGCCCGAGAGGACGCCGCGGACGATCGCGACGGCGTCGCGCATCGGTCCGAGCGTTCGCTTGCCGTTCAGCCGTGCATTGTTGAGAAAGATCTTCGAGGTGCCGAAGCCGAGCAAAAACCGCCCGGGCCCCGCGGCCTCCTGCACCACGCGTGCATCCATCGCGACCTGAACAGGGTGGCGGGTAAACGGCGAGATGATCCCCCAGCCGACGGTCAGGCGGTCCGTCTCCTTCGCGATCAGGCCGGAAACGACCGTGGACGAGCGCGCCTCCATGCCGTGCTTGCGCCACCAGGGATAGGCCTCGGCGAGCCAGAGCGTGTCCATGCCTGCTCGGTCCATGACGCGCGCCGACTCGAGCATCTCCTCGAGCGGCTCCATCGTCAGCTGCATCACACCGATGCGGAACGGCGGCGCCATCAGAGCGATCTTCTCACGCCGACAGGTCCCTGAAGTAAAACGCACCCGGCCAGAGCGTGCCGTCGGGCCGGCGCGAGTAGTTGGGCATCACTCCGAGCTTCGTATAACCGACGGCCTCGTAGAAGACGCACGCATCGGTCCCGTCATGTGTCGTGAGCCACAACAGCAAGAGTCCGTGCTCGAGAGCCGCCTCCTCGACGGCCACCATCAATCGTCTTCCGACTCCTCGTCCCCTGGCCTCCGAAGCCACGCCGACCCGCTGAACCTCCGCGCGGTGATCGGCGTTCGTCGCACGGCTGAACGCGAGCTGGGCCATGCCGACGAGCTCGTTCCCTTCTTCCGCGACCAGAAGGATGCGCTCCCGGTCGTCAAGTGCCGCGACCGTGTCTCGGTAGGAGCGCTCGAGCGCGGCGAGGCCCATCGAGTCGAGCGCGCCGAGAGCCATGCCTGAGTGAAGTGCGTCCTGGTGCACTTTCGCAAGCCGCCCGCAGATCTCGTTTGCCTCTGAGGGCTCGACGCGCCGGAACCGGAGCGGCTGAACGGCTACGAGCCCTTCAGCTCTGGATCGTGCCGGTCATGATGATTTCGCCTCCTGCACCTGCTTGTCGAGCGCTCCGAGCACCTGCGACACCTGCTGGTTCACGATCGGCTGCAGGACACGCTGCCCCATCGACGCAACCGGGCCGAGCAGATGGACGTCGGCCTCCCACTTCATGTTCGTTCCGCCGGCCGCTTCACTGAGATTGAAGGAGGTGTCCATGTTCAGCACCGCGCCGACGCCGTTGCCCTTCGCGTGGAGCTTCGCGAAGGCCGGCTCCCGCTCCTCCATCTTCTCGAAGTCGATCGACATGCGCAGGCCACCGAGCCCGAGCGGGATCTTCACGTGCGCCCGCCAGTGCCTGTCGTCCTGGATGTCGAACGACTCCACCCCGGGCATCGTCTTCGCCATCTGTGCCGGATCGTTCAGGACCTCCCAGACCGTTGCGATCGGAGCGTCGAATTGCCTTTCGCCGCTGACCTTCATCGGCTCTCCACGCTCACGAGCCTGCGTGTCTCCTCGGGCTTCTGCAGCAGATTCCACACACCCTCGTAGGGGTTGCAGCTGCGCCAGACGATCGGGCCCTCGCCACGGCGGCCGAGTGCGTTCTGCAGCGCCGCGCAGACCGCATGGATCCCTGCGCCGCCCCCCTCCCCCATACCCTTCGCGCCCAGCGGCGTGAACGGCGATTCCGATTCGATGAAGCCGTTCTTCATCGGCGGCATGTCGAGGGCATGGGGCACGTGATAGTCGTAGAAGTTCGGAGTCAGGAGATTGCCCTCCTCGTCGTAGGTGAAGATCTCGTGCGTCGCGGCCCCCAGCGCCTGCGCGGTCGCGCCGTGCACCTGCCCCTCGACGATCTGTGGATGGATCCGGTTGCCGCAATCGTCGACCGCCGCATAGTCGACGATCTCGTACACCCCGGTCTCCGGGTCGATCTCGAGCGCGCAGGCATGAATCTGCGTCGCGTAGGTGAGCGTCAGGTTGCCGAACTTGCGCTCGAGATCCGGCTTCTCGAACGGGGGCCTGTAGACGTACCGCACGTTCAGCGTGACATCGAGCTCCGGCGGCAAGCCGGCGTTGTTCGCGTTGAGGATTGCGCCGAGCGCCATGAAGGGCAGCGCGACTTCCGGGTTGCCCTTGATCCGGGCCTGGCTCTCGACGAGCTCGATGTCGTCCGGCGAACAGCCGAAGACCGCGGCGGCGAGCTCCTTCATCTCCACGGCGAGCTTGTCGGCCGCCCCCTTGACGGCGCCCAGCCCCGTGACCGCGAACTGCGACGCGTACGTCCCCGAGAAACCGGCAGTCGAGTTCCAGTACGTATCGTGGCCCGCGCGGACGTTCACATCGTCGGGCGTGCAGCCGAGGATCTCTGCGACGACCTGAGACGCCGTCGTCTCGTGTCCCTGGCCCTGCGGCACCGTTCCGAGGGTGACCACGATCTCGCCGAAGATGTCGAGCTTCACGGTCGCGACTTCGTTGTTCCCGGAGAACTGCAGCTCGGGGTTGAGGATCATCGATTGCCCGAAGTTGTTCGTCCCGGAGTCGAGCGTGGACCCGATCCCGATCCCGAAGAGCTTGCCGCGCGACTCGGCGTCCCGGCGCTTCTCCTCCAGGGAGGAGTAGCCGATCAGATCCAGTGCGATGTCGAGGCAGCGCGCGTAGTCGCCCGAGTCGTAGATGCAGCCGTTCGGTGTCTCGTAGGGGAACTCCTCGTGCTTGACGTAGTTCGTCTTGCGCACCTCGATCGGGTCGAGACCGAGCTCGCTCGCGACGATGTCGACGATCCGTTCGGTCAGCCAGAGGTGCTGCATCCGCGAGTAACCCCGGTTGGGCGCAACCGGCGACTTGTTCGTGCAGACCTGCGTGAAGTCGACACGCACGCTGCGCCAGCGGTAGCAGCCGGGCGTGACCTGCGCCCAGATGATGCAGCCGAGCGGCTCGTAACGCGGGAACGCACCACAGTCGTCGATCGCCCGGACCGAGAATCCGAGCATCGTCCCGTCCGCCTTGACGGGGACGGTGATGTCGAGGAACGTTCGCTCGTTCCCGTGCGTGTTCGCCGTGTGCTGGTCCGTGCGCCACTCGGTCCACTGCACCGGCCGATTGAGCTTCCGGGCGAGCAGACAGCACGCGGTGTACTGGGGATGGAGCGTGATCTTGTTGCCGAAGCCGCCGCCGATGTCCTGGCTCACGAACCGGAGCTTGTCGATGCCGACGCGAAGCGCGGGCGCCATCCAGATTGCCCCGACACCCGGCATCTGATGGTTTCCGTGGATCGTCCACTGGCCGGTGCCGCGGTTGAACTCGACCAGGCAGCCCGAGCATTCGAGCGGGGTCGACGAGAAGCGGTCGAAGTGCAGGCGCTCGATGCGGACGACGTGGTCGGCGTCTGCGAGCGCGGCGTCGAAGTCGCCCCAGTCGAACACGCCGGACCAGACGGTGTTCGAGCCGGCGTCCTCGTGCAGGACGACCTCGTCCTTCAGCGACTCCTCGCCGTCGAGGACGTGCGGCAGCGGCTCGTACTCCACCTCGACGAGCTCGGCAGCGTCGCGTGCGAGCTCGCGCGTGCGGGCGACCACGGCGGCGACGGGATCGCCGACATGGCGTACGCGGCCGACGGCGAGCGCGTAGTCCTTGATGTTTGCCCCGGGTGGCGTCGAGAGCTCGAAGAAGGGATCGGTGAGGATCGCGACCTCGTCGCCTGTCAGCGTCCCGTAGACACCGTCCAGTTCGAGCGCCTTCGAGACGTCGACCGACTTGATCCGTGCATGTGCATACGGCGAGCGGACGAAGTGGACGTAGCCCATCTCGTGGCGCTTGACGTCGTCGAAGAAGACCCCTTCGCCCTGGACGAGACGCTTGTCCTCCTTGCGCGGGACGCTTTGTCCGATGAAGCCCGGCTTGACGTCGCCTTCCTCGACGACGAGCGGACGCTCCGGAGTGACGGTCGTTTCGGTCACTGCGCGGCCGCCTTGACCCTACGTGGGGGAACCCATGGTTCCCCCACGGGCCCCCTCCTTTTGTTTGTGCCTGGGCCTGCCACCGTGAGGCTCCCGCCGGGCACAGCCCGGCTCCGCCGGCGACTGTTTGCTGTCAGGCACGTGTCGAAATTCATTGCGCCGCCGCCTTGATCGCCTCGACGATGTTCACGTAGCCCGTGCAGCGGCAGATGTTCCCCTGGATCCCCTTGCGGATCTCCTCCTCGCTCGGGCTCTTGTTCTCGCGCAGGAGAGCCGTGGCGCTCATCAGCATTCCCGGCGTGCAATAGCCGCACTGGAGCGCGTGATGGTCCGAGAACGCCTGCTGCAGGCCGTCCAGCTCTCCGTCCTGCGCGAGACCTTCAACGGTCTCGATCTTGGCTCCGTCCGCCTGGACGGCGAGCAGCATGCAGCTCTTGACCAGCGTGCCGTCGACGAGTACGGAGCAGGCGCCGCAGTTCCCGGTGTCGCAGCCGATGTGACTGCCGGTGAGGTCGAGATCGTCGCGGATGAAGTGGATCAACAGCCGGCGCGCATCGACCTCGCGCTCGTACTGCTCGCCGTTGACGTCGACCGTGATCGTTTTCCGAGCGACTGCTTCCAAACTATTTCCTTTCGACAGCTTGGGCGACCGCGCGGACGGCAAGAACCTCCGCCAGGTGCCGGCGGTAATCGGCCGAGGCATGAACGTCCCACGGCGGGTCGAGGCTCGCGGTCTGCACTGCTTTGCGCACGACGGAGTCGTCCGTCGAGTCAGTCGTCAGGAGGACCGGGACGGCGTCGACGCAGCCGACCGCGAGCCGCGCACCACTACCGTTGAGCGACGCGGCGACGTTGACGATGCAGGTGCCGTCCCTCCCGATCGGAACCGACGCGAAGCCGTCACTCTTGCCGGCCGGCACCGAGATCTTCGTCAGCAACTCCCCCGGGCCAACGGCCGTCATGTAGACACCGAGGAAGAACTCTTCTGCGGGTACGGAACGCTCGCCGTCCTGGCCGACGATGGTCATTGCCGCGCCGATCGCGACGAGCAGAGGCGGAAGATGGTTCGTCGGATCGTTCGAGCAGACATTCCCGCCGATCGTCCCCCGGTTGCGGACCTGGACGTCGGCAATCTGGTTGCAGACTTCCCCGAGAATCGGGCGCGCACGTGCTTCTGCGGACTCGACGAGGTCGGTGTACGTCGTCATCGCACCGAGCTCGAGCGTTCCGTCGGCGCCGAGCTCGATTCCGCGCAACTCGCCGATGTCGGCGAGGTCGACGAGAACATCAGGAGAAGCGGCGCGCGCCTTCATCACGTTGATCAGCGTCTGGCCGCCTGCGAGCGCGCGGGCACCGTCGTTTGCACCGAGAAGGCGCAGGGCTTCCTGAACGCTCGCAGGACGAGCGTACTCGACCTCCCTCAGCAGCATGCGCTATTCAGTTCAGAAACCCCTGCTCAGGTCAAGAATCAACTGCTGCTCGCGGGCCTTACCCCAATCGTCACAGAAAGTTTCGGGCGGCGAAGCTCCCCAGGTTGGACTCGAACCAACAACCCTCCGGTTAACAGCCGGATGCTCTGCCAATTGAGCTACTGGGGAAAGACAGGTCGCTAGTTTAGCCGTTGAAGTCTGGACTCGACCTCGCTCAGGTATGCCGGATCGCGTGCCTTGGCACGCCCTCGCAGCGTGGCGTCGAGCCCGGCGCGAATCTCCCCGACGACTGCGTCGAGCGGCAGGTCCTCGTCGCCGTCGTCCACAACGAAGACCTTGCGCGGCTCGGGATCCGCGCCCCAGGCTGCGTGAAAGGCGACCAGGTTCCGCCACCCGTACGCAGGCCAAACGGGAAGCACGCAAACGTGAAGCGAGGCGACGTCGAGCGCGCGGGCAACATCCGTAGCCACCTCTCGGTTTGCGAAGAGAGGCTGGGTATCACCCGCGGGAACGATCTCCAACTCGCCGTTGTCCTCGAGCTCGCCGATGGCAAAGAGGGGCTTTCCCGCGGTCGGCGTTCCGAGGGCGAGCGCGTGCTCGAGGTCCTCCCGCTGGGACTCCGCCGGCCGGCGACCGGTCAAGAGTCGATGCGCGTGCTGGCGCGTGACGCCCAGCTCCCCCGCAAGCTCGGTGACCGACAGTCCCTTACGCCGCAGGAGCGCTTGCCAGACCTCGGATTCAGCACGCATGGGCGACCGAATCGTAGTCCTCGTCGTGCGAGCTCAGGCTCGTGAGCTCAGCGCGAGAAAGCCTGCGCGGCGGCCAATTCCTCGACGGTCGCGACGATCTTGGCCAGCGACGTTTGCAACTCCAAGGTGCGAGCCGGATCGGCGTCGCTGAGCTCACGCCTGATCTGGCGCTCGCGCAGACGGAGCAAGAGCTGCTCGGCGGTCCGCTCGTCGATTCCTTCCGACGTCGCGCGGGCGTCGAGCTCGGCGATCAGACCGACGAGCTCTTCATCCGGTTCGCCACCGGAGACCAGCTGCTCACGAAGACGCCGGTGCTCCTCGCTGTCGAAGTGCTCGGCCCCCAGCTCGGCGAGGACCTGCACCAGGGCGGGATGGGCGGCGACTCCCGCGAGGGCGTTCTGCTCGAGCCGCTCGCCGGCGTCGAGCAATCTCGCCGAGACTCGCCCGGTCGAGGATGCGGGGCCGCGCGGCGCCAGTCCGGCCTGCGTCTCCTTCGGTAGATCGAGCTTGTCCGCGGCGTAGCGGATGGCGTCTTGCCGTTCGGGCGACTCCTCGAAACGCGAGAGGACCTCGCGCACGCGGACGAACGCCTCCTGCCGGTCGGCGGCGCGCTCGATCTCCAGGCGAACGCGGTAGCCGAGGTAGCTCTCCGCCCGTGCGAGCTGCTGCTGCTCGAATCCGTCTGCAAGATCGGCCGGATCGAAACCCGCGGGCAGCGCGACGACTCGCACGTCTAGACCCTGCGCGAACGCGAGCTCCATCCCCCGCAGCGTTGCCGCCTCACCTGCAGCGTCTCCGTCGAAGCAGAGCCAGATGCGCTTCGTGAGCCGGCCAAGCTCCTTCAGCTGTCGCTCGGTCAGCGCGGTTCCCATCGGCGCCACCACCGGCTCGATCCCCGCCTGGCTGAGTGCGAGTACGTCCGGATTCCCTTCGACCACAACGGCGCGGTCCTGTTTGGCTATCGCCGCGCGAGCACGGTCGAGCCCGTAGAGCAGATCCCCTTTGCGGAACAGCTCGCCCTCGGGCGAGTTGACGTATTTCGCTTTCATCGGATCGTCCTCGCGGAGCTTGCGGGCCTGGAAGCCGAGTACGCGACCACGCGCATCCGCAAGCGGAAAGAGCAACCGCCCGGAGAAGTAGTCATTTCCGCGCTTGTTGATCAATCCGGCCGCGACGAGCTCTTCGCGCGTGAACCCGCGCTCGAGCGCCTTCCGTGTCAGTGTCGTTCCGCCGAGGGCGAGCCCGAGCCGGTACTGCCGACATACTTCTTCGCCGAGGCCGCGGCCCGCAAGATAATCACGCGCCAGCGAGCCCGCCTGCGAGTCCCAGAGATAACGCTCGTAGAACAATGTCGCGGCTTCGAGCAACTCGAGGAGACGTTCGCGCCGCCGGCGGCGAGCATCCTGCTGCGGCGATGTCTCCTCGTATTCGATCTGGACGTTGAAGCGGTCCGCAAGCCATTCGATCGCCCCGGCGAAATCGAGCTGCTCGGTTTCCCGAACGAACGTGATCAGGTCGCCCTTCGCTCCGCACCCGAAACAGTAGTAGAACTTGTCCACCGCATTGACCGAGAAGCTCGGCGTCCGCTCTTCGTGGAACGGACAGCGACCCATGTAGCGCGCGCCTGCCTTCCGGAGCTGGGTGCGCTCGGACACGACAGCGACGATGTCCGCCGCGGCTTTGACCTCCTCGACCGATGTGTCCTTGATCCGTGCCACTAGTGGTCATCCCGATGCCATTGCCACGCTTCTCGGTCGCGAGCACCAAGCGAGGCAAGGACGCAGGGAGCTCCCGTAGCAGCGCTACGGGAGCGACTGAGGACGCGGCCTCGCGCCGCGTGATCGCGGGCGAGAAGCATGGAGGATGGCTTCGGGAGGGCCACAGTCACAACGCCAGCTCAGCAACGTAGCTCAGCGCGAACCGGTCCGTCATCCCCGCGATGAATTCGACGATCTGCTCGGGCTCGTCGCCGCGATCTGCCAGATGCTCGAAGATCTGACGCACGGTCGCCCGGGCGCGTTCCTGCTCTTGCCGTGTGTGCGGGCCCAGGTAGACCCGTTCGAACATGAACCCTCGCAAGGCGAGCATTGCCCCACCGATTTCCTCGCTCTGCACGATGTCGCCGGCAGTCTGTGAGCTCTCGACCAGGTCGTGTACCAGCGTGTCGATTCGCCGCGAGCCTCGGTCGCCGAGCAGCTCGACCTCCTCGTGAGGGAGCTCTGCCGGATCGAGGATCCCAAAGCGCACGGCATCGTCGATGTCGTGGTTGATGTACGCGACTCGATCGACGATTCGCACGATCTTGCCTTCGAGCGTCGCAGGCTCCTGCGTCCCGGTGTGCGTGAGGATCCCGTCGCGCACCTCGTCCGTCAGGTTGAGCGACTCGGCGATCCGCAGCGACTGCTCGTTGTGACGGAAGCTCCGCCCGAAACGCTCTTGCAAAGCTGCGTCGAGCGCATCCTCGCCGGCATGGCCGAACGGCGTGTGTCCCATGTCATGGCCGAGACCGATCGCCTCGACGAGGTCTTCGTTCAGCCTCAGGGTGCGCGCCACCACCCTGGCGATGCCCGTCGTCTCGAGCGTATGAGTCATGCGTGTGCGGTAGTGATCGCCTGCCGGGTCGATGAAGACCTGCGTCTTGCCTTTCAGGCGCCGAAACGGCTTCGAGTGCAGGATCCTGTCGCGATCGCGCTGAAAGGGCGTGCGCAAGCGGCAGTCGTCCTCCGGACGAAGTCGTCCGCTGGTCTCGAAGGAGCGGACTGCCAGCGACGACAGCGCACGCTCTTCCTGCTCGCGGACGCGAGCCTCGAAGGCGTCTGCGACTCTTCCCGCCAGCTCAGGCATTCGTGGCCACGAATTCAGGCTAGATGATGATCGGGACGGTTCCTCCGTCCGCGCTCCAGGCGGAACCCGTCACATAGGAAGACCGCTCGGAGCACAGAAAGACGATGACGGAGGCGATTTCGTCAGCGTCGGCCAGTCGGCCCAGCGGACGGCCCGCTCCAACAGCCTCGAGCACTTGTTGACGCGTCTGCATAGAACGCGCCGCTTGCTGGTCTGCGAGGCCCCCTTCGCCGAGCCACGCGGAGGTTGCCGTCGGGCCCGGTGCGACGGCGTTGCAGCGGATGCTCTGCTTGGCGTAGAGATCCGCGACGAGACGAGACAGTGAGAGTACCGCCGCCTTCGTGACCGAGTAGTTCGGCATGCCGGTCGACGGACGCTTTCCTGCCGTGGACGACACGTTCACGATCGTCCCTGCGCCCGCGTCCCTCATCCCAGGCAGAACGGCCCTGATACAGCGGACGTAGCTCATGACGTTCAGCTGCCACATCGCGTTCCACTGGTCGTCGCTCAGCTCCTCGAATCCGACCTGATAGGCGTCGCCGACGTTGTTGACGAGACACTCGACGGGTCCAAGAGCCTGCGCTATTTCCCCAACCAGCTCATCGGCGGACCCCTGCTGCGATAGGTCGCACGCGACCGCGAGTGTGGCGCCCACGTCGGCTCGCGACTGTTCGGCTCGATCGGCGTCTCGTCCGTTGATGACAACGCGTGCACCTTCTGCGACGAGAAGACGCGCAGTCTCGAGCCCAATACCTGTGGTCGAGCCGGTGACGAGACAGATCCGATCCGTGAGGCCGAGTTCCATCAGCTGGGTAGCCTAATCTCGATGACTACCCTCCTCCTCGTTCGCCACGGCGAAACGGATTGGAACCGCGACGGCCGCTGGCAGGGCGGCTCCGACACGAGCCTGAACGACGTGGGTCGCGAGCAGGCCCGAGCGCTTGCCGACGAGCTCGACGGAAACATCGCTGCGGTTTATTCGAGCGATCTGGCCCGAGCGCGGGAGACCGCCGAGATCGTCGCGGCGAACATCGACCTGCAGGTTCAGATCGATCCACGGCTGCGGGAGCGCGGCTTCGGTTCGTGGGAAGGGCTCACCACCACGGAGATCGAGGAACGCTTCTGGGATGCTCATCGACGCTGGGTCGCGGGCGAGGGCGCAGGCGCAGACGATGCCGAGACCTTCGAGGACTTCTTCGCCCGCGTGAACGATTTCCTCGCAGACGTGCTCCGCCTCCACCCAGGCGAGGAGGTCCTGGTGATCTCCCACGGCGGGTCGATTCGCGTCATCCATGCTCTCGCGGCCGGCCTCGACTACGTCCGCGATCACAGGCTGATACCGGGCGTGCCGAACTGCTCGGTCGCCAGATACGTGGCTAGGGACGGGAAACTGACGCCGCTAGACTGAGCCCCCGGGCATCAAAGGTCGACGCGGCTCAACAGTTCGGTCCGCGCGCCTGATCCAGAATCGCCTGGTGCGTGCCGGTCCCGAGAAAGAACCCGGGGCCCGCAGAAGAGTCCGGATTCCCGGATGCGCCGAACGGGCCGCTGGCCTGGTTGAACGCGGCGATGATGAGGCCGTCACAGCTCGGAGTCCCCGGGGTGGGTGTTGGGCTCTGAGCGGGGCTGGCGAGCGCACCCACGTTCGAGCCACCGGCGACAACTGCAGCGGCGAGCCCGCAAAGCACGAGTCTGATCCGGCGCACGATCGACCTCCATTCCCTCAGCCGATTGGCCGAGATCCGCAGAGAAGGCCGACCTTTGCACGACGGGGCAGCGGAAGGCAACCGACCGTTGAGAAAGATCCACGCACGGTGCGGTCTTCATCGCTTGAAAACCATTCTGCAGCCGCGTCACTACAAGACTCAAAGAGAGAGTTCCGGTCGGTGCTCGTTCGGACGGGCCCGAATGGTCAACCCTTGATTTTTGAGCGCAAATACGGCTGGGGCGACCCGTTTGGTCGATCCGAAACGGCTACCCTGCGGCCAGTGGAGGACTACACGAACAAATACAAGGGCGAGCAGGTCGAGGTCGCGCTCTTCGGGGGCGAGTATCAAGAAGGTGTCCTGACGGCTTACTGCTACGTCGAGGACGTCGCCCATATCGAGCTGAACGGACACATTCTCGTTCCGCTGCAGAACATCGCCTCGCTCCACTGTTCGAGCCGTTGCGACGCGCCGGAAGACGACTGGCCTCCACGCGGGCTCGAGCAGGAAGACGGCAACTAAGGCCCCCGTCTTGGGCGGCCGGCTCGTAGTCATTCGGAACGTCTTGAAGGCTTGGGCCTTGCTGCTCGGATCCTGTGCGTTGCTCGGCCTGGTCGGCTGGGCGCTCGGCGGATACCGCCTCCTCTCGATCTTCGTGTTCTGCGGCGTGCTGTTGGCCGGCGCCCTCTACTGGTACGCAGACCGTGTCGCCCTCGGCCTCGTCCGCGCGCGTGAGCTTCCGGTCGGAGGCGCGCCCGGGCTCCATTCGACGATCGAGCGCCTGGCCGCACGGGCAGGCGTCGCAAAGCCGCGGCTGTATCTGATCGACGACGGACTGCCACGTGCGCTCGCCACCGGGCGCGGACCGCGTGGTTCGACGATCGCAGTGAGCGCGGGACTTCTGTCTGCTGCATCGCCCGCGGAGCTCGAAGCAGTGCTCGCACACGAACTCGCGCACGTGCGCCATCGCGACGTCGTCGTGCAGACGTCCGTAGTCGTGCTCGCCGCGACGCTGCTCGAGCTGAGTAGGGTCGGCGGCTGGTTCCAGCGCGCGCTGCTCTGGTTCCTCGGGCCGCTGGCCTCCGCGTTCGTCCATCTCCTGCTCTCGCCCAAGCGCGAGTTCCTCGCCGACCGTGCATCGGCAGCGATCTGCGACTCTCCGCACCCGATGGCCGATGCGCTGGTTCGGCTCGACCAGGCTGCCGAACTCGTGTCGTTCGCGGGCAGTCCGGCCACCGAGCCGCTCTACACGATCAACCCGTTTCTCGAAGTCGGCCTGGCCGCGCTGTTCGTGACGCATCCCCCTGTCGGCGAACGTGTCCGCCGCCTGCGCGAGCTCGATCCGGACTGGCGTGAGAAGCTTCGAGCCGCATGACGTCGCTCGCCGTTGGCTCGCTCCCGTGAGGGAAACCATGTTTCCCTCACGAGCTCCCTTCTTCAGGGATCGCCTCAGCGCCCGCTGCGGGGCGACCGCCGCCGCAAGCGCCCTTTCCACCGCTCCCGGGCCGAAGGTCGGCCCGTGAGCCTGGCGATCCAGCAAGCCGAATACGAGCAGCGGCTGGCCGGCCTCGCTGAGCATCTCCTCGAGCGCAAGCTCACGGGTGCGGTTCTCTTCGACCCCTACTACGTCCTTTATTACGCCGGCTTTGCGTTCGCGCCGACCGAGCGACCGATTGCGTTCGTCCTGAACGCCGAGGGCAAAGGCGGGATGCTCGTGCCGCGGCTCGAGCGCGAGCACGCACAGGCGAATGCGAGCGTCGACCACGTCGCGGACTATCCGGAGTACCCGTCGGAAACTCACCCCATGGAGTCGCTGCGCGGATTGCTCGAGGAGATGGGAGTCACCGGATCGTTCGGCGCCGACCAGGACGGGTATCCGTGGGTACTCGGCTATCGCGGCCCGTCTCTCACCGAGCTCACCGGCACGACGCCGGAGAAGATCACCGGCTTTGTCGAGGATCAGATGGCCGTCAAGAGCCCGGCCGAGATCGAGTTGATTCGCGAAAGCTCGAAATGGGGCAACCTCGCGCACGTTCTGCTCCAGCGCTACACGCGGCCGGGGTTGACGGAGAGCGAAGTGTCGCGCCGCGCAAGCACGGAGGCGTCGCTCGCGCTCCTCGATGCGATCGGCCCGATCTATCGCGGACAGAGCTTCTTCTTCGATGGTGCGGGCGCCGGCTACCGGGGACAGATCGGCCGCAACGGTGCGATCCCGCACGCGCTGGCGAACAACATCGTCTTCCAGGCGGGCGACGTGCTCGTCACGGGAGCGACCGCGCCGGTGTGGGGCTACCTCTCGGAGCTCGAGCGGACGATGGTCATCGGCCCGCCTTCATCGGAACAGCAGCGGATGTTCGACCACATGGTCGCGCTCCAGGAGACGGCATTCGACGCGATCAAGCCCGGCGCGCGCTGCTCAGACGTCGACCGTGCTGTGCGCAAGTACTACGACGACCACGACCTCTGGGATTACTGGAAGCACCACGTCGGCCATTGCATCGGTCTCCGCTATCACGAGGGCCCATTCCTCGACATCGGCGATGACACGGAGATCAAACCAGGGATGGTGTTCACCGTGGAGCCCGGGCTCTATGCCGCCGGCCTGGGCGGCTTCCGCCACTCCGACACCGTTGCGGTGACGGACGACGGCATGGAGTTCCTGACGTACTACCCACGCGATCTCGAAAGCCTGACGCTGCCGGTCTAGGCGAGCTCACCCGGCAGGAGCGAAAACATGACCGAGTCGCGGCGGCGTCCGTCCGGGTGGAGGAGGTGCGAGCGCAAGACTCCCTCACGCTGAAACCCCACCTTCTCCGCAACTCGTTGCGAGGCGCGGTTGTCTGGGTCTGTGATCAACTCCAGCCGCTCCAACTCGAGCTCGTCAAATGAGTGCTTGCAGAGAAGCCGCAGTGCGCGGGTGGTCACACCGCGCCCTCGAGCGTCAGGGGCGCACCAGTAGCCGATGTGACCGGTACGGAAATCATTGACCCTCATTCCGATCGAGCCGATGACATGTGCACTTGCGGTGACTGCGAATTGATGCGTCCCGACGCCGGGAGCCTCTCCCTGAACGAAGGCGCGCGCGTCGGCCTCGGTGTACGGGCGCGGAATGACCGGGATCCAGTGTTGAATCTCCGGGTCGTTGCACGCGTCGATGATCGCCGGGACGTCGTCGAGCGTCCACGGACGTAGGAGGATGTCGCCGTCGCGTAACTCCATTTCGTAACCGTAGAACGACGAAAGGCCGCCGGAGCGGCCCTTCGAAGAAACATAATCGGCGGCTGCCTACTCTCCCGGGAGGTTGCCCTCCGAGTACCATCGGCGCAAGCAGGCTTAACTTCTCTGTTCGGAATGGGAAGAGGTGTTTCCCTGCCGCTATGACCGCCGAAGTTGTCAGGGCGCTACGCGTTTCCGCGCACCCTCAAAACTCCATAGCTCCACACTCGGTGTTCAAAATCAAGACCTCGAGCAATTAGTACGGGTCCGCTGAACGCGTTGCCACGCTTGCACGTCCCGCCTATCAACGTGGTGGTCTCCCACGGCTCTTACTCCCTCTAGGGGATGGGAAGCCTCATCTCGAGGTGGGCTTCCCGCTTAGATGCTTTCAGCGGTTATCCCATCCAGACGTGGCTAATCAGCAGCGCCGTTGGCACGACGACTGATACACCAGAGGTCTGTTCGTCTCGGTCCTCTCGTACTAGAGACGACTCCTCTCAAAGCTCCAGCGCCCATGGTGGATAGG
>Ga0193729_1000022_pt1 | contig 76170 bp, 74 predicted proteins | sample U1c2metaG_FD_143036 | JGI IMG/M metagenome (GOLD analysis project Ga0193729, IMG submission 143036) | Soil microbial communities from a riparian zone of the East river system, Colorado, United States - U1c2 | ecosystem: Environmental > Terrestrial > Soil > Riparian zone | place: USA: East River...
AGCGCGAGAACAGAAGTGAGCACCGGAGTCAGAGGCGTGCGCAATTCGTGACTGAGCATTGCAAGAAAGCCATCTTTCGCCTGATTTGCCCGCTCGGCGTCCATTCTTGCCTTTTGCGCCGCATCGTAGAGGCGAGCGTTGTCCAGGGCGAGCGCGGCGCGCTGTGCCAACTCCTCCGCCAGCGACAGCTCATCCGGTCCGCATTCCCTGTGGGCACTCACGTTGATCATGGTGATCGTCCCAAGAAGGCGGTCTCTGGTGCGAAGAGGCACCGCGATGAACGCAGTCACGTCCATCGATCGAACGAAGTCGCGATCGGCTTGCTGGTCGAATAGTTCCTGCAACGCGCTGTCGTCGAGGTCGCAGTGGATTTCGGATTTGCCCGTCTCGAACACACGTTTTCCGCGCTGGTAAGCAGCCTGGCTCGTTGGAAATTGCTCCGCCAGCGCTCGCAATTTCGGGTGGTCGCGCGAATCTGTATGTGCGACGGCAACGGGACGCAATGAGTCATTCTCCTCCGCGGTGTGCACCACGCAGAAATCGGCGATTTTAGGCACGATGAGTTGCGCCAGGTTTTGAAGTGTTTCTTTGGACTCGAGGGATCCGCCGAGCACTTTGCTGGCGTCCGCCAGAAACGCCAGACGCTTCTGTCGTGCCTCAGCCTCGGCCCGGGCGGCCTGTTCCCTGGCAAACGTGGCGCGTTCCTCGGCCTGCCGTTTTACTTGTTCCGTCTTTTTGTACAAATCGACAAAGACGGCGAGCTTGGCGCGCAAAATTTCCGGCACCACCGGCGCGAGAATGTAATCGACCGCGCCTAACGAGTAGCCACGCGACATGAAATTCTCGCTATCGTTCATCGCGCTGATAAAAATGATCGGCGTCGTTTCAGAACGAGGTCGCTGCCGAATCAGCGCCGCGGTTTCGAATCCATCCATACCGGGCATGTTCACGTCCAGAAGGATGACGGCGAAATCCTGTTGGAGCAGGCAGCGCAAAGCCTCTTTCCCGGATCGCGCGCAGACAATGTTCTGATTTAGTTCAGCGAGGACAACCTCATGCGCGAGCAACTTGTCCGGCCGATCATCGACAATCAGAATATTGACCTTCTCATCGGTGGCGCCGTTGTTCTGTGAGGGGGATGACATTAGCGCTGGAGCCAGGTTCGCAGAAGCATGAGGGTTCGTTCGGTATCGACAGGTTTGGCGATGTAGTCGCTCGCTCCCGCATCGATGCATTTTTCACGATCGCCTTTCATCGCCTTGGCAGTGAGCGCGATGATTGGCAGCGACTCGAATCCGTACATTTTGCGGATCGCGCGCATCGTCTCATAGCCGTCCATTTCCGGGAGCATGATGTCCATTAGAACAAGATCGACACCGTCCCCGCTTTCAAGCAATTTGATCGCAGCTTTGCCGGTCTCGGCGGAGATGACTTCCATCTTGTAACGCTCCAGGAGGCTGGTCATGGCAAAGATGTTGCGGATATCATCATCAACGATAAGCACCTTTTTGCCTGCCAGGATGGCATCCGGATCGTGGAGCCGCTTGAGCATCTCTCGTTTCGGTTCCGGTAGCTTCGAGACGTCGCGGTGAAGCCAGAACGCCGTCTGATCGTAGAGCCGCTCCGGGCTGCGCACATCTTTTACAATAATCGTCTGAGCAACCCGGTTCAGCCTCTCCTCTTCCTCGGCTGTCAGATCCTTGACCGTATAGACGATTATCGGCAGTTTTTCATGTTTGGCTCGAATCTGTTGGATCAATTCGAATCCAGACATATCGGGCAGCATCAGATCAAGCACGACGCAGTCGAACTGCTGCTTCTTGAGCAGATTGATTGCTTCCTGCGCGTTGCTCGCCTCCACCACATGCGCGGTCTCGTTTCCGATCAGCTCGCGAACGCTGTCGCGCTGAACCTTATTGTCCTCGATCAAGAGGAGCTCCTTCGATTCCTTCTCCGCCATCGCGCGGGCTTTGGTCAGCAGCGCTTCGACATCTTCCTGACCGATCGGTTTGGTGAAAAAGCAGAGCGCGCCGTATTTCAGGGCATTTTCTGGCTCTTCATCCACCGAAATGATGAAAACCGGAATGTGGCGCGTGCTCAGGTCGGCCTTGAGGCGATCGAGGACTTTCCAGCCGTTGATGTCAGGCAGGGTGATGTCGAGCGTGATCGCCGTTGGCGCAAACTCGCGCACCAGTGACAATGCGGAGTGCCCGCGCGACGTAACAATCGCCTTGAAACCTCTCTCGTGCGCCAAATCGAGTAGCCATTGTGCGAAGTCGCGGTCGTCCTCGACGATGAGAATAGATTTTTCTCCGGGCAGGATGTTGGCGCGATCGTCCGGAACTGAAACATCGATCGGCGCAGCCTCGGCTTCAGCTTCAGCAGCCGCATCGGCTCCAGTGGGCGACGGCAGTGAGGTAGCCTTTTCCGGCGCTGCCGGCGTATAAATTTGCGGGAGATAGAGCGTAAAGATGCTACCGCGCCCTTCGCTGCTATCGAGGCAGATCTCTCCTCCCAAAAGACGCGCCAGCTCGCGGCTGATCGCCAAACCCAGGCCGGTGCCGCCGTACCTGCGGCTGGTGCTGCCGTCGGCCTGGTGGAATGCTTCGAAGATCGTGCTCTGTTTGTCACGGGGGATGCCAAGCCCGCTGTCGCTCACCGCAAACGCCAGTACAGACGGCGCGCGATTTAGCATCACCCGGTCCGTGTTCCACCCTTCCCTGGCACGGAACACCCGAAGATTCACGTAACCGTGTTCGGTGAACTTGAATGCGTTGGAGAGCAGATTTTTCAAAACCTGATCGAGCCGTTGCGCATCGGTTTGAACCGCCGCCGGCAAGTCGCGTTCAATCTCGATGGTGAAGCTCAAGCCCTTCCCGTCAGCCACGTGGCGAAAGGTGCGCTCCATGCTTTGCCGCATCTCTTCGAAACGAACTTCGCCGACGTCAACCGTCACCGTGCCCGATTCGATTTTCGAAAGGTCTAGGATGTCGTTGATCAACTTCAACAAATCCCTGCCTGAGCCGTGAATCGTCCGCGCAAATTCCACCTGCTTCGGTGTCAGGTTGCCCTGCGGGTTCGATGAGAGTTGTTCCGCGAGAATGAGCAAACTGTTTAGCGGCGTGCGCAGCTCGTGCGACATGTTGGCGAGGAACTCCGACTTGTAACGCGAGGTGAGCGAAAGTTGGTGCGCTTTGCCCTCGAGAGCCTGTCGGGCTTGCTCGACTTCGCGGTTTTTGCGCTCGACCTCGGCGTTTTGCTCGACAAGCTGTCGCGCTTTCTGCTCGAGCTCCTGGTTGGTCTGCTGCAGCTCTTCCTGGCGGCTTTGCAACTCCGCCGCCAGCGATTGCGACTGCTTGAGCAAATCTTCCGTGCGGGTGTTCGCTTCAATCGTGTTCAGAACGATGCCGATGCTTTCAGTAAGTTGAGCGAGAAACGCCTGGTGCGTGGGGTTGAAGCCCTCGAAGGAGGAAAGTTCCATGACTGCTTTGACCTGGCCTTCGAACAGGATCGGCAATACGACAATATTCATCGGGGCCGCTTCGCCCAGACCCGAGCTAATCTGCACGTACTCAGAGGGCACATTCGTGAGCAGAATGCGCTCCTTTTCCAAGGCAGCTTGTCCGATCAGGCCCTCGCCCAAGCGGAAGCGATTGTTCACGCCTTTGCGTTTACGGTAGGCGTAGCTCGCGAGGAGTTTCAGCTCCGGCTCCGTCGCGGAACCATCCGTCATGATATAGAAGACGCCCTGATGCGCGGATACAACCGGCGCCAGCTCCGACAAAATGAGCCGCCCAACGGTGAGCAGATCTTTCTGGCCCTGCAACATCCGGGTGAACTTTGCTAGATTTGTCTTCAGCCAGTCCTGTTCGTTGTTCCGCAACGTCGTGTCTTTCAAGTTGCGGATCATCTCGTTGATGTTGTCCTTGACGAACGCGACTTCGCCTTCGGCTGCGACTTGGATGGATCGCGTCAGATCGCCCTTGGTGACAGCCGTCGCAACATCGGCGATCGCGCGCAACTGCGTCGTAAGATTGGCCGCAAGTTGATTGACGTTGTCGGTGAGGTCGCGCCATGTCCCCGCGGCGCCGGGCACGTTCGCTTGGCCGCCAAGTTTTCCTTCGACACCGACTTCTCGCGCCACCGTGGTGGTTTGATCGGCAAATATCGCGAGCGTGTCGGTCATGCTGTTGATCGTGTCGGCCAGTTCCGCGATTTCGCCCTTTGCTTCAACGAGCAGCTTCTGCTTCAAATCGCCATTCGCGACCGCGGTCACCACTTTCGCGATGCCGCGCACCTGGTTGGTCAGGTTGCCGGCCATGAAGTTCACGCTGTCGGTCAGGTCCTTCCAAGTGCCACCGACGCCTTTGACCATCGCCTGACCACCGAGTTTACCTTCAGTCCCCACCTCGCGCGCCACGCGCGTCACTTCCGAGGCAAATGAGTTCAACTGGTCCACCATCGTGTTCACGGTGTCCTTCAGTTCAAGAATCTCTCCCTTCACATCGACCGTGATTTTCTTGGACAGGTCGCCTGTCGCGACCGCAGTTGTAACAGCCGCGATGTTTCGCACCTGCGTCGTAAGGTTGCTGGCCATGAAGTTCACGGAATCGGTCAAGTCTTTCCATGTTCCCGAAACGCCCTCGACGCGGGCTTGTCCGCCGAGCGCTCCCTCCGAGCCGACCTCGCGTGCCACTCGCGTCACCTCCGACGCGAACGATCGCAATTGATCTACCATCGTGTTGATCGTGTCTTTGAGCTCCAGAATTTCGCCGCGAACATCGACAGTAATTTTTTTCGACAAATCGCCGCGCGCGACCGCCGTCGTCACCAGCGCAATGTTTCGCACCTGCGCAGTGAGGTTTCCGGCCATCGAGTTCACCGAGTCGGTGAGATCCTTCCAGGTGCCGGCAACGCCGGGCACGTCAGCTTGACCGCCAAGTCTGCCTTCGGTGCCGACTTCACGCGCTACCCGCGTCACTTCCGCTGCGAAGGAACTGAGCTGATCAACCATCGTGTTGATCGTGTTCTTCAGCTCGAGAATCTCCCCCTTTACATCCACCGTGATCTTCTTGGAAAGATCACCGGTTGCCACCGCAGTCGTGACTTCCGCGATGTTGCGGACTTGGCCAGTGAGGTTGCCCGCCATGAAATTCACGCTGTCCGTCAAATCCTTCCACGTTCCAGCCACGCCCCGCACATCGGCTTGCCCGCCGAGTTTCCCTTCAGTCCCCACCTCGCGCGCCACGCGCGTCACTTCCGCCGCGAACGAACTGAGCTGATCGACCATGGTGTTGATCGTGTTCTTCAACTCCAAGATCTCGCCCTTCACATCAACCGTGATCTTTTTCGACAAGTCGCCGCGCGCAACTGCCGTCGTTACATCGGCAATATTGCGGACTTGAGCGGTGAGATTACCGGCCATCGAGTTAACGCTGTCCGTCAGGTCCTTCCACGTTCCGGCAACGCCCTGGACCTCCGCCTGACCGCCCAGACTGCCTTCGCTTCCAACCTCACGCGCCACGCGTGTCACTTCCGATGCGAACGAGCCAAGCTGATCCACCATGGTATTGACGGTGTTTTTCAGTTCGGCGATTTCGCCCTTTACATCGACGGTGATCTTTTTCGACAGATCGCCGCGCGCGACCGCCGTCGTCACGAGCGCAATGTTTCGCACCTGCGCAGTGAGGTTGCCGGCCATGAAATTCACCGAGTCGGTCAAATCCTTCCACGTTCCGGAAACACCGCGCACTTCGGCCTGACCTCCGAGAATCCCTTCGCTGCCAACCTCGCGCGCCACGCGTGTCACTTCTGATGCAAAGGAGCCGAGCCGATCAACCAGCGTGTTGATCGTGTTCTTCATCTCGAGAATCTCGCCCTTCACATCGACCGTGATTTTTCGCGAGAGATCGCCGTTCGCAATCGCGGTTGTCACCTTAGCGATGTTGCGGACCTGAGCGGTCAGATTGCCCGCCATCATGTTGACGTTGTCCGTCAAATCCTTCCATGTCCCGGCGACGCCGCGCACATCAGCCTGCCCACCGAGTTTTCCTTCGCTGCCGACTTCGCGGGCCACGCGCGTCACTTCCGACGCGAACGATCGCAGCTGATCGACCATCGTGTTGATCGTGTCTTTGAGCTCAAGAATTTCACCGCGAACATCGACAGTAATTTTTTTCGACAAATCACCGTTTGCGACTGCAGTGGTCACGTCGGCGATATTGCGAACCTGCGCCGTCAGGTTTCCGGCCATCGAGTTCACTGAGTCGGTGAGATCCTTCCAGGTGCCGGCAACGCCGGGCACGTCAGCCTGACCGCCGAGTCTGCCTTCGGTGCCCACTTCACGCGCTACCCGCGTCACTTCCGCTGCGAAGGAACTGAGCTGATCGACCATCGTGTTGATCGTGTTCTTCAGTTCGAGAATCTCCCCCTTTACATCCACCGTGATCTTCTTGGAAAGATCACCGGTTGCCACCGCGGTCGTGACTTCCGCGATGTTGCGGACCTGGCCAGTGAGATTCCGCGCCATGAAATTGACCGAATCGGTCAAGTCCTTCCACGTTCCTGAAACGCCTTCAACGCGCGCCTGACCACCGAGAATTCCTTCGGAACCGACTTCGCGCGCGACGCGGGTGACTTCCGAGGCAAATGAGCGGAGTTGATCCACCATGACATTGACCGTGTCCTTCAACTCGAGGAACTCGCCTTTGACGTCCACGGTGATTTTCTTCGTCATATCGCCGTTCGCCACAGCAGTCGTGACGGTCGCAATGTTCCGGACCTGCGCGGTCAGATTGCCCGCCATCAGGTTCACGTTCTCCGTCAAATCTTTCCACGTGCCCGCGACGCCTTTAACTTTCGCCTGGCCGCCGAGTTTGCCTTCAGTCCCCACCTCGCGCGCCACGCGGGTCACCTCCGAGGCAAAGGCGCCGAGCTGATCGACCATCGTGTTGACCGTTTTAGCCGTGCGCAAAAATGCTCCTTCGAGCGGACGTCCTTCGATCTCCGTCTCCATTGTTTTGGAGAGGTCACCTTTGGCTACGGCGCCGATCACGCGCGCCATCTCACTCGTGGGATGAACCAGATCGGCGATGAGTGCGTTGACGGATCCGATCGATCCTGCCCAGGAATTAGAGACACCGCCGATCGACGCCCGCTGACTGATGCGACCCTCTTTGCCAACGATGCGGCTAATGCGCTCCAGCTCGCGGGACATCTTCTCATTGGTCGCAATCACATCGTTGAATGTGTCCGCAATCTTGCCGGCAATCCCCGTCCAATCCTCGGGAAGGCGAGCAGAGAAGTCGCCGCGCTTAAACGCGGTTAACACAGAAAGGAGTTGTTTCGGGTCAACGCCATCTCCGTTCACACGCAAGCCGTTATGTTTTTCACGCACGAGCGCAGAAGGATTATTCTTCTTCATAGAGGAGGATGACCAGTGGATCGCATTGTTCGGATACCCAATTCCCCGCCCGGAAACATCGATTCCGCACAGTACCGCCAACGGTAAATTGAATCGAATTCATCACACCAAAGTTTAAGAGCCGCAAGGGATTGAACAGCACTAGACTCTTCGTGAGTCAGCGCCGTTTTGGTTGCAGCAAGAACTGTACGCCGGAATCCAACCGCCGATAGCGAGGCGGAATCCAACCCGCCCTTAAACCAATTTTCGGTTCCTGCAACGTCGGCGTGAGATTCTTAGGCGCAGCGTGTGTACCGGCGCGATCCTCGATCACCCCGGACGGTGAAATACGAGGCGGAGGTCGCGTACCAGCCAGCAATTTGTTTTTCGAACACGATTGTCGATTTAGCGACTCGCCGATAGATGATCGCCGTCGACCTCGTCAATTTGAGCAAGATTATTTCTTCAGCTCGATGTTCCAAAAATATGCACCTGCTCGCTACTCGGCGAGTTCTCAGTACTCGCCGAGCAGGCGCACAGTTTTATCCGCGGCGAGTCCGCGCGCTATTTCAAGGTGATCTCGCGCATGAGCTTGCTGCCCAGGATCTCACGAATCTCCACGCGCTTGGTCGCCGTCTGCCGCTGCTGGTCGGGCGAGCCTTCGATTTTTCTGGCGATCGGATCGAACTTTTCGCGTGCGTTATCGAAAGCGGCCATGTCCTTCGATTCCACCATGAGCAGAATGTCGAAGTCACCGGGCGTGGCGGCATCGCCGAGCAAAATTTTGTAATCGAGGATAAGGTTCTCTTTCTTCGCCTCGTCCAGTGTGCCTTTGAACGTTTTGGCGAGGCCTTTGAGGTATTCATCGCCCATGCCGTACTTGGCTTTGACCATGGTGATGTTCCAAACGGGCCCTTCGGTGTAAGGCGCATCACTTTGCGCCGAGCAGAGTCCAGCCCACGCTGCGCACAACGCGGCACTGGCGGTAAGAATGAGGTATTTCTTCATGTTGATTGGTCTTCTAATTGTTGACCGACTCTTGATTAAGCCGGTCGGGCTGAAGAGAGTATGATGGCCGCAAATCGCGGTCAATAGAATCTCTCATCGATCGCGGTGACTGTGCCGCGCCTTGACGACTTGTCTACCGCTACCGGGATGGCCCAGCCGGCGACCAAAATTGAGGATTACGCGTTTTGAGCGACACCCAATCGGCGCGCCCGTGAGTCGTGACAGTTGCGCGGATTGGGTTCGCAAAGTCCGCTGACTTCGCGATGTAAGCATCAACCCGCGGATCTTTTTCCAATAGACTAACGCATTTTTTAGCGAAGGCTTTTTCTCGCCAAATCTTTTCGGCAATCTCAGCGGGCCGAATCTTCGCGCGCGCGGGTCGTAAAATCCTCCGGGTTGGCGCGCGAGCAGCTTCTTTTTTTATGACATGGTACATCCGGTTCCCCTCCGGTCGAACGCAACACGCCACGGACAAGCGGCACTCTGCTGTTTCTTCGCGCTTTCCATCTTTGTCACGGCCCTATTCGAGGCGCAGGCGCAAACCCCTCGCGATCGCCGCAAAGAAGCCATCGTTGCACTGCAACCCTTCTCTCTGGATGGGGCTGCTCCCGTCCGCGTCGCCTATTACGCGCCGCGCCCATTCCCGCGCCCCGAACCGGTTTCTGAAGAGAACGAACCGGAGGCAATTCCGCAGATGGAAACAACAGCCAGCGCTCATCCGATTGTTGCCGGCAACCGCGCTGTCTTGCGCAATGGAATCGCCTACGCACCATCGAATGCCCCGGTGAACGTGAAGTCCGCCATCTGGGCGGCGAACACTCTCCGTGGCAAACCGTACGTCTGGGGCGGCGGCCACGGCTCGTTCAACGATTACGGATACGACTGCTCGGGGACCGTTTCCTTCGCGCTGCATCACGCCAACCTCCTCGATGCGCCACTGCCATCGAACGATTTTTTCCGTTACGGTGAACGCGGTCGCGGCAGATGGATCACCATCTATGCGCGCCGCGGTCACACCTTTGCCATCATCGCCGGTCTGCGACTCGACACGACCGACCTGCGTTACGGTGGCGATGTCGGCCCGCGCTGGTACGTTGATGGTCGCGACACACACGGCTTCGCCGCGCGTCATCCCGTTGGGCTGTAACGGTCGCCCCGCGCAGAAATCCGCGCGTGAGATTGGCGACTGCGTCCCGCGCTCGCTGCCATCGTTAAATGTGGTCGCGGTCAGTTTCTTCCCATTGATTCGGTTCTATTTGGTCTTTCTTCTCCTGTTGCCGGCGCTTGCTTTGCACTGGACCTTCAAGTGCTTGGATCCCCAGCAAAGAGGCCGCGCTGAATGAGGCATTTCACTCGGCGTGCCACTCGTCACGGATCATTCGTCACTTGTCACTTATCACTTGTCGCTGATCATTGTGAGCCATGTTTAGGCGCGTGTTGAAATGGTTTTTTGGAATCGTGGCGGTCGCGGTGCTCGTGATCGCGGTCTTCCTCGTCAATCTGATTTGGTTCCGGCCATGGAGCCTGAATCTGTTTTACGAAAAGGTTTTTGTTCAAGTCCTCTTCGACGAACCCGAGCTGCTTTCCTCGCTTGGACTGGTCGAACAATTCGGATTTACGAGTCATAATGGGAAACTCAGCGATGAATCGCCAGCGCATCAACAGAAGGTGTTCGAGCGGTGGAAACGCGATCTGGCCGATTTGCGCGCTTATCCGTTGGATCGGCAATCGCCTTCGCAGCGCCTTTCCACCCATGTGCTGGAGTGGTTCGTGGAACGGCAGGTCGAGGGCGAGAAATATCAATGGCACACCTATCCGGTCAACCAGCTCTTCGGCGTGCAGAACGAATTTCCCTCGTTCATGGCGAACACGCACCGGCTCCTGAACAGCAAAGACTGCGAGTATTACATCATGCGGTTGGACGCGTTGCCGAAAAAGTTCGATCAAACGCTCGAGGGCCTCAAAGTACGCGAGCAAAAACAAATTCTACCACCGCGCTTCGTCGTCGAGGAAGTGCTCAAGGAGATGAGCGATTTCATTGCCAAGCCGGCGCCGGAGAATGTTCTCGCGGCTTCGTTCAAGAGCCGCGCGGCCAAGATCGACAAGTTGAGCGACAAAGAACGGGAAGCTTTTCAAACCCGAGTCGAAACGGAAATCGCGAAGCGCGTTTATCCCGCTTACCAGAAGCTGATTGATTATTTCAAAGGCGTGTTGCCGAAGGCCACGACCGATGACGGCGTTTGGAAATTGCCCGATGGCGATGCGTTTTACGCCTCCGTACTGCGCGAAAACACGACCACAACCATGCCGCCAAATGAAATCCACGAGCTCGGCCTGCACGAAGTGACGCGGATCGAGGGCGAGATGGGCACGCTTCTCGACGCCAACGGATTCGCCGGCCAACCGATCGGCGAAGCGATGGATAAGCTGGGGAAAGATCCGCGTTTCCGTTTTTCAAATGACGACAAAGGCCGCGTCGAAGCGCTCGCGGAATACAGGCGCTTGCTCGACACCGCGATGGAAAATTGCAAACAGTTATTTTTGACCATGCCGAAAGCGAAGTGGGAGGTCCGCCGCGTCGAGCAATTCAAGGAAGCGACCGCGCCAGGCGCATATTATCAAGGCGGCGCGATGGATGGGTCGCGGCCGGGAATTTTTTACGCGAACCTGCGCGACATGAACGAAGCCCCAAAATGGATGATGCCGACGCTGGCATATCACGAAGGCATCCCGGGACATCACTGGCAGATTTCGATTGCGCAGGAATTGAAAGACGTTCCGCAATTTCGCAAAGTGATTCCGTTCACAGCCTACGCGGAGGGCTGGGCGCTTTACTGCGAATGGCTCGCGAAAAAGGTCGGCTGGTACGACAAGGATCCGTTTGGTGATCTCGGCCGTTTGCAAGCCGAACTTTTTCGCGCCGTTCGTTTGGTCGTAGACACAGGCATTCATGCGAAACATTGGACTCGCGAGCAAGCCATCACCTACATGCGCGAGAAAACCGGGATGGGCGAGAAAGAGGTGAAGGCGGAGATCGAGCGTTACATTGTGATGCCTGGTCAGGCATGTGCCTACAAAGTTGGCATGCTCAAGATTCAGGAATTACGCGCCCGTGCCGAGCAGGAACTGGGAGCAAAATTCGATCAGCGCGAATTCCACGACGCCGTGCTCAAGAATGGCGCCTTGCCGCTCGAGATTCTCGAAGAACAAGTGAACAAGTATATCCAACGAAAGAAAGCGTAGTTGTAGCCACGGCCCTGCGGGCCGTTAATCACTGGACGCGCCCAGGCGCGTGGCTACACCAGAAACGTGCGAAAAATTCTGATCACGCTTGGGATCATCGTCGCGTGCATCGCGACGCTGTCGATCTTGTGGATATTCGCGGGCCGGCAACTCTCTCTGTTCATCGATCGCTTCGGAACGATTGAGACAGCCTCGCAGCCGATTAAGTCAATTTCCTACGAAGGCAGCGGCACCGGAGGCGTTTTCGTCATCAATGGTCTTCATTTGAGCCAGGGTCCTGCAGATTCGAAAAGCGCGGAACCAAATGTTGGCACCACGAAAGATAATGAGCTTGCTCTCTCATTTGAGAGCAAGGTTTTCGCTTTTGGGCCATTACGTTCATCTGAGAGCGACCAACTCGCGATGGAGCCAAAACCAGGCGACGACGCTGTCCTTTCGATTCGTCACAGCGCGCTCGACTGGATCGAGCCATTCAACTTCAATTTCATGACTGGCCGTTCACCTTCATGGAACCGTTATCTTTATAATCGACTTATCTGGAGAAAGCGGAATGGCGCTAAACTGGAAATGCTTTGGCGATATCAGCAACCCTATTCCCCAGGCGATGGTTGGACCAACGCAATTATGATCCGCGAAGGTGCGACCGGCCTGATCGGCGTCGATATTACTCTCGGACGCTGAAGCGTTGAACAGTTGAATGGTTAAAGCGCCAGACGCTTCATCGTTCACAGCATTAACAACTCAAGCGTTGTCCCCCGGGCTCGCAGTGGACGATTCTAATTCCCGCTCAGAACTTGTCTGTTCCACACTTAGTTGCATCATTTCCGGGGTGCGACTTTCTCAAAAATTCCGGAAACTGTTTTCCTTCGATGTGCTCCTGAGTTTTTCGGAACACGTCTGCCGCTGGACTCACCCGGTGAATGCGCAGCGGTTTCTCGATCGGCTCGATCCTGCGGCGTGGAGACAACTGCGCAAACTTTATCCACCCCGGCCGGATGCGTTGAAGATTAACCGTTACGATGATGCGGCCTATTGGGTGACAATCAATGTCGAACGGGCGCAGGATCTTTGGCTCGATCGCAGCTCGCCGCTGCGTATTCTCGATCTGGGCTGCGGCGCGGGCTACTTTCTCTATGTCTGTCAGTCTTTGGGGCACGAGGGTTTGGGGTTGGACACTTCTCGGGAGCCGCTCTTCCACGGGACCACGGCATTGTTGAATGTGCGCCGCACCATCTCGCGCATCGATCCCGGAGTTCCCCTCCCCGATTTGGGAGAGAAATTCGACCTCGTCACCGCGCATCGCGTCTGCTTTCACCGAACAGAGCGTCTCGGGAACAATAACTGGAAGGAGTGGACGGCGGCCGACTGGAAGTTTTTCATCAACGACATTCGCACGCGATTTTTGAAGCCCGAGGGTCGCCTGCTTCTCGATTTTAATCCGCGCCTCGACGGAAGCTCATTCTTTACGCCAGAACTCGGCGCTTGTTTTCTAGGGGAAGGCGCGCGCATCTTCCGTTCGAAAGCGCTGCTCGCCGCCGATCCAAGCGATCGTCCGCGCTTCAAACAGACGGAAACCGCGCACTAAGATTGACATGTAGCCACGCGCCTGTGGCGCGTCCCGAACGGCCCACAGGGCCGTGGCTACAGCTTCCAATCCGAACAATCCCAGCCAAGCACTTGCTCAACCTTCGCGATGTCTTCCGAAAAGATATCGTGCAGATATTGTCGCTCCTCCGGCGTGATCGCACGCTCGTACGGCACAACGTTTCTGTCCTTGTTCCGTCGCCCGATCAATGGTCGCACGCCAAGGAAACGAAAAACGGAATCGAGCGTCTCGCGATTTTTGTCTCTGAACTCTTCCGACTTGATGACCTTGATTTGCTCTCTCGGAAAAAATTTGAACAACCGCGTGAGCTGCTCGGAATAAAAACCTCGATCGACATAAGAGAAGCGGCGCGATTGCAACGGCAGCGCTTCCCGCATCCGGTTTTTCTCCTCCTTCACTGCCTCGAGGAAATGAAGCGGCTCGCGGCCCTTGAAGCGTTGCATGTTCCAATGCGCGAACGCGCGCTCGATCGGATTTCGCAAGAGCACGAGTAGTTTGATCTCCGGATTATATTTCCAAATCCGCTCGACGGCTGGTTTCCAATAAACATAAATCGGCGTGCATTCGCCGGCGATGGACCAGCGGCGCTTGAGATGAAAACTGCCGTGAAGGGCATTGTAATTTGCTTCTCCGGCGAAACGCTCTTCGTCATCGAAAAAGTGCAGCTCCTGCTTATCCGGCAACGCAATCTCCGGATGTTTACTCAGAAAATAATGCAGCGCGGTCGTCCCCGATTTCTGTGCGCCCGCAACAATGAAATCGAGTCGTTCGACTTTTCGTGGCTTGGTTCGGAACATCGCGACGATGATCAATCAAGAGCCGCCCCTTACTGGGCGCAATTGCATTCCTTCGAATTGGAAAAGAAGCTCGCCCGGTATCTTGTCGATTTTTTTTGTAACTCTGGAATCCGCTTTGCTGTCTCAAATAGTAATGGGCGTGGTGTTAACAAAGGTTGCTCGCGGCGCGTCCGCGCTGGCTGAAATCATGATTGTGGTGACGATCATTGCCCTGCTCGGTGCCATGGCGCTCGCCGGTTTTCTTTGTGCGCGAAAACACAGGAAGTCCACCGAGATCCGGCGCAACCTTCCCCTGGTCGGTTCAGCCGTGGATCGATACGTGCCTTAACCGGCCAAGTCGCTCGGGAAGAGTTGTCGCGCTCACACCTGCGACCTATGATGCGCCCATGTCCAACGCCTCACGCAGCCTGCGCATTATCGCCTGGTCAATTCCTGCTCTCACGATCGCTTTCGGGGCATCCGCGCTTGCCGACGAAGGGATGTGGCTCTTCCATTCGCCGCCGCTCAAGCAACTCAAAGATAAATATCATTTCGAGCCGGCGCGCCTGTGGCTCGATCGTTTGCAAAAAGCCAGCGTGCGTTTCAACTCCGGTGGTAGCGGCTCGTTCGTTTCCGCGACCGGTCTGGTCATCACCAACCACCACATCGGTGCCGATGCGCTCCAGAAATTCAGCGACGAGCAACACAATTATCTTCGCGATGGCTTTTACGCCAGAACGCGCGCGGAGGAAAGGAAATGTATCGATCTTGAACTGAACGTGCTCATGTCGATCGAAGACGTGACCGCACGCGTCAACGGCGCCGTGAAATCGGAAATGACGAGCGAGCAAGCCTCGGATGCGCGCAAGTCGGTGATCGCGGCGATTGAAAAGGAGAGCAAAGACAAAACCGGGCTTCGCTCCAATGTCGTTACGCTTTATCAGGGCGGCGCGTATCATCTTTATCGCTACAAACGTTACGATGACGTCCGGCTGGTCTTCGCGCCCGAGCAGCAGATCGCATTTTACGGGGGCGACCCCGACAACTTCGAGTACCCGCGGTTCGATCTGGATATCTGCCTCTTTCGCGTTTACGAAAACGCGCAGCCCGTCAAGATCGACAATTATTTGAAATTCAATCCGCGCGGTCCGGTTGACAGCGAGCTGACGTTCGTGAGCGGCCATCCCGGCAAAACGGATCGACAACTCACTGTGGATGAACTCGCCGATATGCGCGACCGCGAGTTGCCGAGGATTTTGACGATGTTCAAGCGGCGCGAAGTTCTCCTCCACAGTTTTGGGGAACGGACATTCGAAAATGAGCGCCGCGTTCGTGACGATTTCCTGGGCGTGCAAAATAACCGGAAGCGTTACGACGGTTATCTGGCCGGCCTGCTCGACCCGCAAATTTGGCAGGCACTGCAAGCCCGTGAACAAAAATTGCGCGAGGCAATCTCGCGCGACCCGAAGCTAACATCGAGAATCGCGGCTTACGATCGAATCAAGAAGGCGCAGGCGGAAATCGTAAAGAACGCGCGCCTTTATAATTACTTCGAAATGGAGCGCCCCAGGTTCGGCGTCTATCGGCAACCACGCGCTTTTTACAGCACGCTCTTCAAATATGCGCGCTTGCTCGTTCACGCTGCCGATGAGCGGGCGAAACCAAACGGCGAACGATTTGAGGAATTTCGAGACAGCGCACGCGAGTCGCTCGAGCTGGAACTTTTTTCCACCGAGCCGATCTACGACGATGTCGAATTGCTCACGCTCACCGACTCATTCACCGATCTCGCCAGCGCGTTCGGCGCCAGCGATCCGCTCGTGAAGATGGTGCTGGGCGACAAGTCTCCAGTCGAGCGCGCGTCAGAATTGATCAAAGGAACGCAACTCAAAGATGCCGCGTTCCGGAAAAAACTTTACGCCGGCGGCAAGGCCGGGATCGCAGCGGCGCACGACCCGATGATCGATATTGCGATCGCAATTGATGCAACGGGTCGCCAGGCGAAGAAGGTTTTCGAGACGCAGGAAGAGACTAAGCAACAAGCCTATGCCGAAATCGCGAAGGCGCGTTTCGCAGCGGAAGGGACGAACACCTATCCCGATGCCACGTTCACGCTCCGGCTCTCGTACGGAACGGTGCGTGGTTATGAGGAAAACGGAAAACAAATCCCCGCGTTCACAAACTTTGCCGGCATGTATGAGCGCGCCGGCGAGCACGAAAACAAACCGCCGTTCGACTTGCCGCAGCGTTGGATCGACAAGAAAGACAAGCTGGCTTTAACAACACCATTCAATTTTGTGTCCGACGCCGACATCATTGGCGGAAACAGCGGCAGCCCGGTGGTGGATCAAGCAGGCGAATTTGTCGGCATCATTTTCGATGGCAACATCCAATCACTCGTGCTCGATTGCATTTTCACCGACAAACAGGCCCGCGCCGTGTCCGTCGATTCCGCCGCCATCCTTGAAGCGTTGCGCAATGTTTACGACGCGCAGCCATTGGTGGATGAACTATCTAGCGCGAAGTGAATGGTAGGGACGCCACGCTGCGGCGTCTAGACAGCGCAGCGCGCTGTCCCTACCATGGCTCGGCCATGAAAACAAAAGGCCAATCCTCGGCTCGCTCCACAGGCCCGGCACGCACCGGGTTTTCTAAGATATAATCAGCCTTTTCGCGAAAGCTTTCCTCTTTCCGCAGACGATGTTCAAAGAAATTGCGCTGCCACTCAATCTTCAAAGCCTTGGCAGTCCATTCTTTCCAATTGCTCACAACCGTTTGAACACGTTTTTCCCTTTGTGGAAACGAAAGCAATAAATGCACGTGGTCAGGCATTACCAGCGCGAGATGCGCGTACCAAGTTCCTTCTCGGTTTCTATGTTTGATCGTTTCAAAGATGTTGTTTGCAGCGATTGGGTGCGCGAGGTGGTTCTTTCCGCGTTGCCTGCAGCATATAGTAATAAAGTAGTACGTTTTGCCGGGATCGACCCAGAGCGGAATGTCGTGCGGCAATCGTTTGCGAAATGGTGCTTTCATGGTAGGGACGCTGCGCTGCGGCGTCCGGACAGCGCAGCGCGCTGTCCCTACCGAAATTACGGCAATTGCTTGAGCAACTTCTTCCAGCGCGCCCAGGCGTCGTCGCGGGCTTTCTTGTTCGCTTCGCTGGCGTTCGGCATTTCGCCTTCGCGCATGAAGCCGTGACCGGCGCCTTTGTAAATCACCGGCTCGTATTTTTTGCCTGCGATTTTCATTAACTCTTCCGCTTTCGGAATGGTCGCGTTCACACGCTCGTCGTTCTCGCCGTAAAAGCCATACACAGGACACGAGATGCTCGCGACTTTTGACGCCTCGTCTGGCGCTGGCCGAGATTGACTATACTGCCCCATAAGCCCCGACAATGTAAACCCTGCCAACCCATAAAATGAATAGGCCGCTTGCAATTTTGGATTTTCATACGTGTAAGCAAAGGTCACTCCCCCACCCCAACAAAAACCGCAGACGGCGAGCGTGCCGTTGCATGCGGGAATCTTCGTCAGCGCGTAATCGGACGTTGCATCGAGATCGGCTTTGATTTGTTCGGGCGACAATGCCGAAATCGCTTTGCGTGCACCATCGATATCCGAGTACGTTTGCCCAGTCAAAAGATCAGGCGCGATCGCGATGACGCCGTTCTCAGCAAGCTGATCGCAGACACCCCGCACCCAGTCGGTCAGGCCGAAGATTTCATGAATAACGAGAACGATCGGCGTTTTCTTTTTCGATTCCGGATAAACGACGAACGCTTTGATCGTGCGCTCGCCCTGCTTAATCTCGACCCACTCGCCGTGGCGCGGCGATTTGTTCAGGCGCTCCTTCGCCCAATCCTGTGCTTGCGCGTTACAAAGAGGATCGCACATAAGTGTCGCTGCCAGCGCTGCGACGAGAATGTTGCCGACGGAGCGTGCGCGTTGCATGCAAATTTAGAAGTCGATCTTGTGTTAGCTAAGGTGTCACAGCCGATGCTTTTCCTTTGCCGATCAGTGCGTCAATGCTCCAGCGGCCGGGACCGTAGAAGAAAATGAAAAAGAAGACCCAGCAGTAGAACACGGCGAGCTCGCCTTTGCTCAAGATTGGAAAAAAGTTTTGCTTCGCATGAAACATGAAATAGGCCACAGCCATTTCACCGCTCAAGATGAACGCGGCGAGACGCGTTAGTAGACCGAACGCAACCATAAATCCGCCGACAAGCTGAATACAGCCACCGACTTGCATCATCGGTTTATCTGAACCGGGCCCAAACATACCCAGCACTAACTGGGCGCCGTGACAGGCGAGCATCAAGCCAACAATCAGCCGCATGATACAGTAAACTGGATCTGCAAATCGATTAAGAGCGTTCATGGTTGGTAGGCTGAAGGATGTCGATCTTGTCTGTCAAGCCAATCAAATGTTGGGTAGTGTCCTAATTTGGAAGCCAAACTTGGATTCCCGCTTTAAACTTTTTCTCAAGTTCAGGCGTCCATTCCTTACCTTGGGCTATCACGCCTTCCTTAATCCTCTGGAGGATGGACTCATGCTTTTCGCCCGGCTTTGGTTTAACCTGTACGATGAGCGTCTTTTCTTCTTCGTTCATTTGTTTTTCCCTCGCGCTGCAATCGCCACTTTGACGGCGCTCTGCGGCGAATCCACGGGCGGAATTTCCAGTATGGTCACGGACTTGATTTTGTCGCCGTCACGATAGCTCCACGCATACGCTCGTGTCGCTTGCGGGTGTCCGATCAAATCGAAAACCTCAACCGTTCCTTGCCACGCTGTTTGCCCTTCAAATTGTTCCACTACCGGAACAGACTCAACGTGCTTGGAATCGCATCTGCGCGTCTCTTTTATCGCTTTTTGAAGCCGTTTTACGTCAGTTTTATCACGGCGTTTTTTGAACATAATTTTTCATCTTCGCCAAGGAGTGCCTGTGTGAGAGTCGCGGCGATGTGCTATCCGTTCTACTACGCGGGGTTTGCTACGCAGCAAATTCAATCAAGTTTTCGACTGTTAGACTGTTAAATGGCTTTTGCTCAATTCCTGTAGCCATTGCTGGCGTGCAACGCAACGTGCTGTGAGTTTTCACAAGATTGTAATACGCAAGATGCAGCGCAATCGCGGCTTTGAAGTTTTCCAGTTTCTTCGAAAACGCGAGCGTGAGACGCGCGAGACGTTTGCAGTGCGTCCGCACCGTAAGATTGGCGCGCTCGATATAGCTTGTGCAAACCTTTGACGGATTCGGTTCGCGGACAATCGCAGTCTTGAACACCGCCGTTAATTGAGCGGGGCTGTACTTACGCTGATCTTCTCGGTTAGGGGATGAATATTCCTTTACGATCTGCGCATAGTCGATCTCCGCACCGAAAGCCAATTTGACCGCGTCGGCGTATGCGTGGAGTGCATCACTGGAAAGCTGAATCCGATTGTTCAACCGCCCGGCCAAATCTTCCATGAAGCGCACCGCGTGGTAACGGTCGCGTTTTCCCACTAGGAACGCGGGCATTAATTTTGTAACGGGGTCGATGCTGAGAAACGTCCAAACGTCGCCGAAACCGGCGCGGCGATCTGGCTGTGAAGTGTGCGCCTGCTTTTTTTGGATAAATCCCCATAGCTCGATCAGAAAATTCGGGGCCTGAATTGCTCACGCATAGAGGTGCTGACGAGACCGAAGCTGATGCTGCCTTTCCAGATTGCGCGGATACGCAACTATTTCCCGCGGCGAGCGGGATTTGCGCGGATGAAAATATCGATCTCGCAACCTGGAGGGCGCTGCGCCGTCAGCGCCCAATCTTGGGACACGATGGAGCGTGTCCCTTCATCGCGACCTTAGGCCGCTAGTTCGAGTTCCTGGCGCGGGATTCCGCGCAGCTCGAAAAGGCGGATCAAAGTCTCTTCGATCAAATTATTCGGACAGGAAGCGCCCGCGGTGATGCCGACTACGATCGGACCACGCGGCAACCAGTTTTTCGCGATGACTTCACGTTTCTCGTGCAAGTTATAATGCTTGATCTCATCGCGTGAAAGCAGTCGCGAGGCGTTGAGCACGAAATAGGTAGGCAACTTTTCCTCGCCCATCTCGGCCAGATGCGATGTGTTCGAGCTGTTATAACCGCCGACCACGAGTAACAGGTCCATCTTGATGTTGAACAGCTCCCGCAACGCATCCTGACGTTCCTGCGTCGCGCCGCAAATCGTGTCGAAGAAGCGAAAATTCTTTGCCGCCAGCTCCTGCCCATCTCGATCTACAATCGCCCGCCGGATGCGCCGCTGCACTTCCTCGGTTTCGCCGCGGAGCATCGTCGTTTGATTGGCCACGCCCACTGTTTGCAGATGTACGTCCGGATCGAAGCCGGGCGAATAAGCGCCGCGAAATTTTTCGAGGAAAGCCTGTTTGTCGCCACCATGGCGAATGTATTCGCAAACGTAATCGGTATCGGCGAGCGTCAACACAACGAGATAATGTCCCTTGCCATCGCCCAGGGCCCGCGAGCTGGTTGCCTTGGTCTCCTCGTGCTCGGCTTTGCCGTGGATGATGGAGGTGGCCGATTCGCTCGCGTATTTGCGCACGCGTTTCCAAACACTCATCACGTCGCCGCAAGTGGTATCGACGATCTGGCAGCCGCGCTCCTTGATCTGCTGCAAGGTCGATAACTCCGTTCCGAACGCCGGCACGATTACCACGTCCTCGGGTTGCAGATCGGAAATTTCGGCCTGCTTGTCTTTCCCCATCAAGTTCTTGATGCCTAACGAGGAGATTTGCTCGTTGACCTCGGGATTGTGAATAATCTCACCGACGATAAAAAGCCGGCGGTCCTTGAAAACTTTGCGCGCGGCGTAAGCAAGATCAATGGCGCGCTCAACGCCGTAGCAAAAGCCGAATTGTTTCGCCAGGCGCACGGTCGTCTCGTCCACTGAAAGCACCCCGCCGGCCCGGCGAATTTTTTCCACAATATCGCTGCGGTAATGCGATTCGACTTGTTCCTGCACCGCCGCCATCACATCGGGCGTGCGCAAGTTCACTTTCTCGCGCGCCGTCGTGCCGCTGGAAATAAGGTTCGTGCTCACAAAATCGTGAGGCGATTCACGCCGGCACTTACTCCAATAATGTACCGCTCGGTTTAGTGAACGCCGAGTCGGTAATCATCAATCGCGGATCGGGATCGGGCGCTTTCGAATCATCCACCCGCTGCACTTTCGGACCAATGGTTTCATCTTCCGGTTGCGACGTCGCGATGTTCACCGGCGTGCCGATCTTCACCAGCGCAAAAAACTTCGGCGCAGCTTCCCCGTGCAATCGGATGCAACCGTGAGTTCGCGGATTGGGATGGACGAAACCTTGGTGAAATCCGTAGGCGGGCGCAAACTCACACCAGTAGCCCATTGGGTAACCAACGTAGCGGCCCGCTCCGCCGCCGGTAGAGGGAACAACGCGATCGCCCTGCACGCTGAATCCGTATGATCCAGAGCGCTTGTGTTCCTCTTTCAAGTAAATGGTGAAACTCCCCTTCGGCGTCGGTTTTTCCGGAATACCGACCGAACACGCCACCGCCATTAAGCAGCGATCGCCTTCCATGACATAAATATTTTCCTTCGACAACGAAACCTTTACCCGCACCGCGGAAGGATCGTGCGGGCGATAAGCGGTCACATGATAATTACCGCCGGATACCCTGGAGGTGGTCTCGCAGCTCGTCAGCATCGCTGCACACGCTGCTGCTGCCAGCAAAAACAAAGGGGAAATGAGTCGCATAAGTTCCATACTGGAAAAGCTCCGCGTCGTTTTGTCAACCATCGGCCAGTTCTGGTGACTCAGTTCTTGATATAACGTGCGATGGCGCATGACCCGGCTGGAGAATCTCGTCGAATGGACGAAGGTAGTACGCGTAAAATGGATAAGGCCGCTCGGCGTTCTCCGGGCAGTAACGCCAAAGTTTGTACACCCAGAGCCAAGGCGCCGGATTCTTGCGCACGTAAGGTTCGAACGAATTCCAACACGCTTGCGCGATCTCCTGATGACTCATCCCGGTAGTTTTGTCGATCTTAGGGTGAAAAATGATCCTGTACCGTCCATCCGGCAGCGGATTACAGTGCGCGGGAATAATCGGCACGCCCGTCCGTTCATGCAGCCAGGCGTGCGCGGAAGTGACGCTGGTTTTTAATCCAAAACAATCGATTACGACCGCGCCCTGGTTTGGCGGAACGGTAAGATCGACCAGCAGCGCGGTGCGTCCCTTTCGTCGGAGCACTTTATAAAGCCGGATGAGCCCTCGCTCGCGCGGAATCAATTCGTGCCCGGATTGTTGGCGCAGTTTTTTGAAGATTGGATCCAGCAGCGAGTTCTTAAATTCCTGGGCGATGATTGTCCCTTTTAAATCGAGAAATCCACAGGCCAGACTGAGCCATTCGAAATTGCTGTAGTGATAGCACGCAATCATCACGCTGCGCTCCGGCCCGGTGTCGCGCGCGATCTCATCGAAGTTCTCCAGCTCGATGTAACGCGAAAAATTCTCGCGCGTGAGACGCGGGCTCCACAAAAAGTCCAGCATCGTTCGCGCGAAATGCTGAAACGATTGGCGAACAATTTTGCGCCGCTCGCCGATCGACAATTGATCGCCAAAGGCGACCTCGATATTGCTCAGCGCGACTTTGCGGCGGGGTCGATCCAGGATCGACATCGCCGTACCGAGAAACTGCGCTAGGTGGAAGCAGGTTTTTCTCGACAAAAGTGGAACCAGCTTTGTCGCGAGACGAAGCCCGATCCATTCAAGCCGGTAACGAAACCGTTTCCACTGTGACCGCATGGCCGCAGTGTAGCGCGAAACGACGAATGACGAATGTCTAATGACGAAGAGCAAGACTGCGCGCGGAGCTCTTTCGTCATTCGAGGTTTGTCATTCCTTCGTCATTTGTCATTCGTGCCTCGTCATTCTTTTCCGCTCGCGTTGACTTGGCCTTGTTCGATTCTAGGTTGATTTCGCGTACGCTGGCGCGCGCGTTCATTGTGAAAAGCGTTCTCTTTGTTTGTACGGGTAACATTTGCCGCAGTCCCATTGCGGAAGGCCTTTTCCGTCGAATGCTTGGCAATCGCAAGGACATCGAAGTCGCCTCCGCCGGCGTGCATGCGGTGCGTGGCCAACCGCCCAGCTTGTATGCGACGCAAGTGTGCGAAGATGAAGGCGTGGACATCAGTCAGCTTCGCAGTCAGCCGCTTACGGCCACGCTGGTCGATCGCGCTACGCATATTTTCGCCATGACCGGCGCGCATTTGGAGACGATTCACATGCTCTTCCCGAATGGCGCCGAAAAATCGTTCCTGCTCCGGGAATTTGAAGAGCCGGACACAACAGTGTGGCGCGATGTGCCGGACCCGATCGGGCTGGGCCGCGAAGTTTACGAGCTGTGCGCGCAAACCATCAAAAACGCTTTACCCAGTGTCCTCGCCTTCGTAGAACAAAGCGAGCTTGCGCCAACCCGGCGTGCCGGTGGAGCTTCTTCTTATTTAATGAGCGATCTTCCGCATCCAATTGAAACCAAGCCCGGTGGATCGACATCATTCGCCGGCCCGGGCGGTGGCCTGTGCCGCGTTGATCCTGAGATTTTCGACGCGATCGCGGCAGAAGAAAAACGGCAGCGCGAAAACATCGAACTGATCGCATCGGAAAATTTCACGAGCCGGGCGGTGATGGAAGCGCAAGGCAGCGTACTTACAAACAAATACGCGGAAGGTTATCCCAAAAAGCGCTGGTACGGCGGCTGCGAGAATGTCGATGTGGTCGAGCAGCTCGCTATCGATCGCGCCAAGCGATTGTTTGACTCGGAGCACGTGAACGTGCAGCCGCACAGCGGCGCCCAGGCGAACATGGCGGTTTATTTTGCTGCAATTAAACCGGGCGACAAAATCCTAACGATGAACCTCGCGCATGGTGGACATCTCACGCACGGGCATCCCGCAAATTTTTCCGGCAAATTTTACCAAGTGACCCATTACGGCGTGGACGCGAAGACCGAGATGATCGATTACGACGCGCTGCAAAAACAAGCCGAGGAAGTGCGGCCGGTCATGATCACCGCCGGTGCGTCGGCCTACCCGCGCATCATCGATTTTCCGCGGCTGCGGCAAATTGCCGATTCCGTGGGAGCGATTCTCTTCATTGACATGGCGCATATCGCCGGGCTAGTCGCCGGCGGCCAGCACCCAAGTCCGATCCCACATGCGCAATTTGTGACGACGACGACGCACAAAAGTTTGCGCGGGCCGCGCGGCGGCATCGTGCTGTGCCAGGAAAAATTCGCCAAGCAAATCGATTCGACGCTTTTTCCCGGAGTGCAAGGCGGCCCACTCATGCACGTCATCGCGGCCAAAGCGGTTTGTTTTCACGAGGCGCTCCGGCCGGAGTTCCGCGAGTATCAACGGCAGGTCGTGATCAATGCGAAGGCCCTCGCCGCCGGAGTCGCCAAACACGGTTATCGCATCGTTTCCGGCGGGACCGACAACCACCTCATGCTGGTCGACCTTCGCCCAAAGGAAATTAATGGGAAGGAAGCGCAGGAATTTCTCGATCGCGCCGGCATCACCGTGAACAAAAACGCGATTCCGTTCGACACCTACCCGATTTTCAAACCAGGCGGCATTCGCATCGGTACCCCCGCCGTGACCACGCGCGGGATGAAAGAAGAAGAGATGCTCGAGATCGCCGATTTGCTCGCTGAGGCTTTGAGCAAACGCAATGATGCCGGTGCGCTGGAACGCGTGCGTGAGAAAGTTCGGGAGCTGACGCGCCGGTTTCCTTTGCCGTCCTGACTGTAGCGGCGCTCTGTGAGCGTCGCATTAATTCTTCCGACGGTCATAGACCACCGCTACAGAATTTTCGCCCTACCTAATCTGCGGAAATGTGCGTAATCTGCGAATGCATCCATGAATCGAGCGGCCGAGCAATCGCAAACAAATCCGTTGCGCGAAGGTTTGTCCACGCGCGCGGTGCCACAGCCGTGCAGCGTCGTCATTTTCGGCGCGACCGGCGATCTCACTCATCGCAAACTGGTGCCAGCGCTTTACAATCTTGCCGCGGATGGCGAGCTGCCGCCCGCTGTCGCAGTTGTCGGCTTCGCGCGACGCGAAAAGAGTGATGACGAGTTCCGGCAGGAGATGGAGGAATCGACACGAAAATTCTCCCGACAAAGCGTTCGTGACGAAATCTGGAAAACATTCGCGCAATCGATTTTTTATCATCAAAGCGATTTTGGCGACGAGTCCGGCTACAAAACTCTCGCCGCCAAACTGGACAAGATCGACAAGGAGCGCGGCACACGCGGCAACCGGCTTTTTTATTTCGCGGTCGCGCCTGACCAGTTCGAACCGATTCTCAAGCATCTCAAGAGCGCCGGTTTGAACCAGACGCGCGAAGGAAGCTGGGCGCGGGTCATTGTCGAGAAGCCGTTCGGCACTGACTTAGACTCGGCGCGCGAACTCAACCGGGTCGTCAGCAATTCATTCACGGAAGAACAAACCTACCGGATCGATCATTTTCTCGGCAAGGAAACGGCCCAAAACATTTTGGTCCTGCGCTTCGCGAACGCGATCTTCGCGCCCCTTTGGAACCGGCATTATGTCGATCATGTGCAGATTACTGCCGCGGAAACGCTCGGGGTCGAGGGGCGCGCCGGTTATTACGAAGGCGCGGGCGCGTTGCGCGATATGGTGCAAAATCATTTGCTGCAACTGCTCTGCCTCGTTGCGATGGAAGCGCCCACGGATCTCGGTGCCGACAGCATTCGCGACGAAAAAGTGAAAGTCGTGCGATCGCTTCGTCGTTTCACTCAAGACGAAATCGCCACTGCGGTTGTGCGCGGCCAGTACGGAGAGGGTGCGATCAATGGCCAGACGGTTGTCGGTTATCGCGCGGAAAAAAATGTCGATCCGAAATCAACCACGGAAACTTTCGTCGCGCTCCGGCTCAACATGGATAATTGGCGTTGGTGGAACGTGCCCATTTACATGCGCGTCGGAAAACGGCTGCCCAAATCGGGCACGGACATCTCCGTGCATTTCAAAAAAGCGCCACTCGTTCTTTTCAACAAAGAATCGACCGAACAGAACGTGCTCGTCATTCGGATTCAGCCCGACGAAGGCATCTCGCTGCGCATGCAGGCCAAGATGCCGGGCACAAGTTTCCGCATCGAACCGGTAAAAATGGATTTTCATTACGGGACCTCGTTCGGCAAAGCCAGCCCGGAGGCATACGAACGCTTGCTCCTCGACGCCATGAGCGGGGACGCCACACTCTTTGCGCGGCGCGATGAAGTTGAAGAAGCCTGGGCTTTCATCGACCCAATCGAGAATGCGTGGGCCGCAAAAAAAGATGCACCTGGTTTGTTTTTTTATCCCGCCGGCTCGTGGGGCCCGGAAGAAGCCGACGATCTGCTCGCGCGTGACGGCCGCGCTTGGAGGCGGCTGTGAACCCGTTCGACCGCGACATGCGCGAAACAAATCTGCTGGGTAGCGCATGCGAGACGCGTGCGCTACCCAATCTCCTGAACTAATGGCCGCTACCGCTGAAAATTATTCGCTCGGACTTCCGGTCGAGATCGGCAAGATCGAAAAGGAGCTAAAAAAGCTTTGGGCCGAGAGCGAGGGCGCGATGACGCGCGCGTCGCTCATCAATCTGGCGATTTACAGCGAAGCGCCCGGATCGCTGGAAAAGAACACCCAGCTCATCGCAAAGATCACAGAAAATCATACGTGCCGCGCCATCGTCATCGCGGCCAATTGCGGCGCAAAAGAAAGCCGCGTGGAAGCGTGGATCAGCGCACATTGTCACATCAGTCGCGCAGGCAGCAAACAAATCTGCTCCGAGCAGCTTTCGTTTTTGCTCGAAGGACCTTGCACGAATCTGCTGCCGAGCATCGTCTTTTCGCATTTGGAATCCGATCTGCCGCTTCATCTCTGGTGGCAGGACGAATTTCCCGATCCGATGGATCCGCAGCTCTGGGCCTGGGTCGATCGACTCATCTATGACAGCCAAAGTTGGAAGAATTTCGACGCGCAAATGCGTCTGGTTGAAACCGCGCAAAACGAAGCGAAACAGCGCATCGTCCTCTGTGATTTGAATTGGACGCGGCTGGACAAGGTCCGTTTGGCACTCGCACAATTTTTCGATCACCCAGCCGCGCATCATCACTTTGTTGAAATTGAAAATGCACGCATCGATTTTGCGCCTGGATTCAGATCGACTGCGGTGCTCTTGGCGGGATGGTTTGGAGCGCAATTAAATTGGAGAGTCGAAAAAGCGCACCGCGGTAACGATTTCAAATTTGCCGATTCAACCGGGCGTCAGATTGAAATCGAACTGCGCGAGCGCGCCGGCGAACCAATCAATGAAATCGTTTTGAATTCTCAGGGCTGGGAGTTCGTCGTCGCCCATACCAAGGGCGCCGATCTCCTCGAAGTTTGGCGCAGTCTGCCGGGGGAACAATGCGCCCATCAATTGATGCCGGCGGGGAACAACGATCCGGTGAATTTGATGAGCGACGAACTGGTGCGCGGCGGCCCGCACCACGTTTATCTGCGCGCGGTCAACTGTGTGCGGGATTTATTGTAGCCACGGCACTGTGTGCCGTCGGACTATCGCTGTGCTGCCAGACGACCGCCCACAGGGCGGTGGCTACAGAGTTAAACGCGCTCGAAGCAACTGCACGTTTGTTTCGATCGAGAAAAGTTCGCGAGCGCGTTGATGCGCGTTCTCGCCCAAATGCCGCGCGAAAGGAAGATCGGCAATCACTTTTTCAATGGCGTGTGCCAGCGCACCGGCATCGCCGGCCGGAACAAGAACTCCGGTTTCATTTTCGACAACCATTTCCGGAATTCCACCGATCGCTGTCGAAATGACCGGCAACCCCGTCGCCATCGCTTCCATGATCACGGTGGGCAGATTATCCATGCCGCCGTCGGGACCGATCACGCTCGGCAGTACGAAAACCGTTCCCGCCGCCAAATGTTCCGCAATTTCATGTTGCGGCTTTGCCCCAAGCAGTTCGACGCAATTTTGCAGATCGAGCCGATCGATCTCCGTGCGTAATCCTTTCTCGAGCGGACCTTCGCCGATGATCTCGCAGCGAAATAATTTTCCACGATCCTTTAGCAATCGGCAGGCATGGATCAAGTCCGCGAACCCCTTCTTGTCGATCAAGCGGCCGATCGCGACGATGGCTGGGGGTGCGGTCGAAAAATCCGCGCGCCTGAATTCAGCGAGATTCAATCCATTGTAAATGCGATGAATTCGGTCCGCCCGATTTGGAAAGCGCTCTCTCAAAAACTTTGCCGCATAGTCGGTTTCGGTAACGATCAGGCGGGCGGCATTTACAAGTTTGTCGGGGCCGATCTCGAAGTTTCGTGGCGCGAAAATATCGTTCGCGTGCGCGGTGAAGCTGAAGCGAATCCCAAAAAACTTGTCGATCCAAAAAGCGGTCCGCGCAGCGAGGCCGGCAAAGTGCGCGTGGACGCGGTGAATCGCGCCTTCTCGCAACCGGATTCCCACATAAGCGGCCTGGTAGAGACGAAGAAAGTCGGAACGTCTCCCCCATTCATCGAGCGAGACAACAATCTCGCGCGTTAGTTTTCCTTTTCCGGAAGCTCGGCGCACTTCCTCGAGCAATTCCGCCTCCTCGGGCAGGTAGTGCACACGCTCAACGATGTGCTCGTCCCAATCCTGCGGCGGCTCATCTTTCGGCTGGCGAATGGAGAAAATTGGCGGCCTCAGGCCTTGTCGATGCAACTCAGCGATCTCTCGATAGCAAAAGGTTTGCGAAAACGACGGAAACCGCTCGAAGAGATAAGCCAATGACGTCATCGATCCGAATTAACGGGGAAAGCGTCGCTTGAAAAGAGCGCAGTGCAGCACGGCGACAGCGCGGGTGGCGTCGCTGCGCACGAGTTCTGCTTCCAGGGAAAGAATGCTGGAACGAATCGCCAAACCGTTAGCGATCATTTTGATCCTTTGCCTGAGCCTACCCGGTTGTGCCCACTTCACCAAGAGCGGGCGGGCGCAGCTCGCCTACCAAAAATACGTGCGTAAACGCAGTCACATGCGCTACCGTCAAAGCGTGAAAATGAAAACACCGCGCCAACCGATCCCGGCTTACGCGCCCTCGGACTATAAAATCAGGGCCGGTGCGATGGACGCGTCCTCGCCACAATCCGTAACTTCCGGCGAGTCGCCGAGCGAGCAATAGCGAATTCGTCAAGCCGGCTCACGTTTCACCGGAATCGGTTTCCCGGTACGATCAACAGCGACGTAAATGAAAACGCCGTGCGTGACGCGCACTTGTTCGCCAGTCATATAACGCGTCACCCAGACTTCGACTGGGATGGTCATCGACGTGCGACCAATTTTCTCCACCCGCGCGTAGCACGCGACAGTGTCCCCCACTCGCACCGGATGAAGAAACGACATTGCTTCCAATGCCACCGTCACCACGCGCGCCTTGGCCACCTTTGCCGCCAGAATGGCGCTGCCCAAATCCATCTGTGAAATCAACCATCCGCCGAAAATATCGCCGTCGCGATTTGTGTCCTTGGGCATGGCAATCGTTTGAATCACCAGCTCGCCTTTGGGTTGATCGGGCATTTCTGCCGAGAATATCACAACGTGCAAGTCGATGGGCTGTAAACACGAGCGTCCTGTTTCGTTACCCGGCACCCTACTAACCCGCCAACGATTCGAATGTTCTTGACCTGTTCTTGAGTAAGTGACTGGATAGTAAACTTGGGGAGCCCGTGAAACCTTTAGGTGAGAATCGTTTTGGCGGATGGCGCCTGATCGCGTCAACCTTGCTGATCCTTCTCCCAGGCATCGCCTTCTCCCAGGGCCGTCCGGACATCGTCTGGGCCAGCGGCGGCCATAGCGACTCTGTCAACTGCGTCACTTATTCGCCCGATGGCCAATTGATCGTCTCTGGGAGCAGCGATAAAACGATCAAGCTTTGGCGACCTGACGGCACTTTTATCAGAAGCCTGTCCATCCCGTACAATATCAACGCCCAGTTGACTGATGTTCGCTCAGTCGCGATTTCCCCAGACGGCAAATTGATCGCAGCGGGAGTCCAGCAATTCAATGGGAATTCTCATTTGTACTTTGGCGCCGTTCAGATTTGGAGAATCTCCGATGGCGTGCTGGTGCAAACCCTCACTGGGTATGGATCCGGGGACATCACTGCCACCGGTGTGAACTCCGTTGCTTTTTCGTCTGACGGGCAATATCTGGCCACTGGAAGCTCGGACCGATTGGTGAAGGTTTGGCGAGTCGCCAATGGCACTCTGGTCAGCAGTCGTTCTGACCATGCGCAGAAGGTTAATGCAGTCGGTTTTTCACCTAACGGCCAGTGGCTTGCCAGCGCGAGCGATGACATGACCGCCAAGCTCTATCGAACGTCAGATTGGGGAGTGGAGCGAACATTGACCGGGCATACGAACCTTGTGCTCTCGCTTGCGTTTTCGCCTAACAGCGCCAGGCTCGCGACAGGAAGCTGGGACCAAACTATCCGGATTTGGAACATCCCCGATGGAAGCCTGCTCTTCTCACTGCCCCATGGCAGCAATGTTGATCCAGTCGCTTTCGCGCCTGACGGGAAGACCTTGGCGTCGGGTGCCCGGGATGGAAGCATCAAACTTTGGGATTCGGAGCGGGGCGTGTTGGTCGATACATTTCTCGGCCATACCGCCCTGGTACTTACACTTGCCTTTGCCCCGGATGGCGGGATGCTCGCCTCGGGAAGTTGGTATCCCGAGTACGCGATCAAACTCTGGGCGCCCCCATCTCAGCGCGCGAGCCCGATTAGTGGCTTGCGATCGACACTCACTAACCATTCGAGCTCGATCAACGAGCTGATATTTCACAGCAAACGGTCAATTGATCAGCGGCGCGGACACTACCGCACGATTTTGGGACGCATTGAGCGGCCGATTTTTAGGCGCTATTAACGCGGCGGCGTCTGTGCCGACGATGGCGCTCTCGCCAAATGGACAACTGCTCGCTCTGCCCGGCGCCAATCACACGGTGAAAATCTACCGAACATCCGACGGCGTGCTCCTGCAGACTTTGGTGGGCCACACGCAGGACATTACCGGTCTCGCCTTTTCGCACGATGGAACTTTGTTGGCTTCCGGCGCTTTCTTCGATGGGAATAACGACGTGATCAAGTTGTGGAACGTCTCAAATTGGACCCTTCTACGGGAGTTGTCCGGCCCAAACCTTTTTGGGCCGTTCCAAGGCATCAATTTTTCAGCCAATGACACGCTCCTCTCCGCCACTTGCGAAGCAGTGCCAGCAGTGTGGCACGTTGCCGATGGCGGTTTTGTTCGCAGTTTTCCCGCCATCGGCTTCCTCACCCGGTTCTCTCCGGACGGAACGCTCCTCGCCATCGCCTCCAGCCCGTACGGTCCGACGCGCGTTTATCGGACTTCAGACTGGATGCAGGTCGCTACGTTGTCGGATCAGAGCCAGGCTCTCGCCTTTACCCCAGATGGTCACTACCTGGCTGTGGGCGGACAAAGCCAACTTCAATTTTGGCGCGCTTCTGATTGGACGCAGCAACTCTTCTATGACCAGGAGCTGGGCTATCCCGGGAGAGGCGTTACCTCGCTCGCGTTCTCGCCCGATGGGAGCCGGTTCGCCTATGGGCGAACGGATGCTGTCGTAGCGGTGGCAACGAATCCATTCCCTCCTAAGGCGAGCCGGTAGCCTTCCCTCACAAAATCAGCATGCAATCGCCGTAGCTGTAAAACCGATAGCGTTCGCGAATCGCTTGCTCATAGGCGCGGAGCAAAAATTCGCGGCCTGCAAACGCGCTCACCAGCATGAGCAGGGTGGAACGCGGCAAATGAAAATTAGTCAGCAGTAGATCGACAACTCGAAACTCGAAGGGCGGGTAAATGAAAATGTCGGTCGATCCCGTTTGCGCGACCAATTTCCCGTCTTGACGGCGGGCCGATTCAAGAACGCGCACCGTTGTTGTTCCGACCGCGAGGACTCGCTTGGCATGGTCGATCTTCTGCGCGGCGGCAGGCGAAATCGAAAATCTCTCGGCGTGCATGCGATGCTCGTTGATCTTTTCTGATCGCACTGGCCGAAATGTTCCCGTGCCGACATGGAGCGTCACGAAGGCGTGAGGAATCTCATCCAGGATCTCACCCGTGAAATGAAGACCGGCGGTGGGCGCGGCAATCGCGCCAGGCGCGTCCGCAAAAATCGTTTGATAACGCGCCTCATCCTGCACGTCACTCTCGCGTCCGATGTACGGCGGCAACGGCATGGAACCGCCAGCATAAAGATCGACATCTTCATCCAGAGTGACGATCCGCTCGCCCTCTGGCAAAATTTCTTCAACGCGTGCGATTACATCGTCGATTCTGGTTGTGGCGCCCACGCGAAATTTTCGACCGGGTTTGATCAAACATTTCCAGCGCGCGCGTCCGAGACGCTCGATCAGCAAAAATTCGATCGCACCATCATCGGAAAATTTCCTCGCTGGGACTACACGCGTGTCGTTCAGAACAAGAAGATCTCCCGGACTGAGCAGTGTTCTCAATTCGACGAACTGTCGATGCTCGATGGTTTGCGCATCGCGTCGCAAGACCATCATGCGGGCGTCCTCGCGTCGCGGCCGCGGCCGCTGCGCGATCAGCTCGGCAGGCAGATCGTAGGCATAATCCGAAAGCCGCGCGTCCATGGCTCAATGTGGAACATAACCATTCTGGCTGTGCGCCCAACGGATGTATCGTCCGTTGTCTTTAAATCAATGGGCACGTGCCGTTGGGCATACGGGCTCGAAGCCCATGTTCCGGAAAAAAATTGCCGCCGTGCGCAAAACCTTGGATGATCGCCGAGAATGCAAGAGCCTGCTCTCGATCTCGTCATCGCGGCCCTGAAAAGAATTCGTGAGACGAGTGATCGATTGCCGCGCGCATCGAAAAACTCGCTCACGCGATTGCAGCGCTTTACTCCCAACAAAGCGGAACTGCTCGCGCCGGTTCGTGAACGGGTTCGCGTTTGCACGAAGTGTCCGCACCTTGCCTGCTCGCGCACGCAAACTGTTTTCGGCGTAGGAAATCCGGACGCCGAGATCATGTTCATCGGCGAAGCGCCGGGCGTAGATGAAGACGCGCAAGGCGAGCCGTTCGTCGGACGCGCCGGACAATTGCTCACGAAAATCGTTAAAGCGATGGGTTGTGCGCGCGAGGACGTCTATATCGCAAATATTCTCAAATGCCGGCCTGACATGCCGCCCGGTTCGTTTGGAAATCGAGTGCCGACGCCTCTCGAAATGCAAACCTGCCGGCCATACCTGGTCGAGCAAATCGACATCATTCAACCGAAGGTTCTGGTCGCGCTCGGGGCGGTTGCGGTCGAAGGTTTGTTAGGCACGCGCGGGACGATGCGGGATTTACGCGGCAGATGGCACTCGTACAATGGAACGCCATTGATGATTACTTATCATCCAGCCTATCTGCTGCGGAATCAATCGCCGTCGGAAAAACGGAAAGTCTGGGAAGACATGCTTCAAGTGCTGGAGCGGCTGGAACGACCGGTCACGGAAAGACAGCGCAATTATTTTCTGTAGCGGCGCTCTACTTGGCAAGCCGTAGTTTTTACGAAGGCTGCTGACCACCGTATTCGAGCGACGGTCACAGACCGCCGCTACAGCGATAACCGCCGGAACATCGCGTCGATCTGCGAACGCGATGCGAACGTCATCATGAGTGATGCAATCATCGCCTGCACTTCGCTGCGAGAGGCTTTGATCTTTCGCTGCAACATCGTTGCACCCGCGCCCCGCAAGAGTGCGAGAGTGCGCGTGCCGATCAGCGCGGGCAAGACCGTCGCTGCTCGGATGCGCCGGTGTCGAATGGCCCGCGAATATTGCATTCCAGCTTCGACGCCCTGCTTGGCTCTTTCGAGCCACTTTCGATAAATTGGCTGAAAACGCTCCGGTTCACGAAGAATCTGCGACGCGTCCATCCGCGCCGCCGCCAATTCCTCATTCGGAAAGTAACATCTGCCCGCGCGAAGGTCGGCCCCGGCATCGCGCAGGATATTAATTAATTGCAATCCCATGCCGTAACGCCTGCCGTGATCGAGCATCTCTTCTTCGCTCAGCCTGGCGAATTTCCGCACATGCCGAAAGCAAAGCCGCGTCCAGAATTCCCCGACACAACCGGCCACCAGATAGGTGTATTCATCCAGATCGGCGGCGGTGGCGAGTGCGCGAACTTCGGCCGGATTACTGAAGCGTTGCAGGTCGAGCGTTTGGCCCTGTGTGATTTTTTCGAGCACAGCGCGAACGTCGTCCCGATCAGCCGCCTTCAACTGCTCGAGCCATTCCAAACAATGAGGCAACGATTCGAGAAGCGTTCGCTCGGCCGCATTTTCCTGCAACGGCGCGAACGACGAGACAAGATCGGGAATCGAGCGAGATGGATGGGCGACCCGAACCAGTGAGCCTTCGGGAGGAAGCGAATCAATGCCATCTCGCGGAGCTTTGCCTTGAATTATCCTCGACAACGTTTGCAAAGTTTCCGCGCGCACAGTTCCCGGGATTCGCGTCGTATCGGCCACGGTGTCCGTTGCTCGCGCGAGCAGATAGGCCAGCGCAACCGGCTCACGCAAGCGCCAGGGCAAAATGCGGATGGAAAGATAGAACGATCGCGACACCGAGCGCAGAATCGGTCCGCGCAGCGACCGAGCGGAAAAGTCAGTCCAGCCGCTCATGCCCTGTCATGTTGGCCAGACTTCATTGCCCGACATTTCGAATCTCGATCCGATTCGGGGCCGAGTTGCCCAGACCGAGCTCGCTGGCGACCGGCACGTAATCGGCCATGCGACCGATGGCCGGCAGACTCGAGCGCGCACGCCATTGCTCCAATCGTTTCAACGCCACAGCGTCCAGCGCCACGGGATCCCTGCTCGCGTAAAGGGTAGCGTGATGCAACGCGTAGTTCGGTTGCGACTGAGGACCTCCCGCATATTGCGCGACGAGACCGTCCATCAAATTAAATACCACCTTGTTTGCGATTAGTGGATTGCCGTAAATTTCCGCGATGCTCGCCGCGCCAAAACGGGAGCCTTGGGAGAAGCGGCGCCAGTTGTCGATGTTTGGGATGGTCACGTTGTAAAGACAACCGGCGATGCCGTTGGTTTCACTGCTGCTCATCACCGGAACGTTGATGATTTTCGTGACCTGGGTGGAAAGGATGCTTGAAAGATGACTGAGGCCGCTCGTGTTCTCGGTATCGGAAAGGAGCGGCATTTTTCCTTGGTCGCTTTTATAATCGACATCGCCCCAAACTAGTTTCCCTAGCAACGGCGCGGAAAAGACGGCTTTGACGTCGTATCCGTCGCGTGGCGCGATCGCTTTTAACTGATAACCATCCGCTCCTGGCCGATACCCAGCATCCTTGATTCCGGCCAGCGAGCGGTCCCACACGATGATGCTGCTGCGCGCATGTCCCGCGGCGACGAGACCATCGACAATCGCGTTGACCACGTCATGGTGCGTCGTGAAAAGTTCGCCGCCCGCCGCGGAGATTTTGATTCCAATCTTGTCATTCGGAGAAACCAGCGATGTCCAAGCCGTAGCGATGTCGGGCTGACCGGTCGCCGCGAGAACGAGTCGATTCACCATCGCGTGCACGATGCGTGGATTTGTTTCGTAATCTTTGATCGCGGCAGGATCGTGCACCGTATATACGGCGGACGGGGTGGGAGTTGGCCGCGGGCCTTGCGCAATCGCGGAGGTGATGGCGCAGAAAAAAACAACAGCTAACTTTTGGGTCGACAAGATATTTTGAGCGATGGCAACGGACTTTATGAGCAACAGGGCGAATCACAACTCCGCAACTGTGGAGGTAGCCGTGCCGGCTGCAGGTGACACGCCTGCCACCATAGAAGACATGATTCGCCACATTTACGTCCATATCCCTTTCTGCGCCCGCATCTGCCCGTACTGCGCGTTTTACAAAACGCTGATGGACCGATCGCAGACCCAGCGATTCTGCCAGGCGATTCTGCGTGAACTCGAACAGTACGTTGCGTCGCGCAAGATTCTTCCATCGACAATTTATTTCGGCGGCGGCACGCCGACTGCGCTGGCCACGTGGCAACTGGAATTTCTTCTGCGCGGATTTCGCGAGCGTCTCGATTTGTCGGAAGTAAGAGAGTGGACGATCGAAGCGAATCCCGGAAGCGTCTCCGCCCGCAAGGCGGACATGCTCCAAAGATTCGGCGTCAATCGAATCAGCCTCGGGGTGCAATCGTGGGATGAGCAATTGCTGAAAATTCTCGGGCGCGAACACAATGCGCAGCAAGCAGAGAAGTCATTTTTTATTCTGCGCGACGCCGGATTTTCAAATATCAATGTTGACCTTATGTTTGGGCTTCCCGGACAAACGCGAGAACAATGGCGAGCGACGCTTGAGAAAACGATCGCGCTGCAGCCTGAGCATATTTCCGCTTATTGCCTGACTTACGAGGAAGACACAGAATTTTTTCTGCGCCACTCGCGTGGCGAGCTGCGCTCGAACGCCGACATCGAAGCGGATTTCTTCGAGATGACGATGTCGACCCTGGAGAACGCGGGCTACGAACATTATGAAATCTCCAACTACGCGCGCCCCGGGTTTTCATCGGTGCACAACCCCGCTTACTGGGCCGGCGAAGATTACCTCGGCATCGGCCCGAGCGCATTTTCTACACGCGGGTTGCAACGCTGGCAGAATATTCCTGATTATCGCGAATACGCCGCGCGCATTTTCCAAGACCAATCACCGATTGGATCGACCGAGAATCTAACATCGACGATGAAACGCGCGGAAAGAATCGCGCTTTCGCTTCGAACGCGGGATGGAATTTCCGGTCACTTGCTCAATAATTGGCCTAACGAGACCCGCGAATTCATCGCGCGAGGTTTGCTTCGACGATCGAACGGCAATTTTGTTTTGACCCGCGCGGGCAAATTGCTCGCGGATTCCGTGGCGGAAGCATTTCTGTAGCCGCCATCCTTCACGTCTGGGGAGCGCAGGCAGCTTGCCTGTACTCATCGGCAGCCTGCCGACGAGATTCTTTTCGGCAAGCTGTCGAAAAGGACAGGCTAGCAGCCTGTGCTCCCCGATTTATTCAACCGCTCCGTAACGGCGCTGCCGGCGGCTGAACTCTTCGACCGCGGCGAAAAGGTCTTTTTTTGTGAAATCAGGCCAGAGTCTCGGCGTTACGTACATTTCCGTGTAGGAGAGCTGCCAAAGGAGGAAGTTCGACAAGCGCATCTCGCCCGAAGTGCGAATGAGCAAATCGGGATCGGGATAGTATCGCGTGTACAGATGTTTACTGAACATTTCGACGTCGATCATTGCTTTGTCGATGTGGCCAAGCTCGACCGCGCGGAGCAGACTTTTGATTCCATCGATGATCTCGAGGCGTCCCCCATAACTGAGCGCGAGAATCAGCGTGAGTCCGTTGTTGGCTGCAGTGGATTCTATCGTTCTATGCAATTGTTCCTGGCAACTTCCGGGAAGATCAGTCAGCCGCCCGATCGCCTGAAGGCGAACATTTTTCTCGATCAGCTCCGGCGTTTTTTCCTTCAGAAACTTTTCGAGCAGGCGCATCAGCGCGAAGACTTCGCTTTTTGGGCGCTGCCAGTTTTCCGCTGAGAATGCGTAAAGCGTAAGATACTCGATCTTCAATTCGCCGCAGCCTTCCACGCATTCGCGGGCGGCCTGCGCTCCTTGTTCATGGCCTTTGATGCGGGGGAGACCGCGCGCCTTGGCCCACCGGCCGTTGCCGTCCATGATAATGGCGACGTGCCGTGGAACCGATCGCGCGCTGTGCGGCATGGCTACAGAATGATCGTCTGAGCCCGGGTTGGCCCGACACTGACGACCGATAATGTGGCTCCGGTGAGTTTGGAAATATATTTTACGTAGTCTCTTGCCGATGAGGGAAGTTGCGAAAGTTTTCGCGCTGATTGCGTGGACTGATTCCAGCCGCGCATTTCTTTGTAAACCGGTTCGCAATTGTTGAGCTGGCCTGCATCGCACGGCGGAACGTCCAGGCGTTTTCCATTTAGCCGATACCCCACGCAAACACGAATGGGATCGACATGGTCGAGCCCATCAAGATTGGTAATGGCAAGCTCATCGATGCCATTGATCATTGTTGCGTAGCGCGTGGCCACGGCATCAAACCAGCCACAACGGCGGGCACGGCCGGTGGTTGCGCCAAACTCACGCCCTAATTGATGAAGCATCTCGGCTAATTGTCGGTCTTCGGTCGGCAATGCCCCCTCGCCTACGCGTGTCGTGTACGCCTTCATTACTCCGACCACGCGATCCATCCGATGCGGCGGCACGCCGGTGCCCGTGCACGCGCCGCCCGCGGTCGTATTCGAAGAGGTGACGTACGGATATGTGCCGTGATCGATGTCGAGAAATGTGCCTTGCGCGCCTTCAAAGAGGATTTCTTTGCCGCGCTCAAGGGCGCGATGAAGATAAACCACCGTGTTGCCGACAAACGGGCGCAACTTTTCCCCGGCGGCGAGATAACTTTCGTTTACCTCGCGAAAATTGATCGGCTTTGCACCGAGCGCCTGGAGGATGCTGTTGTTCTCGAGAATTTTGGCCTCCAATTTTTTCGAGAAAAGAATCGGCTGCATCAGGTCGGACACGCGCAGACCGGTGCGGGCGGCCTTGTCGCCGTAGGCCGGACCGATCCCGCGTTTCGTCGTCCCGATTTTCGCGCGGCCCTGGCGCAACTCGCGTTGCTCATCGAGCAGCCGGTGATAAGGCAAAACCAGGTGCGCGCAATCGCTGAGGAGCAGGTTCTTGCCGATGGCGATTCCCAATTTGCGCAGACCTTCGATTTCTGCGACGAGCGCGATCGGATCGACGACGACGCCATTGCCAATCACGCAAATTTTTCCGCGCCGGAGTATTCCCGATGGAATCAGATGCAGAATGTACTTAGCACCGCGATGGATGACGGTGTGGCCGGCATTGTTCCCGCCCTGACTGCGCGCGACGACGTCGGCCTTGGCTATGAGCACGTCGATGATTTTCCCCTTCCCTTCATCGCCCCATTGCGCGCCGACTAGAATCGTGTTCGCCATCGAAATTGAAAATGGGCAAAAATTTTCCCGATGTATCCGGCCGGACACACTCGGGACTGCCGACAAAGAATATGTTACCGCCACATGGCTGCAAGGGATTTTGCTTTTGTCGATGTTTCAGTCGCTCGCGGCCCCGCTACGGATCGAGACAAAAAATAAACATCCAACTCGATGGCCAGCCGCGTTACGTCAATCATGCGCACAATCCTATTGATTATTCTCGTGCTTCTACTGATAGGAGCCTTCCCCACCTGGCCATATAGTTCTGGCTGGGGTTACTATCCAAGCGGCGGGATCGGTCTCATCTTATTGATCGTGCTGATTCTTGCGCTGACTGGCCGGTTGTAATTTCACTGGGAGTGTGCTGCGCTGTCAGCGCCTCCGATCATTGCCCCGCGCGATTTAATGCTGCGAGGCCAGCGCCTTTTTCAATGCCGCCGCCGACTCGTCGGTCCCACCGCCATGATGCGAATAATTCCGCGCCTTGTCCCAACGAATCGCCCCGTCGCGCGTGAATGTGTTCATCGCGACGCGGTAAGTCCTGGCGCCTGATTGCAGACGCCGATGCGACAGAATGAATTGGCTTGGGTCGTAGTAATTGCTGAAGTCGCGCGCAAATGCATCGCGGCTCATTCCGATGCTAATGTTTTTGCGGATCTCCAAATGCAAGTGCGCATCGTATAATCCGTGCGCCGTGCCCATGGTGGCGATTTTCTGGCCACGCACGACCCGTTGGCCGCGCTCCACCAGGATGCTGTCGAGATGGCCATAAAGTGAATCGATATTTTTGATCGCACCACCCTCTCGATAAGCATGGCGTACGATGACGACATTTCCCCAGCCCATATGACAATCGCGGGCGAAGACCACCACACCGTCGCCGATACTGTAAATGGGGTCACCCAGATCGGTGTCTCCACCGCCGATCCCATCCCAATCCTCGCCAAGATGTCCGCCGGAACGAAAGCCGCGCGCCTTGTAGTAACCTTGCGCCTCCGGTTTGCCCACAGGGAAATCGAAACCGGTTGCCAACTTAATGAACGCGGCGTCACCGCTGAAGCTCAACGGGTGAATCCGAATCGGTTCATCCTCGTGTGCCGGCCGATCTAACGGTCGAACGACGGTGGTTTCCGGTTTCGGCGGGTGCGAGCTGGGGTGTGCCATGTTCGCTGGTTCAAGGCCAGGTAATTTTTCCCCGCGCTCAGCCGCGAGCACTCCCGCCCTTCGCATTTGCTCGACCGTGAGTTTAGCGGAAGCCGGTTCCTTTTCGCTAACTTGAGATTTCACGGGTGTTACAAGCACCGATTGGGATCGGTCAATCTCTGCGCCCGCTTGCTCAGAGATCGACGCCACTCGCTCGGGAGCGTTTGGCTTCGCTTCTCGTGGAATGATCACTTCCTGCGCGTGCGTTTGTCCGAAAAACGCGAAGCTGCAAAGCAACGCTATGGAAATCTTTTTCGGCATGAAAAGCGGCTCTTTTAGTCAAACCCGCGACGGATGGCAAGCGCTGAATTACGCGAAACCTTGACCTTCTAGGTAGCCGTTTGTGGCGGCCTCACCCGAACCACCGGGAGCGGAAAGCGCAGCCGCAATTCGTCACCGAGATAAATCTCGACGTGATGCAACCCGTACTGCTGAAACTGGACGCCACCAAAGTAATGCACGTTCGTCGCGTGCCCTTCCATCTCCTTGAGCACGAATTCCACTTCCGCCTGAGCAATGACCTGCTGCTCATCCACGGAATTTTCCCGCACCGCCGCACCAACGCGCCCAAATGCAAAGGCGCAAACAATTGACCGGCAGCGCCGGCGCCGGGATGACGTTGATGACGCCGACGAGGGTTTGCATCCCATTGAATTCGCAGCGGACATCTTCGCACAGCAGGCAGCTCTGCAGGTCGGGAAGGATTACCTCGGTCTCCATGGGCAATCGATCACATGAGACCGCGCGCCAGCAACGTCAATAATGCAATGCCGAGAACGAGCCGATAAATCGCAAATGGCGCCAAGCCGCGGGCGCGCACCCAATGCATAAACCACGCGACCACGCCAAGCGCCACAAAAAATGAAACCACAAACCCGATCGCGAGCACAATCCATTCATGGCCGTTCATCGTGAGCGGCGCGAGATTGCCCGTGGTTTCGCCGTGATGATGCGGCGCGACCGTTTTCAAAAAATCGTAGCCGGTCGCCACAATCATCGTCGGCATGGAAAGGAAAAATGAAAACTCGAGCGCGGCCGTCCTGGACATGCCGGCCACTTCCGGGAAAGATTGCTGAAAGAATTTGCACCGCGCCGATCCAGACCGCTTGCGGCAAGCTCATCTCTTCCATGTGCGAGACGCGCGGCCGCGTGAAAACTGCATCGACAATCCACATCACGATGCCGCCAATTAAAAGCGCCCAGGCCATCACCCATAGACTTTCCAGGTTCTTGCCGATCTGTTTCGTCAAGGCCCACGCCGGAAGCGCGGTGACGACAAACGCGATCAACGTCAGACTCAACGGATGCGTGAAGACGGTGCGATCGCCGCGTTCGCCTTTCGGAAATGTGCGGATGAACTGCAGGATCCGTTCGCGAAAATAGACCGGCAGCGCCAGGATGGCGCCAAGCTGAATAACGATGGTGTACATTTTCCAAAAGCCGTCTTGAAGATCGATGCGCAGCAGCGCTTCGACGATGCGCAGGTGCGCGGTCGAGCTGACCGGAAGAAATTCGGTGAGTCCTTCAACAATGCCGAGCAAAGCCGATAATAAAAAATCAGACATCGGTTAGACCGTTGAAGAGTTGAAGAGTTGAAGCGTTAAAGAGTAAAAGCGTTGAAGCGTCGAGAAACACAGCTGCAATTTCTAATTTATAATTCTTAACTTTATGAGAGCGCCTCCGCTCCGCGCTCGTCCGTCCGGATGCGAACGGCTTGTTCGACTTCCGTCACGAAAACCTTTCCATCACCGATCTTGCCCGTCCTGGCGGAGCGCAGAATCGCGTCGACCACGCGTTGGGCGCGATCGTCCGGCACGACGATCTCGAATTTGATCTTGGGCAGGAAATCCACTGTGTATTCGCTGCCGCGATAAATTTCGCTGTGGCCTTTTTGCCGGCCGAAGCCTTTTACTTCGCTGAGCGTCATTCCTTCCACGCCCACCTCGGCGAGCGCTTCTTTGACCGCCTCGGTTTTAAATGGCTTGACGATCGCTTCGATCTTTTTCACCGGGCCAAACTAGCTGTCCGCAAGAAAACGTAAATCGTTAATTCGTCGGATCGCCTGATTCAATTCAGGGGAGCGATCAACGCTTTAACGTTTTAACATTTCAACGCTTCAACCTCTTTCAACTCTGCTTCGACCATTTCGCGCACCAGTTGCGGAAAAGTTCCGGTCGGCTTCCAGCCAAGTGTTTTGGCGATCTTGTCCGCGCAACCGACGAGACGCGCCGGCTCAGCCGGCCGGTCGAAAGACGGATCGTGCTTCACATATTTCTCCCACGGGAGATCCACAACTGCGAATGCGGCTTCGACAAATTCGCGCACCGAATGCGTCTCGCCGGTCGCCACGATATAATCGTCCGCGGTGTTGTGTTGCAGCATCAGCCACATCGCCTGCACGTAATCTTGCGCGCGGCCCCAGTCTCGTCGGCTCTCCAGATTGCCCAGGATAAGATCGGCATCGAGACCGCGCGCAATCCGCGCGACGGCGCGCGCGATCTTGCGCGTGACGAAATTCTCTCCGCGCCGCGGCGACTCGTGATTGTAGAGAATCCCGTTGCAAACGAAGAGTCCGTAAGATTGCCGATAAACGCGCGCCAACTGTGTAGCGAAAGCTTTGGCGCAACCGTAAGGACTCGCCGGAAACATCGGCGTGGTCTCGGTTTGCGGTGTTTCTACTGCATTGCCAAAAATTTCCGAGCTCGATGCGTGATAAAATCGCACCGGCTCTGGCTGATCGCGTGCGATCTCGAGCAGACGCAGCGTCGCCATGCCCGCTTCTTCGCAGGTGGACTCGGGGATTTCGAAACTCAGACCCACGTGGCTTTGTCCGGCAAGATGATAAAGCTCCGCCGGGCGCACATCGCGAAAAATCCGGCGCAAAGTTGTTCCATCCGATAGATCGCCGTAATGCAAAAACAATCGGTGACCGGAAATCTTTTCATCGCGCCGCAGATGCTCGATGCGCGAGCGGAGCAGATTGCTCGTGCGCCGCACGATCCCGTGGACCGCATAACCTTTCTCCAGGAGCAGTTCGGTCAGATACGAACCGTCTTGTCCGGTAATTCCCGTGATCAGCGCGATTTTTGGTTCGCTCATTAAATCCCCAAGCTAAGATCGACATCATCCATGCGCGATGCGCGCGCTTCGCACAAGCGCAGAAATGATGAACTTATCCGGCGAATACGCTATGCTCGGCCTCTTAGATTCCGATGAAGCTTGCCGACGTCGAAGCAATCCTGCGCGCCCTTAATGACGCTGAGGTGCGGTACCTGATCGTTGGCGGACTCGCGGTGGTTGCTCATGGCTACGTTCGTTACACTGCGGACGTAGATCTTGTTCTTGATCTCGAGCGCGACAATACCCTTCGCGCAATGAAAGCGCTCGATGCGATCGCTTACCGGCCGTTGGCTCCTGTCGATGCGACGGACTTCGCCGACGAAGAGAAACGCCGAGTGTGGATAAGGGAGAAAAACATGCTTGTCTTTCAGATGCTAAATCCCGACCGGGAAGGCACCCGACTCGATATTTTTGTTAATGAACCGTTTGCCTTCACCGAGGAATTCGCGCAAGCCAAATGGGAGGAAGTAGCCGGAATTCGTGCGCCGGTATTGCGCTATGATGAGTTAATCCGGCTGAAACGCTCCTCTGGACGCCCGCAGGATTTGATCGACGTTGAGCAACTCGAACTGATATTCGGAAAAGGAAAGCCATGAGCAACCTTCTCGCGAAATACGGCATTTCTGCGGAAAAAGAACGCGAAATGTGGAAGCAACAAAACCGGGCGGACTTGCTCTACTGGGCTTTCCTCCCGTTCACAAAGAAAATCCAGATGCTCGAGGACATGGAAGAAGTGGCGAAGGCATTTCACGGCGGTAAACTTCCACCGCGACCCTCGGTGCGTGCACGAAAGTAACGCAAGCCTCTCCCTTGCGAATCTTTGTCCCGGACCGCCGCATCGGCGGGCAATCCTGTGGTGGCGGTCGTGCCGGCTGCAATCTCGGTCGCTTGCAAGCGGCGCGCCTGTCTCTCTGTGTCTTGCCTTTGCTCCGCGCCCTCGGCGGAGGTTTCGCCATTTTAGCTTTCCCCACCATTCGTGAGCAAGACTTCAAGTAAATCCGAATTGTCGCTGGAGGAGGAGAAGCAAGCGTGGCAACGCCATCATATCGAGAGTCTTCTAGAATGGCGTGCAGCTTCTCCAGGAAAATCCAAATGCTCGAGGAAAATAGAGGAAGTCGCGCGCGCGGTCGCCGCGGCGACCTCCCTCCGTCGCCCGACGGACACGGAGAGCGCACCACGCTCTAGCCCCGAAAGTCCGCCATCGGACGGACTCGCTGCGGCGAGCTTTCGGAGCTGAGTGCGGCTCGGCGCGGTCCCGCAGTCGCGGGATCGACATCACCATGCGCAATGCACGCCGATCGCACAAAACTGGAGGCCCTGTAGTCGATTCTGGAAACACTAGCAATGTGAGGTATTCACGCATAACGCGCACGCTTCGAGAGGTTCCGGCTTTATAAATGACGATTTCCAGGCTGTAAGAACCGTGTGCGCTGCAAGCTGCGCACTTGACCCTCTCCGCAGGTGACTGAATGTAGCCGACCCGATGCCGGAAAAGTTTGATTTCTTAATCGTAGGTGCAGGCTTTGCCGGCTCTGTGCTCGCCGAGCGCATTTCCAGTCAGCTCGGCAAGAGCTGTCTGATTGTTGAAAAACGAAATCACATTGGTGGCAACGCTTATGATCACTACGATGCAGCCGGCGTCCTCGTCCACGATTACGGCCCGCATTATTTTCGCACCAACTCGCAACGCGTCATCGATTATCTGAGTCAATTCACGGAATGGCGTGAAGTGGAATACAAGATCTTGTCGTGGACTCACGGCCGCTTCTGGCATTTCCCGATCAATCTCAACACGTTCGAGCAACTGATCGGACGGCCATCAACCAGCGAAGAAATGGAAGCGCAGCTTGCGGAGTGGCGCGTTAAGATCGATAGCCCAAAAAATTCTGAAGAAGTGATCGTCTCGCAGGTCGGCTGGAAGCTTTACGAGATGTTTTTCAAAAATTACACACGCAAGCAATGGCAGCGCGATGCGAAGGATCTCAATCCGAGTGTCTGCGGACGAATCCCCATCCGGACGAATCGAGACGATCGCTATTTGTCCGAAAGATTTCAGGCGCTACCGAAGGATGGTTATACGCCAATGTTCGAAAAAATGCTCTCACATCCAAAAATCGAAGTGCGACTCAATACCGACTTTCGCGAAGCGCGCCAGCAGGTAAAATATGATTGTCTCATCTACACGGGACCGATCGACGAATATTTCGATCACTGCTTTGGTCCATTGCCATATCGATCATTGCGCTTCGAACCGGAAACCTTGTCGCAGGAATTTTTCCAGCCGGCCATGCAGGTGAATTACCCAAACGATCACGATTTTACGCGCATCGTCGAAATTAAACGTGCCACCGGCCAGAAACTTCCATCGACCACGATTGTGCGCGAATACCCGCAGGATTTTGGACCTGGCCGCGAGCCGTATTATCCAATTCCCGCACCCGATGCAAAAGCGCTCTATTCAAAGTATGCCGAACGCGCGGCCTCGGAGAAAAACGTCACCTTTGTCGGCCGACTCGCGACCTATCGCTATTACAACATGGACCAAGTCGTCGCAATGGCGCTCGCAGAATTTGATCGGTTACGGCATGCAGAAAAAGCTAATAGCTTCTAAGGTGTTCTTGTTTTTCCCTCGCCGGGCTTCAGCGGCTGTATGAAACGATTAAAACAGTGGCTTAAGAAGCCCCTTGACTACCTCGCGTTCCGAGTAGCTAGCGGAGATCTGGAAGAAAGATTACTGCTTGCACAAGGGAACCAACTGGCGAGGCGAGCACATGGTCTAAAAAATCTTTCCAACATCGACGACGCAGAATTCCGAATTTTCTCACAATTCGGCGATGACGGTATCATCCAATATCTCACAAGCCATACCGCGTTTCGGTCCAAGACCTTCATTGAATTTGGCGTTGAAAACTATGCGGAGTCCAACACTCGATTTTTGTTGATGAACAATAATTGGTCTGGCTTGGTGTTAGACGGCTCGGAAGATAACATCACGGAGCTAAAGCAGTGTGATTACTATTGGCGCTACGATCTAGTCGCGGAGTCGGCATTCATTACTGCGGAGAATATCAATGATCTGCTGTCGCATAGAACATTTGCCGAGGTAGGACTTCTGCACATCGACATCGACGGAAATGATTATTGGATATGGCACTCAATTAACTCAATTCAACCCGCCGTGGTTATTGTGGAATATAACAGTGTTTTTGGCAAGGAGCGCGCGATCACCATTCCCTATTCACCCGGTTTTCAGCGCACAAAGGCCCACTACAGCAATCTTTACTTCGGAGCTTCACTTCCGGCACTCGCTCCGTTAGGTGCGCGGAAAGGTTACGCTTTTGTCGGATCCAACAGTGCCGGTAACAATGCTTACTTTGTGAGGGTCGATCTCCTCAATGAGGATATCAAAGAGGTATCGATTGAGCAAGGATATCGCATGTCGAAGTTTCGCGAAAGCCGCAATCAAGAAGGAGATTTGACTTATCTCGCCGGGGAAGATCGCCTGCGTCAAATAAGCGGCCTACCTGTCGTTAATGTTGAAACCGATGAGATCGAGAACCTTTAGGCACAAATCGCTAGTTTACCGCATGCTTCGGGTCAATGGAGTTTGCGCGTGTAATTCTTGAAAAACATTTCATACAATTACATCCGACCAATAGCAGCGCGACGCGAAGGATCTCGATCCCGGCGTCTGCGGGCGCATTCCGATCCGCACGAACCGTGACGACCGCTATTTGTCCGAAAGATTTCAGGCGCTACCGAAGGATGGTTATACGCCAATGTTCGAAAAAATGCTCTCACATCCAAAAATCGAAGTGCGACTCGATACCGACTTTCGCGAAGCGCGCCAACAAGTAAAGTATGACCATCTCATCTACACGGGACCGATCGACGAATATTTCGATCACTGCTTTGGTCCATTGCCATATCGATCATTGCGCTTCGAACCGGAAACCTTGTCGCAGGAATATTTCCAGCCTGCAATGCAAGTAAATTACCCAAACGATCATGACTTCACGCGCATCGTCGAAATTAAACGTGCCACCGGCCAAAAACTTCCATCGACAACAATTGTGCGCGAATATCCACAAGACTTTGGACCGGGCCGGGAGCCATACTATCGAATTCCCGCGCCCTACGCAAAAGTGCTCTACTCAAAATATGCCGAACGCGCGGTCTCGGAGAAAAACGTCAGCTTTGTCGGCCGCCTGGCGACCTATCGCTATTACAATATGGACCAAGTGATCGGTATGGCTCTTACAGAATTCGATCGGATCCTCAAACTCTCCTGACGCGGCATGCATTTTTATCGCCAGGTCCTCAACTGGAGCGAATCACATCCTGCCCGTGCTGCTGTCCTTGCCGGTTGGTACCAGCAGGGATGCAGCATTTTTGGCGCAATTGTCGCAATTCCGTTCGTCCTGAAGTTGCTCGGACGTAGTGACGCGGGATTATGGTTCTCCCTCCAGGGATTTCTTCTAATGGTGGGGCTTGCCGACTTCGGATTCAGCATGGCGATAAGCCGGCAGGCCGCGCATTCACTAGGATTGGACAATACTAAATATGCGGTTCGCGCGCCAGATCTGATCGAAACACAGCCCGGCTGGCTTGGCCTCAGCCAGCTCTATGCATCCAGTCGCATAATCTTCTGGCGTGTGACGGCCATCGCGGCCGTAGCTTTGATCCTGCTTTACCACGCGGTGCTGCCTCATACCAAGCTCTTCCAAACCCACACGCTTCAAACTGCGTTAGTCTGGTACGCTCTCGGCGCCTCAATCCTCTTAAATTTGCAGACGCGACTGAGCCAATCGTTTCTGGACGGAATAGGCTTCATGTTTTTGGGACGCTTCATCTCCGGCACTTATGCCTTGCTTTGGAATATTGCGTCGGTAATCGCCCTGTTGATAGCGCCTGGCCTACTCAGCATGTCGCTCGCGGTGCTCGGAGCTTCGTTGATTCAGTTCGCTGCTATGCATCTGGCTCTGTCATGCTTCGCAGGCCGCCAGATAGATTTCAAGATGCCAGCATCGAAACCCTTGGTTAGCCGTCTCTGGAGGGTCGCATTACCGTTTGGCTTCGTAAACTCTGGCGGCTACTTAGTCGGCGCGGTGCAGGTGCCCCTGTTAGGCTCAATTTTAGGTCCGATAGCCGTGGCACCGTATTACCTGGCGGCACGGATCAGTCAAACTCTTGGGGCTGCAGTATTGCAATTGACAATGACCCAGATGCCAATCTTTACGCGACAATGTGCAAGCGGCGACATTCTCGGAGCGAAAGTTCGGATGGGCCGAACGGTCGGCATTGGCACGCTGCTTCATATTGCAGGAAGTCTCTTTCTGTATTTCGGATCCCCGCCTCTAGTCAAACTTTGGGTAGGCTCTGGACAATACGTTGGAAGAGATGTTCTCCTACTCATTACGGTAAACTTCCTAATCACGGGACTATCAGTCGTGCCAGCTCATTTTGTGCTCGCTGCGGGTTCGAACCCGTTTGCCGTGATGTCGCTGATTCAAGGAGTGTTAACGGTAATCGGCGTGATTCTTTTGTGCCCGGTAATCGGTATCGCGGGTGTACCACTCTCGTCACTAATTGCTGGCCTGCTCACAAACTACTGGTACAACCCTTTCAAGGGATGGCAGGTTTGGCATAACCTTAATCAGATCGCCGCCGGTTACACATCCCCCGAGCAGTGAACGGGCGCTAATCGAAAAAGATGACGCATTCAAACAAACAGGTGCCTTGGATTTGAGAAGAATTAGTCCCCGTATTTTTTTAGTCGAGTCTAACACGGCGCGTCAACCAATGGGCGGTGTGGCGCGATATACCCGCCATATGGTCCGCGGGCTTCATGCCAAGTATGGCGATCGCCTTGCTGTCTGTACCGGGCTCCGTCAGTTGCCACATTCCCTTCGGCGCATATACCTGCCGCTCAGGTACCCTTGGAGATACAGCTCTCGACTGTTGTATGAAGGAACTAACCTTCTGGAGAAGGCATTATTGTATAGTATTGAAAGGAGCGTAAAACCAGCCGTTATCTTTAATCCATACTACGGGCCGTTGGCTAGCCTTACACCGCAGGTTTTCACCGTTTACGATTTAATGCTGCATCTTTACCCCGAACACTCCAATCCGAAAGGGAGGCGCCTACAGCTCGAACACATGCGGCGGTGTTTCGTGCGTGCTGCGGCGATCTTGTGTATAAGCAATTCGACCAAAGCAGACCTTCTCAGGCTCCATCCCTATCTTGATCCGAGAAAACTGCATGTCGTCCCGCTGGGTGTCAGCGAGTCATTCTTTCAATCGGCCAGGCCGTCAAACAGTTCGCGACCATACTTTTTATTCGTTGGAAATCGAGGCGGACCAAAAAATTTCTACAGGCTGCTTGAGGCATATGCGATCAGTGGATTGACAAGAGACTTTGATTTGCATGTTGTATCTCCGCGTAACGATTTTGGGGGCGGATGGTCTCAGACAGAGCAAAGTTTTATTCGGTGCAGGAATCTGGAAAATTCCGTAAGACTGAGCATCAAGGTGTCCGATGAAGAACTTGCCGCTGAGTATGGAGACGCGGCAGCTTTCATTTACCCAAGCACGTACGAAGGATTTGGGCTCCCGGTCTTAGAGGCATTTGCCTCAGGGACAGTCGTCGCCTGTTCACGAACATCGTCACTTCCCGAGGCTGGCGGGTCAGCTGCGTTTTACTTTGATCCACTTGATGTGGAGAGCATGGTTCGATCCTTAGCCAAGATTGTCCAGCTAACCCCGGCGGAGAGAGCAGAGCGCATACGCCACGGGCAGTTGCACGCGCGGAGCCTCTCCTGGTCCAGGTGTATTAGCAAGACGTGCGAAATTCTCGACTCCGTAGCGTCCGCCACAGCCGCGACCGATTGATGATCGCCCGACGAACAGCGATTACGAGTTAGCACTTTTAGTTTTCGCCGAGATGGTGTAAGATTCACGATTCACGATCATATTTAACCTATGGCGAGCAACGCTCATATCGAACGGATAAACTGGGCCCTCATTGGAGTAACGGTAGCAGGCCTCGTGCTCGCCGCTTTTCTTGCAATTTCGATCGGGAACAGCGATTACTTGACCCTGGCCTGCCTTGCCGCATTCCTTGCCTTTGTAGCTTACATTACATACTTTCGGAAATACACTTGGCAGGTCGCCCTTTTACTATGCTACATGGGCTTGTTTTTCTGGCCCGTGGGATTCCGCATTGGCCCCACGGAATTGACGTCAGCCCTCGCTGTCTTGTTGGCGGTTACGACAGCCTGGCAAAAGCGGTCTGTGGAAAGAGTGGGTGTTCTAAAGCATGGCAGCTTTAGTCTTTTAAGAGGGCTCCTCTTGCTGTGGGTCGTTTATGTCGCATTTCACATGTGGTATAACATTCGCAATCCATTGCTTCCCTCCGAATTTACATTGAAGAATGCGTTGAAGACCTACTTCGAAGCGATAATGCCGATCGCCCTGCTCTGGTATTTCTCGGGTAATCCTAAAGAAATTCGATTAAAAGCAAACTTCATGCGCACACTCGCAATATTATTGCTAGTCGGCGTGATCTTTAATATTGCGATCACATGCTATGGCATATTGACCCATCATAACGTAGTTGACCCGGACATTCAATATAGCCCAGCTTTCTTAATTCCAGGCATAAACGCCTTCGAAAACCCTTTTATGCTAAGGGTACTCGGGCCGGCAGCGGTTTTGTTTAGTGTGACGATGTTATGTCTGGGCAGTCGCTTAACAAGAGTTTCGTGGACAGTATCCGTCCCCTTACTCTTGGTTGGTTCTCTTGGCTGTTTGTTTAGTAGCGGCCGGGCCGCCGTTGCGACTGCCATTCTTCTAGTTCTGGCAATGCTTCTCATCAGGAAGCAAATTGGCGCCTTGCTTATTATCTCGGTCCTGTCCGTATCATTTGTCTTGTTCATCAACGTTTTTTCAGATTGGATAAATCACAGCGTTCCCGTAGCCATTGCGCGTCCGCTGCAATGGATGCTGGTAAGTAAGAGCAAAGAAGCTGAGGCTTCAATCGAGTCCTCGTCTCGTTGGCGTGAGGAGCTGTTCAAGATGTCCATTGCTGAATGGCGATCCAATCCGAGAATATTTTGGTTTGGCCGGGCAACTTACGGGTACGGAGTAAACGATTATGTGGCCCAGCAACTTTTAGGCGGCTTTGAAGCAGGGAAGGAATCATCGTTACGCCGCGGCGCGACGCACAATCTGCTCACTGATCTGTTAGTCATGTACGGCTTGGTCGGTTGCATTTTCTATTACTGCCTGGTCCTGGCGATAATTTGGTTTTTATGGATCGCTTACCGCTCGCCAACTGTTCCTTCGCTGCTGAAACCATTGGGGCTGATTTGCCTGATTACATTTGCAGCGTACCCAATAACCGCGACTATCGCTGGAGAGCTGTACTCCCCAGAGCTTATGTGGCTGCTCATAGTGTTTGTTGCCGCACTTTACCAATATGAGCCGCTCTCAAGCGAACCTAAAGAGACCAGTGCGCCTTTGCCTGAGCCAATGCCGCGTCCTCTTGCAGAACTTGCTAAATGATAAGCTGTTGGTTGTGTGAAGATCTCCGTTGTCACACCGAGCTTCAATCAGATTGCCTGGCTCAAGTTATGCGCTGCATCGATCGCCGATCAAGCTGGAGCTGAGGTTGAGCATATTATTCAGGACGCGGGTACGGGCGGCGACTTAGAGATTTGGGCAGCGTCACAGCCAAATCTACGCCTGTTCGTTGAACCGGATGCTGGGATGTATGACGCGATAAATCGGGGTTTACGCCGTGCGACTGGCGATCTCTGCGCTTATTTGAACTGCGATGAGCAATACTTGCCCGGAGCACTCGCCAAAGTCGCGAACCTTTTCGCTGCGCATCCCGAGGTGGATGTCCTCTTCGGCGATGCTATTCTGGTCGATCAACACGGGCATCCTCTTTCTTATCGCCGCACCATACTACCCCGTTTGCGACATATTCAGTTGGCGCATCTTAATACGTTAAGTTGCGCGATGTTCTTCCGGCGCAAATTGCTTGATCGCGGATTCTATTTTGATCCTGCCTGGAAGGATGTGGGCGATGGGGTCTGGGTGGAAGAATTACTAAGAAACAAAGTAGAGATGGAGATTTTGCCTGAGCCGCTTGCTGTTTTCACTTTTACCGGGGAAAATCGCAGTACCTTGGCCAGCGCTTCGAAAGAAGGAGCGAGTCGAAGAGGGTCTTCCAGTCCTGGAGTGTGGTTTCAGCGTAATATGGCGGTGGCAGCCCATCGCCTGCGCAAGGGTTTCGCAGGAGCGTATCGACCCAGACGCGTAGAAGTCGATATCTTCACATTGCAATCTCCGGAACGACGCCAGCGTCGGATTGGAAAACAAGTCGGTTTTCGCTGGCCTTCTAATCAAACGGCACATTAGCATCCTGCACTCGCCAGCTTCCCCAAATGATGTGCTCTGAAATTTCACGAAAGCGCTGCTGGCCAACGCCTTTCACCACCATTCGTATGCCCACAGGAGGTCCATTTAGCAGAAGTATGGCGTGCCTCCTGCTCTATGGTATTTATGGCATCCCCAGATACCACACGACACCGCCAGCATGCCGTGGTCTTGGCGTGCATCGCCTGCCTCCGACGATCTCTGTCCCTGTTTGCCACCGTAGCCTTGATGTGCATTCCCATATACGCGTATGCCGAGCCAAATCCCAGCTCCGGCCGCCTGGCAAATATTTCGACCCGCTTGAATGTGGGCGTGGACGACGATGTTCTTATCTGCGGATTTATCGTGGGTGGCCCTGAGCCAAAGAGAATGATTTTGCGAGCCATCGGGCCGTCGTTAATCGCTGCCGGAGTCATCGGAGCGATGGCAAATCCGACGCTAGAGTTGCACGACTCTACCGGCGCCACGATCGCGTCGAACGACGACTGGCAGTCAGGCGCGCAAGCGGCAGAGATCACCGCGAGCGGCCTGGCGCCCCAAAATCCGCTTGAATCGGCAATCATCGCCATATTCGAACCCGGCAATTACACGGCGATTGTTCGCGGTGCGAATAACACCACCGGAATCGCGCTAGTCGAAGCCTATGAGCTCGATTCGACGGCGACGCGATTGATGAATATTTCGACGCGTGGTAAAGTGGGGATTGGGAATGAAGTGCTCATCGGAGGCTTCATCGTTGGTGGAAGCGATTCGAAAACAGCGATCGTGCGCGCGCTTGGGCCTTCCCTGGCAACAGGGGCCCATCCGTTGGCCGGCACTCTGGCCAATCCCGTTTTGGAGCTCCACGATGGGTCGGGTAACCTCCTCTCGAGCAACGACGACTGGATTAACAGCCCGCAGCACTCCGCCATTGATGCCACTGGGCTGGCGCCATCGAATCCGCTCGAACCTGCGATCCTGAGCACGCTATGGCCGGGAAATTACACGGCGATCGTGCGTGGAGTAAACAATGCAACAGGCATTGGACTTGTGGAGGTTTACGATCTCGACCCCCCCGCGACGTCGCCCACGCCCCCTCCGACGCCGACTCCGACCCCTACGCCAGCCGCTGGAGTTTGGATCGCTCCGCGGACTGATGGGCAAAGTGGCCGGGGTACCAACCCTGATCCTTATAACGGTTCAACAGCGACCAGACTGACGGCTCTTATGAATAACGTCGTCCATGCCAACACTGTCATGCATTTCGCAGCCGGCAATTATCATGTTTCGAATTTGACGCTGAAACCAGGTGTTAAACTGCTTGGCGCTGGCAAGGATGTAACAAATTTTCTTTGGGATGGAACACCTCAGGTCGCCATGATTTATTCTTATGGCGGTGCGCACGGCACACTAGTGTCCGACCTCACACTTAACGGTCAACAGGACGTTTGGGGACCAACGCCGATGGCAGTGAATTTTTTTGATTCCAACAACGTCACGCTTCGCAATATTCGTGCAACAAACTTTAAAGGCGGCGCAAATGAAGCATTCCTCGTGACGCAATTTGCCCAGTCGATCTCTGTAACCGGAGCAGTGATCGAAAACTGTGAAGTGGATCACTTTGTGTCTGGCCCAGGAGGGGCTACTCTTCTCGGATTCGGACACGGCGGTAACGGAAGTGCGGCTAATCGCATCACCGGAACTGTGCAAAACAATTACATCCACGATTGTCCAGGCGTGCAAGCACTCAATGGAGGCGGGACAAACTCATTATACCAGGGAAATTTGGTAGTGGGTGCCGATAAAGGTTGGTACCATGATAGCTATCCGGTGAGTGGCAGCCAGATCATGAATAACCAGTTTCTAAACTGTACGCACTATGGCTTGGTGGCCGTGAGCAATGCTAGTGGCACCGATAACCCGAGCGACGGCTGCGATGGACTAATTATCGCAAATAATACAATTACGATGGACCCGGCTGTCACAACCGACATGGTCGGGGTCGCTATATGGGGAAATTATGTCGCGCATACTCAGGTATGGGGCAACAGTGTCACCAAAGCCACGGCCACGCACGCGCAGTACGGATTTTCCCTTACTGGTCCCGGTACGGTTGCACACGACAATTACGCTTCCCCCGGGTTTGCGAACATCATACCCTGATTGAGCTGGAATCGACAGATTCTACACCATCAACTAATGGCGGAAACTTGCCTAAAAGCCGCAGACCTAAATAGATCTAATTGATTTTATGTCGCGTTCTAACCCTTGCGAGGATTCAGTGAAACGTCAAGCTGCGTTCGGTGTATCGGTCTTCGATGCATCCATCGCGTCCTGTAGCTCAATAAGAAGGCATTACTCAGTCGATGTCTGGAGGGAGCCCAAGCGTGCGCCGGACGAAATCGACATAATCAAGGTTGTCATCGCTTGACTGGAAATGGGATTCGAAGCGCTTTCGGTTTTTCGCTCCCCATAAGGGCCACTCGTCTCTTCGCGCAATCGCTTCACGGATAGCCTGCTCGACCCGAGTCGCAAGTGGACCATCCGCGGGGAACACGATTCCGCCGGCTGAATCTCCGAGGACGTCCCGGTTCCCGCGCCAATCCGTGGCGAGGATCGGCAATCCGAACATCATTGCTTCCACGAGAACCAAGCCGAAGGACTCATACGGTGCGATTGTGGGGAAGATGAACACGCTTGCTCGCTCGAATGCCTGCCATTTTTCAGTTCCAGTCAGAACACCGGAAAGATCAAGGGCACCCTCAATTTCGAGGCGTCTGGCATGCATTTCCAATGTTTTCCAGTCATACGGAACCAGAGGCTCCCCCACGAGCTCGAGCCGCAGGTTGGGATAATCACGAAGCACCTTGCCAAACGCTGCGAGCAAAGCGGGAGTTCCTTTATCGGGACACAGATGGCCCACATACAGCATGCGATTAGATTCGCGCTGAGGGGAAGCGTCTCTACGCCCTGCCGATTCATCTTTGAGCCGATGGGGAATGGTATAAATCTTCCGGATGCCTAGACTTTCCGGATCGATGCAGTTATAATCCGACATCACAATGGCAGCGTCTGCCTGTCGCGTGACGAGTGCCAGAACGCGGTGAACGAGGTGGGGTTTCTTCAACTTTTCAGCGATACCCGCGGCATGAAACTGAACGACCAATCTCCTGCTGGCGAGCCGGACGAGGGGTAACAAACAAATATCCCGGACAATAGGGACAAAATGAGGACCGCCGCCTGGATAAAGCAAAAGATCGATTGGTCCCGCAATTCTAATGCGCAGCAGCCGCCAGAGGCAGAGAATGAGTTGGATGATTTTGCCGAAGCTTGCGCGGCGCATGGTGTTAAGGTCCCGGGAGAAGAAGAAGGCCCAGTGAACTGTTTCAAAGCTGGTGTCCCTTCGCAGTTCATCCAGGATTCGAGCGGTCATGATATTCTGCCCCCCTTGCGGAGGGGGAAGTTGACCACCGACGACGATGCGCTTTTTTTTCACTTCGGTTTTCCTAATTAAAAGTCAGGCGCGAAGATAATGAAGCTATTAGTAACCGGGGGATCGGGATTCATCGGAACGCACGTGGTCGAGAGTTTTGCGGCGAGGGGCAACGTTATTGCCAATTACTCCCTGCATCCACCGCTCAAATTCGACCAGCGGCCGTATTGGAGCGCTGGCGACATCCTCGATCTTCCTGCTACGATCGCCGCGTTTCGGCAATTTCAGCCTGATTGGGTTCTGCACCTGGCCGCACGCGCCGAATGCGATGAAAACACAACTTTGCAGGAAGGATACCGCGTAAACATCGAAGGAACACGCAATGTCCTCGAGGCAATTCGTGCCACGCCATCCGCGCAGCGCGTGATCATCACCTCGTCGCAGTTTGTTTGCGCGCCGGGACGGCTGCCGAAGGGTGACACCGATTATTTTCCCGAAACGATTTATGGCCAGAGCAAAGTCATCACCGAACAATTGACGCGCGAGACTGATTTGCCGATTTGCTGGACAATCATTCGACCGACGAACATCTGGGGTCCGTGGCACATGCGTTATCGGCGCGAATTCTGGCGCGTCCTCCAACGTGGTCTTTATCTTCATCCGGGCCACGAACCAGTGATCCGCTCTTACGGTTACGTGAAGAATGTTGTCCATCAGATTCAGAGAATTTTCCAAGCTGATGTCGATCCTGTCTGCGGCAAAACGTTTTATTTGGGCGATCGCCCAATCAATCTCTATGATTGGACGAACGGTTTCTCACGCGCCCTTGCCGGTCACGATGTGCGGATAGTGCCGCGCTCTTGGTTGCGTTTTGTAGCGTTGTTAGGAGACGTTCCCACGTGGCTGACTGGCAAAGCGTTTCTCATTAACAGTTCGCGATTTCGCAGCATGACTACAAATTACGAAACTCCGATAGGACGGACATTCGAGTTATTCGGAGAAAATCCGTACACGCTCGAAGACGGAATACGAGGAACAGTCGAGTGGTTGAAATCGTATAAAGGGGCCGACGCTCTTGCTGGTGGCTTCTGAGCCGTAGGAACTTCACAAGGTTACATCTTTATGGTCAAGCCGCGATTTCTGCTTAACGGGAAATCCCAATCGGACATGTTGTCATCACAAAGGCTGTGGTCCTAACGCTAATGAGTTCGGTGCTCAATCTCATTCTTTCGCACCAGCCGGCGAAAGCCATGGATGAGATGATTGCGTGGTGGCGAGATAGCGTACCGAAGGATAGCATTCTAATTGCCTTCGGCGGGATGAAAACTGACTTTGATCTCATCGAGCATAAATCAAGGTTCTTCGTTAATGATCCGCGGCTGCGAACTCGCGATCATCAACGGGAGTTTCAAAGCTACACTCGCTTGTTTCAGATGGCTGCTGAATTCTTGCGAAATTCAAACCGGGATTTCGATTTTGTTCATTTCGCCGAGTACGATCACGTCCCGCTGGTTTCGGATTTGAATGATCGCCAGATTGAAAAGATGAAAGCCGAAAGCGCAGATCTCTTAGCGTACCATGTCCATCGAGTCGATGGGACAAGCAATCCGCACTTTCTTTATCATGTTGCCGATGACAAGTTCATGACATATTGGGCCAAAATCACCCGGCGTTCGGAACCGGAAGTGGTGTTGTCGATGTTCGGCAGCGGCAGTTTTTGGACGCGAGAAGCGCTCTCTGCCGCGTGCGCCGTTGCAGAACCGTTCCCGATCTACATGGAGCTTTACTTGCCAACGCTCGTTCATCATCTCGGTTTTCGGGTCCGCGATTTCGGCGAACAGAACCGGTTCGTTGGCGTTTTGAAAGATAGGAGCAACAATATTCAGCAGGCGCGCAAGCAGGGCGCATGGACTTTGCACCCTGTAAAGCGGTTGTGGAGCAACTAATGCGCAAGCTCATCCGATCCGCCGTACTCATGGTCGCGCATACATTCGGAGCACGGGTGATCGATTTTGAGTCCGGGCGATTACTTGGCAAAGCGCTGATCATCCCCTGGCGCGGGAAAATTCACGTAATTGGACTCGAGGCCGCCATCCGACCGATGTTTCAGCCGCAGAAACGGCTGACCTACTGGAAGCAGGAGATTGTCTTCGCCGAGCATCCGCCGCCTGATTTCCCGAATATCAGAAAGACTGAAACGGCCAAGCCCGAGCCAAATCAGTGATGACTAAGGCGTACTCTTCGAGAGCGCCGTACCTTTGAGCAATGCTCCGCCGCCCGGACGTTGAAGTTTCGGCACAAGGTCCTGAATGAACTTCTCGATCATCTCAGAAGTCTGCTCTTCCGTGCGCTCTGGGCGAGCGATACCTTGAGTGACTGTGGCCGCGACGGTCACATACGCCCAGCGCTGATTGTAGCCGCCCATAATGCGATCGCGCAGGTCGAGCATGGTCCGAGTGAAGTGCGATGGCGTGGTCTGGTTGTATCCAACGAACCAATAGTAAGTGAGATTCGGGAGTAGAAACCGCTGATTGCCTTTCGCTGTCATCTCACGCACGTTGGAGAGCCGCGTTGTTTTCAACGGAACGGAATTTGCCAGCGTGATGGTGCGTTCCGACGTATTTTGCAAACTCCAGCCTTGCGCCGGCAGACAACGTTCCGGGCGATGAATGCTCGTGGTCATGTCGTCCCCCGAAAGGACGATGGAGACAACAATCACGTCGCCTTCTGGACTAGTGTAAACCTTGCGCGCAAATTGCGTGTCTTTCGCAAGCACTTCGATTTCTCTTTGAGTTATGGCAACGTCATCTCCGAGCCAGTTACCTACCCATATCGGCAGCTTCAGCGAAATTCCGGCCGGCTTCGTTTTCGGCGCTTGCGGTAACAGAAAGACCGCGCTTAGCCCGGCAACAAGGAGCAGCTCCACGTCAAAGAGTCGCTTAGTGATCATACGAAATCGATTTCTTCGCCGTGCCTGCGCCCTTTCGGCCCTGAGCGTTCATGTTGAGCAGTTTCCCGAAGAGCAACATGGCCCCGATGGCAAAGGGAAACGACAGATAACCGGAAATCACATGATAAGGGCCACCGGCCAAATCCTGCCCGAAGAGCCGAGCCGCCACGATGATCGAAACGAGCCGGCCCGTATTGCCAACGATCGCAAACAGGAGGGCAGCGGCGAAAATCGCCAGCTTCTTCCACAGCCGATTCTGTGAGAGGTGTCCATACACCGCGGACAGCATCGCAATGGCCATGAGCGAGCGAATTCCGCTGCAACCTTCGTCGATCTGAAAATGAAACGATTCGTTCGCCGCATTGACGCTCGTGCCGACTGTGTAAACGGCGAGCCCGAAAAAATTACAAATCGCGCTTGCTGCGCCCGTCTCGATAAACTGGAGTTTGGTCGTGGCTTGCGTCAGAAAATTCAACGGCACCATGAAAAGCAAGAAGGCGATCGGAAAGAGAAGGATGCGCGCGACATGTCTCCCCCAGACGTAAAGCACGACGCCGAAAAGCAGGAACGGCAGCGAGGTAAGCGCCAGTCGCCCTTGCAAGGTGCGGGCCCCGGCGATGAAGAGAAACAGTCCCACCCCGATGAACAACCATCCCCATCGGGAGGAACCGATCGGCGCGACTTTCAATTTGTCCCGCGCGTACCAAACCAGAAAAACCGTGATGAGCGGGATAATTTTGGCGTGCTCGTAGTTGGTTTCAGGATTCCACGCCTGCCACGCCCAAGTCCAGGTCGAGAGGTTTCCGTTCGTGAAAAGTTTCACGAAACCAAAAAAATAAACGAGCGTCGCAGCGATCGTGAGAAGAAACACAGCCCCCAGCGGATTGCGTTTCGACCAATCGCCTGTGGTCTGGAACCAGTTCACCGGCGAGTTTGAATTACTCACCGGATCAGCCACGATATTCTCAGCCATTTTCAGCACCCTACCACAAAACCCGTCCGAAAAGCTAGCGCGGCGTCGGCGCGAGTCGCGGCGATCGAACCCCTGACGCCGGTGCCATTTGGTCGTAGATCCAACGATACGTTTGCTCGAGCCCATCACGCAAACGCGTGGAAGGCTCCCAGCCGAAAAGTTTACGGATCAAAGTGTTGTCGCTGTTGCGTCCATTAACGCCTTTCGGCGCCGCTAGATTGTAACGCCGTTTCAAGTTCACGCCGGCAATTTCTTCCACGATATCCACGAGCTGATTAATCGTGACCAGCTCGCTGCTCCCCAAATTGAGTGGATCGATGTAATCGCCCCGCATAATCATCTGCGTGCCTTTCACGCAATCGTCAATCCACATGAAACTGCGCGTCTGTTTTCCATCGCCCCAAATCTCGATCTCGTCGCTTCTCGAAAGCTTTGCCGCAATCACCTTGCGACAAATGGCCGCGGGCGCCTTTTCGCGTCCGCCATCGTACGTTCCGTGAGGACCATAGACATTGTGATACCGCGCCACCCGAGTGCTTAGGCCAAAGTCTTCGCGAAAATGGCGGCACATCCGCTCGCTGAACAGTTTCTCCCAGCCGTATCCGTCTTCGGGCATCGCCGGATATGCGTCCTCCTCCTTTAACGCCGTGACATTCGGATCGGTTTGCTTGTCCGCCGCATAAACGCACGCGGATGAAGCATAGAAAAAGCGATCAACGGCCGCATCTTTCGCGGCCATGGCCAGGTGCGTGTTTATCAACACGCTCAACATGCAAAGCGCCTTGTGGTTTTCGATGAATCCCATGCCGCCCATATCCGCGGCCAAGTTATAAATAAGAGAGCAACCAGTAACAGCGCGCTCGCCGCTTTCCTTCTCCTGCAAGTTCAGCTGTAAATTTTCCGCTTGGGGAAAAAGCTGATACCATTCATCGAGCGATTTCACATCCACTGCACGAACTTTCCTGCCCTGCCGAAGCAGATCGCCGACGAGATGCCCACCGATGAAACCGCCCGCGCCGCAAACTAAGATTTTTTCCGAAGCCATTCCGGTTAAAGAAGCTTAAAGTGCGCGAGGCGTCTCAGGTAGCAAGTAGTTTCGCAGGCCGAGCAGTTGCGCGCCGGCGCGCAGGATGAACAACGGATTACTCACGAAGTAGCGTTTCCACAGCCGTTTTGGCTCCTGCGTGAGGCGAAAAAACCATTCCAGGCCAGCGCTTTGCATCCAGCGCGGCGCCTGCCGAATACGCCCCGTCAGCAAATCAAATGCTGCCCCAACGCCGATGAAGATTTTCGCTTCCGGCAGGGTTGACATGTGCTGCGCCATGAAATGCTCCTGCTTCGGCGTGCTCAATCCCACCCAGAAAAAATCGGGACGCGCGGCGCGAACGCGTTCCTGAAGATCGTACAATTCGGCATCGTTTAGCGGACGAAAGGGCGGTGTGCACGTGCCCACAATCCTTAGGCCAGGAAAACGCGCCTCCAGCTTCCCCTTTAGTTCTTCGGCCACCCCGGGCACACCGCCATACAAAAAGTGCGAAAGCCCTTCTGCGACGGAGTGTTCACACAAATTCAGCATCAGATCAGGTCCGTAAACTCGTTGAATCGAGTGATGGCCTTGGAGTTTTCCCATCCAAACCATCGGCATGCCGTCGGGGGTCGCCAGAAGGGCGCGGTTAAAAATGTCCCGAAGTGCTGGATCGCTTTGCGCCTCGCTGACTCCATGCACGCCCGTGACTGTAACGTAACCGCGGCGACCCTTGCGCACAACGCCGAACAAGAACTCCCGTGCCCGATTTTGGTCGAGCACACTTATGCCGATGCCGAGCACGTTTACTTTTTCGATCTCCATCCGGCTTACCTCGAGCGCCGTGCTCCCCTATTCGGTACCGGAAGATGCTCCAAGTCGTCCAAATCCTTAGCCCGACCACTTGCTCGTTTATTACGCCGCAGTGGACCGATGCCAATATAGAACAAGCGAACCGACCCCGAGCGTGTTTTCAGTTCGACCGGAATTCGAGAGCGCCAGGCCAAGCCAAAAGAGACACCATCGATTTGGTTGTGAAGATCGATTCGATTTGGAGGGCGTCCGAATTGGACAATGATGCCAGGCTCGAGCAATTCGCTCGCCGTCTTCACTTCGGGAATATCATTATCCCAAAAGGCTGCGAGTGCCTTGAAGAGGCGGGCGGCGTTGTCGCGGGTGCGATCGTAAAGGAAATCAACATCACCGGTGAGACGCGGGTATCCGTGAAAGATAACGGCCTCGCCGCCGACCATGAGGCAACGGACCTTGAATCGCCACAGGAGTTGAATGAACTCGATGATGTCGGCCGAAAGGCCGGTTGCGCTTACGACTTGCGGTGCCATGCCCGAACGTCCGGCTGCGGCATAGGATAGGCGCGGCGCTTTAGCGCGCGCGCGATCTGAACGCGCCGCGCGAGAGTCATCCGACGATATTGGGCGATCTCCCAATCTTTCGCTTCCTGCACATTCCGGCTTTTATGCGCGACCCGTTCCATTGAGACTCATTTTATCGCTGGCGCGCGGTGAAAGCTAGAAGGAACTCTCATCCTCATGCTCTCCCAATTTCGAGAGCGAGCAGCATTAACCACGAATAGACACCAATAGACACGAATTCATAAAACGATGAGCTTACTCTCATTCGTATCCATTCGTGGTCAGTCTTTCGCCTACAGCTCGAAACGAAATTCGGGCGGAATTCTAAGGCCGCCGTCTCAGCAGATTCAGTACAGTCGCTAGCTTAGGAGGTTAACTGTGGGGGAAGCCGTTGACTTCCCCATTGAGACGACAGCGTCGTCCCCTGCAGAATCGCATTCCAAGCAATCCGCGATATCCGCGTAATCCCCGGTTCAAGCTTTTCGTCCAAATTTTTTCTCCAGCTCGGACAGTGAAATCTGGATCATGGTTGGGCGTCCGTGCGGACAGCAATAGGGCAAATCGCATTCGAGCAAATCCTGGATGAGCTTCTCAACTTCGAGATAGCGCAGCGGATCGTTTGCTTTCACGGCATGACGGCAAACCGTCATGGCGATCATCTCTTCGCCCAGCCGCAGCGCCGAGCTGCTGTTGCTCGCGCTCTTGAGATCATCGAGCACTCGCTGCATGAAGCTGATCGGGTCGGACGCCTGCAAGAACGCCGGCAGACTGTCGATCTTGAAGGTGTTTGGTCCGAACCCTTCAATGCCGATTCCCATTTTCTGCAAGATCGACAGGTTACGCCCGACCCATTCGGCATCGCGCGGCGGCAAATCGAAGGTCTGCGGAATGAGTAGTTTTTGCGAGGGGACGCCTTGCTCTTCCATTCGCCGGCGCAACTCTTCAAAAAGAATGCGTTCGTGCGCGGCGTGCTGGTCGACCAAGACGAGCCCGTCCGCGTTCTCCATCAAGACATAAAGTTTGTTCAAAATGCCGATGATCTGAAATTGGCGATTGCGGTCGCGTTTGATCGGCGTTTCCGACGCGAACTCATCCGGTTTAACTACCGCGCGGCCGGGGTCAGCGACCCCTGCTACAACGTTGTAGCCGCCCTCGCCGAGCGCGGCCGCCAGCTGCGGTAATTCACCATGGCGAGGTTCTGGAATTTTCGGCGTTGTTTCGATCGGTTGAGGCGGGCGCGATGCCGGCGCTCGGAATTTTTCCTGCCAATCGCTGCGTCCGCCTTCCAGCGTTCGCCGGATGGAATTGACCACCGCTTCGCGCACGGCGGTTGGATCGCGAAACCGGACTTCGCGTTTCGCGGGATGAACGTTCACATCTACGGACGCTGGATCGAGGTTGAGAAAAAGGAACGTGACGGGAAATTGCCCTTTCATGAGTGCGGTGTGATAACCCTCGCGCAACGCGGCGGTGAGCACCGGGCTTTCCACGGCGCGACCATTCACGAAGACAAGTTGTTGCGCGCGCGTTTGCCGGCTCAGACCAGCCCTTCCGATCAAGCCGCTAATCTCGATCTTATCCAACCCGGCGCCGTTCACAGGAAGTAAGCGCTCGAGCAATTCGTTTCCATACAAATCACGGATGCGGTCGTGGAGATTTGCCGCGGGCGGAAGTTGAAACACGAGCCGAGCATCCCGCACAAAAGCGAAAGCAATCTGGGGATGTCCGATGGCTTGGAGCTGGAGTTGATGCTCGATGTTCCGGCTTTCCGTGTTTTCCGAGCGGAGAAATTTCCGGCGCGCGGGCAGGTTGTAAAAAAGAGAACGCGCTTCGACTTGTGTTCCCGGCGCTTCCCCGCCATCGCGCACGATGTCGATCTTGCCGCCATTCACGATGAGTTCGGTGCCAGCGACCGCATTCGGTTCGCGAGTCGTTAGGCGAAAACGCGAAACACTCGCGATGCTGGGCAGCGCTTCGCCGCGAAATCCAAGTGTGGCAATCGCCGCAAGATCGGCGGCCGAACGAATTTTACTCGTGGCATGACGCTCGAGCGAGAGGAGCGCGTCATCGCGATCCATCCCGCAGCCATCGTCGACCACGCGGACGAGCGAAATTCCACCGCGCCGGATCAAGATCTCGATCTTGCGCGCACCGGCGTCGATGCTGTTTTCGATGAGTTCTTTCACCACGGAAGCAGGACGCTCCACCACTTCGCCGGCCGCAACCTGGCTGGCGACGATGTCTGGCAGCAAGCGAATGCGGCTCATGGGATCGGAGGTCAGAGTTCAGCAGTCAGAGTTCAGATTCAAGCTTCGCTTACGTTGCAACGATTTAACGATTTAGCGATTTAACGATTTAATGCTTCAGCGCCGCGCTGGTTGACTTAATAGAGCCAAATCGTAGCTTTACCGAGGCATGATCAACGTTACCCAGAACGCAGCGCGACAACTTCGCAGCTTGCTCGAAGAACAGCCGAAGGCAGCGAGTAAAGGGCTCCGTGTTCACATTGCCAAAGGCGGTTGTTCGGGCTTGCACTACGAAATGGCGCTGGATGAAAAAAAGGCCGGCGACGAGGTAGTGCAATGCGATGGCGTCGAGTTTTTCATCGACAATGAGAGCGCGGAGCATTTGCGCGGCGCAACTTTGGATTTTCGCGATGGTTTGACCGGCGCGGGCTTTCACATTGTGAATCCGAACGCGTCGCGAACCTGCGGATGCGGTACGTCGTTTGAAGCGGCGCGCTCCGTTTGAAACCGAGGAATTTTCTCGTTTTCGGTTAATGGACCCCCGTCTTTTTCAGCACGAAGAGCTGTACGCCGGTCCCCGGCGCCGCATCAATTATTTTGCGTGGACGGTGGCGATTCTGCTCTTGACCGGGTTCGCTCTCGCGGCCTGGCTCGGCAGTTTTTACGTCTTCGATCAACCCGAGCGCCCGGACAGTTATCGCATTCTGCAAAGGCTGCACAAGATTGAGCCGCCGAAGCGCTTCGAGTTAACCGCGGCACCAGCCGGTGAGTTTCTGAACGCGAAGCAGCTCTACGACCGATATGTCGAGATGGGCTCAGCTGAGCTAGCCAAAACCAACGCGGAATTGGCGCGCAATTATATTCGAAATTATCTCCGGGTGCCCGGGCTGGTTCCGTACGTGATCGGCCGATACGCGATCATGGAAGCACGTGAACTGGAGCCGAGCGATGTTTTCACCTCCGGGATGGTTGCGCTAACCAACGCAGTCGATCATGGCGAATTGCTCATGGAGCACATCTATCCGGCCGAGACCGCCACCGTGCCGCTGATAAAGCAAACACTGAGCGTGGGTTTGGAACTCAAACTCGAACGCACCCATGATCTTTCGGCCGTCATTCACGCGGAGCGGCTGGGTGACGGGCGCATCATGATCACTGCCATCCCGTTGCTCTATGGAACTTACACGGTCACGCGCGGGCCGGGCACTTTCCGTCTCGAACCACCGCTTAATCTCAATCTCGCGGGGGGCTGGCCATTGTTTAAGGAACAGCCCCGTCGCAAAGCTGAACTGCATTACGCGATGTATCGCCGATCACCGGGCGCGGGAGGCCAGGCGCCGGTCGCGGCGGGTCTGGCGCCGAGCGGCACGCCCCCACCTGTCCAGAATGAATTGGTGCGCATTGAACAAGCCAAGCCAGTCGAAACACCGGTTGAAGCTCCGCTAACAACAGCAAAGGATAGCTCAAAGACAAATCCGCGACCGAAGGGAGTGAAACTCGCTAAAAATCAAAAACCAACTCCGGGGCAGAAGTCTTCTCCTGCTTCTACGCAACCGCTCATCGTGGAAAAACCTGCCACCCCTGGGGTCGCCAAGGCGACCGCAGGCGGATCAACTCCGGCGCCGACGCCGATCGCAGCGCCTTCTCCGCCACCCGCGACGCCCCCTCCGATCGTGGCGGCGACGCCTGCCGCGCCCATAGTGGCCCTGGCTTCACCGCCGCCAACCGCAACCCCGGTCCAGGTTTTGCCTGCCCAACCAGCTCCACCCGATGCTTCTGGAAACGCTCTCGCCTCCACCGCGGGCGGCGGAACCTGGAAAACCTTTCCGCCGGGCAGAATGCCGCTGGGAAGACTCATCGGCACTAGCGATCTGAACGACCTGGCTGATCGCGGGACCGCTGGGGAGCGTGTTTACTTGAGGGGACAATTCGTGGTCAATTTTTCTGACGCCAATCGCGCTGTCCTTCGGCCGCGATCGAAACTTACCGACACGGTACTGCATTTTGGCGCCGGTTCGTCCACGCGCATCATCGTCGAGTTTCCCGCCGGATACAGGCCGCCTTCGCAAGGCGCGGTCGTCAGTCGCGATGAAGCGCGCCCCTATGAGATCACCGAGGTGCGCAAGCGGGGAGATGGACAACTCAACGTCTTCGTGCGCGAAATCATGCAGCCTTGATTACTCGGCCCGCGATCGCAAGATCACTTTACCATCACGAATCTGAATCGCGCCGACGTCGTAGGCGTTCGTGTATTCCGCGAGATAATCTCGCAACGGCCGCGAGCGATATTTCCAATCCAGGAAATCGCGCGGCACCGGCTGACCGTTCACGGTGATACCCCCTACCCTCGAACTGGCGAACGATGCAGCGGCGTCGGATTGAACGATGATGTCGCCGTTCAGATAGTAGCCGCCTTGACCAACGAATTCGTTAAGAGGCACGCTGGTTTGCACGTGCAAGCGATTTCCCTCGATCGAAACAAAAGCTTTGCCGCGCGCCCGCCGATGCCCGGCGATCAAGCTGTTGATGTCGTTGGCCGTCAATTCGATTTCGGCCGGCTGCCGCCCCGAAACTGCCTTCTTAAAATCCTGCCAGCGTTCTTTGACCGTTTGAATTTCTGCGTCCGAGGCCGCGTATTGCGGAACTGGGCTCGGCGAATTGCTAATCGCGTGTGTTTTCGTCAGCCAGTAAACACCGCGCACCACCGCCGAGTGATGCCGATAGCCCCAATAGAGACCAGCGCAACAAGCCAGGATCAAGACAACGGCGAAAACAAGCAAAATGAGGCAGCCTCGAGCAAAACAGCCCATCCCTTTTCGCTGAGGCGGCGGCGGCTCAATCCAGGTATTCATTTGCCTCCGCGTTTTTCCGTTTCCATCCGATCCTGCGCCTCGATCAATTTGTCGTAAAGAGTGCGCAATCCCTCCGAGAGCATGCGAGTGCCGGTAAGGATCGGCATAAAATTCGTGTCGCCATTCCAGCGCGGGACGATGTGCAAATGTAAGTGATCCACGATGCCCGCTCCCGCGCATTCGCCCAGGTTCAGTCCGACGTTGAACCCTTGCGCCTTGATCGCCTCGCGCAGCAGCGCCTGCGCGTGCGTCACTAAATTCCAAAGCTCGACAATTTCGTTCTCACCGAGCGAAGAGAGATCGGCCGTTTTCCGATACGGCACCGCCATCAAATGGCCAACTGCGTACGGATAGCGGTTCATCATCAAGAAGGCATTCTTACGCCGCGTCAGCACCAGGTGCGCGGCGTCATCGCTCGTCCGCGCCGCCTCGGAAAGAAAGTTCGTGTCCGGTTTTTCCCGCTCGAAATATTCTACGCGCCACGGGCACCAAAGGGTTTCAATTTCTCGCTTTGGAAATTCCATCGATATCCAAGATCCGTTTTTCTGTAGCGGAAGCTGTCAGCTTCCCGATTGCGAGCCTAAGATTGCCCGCCGGAAAGTCGAGCCAGCATTTCGCCGAAGCTTCGTAGTTTGTCGCGTGAGCAAAACATAACTCTTGCCTCGCTGGTTCTTTCGCTCCACCGGTCGCAGCGGTGAAAGCGAAGCATTTTGCAGTTCGCTCATCAAGCGCGGCCCTTCCTCTGCCGGCGCCACCAGTGCATCGAGCGCGTCGCGGTTCCATTCGCTAATCGCCTCCTTCGGTTCGATGAAATGCGTTTTTCGCAAATACAGCAACATTCCTTCATCGCTCCCTGAAATCGCTTCATAACGCCAATGACGCAGCGCCGCTTCATGGCGAACCTCACGTCCGAAAACCACGAGCGCGTCGCGATGATTACGATATCCGGAGACGACTTTCGCAACCGTGTAGCCGCTCATAAATAAGATCGACAAGAGCAACGTTATCACAACCCAAAGGTAGGGTCGGCGCGCTGCGCCGACCCCCGAAAGCTTTCGGGGCAGCGCGGCATCCCTACCACAAATCTGCGCGGCGAGGAGCAGACAAAGCGGCGGCATCACCGGAAAAATTCGATCCACGCGTTTCGAAGGAATCAACGACATTGCGATCAAACCGCCGAAACTCCAACAAACCAACCAAAATGTTTCCGGCGACACTTCCCGAAATAACCCACGTAGCTTCGACTCCCTTGAGCGAAGATCGACAATCGCCGTTGCGATCATCAACACGCTCCACGGCGCAAATTTATGGAGCAGATGCGGCAAATAAAAATAAATCGGCTGCGGCCGATGCACCGCTTCTCCGAAGCGCGCGCCGAATTCGCGGACGACAACGTGGTCGAAAAAACCGGGCACCAACAAAACGCCGCCCATCACCCAAAGAAGAAAAATTCCGAGCGACGCAACCCACGGCCACCAACCGCACCACGCACTGTGGTGGCAGGCGTGTCGCCTGTGTCCCCACAATTGAAACAAGAGAATCCCAGGAAGCAAAAAGGCGTAAATGACCGGCCCTTTGATCAACATCGCCACCGTGAGCACCGCGAAGATCGATAATCGATCGGGTAAACTCCACGTCGCGCGGTTGCGGATTTTCTTCCAGATGGAGAGACCGAGCAGAAGAATCACCAACGCCAGAGGCATGTCCGTCCGCACGAGCGTTGCCAGACGCGGACTCAGCAGATTGAAGCTAAATGCGCTCAGGGCAATCAAACCGGCGCCGGCACAATAAGCAGCCGTCGCAGCGCGAAATAACAAAATCGATATCGCGATCACCGCGAGAAATGACGGCAACCGCCACGCGACATCCCACGATCGCGTGAGCGCAAAGAAAACAGCCGATGTCCAGCCCACCAGCGGCGGCTTTGTCGCCACGCCTTCATGCGGCGTTTGCTGATAAAACCAATGGCCCTCCTTCACCATCTCGAAGGAAGTGAACGCCTGCTTGGCCTGATCGTAATCGTCAAGCTGCCACGGCAAATTCGTAACCAGGAACAGGATGATCGTGAGCACACCAACGACCCAGAAGGCTCGCTTGTTTTGGAGAAAATGCTCTGCCCGGCCCGCGCCCATTCCCGTGCGTTGTATCGTCCGAAACGAAAGTCGGGATGTCGAAAAGACATCTTATTAACACCGGCCTTGAGGCCGGTGATCACGGATGCACTCGCAGCCAAGCCATTTCAATGGCTTCCCTCCTCTGATTGACGCAGCCCATACCGGTGAATGAATTCCTTAAACTCCTGAGCGAAGGTGCGGACCCGATGATGTTGTCCCTGACCTGCGATATATGCGGCCACTTGACCGACATTCGATTCCGACACCGAGAACGCTCCGTATCCTCTGCCCCATGCGAATTTTCCGGCGATCAAATCATTTGCGTTGATCCAATGGGACGAACTTCCCTTGAGTAACTGCACCACCTCCTCGATTGAGAGCACAGTTGGAAGATCGACAAGAGTATGAACATGATCCGCGTTTGCATAATTGATCTTCATGTAGAGGCTTTTCGTTTCGGCATACTCGTGAAGGTAACGAGATACCCGCTCGGCGGCTTCTTTGTTTAACACTTTCTCCCGATTCAGCGTTCCCCAGATTAGATGCACCCAGCACCGGCAATAGGAATGCAATGCCATAGCTGCGAGGGTAAGCCGTTAAAACGGCTTATGTCCATCTTCTGGGCCGATCACCAGCCTGAAGGCCGGTGTTAATGAAAACGTCCGGGACAAATTGAAACTCAAAACTGGTGTCAATAGACGAAGTTCCGAGAATCGAATTCGTCAGGCCATCTTAACCAGGGTGCCGGCCAAGCAAATCTCATTAACACCGGTCTTTAGACCGGTGCGCACACACACCACCGCTGGCCAGCCGTTTCAACGGCTTCCATTATCATGCAAGTTCCTCAACAATCGCGCGCGCGGCTGTTGCGCTGGCTCCGCCTTCGCCCAGCTTGGGCACAATCGCATCGAACTCGGAAATCATCCGGTTTCGCGCCACCCGGTTATACATCAGTCGCAGAACAGCTTGGGCGATGGCCTTTGGCCTCGCTCGATGCTGAATGAATTCTGGCACGACTTCTTTGTTCGCGAGCACGTTCGGCATGCCGAGATATTTCACATTCACCACAAGTCGCGCCGCCAGATACGTCGGCCACGCGACCTTGTAAATAAGCACAAAGGGCAGCCGAAAATACGCTGCCTCCAGCGTGGCGCTCCCAGAAGCAACAATTCCGGCAAAGGCGCGTTGCATGGTCGCGGCCGTCTCGCCCGTGACAACGCGGAACAGTCCCTCTCTCATCCGGGCAGCCCTCAAATCATCGGAAATTTCCACGGCGAGCGATTCCGACGCCGCTGCAATCTCGAAGTGCAAGATGTGTTTCGCACGAAAGAGTTCGCGGGCGGCGTCCAGCATGACGGGAAAATTCCTGGCCACTTCCCGCGGGCGACTCCCTGGAAAAAGCCCGACCAAATTCGGATCGCGTTTACTGTCGATCCTGCGGGTCTGCAATCTGTCCACCATGGGATGACCGACAAATACCGTGCGCAGACCGGATTTGTTGTAGAGCTCGGCTTCAAACGGAAAAATGCAGAGCATGAGATCGAGAAAGCGCGCCATTTTTTTGATTCGGCCGCGATGCCAGGCCCAAACCTGTGGGCTGATGTAATAGATTATTTTGGTGATTTTGCGCCGGAATACAGACGTTTTTTCGTCTATTCGGCCAGCGGGCATGTTGCTCGCTGAATCGTCAGGCGCGAGGCCTCCCGGCCGCACAGGCTTCGAGCCTTTGTTCCGACGCAGAGAGCGCGCCAGGCGCAAATTGAAGCCGGGGTAATCGATCAGCACGACGACGTCTGGTTTACTCTTCTCAATTTCAGCGAGTGTTTCACGAAACTTTTCTCGAAAGAAACCGTAGTTCCTAATGACTTCCCACAAACCGACAATGGCGACGTCATCGATCCAGTTCGCGAATTGCTCGCCGGCGATCGCTTTCATTTGCGGGCCGCCGCGTCCGAGGAAATTCAGATCGGCATCGCATTGGCGCAGCGAACGCATCAACTCCGCGCCGTGATTGTCCCCGCTCGCTTCGCCCGCGAGGAAATAAATTGTGTTAGACATGGGAGTCGATTCGTTTCGTAATTTCGACCGCTAGTTCCAGCGCTGCTGTTGCCTGGAACCCGGAAACGCGCGGCTCGCGTCCCGTCCTTGCGCATTCGACGAACGACGTGAGCTGGCCTTTGAGCGGCTCCTCGCGCGCGATCTCGACTTTGTCGCGCGTAATGCGTCCTCCCGCGCGCCGGTAGATTTCGCCGCTCTGACTTTGATAATCCAACGAGAGATAAGCGTCCTCCTGAAAAACGCGAATCTTGCGCATCCGCTCGGGACTAATGCGGCTCGAGGTAACGTTCGCGACGCAGCCATTCTCGAAACGCAGCCGTGCGTTCGCGATGTCTTCACCGCGGCTTAAGACCGCCACGCCCACGGCGTCGATGCTCTGCACGGGCGAGCGCACCAGGTGCAAAATAATTTCGAGATCGTGGATCATTAGATCGAGAACCACGCCGATGTCGGTGCTCCGCTCCGGATAAGGCGAGAGCCGATGCGCTTCAATGAAGCGCGGGTGCGTCAAGCGTTCTTCCAATGCGCTCAAGATCGGATTGAATCGCTCGACGTGGCCCACTTGCAAAATAAGCCCGTTCCGCGCCGCCAGCGCCGCCAATTCGCCGGCGTGGGCGGTGTTGTCGGTAATTGGTTTCTCGATCAACAAATGCTTGCCCCGTCCAAGCAGAGAACACGCAATTTCGTAGTGTGTATTCGTCGGCGTCGCCACCGAGGCAGCGTCAACCAGTTCCATGAATTCGTCGAGCGACTGCACAGCCCGCACGCGAAATTTTTTCCCGATAGTGTCCGCTTTCGCAAGATCGACATCGTAAATCACGGCAAAATCCGCCGCGGGAATTTCGGCGTAGAGCCGGGCGTGATTGCTCCCGATGTGACCGACACCAACAACTCCAACACGAAGTTTTTTCATCGGTAAATCGACTTCAAGTGTACCAGACACATTGGCTGAATAATCGCAGTCAACTGCGGGCGGAATCAAACGCAAATAGAGTTGGATCCTCAGCGGAAGCCTAAAGGTGGATCGGCCGCTCCGCGGGCGATGTCAATTGACGCGGCGGCGGCGCCATATTTTAGCATCGAGGTCGCCGCGCCAACGACTGCTCGATCCACCTTTCGCCCGGTTACTGCGCGCAGTTTGCACGGAACCAGTCGTAGGTGCGCGCGATGCCTTCGCGAAGCGGAATCGTAGCGCGCCAGCCAAGATCATGCAGCTTGGTCACATCAAGAAGTTTTCGCGGCGTGCCGTCCGGCTTGGTCGCGTCCCAAGCGAGTTTGCCGTCAAATCCGACCACGTCACAGATCAGTTCCGTCAGTTCGCGAATTGAGATGTCCTCGCCGCAACCAACGTTGATGATCTCAGGTGAATCATATTTTTCGAGGAGAAACAGGCAGGCCGAAGCGAGATCATCCACATGAAGAAATTCGCGGCGCGGCTTGCCCGAGCCCCACACGACCAGCTCTCGCGCCTTTCGTGTTTTCGCTTCATGCGCTTTGCGCAAAAGCGCCGCCAGCACGTGGGAGGAAAGCAAATCGAAGTTGTCGTTAGGCCCGTAAAGGTTCGTTGGCATTGCCGAAACAAAATTCGCTCCATACTCGCGCGCGTAGGCCTGGCACAACTTGATCCCGGCGATTTTGGCAATGGCATACGCTTCGTTCGTCGGCTCGAGCGGTCCGCTCAGCAGGGCCGTTTCCGGGATTGGTTGCGGCGCATGCTTCGGATAAATGCACGAGCTGCCCAGAAAAAGAAGTTTGCGCACCCCGCTGTCGTGCGCCGCGCGAATGATGTTGTTCTGAATCCGCAAATTATCGAGCAAAAATTCGACGGGGAAATCAGTATTCGCTTTAATCCCGCCCACTTTTGCCGCCGCGAAAACCACCACGGCCGGTTTTTCTTGAGCGAAGAAATTCCGCACCGCCTGTTCGTCCGCGAGGTCCAGCTGCGAGCGGTCGCGCTTGACCAGGTTGCCAAAGCCCTCAGCTTCGAACCGCCGGATCAGAGCGCTGCCCACCAGGCCGCAATGACCCGCGACAAAGATCTTTTCTGATTTATCCATGATGAAACTGCAGGCGCCGTTTAGCATTTTCTGTTTTCGGCCTTTGTGCAATCCTCACTTCGTGAGCAAGCGGCAAACAGCGTCTCCACGTTCGGAAGACCTATAAGCCTTTCATGATCACGAGCATGGCACGAGGAGAATTCACGTTGCCGAGAAAATCAGCGGACGTAATGGTATCATTAATGATTGTGCAGGCGAAGGAGGCGTTTCAGTTCGATACGATCGACGATGTCGTGAGCGATATCGCGCGCGGTCGCATTGTCATCGTGACGGACGACGCCGATCGCGAAAACGAAGGCGATCTCGTGATGGCGGCGGAGAAGGCGACGCCGGAGGCGGTCAATTTCATGGCGAAGTACGGGCGCGGTCTGATTTGCGTGCCGATTTCAAACGAGCGCGCGGAACAACTCGGCTTGCAGCGCATGGTGGCGCAGAACCGCGAAATGCATCGCACCGATTTCACCGTCTCGGTGGATGCGGCACGCGGCGTGACCACTGGAATCAGCGCGCATGATCGGGCCGCGACGATTTTGGCAATCGCGAATCCAAAATCGTCGCCGAGCGATCTCGTGCAACCGGGTCACGTTTTTCCGCTACGCGCCAAAGATGGCGGCGTGTTGCGCCGTACCGGTCACACGGAGGCGGCGGTCGATCTTGCGCGCATGGCCGGGCTGCAACCGGCCGGAGTGCTTTGCGAAATTCTGCACGACGACGGAACGATGGCGCGCTTGCCGGAGCTGATGGAGTTTCGCAAAAAACACGGATTGCGCATGTGTACGATCCAAAGCTTGATCGCGCATCGGCGCGTCCGCGAAAAACTGGTGGAACGGGAGCAGGTGATAAAATTGCCGACTGAGTACGGCGATTTCGATTTACATTTGTACCGGTCGAAGCTCGACGGCGCGCATCATCTCGCGCTCGTCAAGGGCAAGATCGACAAAGCGCGTCCGACTCTGGTACGCGTGCACAGCGAATGTCTTACCGGCGACGTCTTCGGTTCGCGCCGGTGCGATTGCGGAAATCAATTACACGCGGCGCTGCGACAGATCCAAGAGGAGGGACACGGCGTGCTCGTTTATATGCGACAGGAAGGGCGCGGCATCGGGTTGGCGGCAAAAATTCACGCCTACAAATTGCAAGAAGAAGGACTCGACACCGTGGAGGCAAATGCCCGGCTCGGTTACCCGAGCGATTTGCGCGATTACGGACTGGGCGCGCAAATCCTTTTCGACCTCGGCGTTCGGCAGTTCCGTTTTTTGACCAACAACCCGAAGAAAGTTGTCGGTCTCGAGGGTTACGGCATCCAAATGGTCGAGCAAGTGCCGATTCGCAGCGAAGCCAATCCGTATAACGCCAGGTACCTCGAAACCAAAAAAGTAAAGATGGGGCACCTGCTCTAAGTCGGAGCTTGCTTCACGAGCGATTGTCGACCTTTCACCCCATGGCAGTGTCGAACCTGATTCAGCCCCGCTCCCGTGTCTTCGGCGGGAAACGCAGACTCGCTCCCAAAAGCGTCCTTACCCTGCATCAAGTGCCCGGCGCATTCGAAATTCCCGTGGTCGTGCGTGAACTGGCGGCGAAGAAAAAGGCGGACGCGGTCATCGCCATGGCCGTCATATTGAAAGGACGCACCAACCACGCCGAACATCTCGGGCGCTCCGTGACCGACGCGTTGCAACGAATCGCGGTCGATCACGGCGTGCCGGTCATCAACACTGTGCTCTGCCTTGACGATGAAACCCAGGCGCGCGAGCGTTGCCTGGAAGATAAAATCAACCGCGGGACCCAGGCCGCGTGGGCGGCGGTGGAAATCGCCAGCGTCATGTCGGAGCTCCGCGGGAAATAAATCGTATGGGGAAACGTCGAATCGCGCGGCAGGCGGCCATCCAATATCATTTCTGGCGCGACCTCCAGCACGGCGAGGCACCTGAACGAATGGAGGATTTCTGGGAATTTTGCCCGGCTAAGCCCCGCGTGCGCGAATTCGCCCAGCCGCTCATCGAAGGAATGGTCGCGCATCTGCCAGAGATCGACGAACGGATTCGGCGCTACTGCGAGAATTACGAATTCCATCGCATCTCCGCGGTCGATCGCAATGTGCTGCGGCTTGCCATCTACGAAATGCTTTATCGCGACGACATCCCGCCG
>Ga0193729_1000023_pt1 | contig 75803 bp, 76 predicted proteins | sample U1c2metaG_FD_143036 | JGI IMG/M metagenome (GOLD analysis project Ga0193729, IMG submission 143036) | Soil microbial communities from a riparian zone of the East river system, Colorado, United States - U1c2 | ecosystem: Environmental > Terrestrial > Soil > Riparian zone | place: USA: East River...
CCGTTCAACAACACGTCATAGCCAGTGACAGCGACATTGTCGCTCGACGCAGCCCACGACAACGTCAAACTCGACTGATCACCGCTCGTGCTCAGACCCGCGGGCGCCGTCGGCGGCGAGGTGTCGTTGGGGGCGGCGGCTGCGACAATTGACGTTGGCGCGGACGTTGCGGTGCCAGAGCCTCCGCTGTTCGAAGCCATGACCACCACGAGAAGCGTGCTGCCCACGTCGTCCGCTGTTGGCGTATACGTGGTGCCGTTTGCGCCCGCGGTATCGACACAACTCCCGCCGGTACTGTCGCAGCGACGCCACTGATAGGCATAGGCGATTGGTTGCGTGCCTGACCAGGTTCCTGCCGTCGCCGTCAATGGCTGACCCTCCTGCGCCGATCCTGAGATGGTCGGGGCGCTTCCGGTTGCCGGCGCTGTGACAGGGGCAGGTTGCGCTGCAGTTTCGATCGACAAATTCGGCGCGACAGCGTCTCCCTGCTCGCGGCTCGCAAAGGCCATCGGTGCGGGAGTCGAGCTCGTCAGCGCGAACGTCACCGGTCCGGCGCCCGCTATGAGCGGCGTGACATCCAGCGAAACCCAGCCGCTGGCGTCAAACGGCCCTGAGGAGACGGTTGGGCTCGCGGAATAGGAGGGAGCGTTGTCCCAGGTGATCGTCTGCTCGTCCCAGTTATTAGAAGCGACGCTGACGGTGACCCCATTCTTGTCGCCGTCCGTGGCGTAGAGCCGAAGCGTTGCACGAACGGGCGGCTCCGATGATGCTGGGATGTCAAAGCGAACGTAACTGCGTATGGTCCGGGCTTGGCTGTTGTCGTTAGGGGCGCTGTCGATGTCGAGGTCGGTCGCTGAACCGAAGTTCGTCGACGGGTCGCTCGAGCTGACGTATGCATCGGCGGAGGCGATCACCGTTGCCGAACTCGTCCCGTCGGCGGCCGCGCCCGGCAACGTGCCTAGAGCCGTAAGTGCGCCGATCGCCGCGATCGCCAAGAAGCCGAAGCGCCGAGCCGAGCGCTTACGGCCAGACCAAATCAGCACGCGTGGGCCAACGCGTATTCGCCGCAGCATTAAGCGGGCCACTATAGGCGATACGGTTGGGATCTGCGGGGGGTCAAGGCGTGAGGTGCCAGCAAATTCGTCCACGCCGTTTTTGCAGGGAATCTGCTTCGCAGAAAGCAGGCCCGCCTCGCGAAAAGTCACCGGCCGTCGGTGGGAAGCGGCTCGTCAAAGTGCCCCCGACCGGAATCGAACCAGCGCACGCGGTTTAGGAAGCCGCTCGATTGATGTACCTGGTGTGCGCTTGTGTCCGTCGAGTCCGTCCTGTCCGTCTTCGAAGACGCATGGAGTGCGTTGGAGTACCGCTGAGTCCGTGTAGTCCCGGCTTGTCCTGGTAGCCCGGCCGGTAGATGGGACGGAATGTCAGGAAGTCCGTCCACGGTCTGGCGTGTGTCGACCTTCGACACGGTGGCTACCGACGGTGCGTCGAATGACAGGACGCTCGCGCAGGCGGTTCTCCCCTAACCTGAGACCGTGAGCTACGACTTGGTCTTCTGGCAGCAGGACGATGCCGATGAGCGGTCTCCGCGGACCATCCTGAAGGAGTTCAGCGACGGGGGGGACGGTCGGCGGAATCCCCGAGCTCCCCATCGAAGAGTAACTGGCGAAGCTCGTCGAGACTTTTCCTAATGCGGTCCGCGAGCCAAACGGGCTAGCGGAGTGGATTGACTGGACAAGCTCGGACGGGAAGTCGAGCTTCCAGGTTGAGTGGACAACGCAGTACGTGTGGATCACGTGCCGACCGCTTGATGGAGATCGCGCGAACCAGATGATCGACGTCGCTCATGCGTTTGGTTGCGCCCTCTATGACCCGCAGACCGACAAGCGGTTCGCCCCATAGCCTCCCCTTGCTCTGGCGTCATTCCCGCACACTGGCCCACGCGAGCTGTGGCATCGAAACGCGTGGGATGCGACAGGTTACGGCTGTCTACAATCCGGTATGGGTCTGGGCCGCTTCCTAAATCTCGGCCGGTTGGCGGGAAGGTTCAATCAGTGGATTGGCGCCACGGCGATGGCCGACAAGGCGGCGGCGCCGGGCAACGCGCTCGGCGGACAAGGACAGGCGCGCGATCCAAGCGCGGTCGTGGGCGTACTCGGCGAAATCGAACGCCAATACAGTGGCTCCGACGCGCCTAGTGAGGACGAAGACCTTCCTCCGCTGAACTTCGAACCGCTCAAGCATCACGAGGCGAGTCCGCGAAGCGACGAGACAGCGCGAAGCGACGCGTAAGCAAGCGCGTTCGCGCGGGCCGAGCAGACGCCCCTCCTCAGGGACAATTGCAAACGCTGGCCCAGGCGACGCGCGCCTATCCTGGCGCGTATGAAGAACATGGGATCGAACGACCAGCGGGCGGTCGAACGACATCACGCTCAAGGGAGCGACAGCGACCGTCACCTTCGGAGCGAACGGGGCGATGGTCTCAGCCGACACGCCGAAGGAGACGCAGAACGAACTTCGCCGTCTCCTGCTCGCGGAAGACGCGATGCTCAACGTCGCAGAGTGGCGCGCGAGTACATCACCGACGGGAAGCTGCCTGTCGGACGCCAAGCTCGAACCGTGTCCGCAGCCGGGTTGGCCGCGATGTTCTGCCGACCCTTCACGAACGACAACAAGCGGAAGCGCCTCGATCCGAACTACTGGCGAGCGTCTGATCGCCGACGATCCCGTCCAAGCCGACATGTTCGACCGCATCTTGCTCCGTCGCGACAAGGTGCTCGCGCACGTCGATACAAATGCCGCGGTCGTCAACGTCGCTAACTCCTACCGCATGTTCCAGCGCCCAGAGGCGAACGATCCGATCGTCCTACGGGTCTACGACGTCGGAGCGGACGGCGGACTTCTCGAACCCGAATCTCTGCAGCTGATCGCCGGACTCGCGGATCGCCTCGCGTTACTGATGTCACACCGGATGACGAACCTCGGAGCGACGAGACGGCCAGAACTCATGCCCCCTTCGGAGCCTTCGGCAACTCAGTAGTCCTGACCGCGCACTCAGGGGACGTCCCCGAACGCTGGCCCAGACAACTGCAGCGTGCTGTGGGAGGATCAGTCGATGACCGGCGCGAACATCGGCTTCGCTCTCTACGCGATCGGCGAGACATCTGGGACACTCGACGCCCGCTGGTCATACGAAAATGCCTACAGCGGCTCGGGACTGGCCACAGGTGGTCCGAAGCAGGGATTCGTCGGGGACTTCCACATTCGCTACTTCCTTGAGGACGGTGAGTTCTCCGACGAATACGACCTGCAGATCCGGAGGACAGGCGACCTCTACGGCGTAACGTGGTTGGTCGACGGCGCGATCAGCGCAGTCGGCGTCGGCATGGAGGTCGGCGCTCGGCTCGCTGTCGGATGGCGGAGGGTCACCGACTAGCGTCTGGCGTCATTCCCGAACGCTGGGCCAGCCCAGCAGCCGGCGTCGTGACCGCGAGCAGTGCGGACCGCCGATGCGTGTTCGGGCCTACAGCTGCTCGTTGGTTTGGCGCCATGGCCAGCTGAGCAGGCCAAGACCCGCAACGATGCACGCCCCTCCGACGACGGCCCAGAACGTGCTGCCGGTCATCGACGATCCGTGGATCAGGTCAAGCCCTTGCCCGAGCCATACCGCGCCGGCCACGAGGAGCAGCCCTCCGATCACGTGTCGGGCGAGGGTCACGGCAAGCCCGCCTTTTCTGTGAACATTCCCGCACACTGGCACAGGCGAGCAGGTTTCGCTGGCGAAGCTAGCCGTGGACGGAAATCATGACCCGTGCCACGCGTCCCGAGCTTCTGCTGATGCAGAAGCCGATTCCATCGAGCGAGGAGGTGGGCTGCTCTGCGCGATAGAAAGAGCACGTTTGCCTGCTCCCCCGGAAGGTGACGCTGGCACGGTGCGCTGGTAGCCCAAACGCGCTGCGGACGCGTCGCGCAGTCGTGCCGACTCTGACGCCAAGCACCCCCCGCACGAGCGAGCCATCGGGCACGCCACCACGTACGTAGAACGTCCCCTTTCTGAACGTCACCGGCGGCTGCGAAGCCCAGCGTGGCCAGACGATCCCGTCGAGCGCTCGCTGCGCTAAACGCCGTTCCACTCCAGACGGATGTGCATGTCCGAAGTCGACGCCGATGATTGCCTCGTACTGATGCCCGTATCGACCTTGGAATCGGTACTCGGGCAAGCGCGGAGCCCCTTCTTGTTCGAGGACGGTGGCGTCACGAAGCCGAAGCGGCACGCGTAACGGTCTGCCAGTCACGCGACGCGCTGGCCGGTTCAGGGAAACCCAGATGTAGATCCCCGAGGGCGGAAAACGGAGCAGGTTATTGACGGAGCGGGGAGTCGCCGCAAAGCTGAAGGTATTCCCGTCCGAAGTACCGCGCGAGAACGTCGTGCACCCGGCTCCCGGCCCGAGCGGTCGCGACTGATGCCAGCCTGCGGGCAGTCCGCTAAACGACGCTCCGCAGGATCGCCGCCACGGTCGCGAGGAAGCTGGCCATGCCTTCCATACGGTATGCACGTCCCAAGCGGTCCGTACAAACTCAGGGGACATTCCCGAACACTGGCGCAGACCAGGGTTACGGTCGCAGGGGCGCGAAGGCGGGTTTCCGCTAACTCGGATTCGCGGCTGACGTGAGCGCGCCGTCGAGGACGGTGATCGCGCGCCCGATGATGGTCACCCGGTCGCCGTTCAGTTCAACGCCGACCTGCCCTGATCGAAGAGAAGCCTGGAGGCCTACAAGCGATGTGCTTCCGAGCCGGTCGGCCCAGAATGGCGCTAGCACGGTGTGTGCGCTGCCGGTGACAGGATCCTCGGGGATACCGAGAGTCGGGGCGAACACGCGGGAGACGAAGTCATATCCCTGACCTGGATTGGCCACTGCAGTCACGATCACGGCGGAGGCATCGAGAGCACTCACCGCGGTGAGGTCAGGGCTCAGATCACGGACCGACCCCTCGTCGGCGACGAGCGCCAGCAGGAAGACCTCGTTGTCCGTGCGGCCCGTCCATTCCACGGACGCACCGAGTGCCTCTGCGACAGTACTCCGCGCCTCGATCTCGGTGGGCGGCCAGGCCGGGAAGTCCATCGCCAGCGCGCCGTCTGCTCGCTGGCTGACCGTGAGCACGCCGCTTCGAGTGGCGAATCGAATCGGTCCTCGGACGCCGTCCTCGAAGAGGCAGTGGGCGGAGGCGAGCGTCGCGTGGCCGCAGAGATCAACCTCGACCGTCGGCGTGAACCAGCGGAGCCGGAAGTCAGCGTCAGGCAACTCTTCCCGGGTGACGAACCCCGTGTCTGGGACACTCGTCTCCCGCGCCACCGCCGCCAGCCACTCATCCGACGGCGCTTCGTCGAGCAAGAGCACTGCCGCAGGATTTCCGGTGAACGGCCTGTCGGTAAACGAGTCCACCGTCCTCAACCGCACATTGGCCACCGGTCAAAGCTACTTGCTCGACGTCTCGAACGCGAAGCTTCGAGGGACATTCCTGCGCACTCGCACAGGCGAGGGCGGCTTCGTCGCGGCCGAGCCCGTATTCTCCGAGCTGAGCGGCGAGGACGCGGGGTGACGCCCGCCGAGTCGATCCGGTTAGCCTCCGTTAGCGGGCCTTAACGAGGCCGCCGCGGGGCGGTGAAGTGCGGTGGCACAGCGGGGACGCCTCCCGCCCGCACAGGTAGGGCGACTGTGTGAAGGAGGTGAGCCTGGTGCGAGTCCTGTCGAACGAACTCTCAGCGCACGTTGGTGAGCACGTGCGCTTGGCCGGTTGGGTACATAGCAGGCGCGATCTGGGCGCCGTGTCGTTTCTTGTGCTGCGCGACCGTGGCGGTTTGGCGCAGATCGTCAGCTCAGAACCGCTCGACTTCGTGCCGGAGACGGTGATCGAAGTTGAGGGCCAGGTTGTCGCCGCAGGCCAGGCTCCGGCTGGGGTCGAGCTGCAGCAGCCGTCGTTCCGCGTGCTGGCCACACCCGTAGAGCAACCGCCGGTTGAGCTACGTCGGCCGATCTTGAAGGAGACGCTGCCGGTGCTGCTCGACTTCGCGCCGGTTGCGCTTAGGCATCCGCGCGAGCGCGCGAAGTTCGAGCTCGCTGCTGCCTCTGTCGCCGGGTTCCGCCATACCCTTGATCGCCTCGGATTCACGGAGATCTCAACGCCGAAGATCGTTGCGTCGGCCACGGAAAGCGGCGCGAACGTCTTCGCGATCGACTATTTCGACCGAGCGGCGTTCCTGGCGCAGAGCCCGCAGTTCTACAAGCAGACGATGGTCGGTGTCTTCGAACGGGTTTACGAGACTGGGCCGGTATTTCGAGCGGAGCCGCACGACACTGCACGTCACCTCGCCGAATACACATCCCTCGACGCCGAGATCGGTTTCATCCGCGACCACTTCGACGTTATGCAGGTGGTACGCGAAGCCGTTTCAGCCATGGTCGAGGCGATGCGAGAGCGCGCCGGTACTGCGATCGAGTTGCTGGCCATCGAGCTGCCCGAGGTGCCGGACGAGATCCCATGGGTGCACTTCGCCGACACCGGCGTCGACGACGTTGACCTCGCCCCCGCAGACGAGCGACGGCTCTGTGAAGAACACGGAGAGTGGCTGTTCGTCACCGGCTTCCCGATGGCGAAGCGGCCCTTCTACACTCATCCGCAGCCGGACAGACCGGCGTACTCGAACTCGTTCGATCTCCTCTTCCGGGGCATGGAGATCGTCACGGGCGGCCAGCGACTGCATCGGTTCGAGGACTACGTCGCCGCGCTGAACGGCGAGACGGAACCGTACGAGAGCTACCTGCAGTCGTTCCGGTACGGGATGCCGCCACACGGCGGCTTCGCCCTCGGCCTCGAACGGTGGACGGCGCGGCTCATCGACGCCCGCAACATCCGCGAGACGACCCTGTTCCCTCGCGATCTGAACCGACTATCGCCCTAGCCGAGACACACCACTGCGAGCCAGCTTCCCACGAGCAGCTCGGGGGACATTCGCGAACACTGGCGCACGGGACGGGTGCGTCGCCGACGACCCGGCCAGCAAGGCTCTCGCATCGGTTCATCTAACCGCAGTAGGGCGAACGCCTATTGCCGTGGGATCGTAGTGTCGTAGGATCGTGCTCGAAGTCGCGGCTTGCGGCCGTGGGGCCCTACTCCGAGGAGGTCGACGTGTTGAGATCACGTTCTGGGATGGCAGGTCTGGGCAGCATCGGCTTCGCTGTCTTGACGTTCGTAGGCTTGTTCGTTGCAAACCCGCCCGGCGGTACCTATAAGGCGCGCGACGCGATGAAGTACGTCGCGAGAGGACATCACGTCGCCGTCTTCGTCTCGCTCTACCTGCTGATGCTTGCCGTGCTGGGCTTGATCGCGCTGGTCGCATACTTGCGCGACGTTGTCGGCGCGAACCCGACGGGCATCCGTGTCGGTCGGCTCTTCGCGTGGCTCGGCCTCGCGAGCGCGATCTCATTCGCCGTCGGCTGGGGCATCGTTCTCGGCAACGCGATCGCGCACGCCTACGGCGGTCGGCACGTCGTCGTTCCACCGACCACGACCTATCTCGCGAGCGAGCTCGGTGCGGTGCTGATTTGGGGACCGGGCGCGATCCTCCTTGGCTTCGCGCTCGTCGCGCTCGCGTTCGGCACACCGGGGACGTTCCCCGGATGGCTCCGCATCGTCACCGTCATCGGCGGTATCGGCGGGATTCTGGGGCCGGCGTTCTTCCCCTCGCTCCTCATCCTGATCTGGGCACTCGTCTTCGGGATTTGGCTCGTCCTCGCCGGCCGGCGAACAGAAGTCGCGGCGCCCGCCGCGCCCGCGATCGGCTGAAGTCTGCCTACGACGCACGGTCCCCTTCACATCGGGGACATTCGCGAACACTCGCGCAACCAGAGGTACGGACATCTGATCCCGCGTGCCCTGCGGACACGGGCGATCTTTGCGATCCGCAAGAATGGCCGCGTGGCGCTTCAACGGATGGACAACGTCGGCATCGTGGTGGAATCGCTTGATGCCGCTATCTCTTTTTTCGCCGAGCTTGGCCTCGAACTCGAAGGGCGAGCCATGATCGAAGGAGACTGGTCAGGGCGCGTCACTGGACTGCGCGACCAGCGCGTCGAGATCGCCATGATGCGTACGCCGGACGGCCACGGCGGGATCGAACTCTCGCGCTATCTCACGCCGCCTGTGGTCGCCGATCACCGGAACGCCCCGGTGAACGCTCTGGGCTACCTGCGTGTCATGTTCGCCGTGGACGACCTCGACGATACGCTCGCCCGGCTCCGCAGAGACGGCGCGCAGCTCGTCGACGAGGTGGTCCAGTACGAAGACGTGTATCGGCTCTGCTACGTCCGAGGCCCCGAGGGCATTCTCATCGGGCTGGCCGAGCAAATCGGCTGACGCCCAAAACGCGCTCGGGCGTCATTCGCGAACACTGGCCCAGCCCAGCAGCCGGCGTCCTGACCGCGAGCAGCGCGGCCGCTGATGCGTGTTCGGCCTTGCTACAGCTGCTCGTTGGTTTGGCGCCATGGCCAGCTGAAACGGAGAGAGTGGGTTAGGCGCCGCAGCCGGATATGAACTTGATCGCTGTAACCGGGTGCAGCTCGGCGAAGTTCGGGGCGTGAGGGTTCTGGGTGTGCGGCTTGTCCCAGAAGCCGACACCGCTGATCATCACGACCACGCCGAGCTGCTTCCACGAGCTTGTGGCTTTCCCGCAGGCGGCCTCGAACTTTTTGCGCGCGTTGATGATCGCTTTACGGGCCCGGGCCTTCTTCGGTACACAGGCCGCAGCTGGCATCTCTGCGATTCCGTAGGTGCTGGCGTCGAACAGAATCAGGTGAATGTCGCTGTCGGCTTCGCGTTTGAACTCGGTGATCTGGGCGGTCAGGCGCCAAACTTGAAGCTCGAGGGGCGTGTCGCGGGTCGTTGGCGTCGGCTGCGGATGGGCCGGCGTCGTGATGTCGACGAGCGTCGTGTCCTTCGGTGTGAGATTGACCTTCTTTCGGAGCGGATCACTGAACGTCTTTAGCGGCCAGTAGTCCGAGCCACACGCGGTGGCAGCAGTGGGGTGTGCGGCCGTCCGGCTAGCGGTTGCCGCAATCACCAAGCCCGCCACGCCGAGTGTGAGAGCTGCGAGGCGCATCTAGTTATCGAACTCGCGCTCCGCGCAGTCCGGGCAGTAGAAAATCAGCACGTCGTCCGTGTCGAAGTACGCACGCCAGTGTCGTCGTCGTCGGGTAGCCACACGTCGCCGCACTCGGCGCAGCGGGGGATCAGAGCGACCTGCTCGGTGCTCACCCGCGGGATTCTAAGGAGGCGACTCGCTGGCCCACTAGTGGCCCCAGCGGACCTGTGACCCGTCGTACCGCCCCTCCCCTAGCACATGCGCTCGACGAAACCCTCCAGGACCGCGAACCCGTCGTTCCAGATCTCCGGGTCGCCGAGGTCGACGCCGACGACGGCCATCAGCTCCGCGGGCGACGCCGAGCCGCCGGCCGTGAGGAAACGCTCGTAGCGCTCTGCGAAGCCGGGTTCGCGCGAGCGGGCCACCAGCCCGGCGGCGAGCAGGAACGCGAAGGTGTAGGCGTAGGTGTAGAAGCGCGCCTTGATGAAGTGCGGCAGCGACGCCCACCAGAGCTTGCCGCAGCCGAGCTCGTCGGTCACCGCGTCACCCCAGACCTTCGCCACCGCGGCTTCGCAGAGAGCGTTCAGCCGGTCCGCGTTCAGGGCCTGGCCCTCGGCGCGAAGAGCGTACGCGCCCTGCTCGAAACGCGCGAACGCCGCGGACATGTACGCCGCCATGACCGCCTGGTCGAGCTCCCGTGCGAGCAGCGCGCGGCCCAGATCCTCGTCCGCCGAGAGGAGGTGTTCGACCAGAAGCAGTTCGGCGAACGTCGACGGGACCTCCCCGATGGCGATGCCCTGCCTGAGCGAGTTGTCCGTCTGCGCCTGCGCGGCCAGCGCGTAATTGGTCCCATGCCCGAGCTCGTGCGCGAGCATGACGAGATCGCGCAGCTGCCCGGTCCAGTTGCCGCAGACGAAGCCCGGCACGCGCGTGCTGGGCCAGGCGCAGAAGGCACCGCTCGTCTTCCCGCGCCTCGGCTCGGCGTCGATCCGGTTCTCGGAGAAGAAGCTCTCGGCCTCCGTGCCGAGCGCGGGCGTCACGCCCCCGAACATGTCCACGACCAGCCGGCGGGCCGCGTCCCACGGCAGCACCTGCCGCGCTTCGACGGCCGCGGCCTGCAAGTCGACGGCGTCCAGCCGCTCGAGGCCGAGCAGCGCCGCCTTCCGGCGGAACCAGCGGTGCGCGATCTCGACGTGCGCCTCGGACGCGGCGAGCAGCGCCTCGACCACGCCGGCGTCGATCTTGTTCTCAAGGTTCGTTTGGTCGATGGGGTCGTCGTGACCACGCAGGTCGTCGACGGCAAGCCGATCGGCGACGAGCGAGTCGTAGCAGTGAGCGATCACCGGCAGAACGGGTTCGAAGAGCGCAGTCGACGTCTCCTGCGCGCGCCGCCGCACGTCACGGTCGGGATGGGCGCGCCGGGCCGACTCGAGCTCCGAGAGCGGCCACTCCCGCTCGCCCGTGCCGTCGTCGAAGCGGGCCGAGAGCGAGCCGAGCGTGCGGTCGCGGAGCGTCTGCCACGCTGTGACCGCGGTCGCGTCGCGAGCGGACAGCGCGCGCTCCTCGGCCGGCGAGAGCATGAACGGGCGGAACCGCCGGACGCCGAGGAGGTAGTGACGGTCCCGAGCCACTGCCCCGTCCTCGGCCAGCGATCGGGCGCGGTCGTCGGGCAGCGCCATCCATGCGAGCTCGAAGTGGCGGATCGCGTCGTCGAGGCGAGGCGAGCCGTTGTCGACCCACGCCCGGATGTCGAGAACGGCCGGGTTCTCGCTGTCGGTGTTGGTGAGCATGAACGCCCAGTCCCTGGCCTCGTAGCGGGCGGCCCGGATATCCGCGAGCTCGCGCAGCAGCGCCCGCAGGCTCGTCGGCTCGATCGTCTCCAGCGACTTCGCCGACCACCGCTCCACGAACGCGGCCGCGTCCCCCACGGCGGCATCGAGCCGCTCCTTCATCGCTTCCTCGCTCGGCGCCAGCGGTGTCAGGTCCCAACGAACGCCCTGCGCTCCCGACTCGACGGCCGTCGTCACGGGGCGGAGCCTACGCGACCTGTTCGGTGCTCACCGCCGGATTCTAGGAGCGCCGCGACCGTTACGTGGCCGTGCGTGGCGGCAAGTTGCCGCAGCGTCTCGGCAGCCAATCGGGATTCCCGGCCGGCGAGCTCTTGCACCGCCGCCGCGGCAGCCAGACCGGCTTCTCCGATCGTGATGGCAGGCGACTCGATGAGGAAGCGTCCCAGCCAGCGTGCGCCGGCTCGAGGCCAGCGGTCATCGCCGACCTCTGCCGTCAGGAGAGTGAGCGCGAGGGCGTTGCCGAGGCTGACCGTGCCGAGCTCCCGCGCGGCCATCGACGCGTGCCATAGATCGCGGGTGCGGATAGCCCGCTGGAATCGGCCATCTGCTGTGCCCTGGCCGTCCGATAGGCGGTGGCGACATGAAGACTAATTCCAACGAGGCGGGCCTTGCGTCCGCCTAAGACGCGATTTCGCGGCGCTTCGCCGCGACTGCCGTGGCGGCGATTGTCGACCTCGGGTGCTCACCTTTGAACGTTGGGTAGTGGTTTTCGACGGCGCGCGAACTGTCGGGGCTTCCGGGGAGCCGCCAGGGTGGGTCGGCGTAGATCAGTTCGCGATGTCGGGTGGGATCGCGCGGACGCACGAGACAGATAGGAGGCAGGCATCGATGACGGCGATCCTGGGCTACGGCAAACCCAGGGGGGTGCGTTTCGGTGCGCAGCCAGACGGCAACCCGGCGCTAGCCTCGCGCGCGCGCCGGCGAAATTAGGGTCCTCGGGGTCAGCTCTTTTTTTGGCGAAAAAACACGCCCGCGGGGCCGCGGGATCGTTTCTGCAGGTCTTAACAAACTCTTAACGTCCTAGGGCCCCCAAGGCGGGTCTTTTCGCAGGCCGCGGCCGATAGACGGGGCCGCGATGCGCCTCACCCACTCATCAGGCCCGTCCCTGCCCTCGGCCCCGGTGCCGCAGCGGCGGATCTCGCCCCGAAGGGCGGCGTGCGATGGCTAACGGCCAGCGCGTCGATCGCCGGGCTGGCGAGCATGACGCGCTGGCGGCGAGCGCCGAGGTCGCCGTCGCCGAAATCGAGCGGCTGCAGGCGCTGGGGATGGGGCCGATCGAGCGGGTGCAGGCGGCGCGGATCCGGGCGGCGGCGGGGCGGCTGCGCGAGTGCACCGCTGAACTCGCGAAGGGCGAGCTGCTCGTTTCGGGCTCGATGGGGCAGCGGCGTCCCCACCCGTTGCTCAAGGTCGAGCAGGAGCTGCGCCGCGAGATCGACGAGGGGATCCGGCAACTCGCTTTCCGCGCCGAGCAGCGCGCGATGTTGGCCCGGATCAAGACCAGGCACGAGCGCCGTGCCACCGCCACAGAAGGGGACTCGGCGTGAGTGCCGAGCCGGAGAATGTTGGCCGCGGCGGACGGCGGCGCGTCGACCAGCTGCGGCCGCACCCGCTGGCCTGCGAGGTGCCGCCGCTCGCAGCCGGGGAGTACGACGCGGTCAAGGCCGACATCGCCGCCCACGGCATGCAGGTCGCGATCCAAATCACCGAGGAGGGACTGGTGCTCGACGGCCATGGGCGACTCCGCGCGGCCCGCGAGCTCGGGATCGAAGAGGTCGACGTGCAAGTCGTTACACCCCGCGACGAGCTCGAGCACATCCTGCGCGCGGCACTGCTGCGCCGTCAGCTCAGCCCATCGCAGCGGGCGGCGGTCGCCACCAAGCTCGCCGCGGTCGACGAACTGAGCGCCGCCGCGAAGCAGCGCTCGCTCGCGAATCTCCGCCGCGGGCCCGAGATGGCAACGTTGCCCGCTCGGGGCGAAGGCGAGCGCACCCGCGACCTCGTCGCCAAGCTCGCCGGCACCGCCGCGCGGACCGCCCAGGACGTGCTCACCGTGCATGCGGCCGACCCGACCCTGTTCGAGCGGGTTCTCCGCGGCGAACTATCCGCGAATACCGCCGCAAGCAAAGTCCGGCGCGCAAAGCGCGACGCAGCGATCCCACCCGCCCCACCCCTCCCCGAAGGCCCGTTCGAGTTGATTCTCGCCGACCCACCCTGGAGCTACGGCTCGCCCGATTCGCCCCTCGCGCCCGAGCAGCACTACCCAACCATGACGCACGCCGAACTGCGAGCGATCGAACTCCCCGCCACAGAGAACTGCGTGCTCTTCCTCTGGGCCGTGAACGCGCTGCTACCCGAGGCGCTCGAGCTGCTCACAGCCTGGGGCTTCCGCTACCGCTCCAACCTCACCTGGGTGAAACCCTCCATCGGCCCAGGAGTCTGGCTCCGCCAACGCCACGAAATCCTGCTCATCGCGACCCGCGGCACCGTCCCCCCGCCCGACCCCGAGGACCGCTGCGACTCGGTGATCGAAGCGCCCCGCGGCCGCCACTCCGAGAAGCCCGAGATCGCTTACCAGCGGATCGAGCAGATGTTTCCCGACAAGACCAAGCTCGAGCTGTTCGCGCGCGGCAAACCCCGCCCGGGGTGGGTGGCCTGGGGCAACGAAAGCGAGCCCGCATGAGCAGCCCACACGCCGGCGATCTGACCGAGCTGCTGCTCGAACGACTCGCGCGCCGCATCGTCGAACTCCAACAGGAGCTGGCGCCGCCACCCGAGACGGACGGCGAGCGCTCGCCCTGGATGAACATCGAGACGGCGGCCGCCTACCTCGACTGGCCCAAACAACGCCTCTACAAGCTGACCGCCGAGGGCGCCATCCCCCACTTCAAACACGACGGCCGCCTGCTCTTCAACCGCCCCGAACTCGACCAGTGGCTACGCCACTACGCCCAACCCCACACGACTGGCTAACCCCCGCAAACAGAGCTATTCATGACCACCCCCGCAACGAACTCCTAACCCGCTACCAGGCGACCAACCACACCCACAAATGCGCCGCACCCGAGTTGAAAGAGGCATCTACCGCCAGCAAAACGGCACCTACGGCGTCTACCTCAACGTCAACGGCAAACCCCGCTTCAAAACCGTCGGCACCAAACTCGCCCAAGCCCGCCGCCAACGCGACCTGCTCTCAAGCAAAGCCCAACGCGGCGAACTCGCCCCACCCACACGCCTCAGCTTCGCCCAGCTCGCAGAAACCTGGATCGACGGCTTCAGCGCACTCGTCGCCGCCGGCGAACGCGGCGAACGCACGCTCGAAAACTACCGCTACCACCTCGACAAACACCTCCTCCCCACCCTCGGCCACAAGCAAATGAACGAGATCACGACCGACGACATCGCCAGGCTGATCGCCCAGCTCCGCGCCAAAGGCTATGCAGCCAAAACGATCAACGGCGCCCTCGTCCCACTCGGACGCATCCTCGCCCACGCCCTCCGCCGCGGCCACATCACCGACAACCCGCTCACCCGGCTCGAACAACACGAACGCCCCCGCATCCAGCAGCGCGACCAGCGCGTCCTCGGCCACGCCCAGATCACCAGTCTCCTCGACGCCAGCCTCCCCCGCTACCGCACCTTCCTCGCCACCGCCATCTACACCGGCATGCGCCACTCCGAACTGCTCGGCCTCACCTGGGCCGACATCGACCTCAACAACGGCCTCATCCACGTCCGCTACCAACTTTCGCGCGCACGACGGGACAAACCCGCACAACGCGTCAGGCTCAAAACGCAGGCGGCGACACGCGACATTCCCCTCCTCCTCCAACTCGCCGCACTGCTCAAACGGCACAAGCTCGCAAGCCCCCACGCCGCTGACAACGATTACGTCTTCGCAACCGCGACCGGGAAACCGCTCGGCTGTCGAAACGTTGAACGGCGCGGACTCGGCCACGCAGCCGACGCCGCCGGACTCAACTCGTCCGATCAGCCCCGCCTGCGCGTTCACGACCTCCGCCACACCTTCGCCAGCCACCTCATCATCGACCTCAAACTCGACGTCGCCCACGTCAGCCGTATCCTCGGCCACGCACGCCCGAGCATCACCCTCGACACCTACACCCACCTCTTCCACCAGGCTGCCCACGCCGCAGACATCCGCCAACGCATGGCCACCAGCGACTTCGGCGCCCTCCTCACAAACACAGACAGCAATCCCAGTCGCTGACCGCGAGCGCTTCTCGATCGCTATCAGCCTCCTTGTCGCCGTTGTTGTGAGGATGAGCGCCCTTTACATGGGCAAGCCGTTCAGTACCGCCTGGGACATATCCTCGCAGTCACTTGGAGCATCGCGACTCCGACGACAGCCGCCATTGTCGACGCGGCGCTTGACACCTCGGCCGCTTGGGCCCGTTAGCCCGACGCCCCCGCGCGACGCGGACGCTTGATCGAATCGCTGCCAGAGCAGCGTATGCCGGTCTAGACCTCGAGGTCATATACCTCGAGAAGCCGTGCGTCCTCAAGCACGCTGATGAGCCACCAGACACGCTCAACATCCGGCTCTGCGAGCGGCACGCCGACCTCGACATGTTCGCCCAGCCCGCTCGCCGTCAGGTTCGCCGAGCCGAGGTATCCGGTCCGACCGGCAACGATCTTTGCGTGGAAGAGCGAGTTCTCCTTCGGTGGCACGTAGGTGTAGACGTTGGCCTCCACGCCTACGGCGATCAGCTCGCGTCCGAGTGCGCACATGGCGGCGTGATGGCTGGCGTCTTCCTTGCGAGCACCGGCGAGCGTGACCGGGAGCCTGAGTGCGATCGTCTTGTCCAGGGACGGCAGCAAGAGCCGGTTGCCCGATTCGGACCAGTAGGGCGACGCGAGCAGGACGCGGCGGTTCGCTGATATCAGCGCGTCCGAGATCCGTCCGGCAAGCGACTTCTGGAGGTGCCGAGCTTCTGCCGGCAACGTTGCCTCCCTGGGCACCGTCAGGACCACCTGCGGTCTCGGTTCCGGCTTGCGCGCAACCTCTTCGGCACGAAAGTGAGGCAGCAGCTCGATCACACGCTGGAAACCTCTTAGCGCGTACGGGTCGACATCGCCGCCCTCATTCATGACGCCGGCGTCAGCCAGATGACGCGCCAGAATCGCTTGGCCGTCGAGGCTGAAGTACGTCGGTAGCAATTCGTCGCCAGGGCAGTCGTCTCGCAAACGCTTCGCCCAGACGAGAAGGTCGGACTCCGAACCGCAGAAGAGGTCGAGCGCGCCGTAGACGGCGCGGACGAGCCGAGGGGCTTCTCCAGCCTCGACCACCTATAGCCCTTCCCAGAAGCCCTTGTCGACCGGCAGATCATGCTCCGCCGGCGAACCGAAAAGGGTCGCGCGGTCAAGCCCTCTGTTCCGCTCTGGACAACCAAACGCGAGGTGGAGACACGATGCGCAAGCGCCCTCGTGCTCCTCGCAGACCGGATCCCATGGGCAGCGCCGCGCGCCTTCCTGCGTCGCGTCGAGCCACTCGCCGAGGCGGTGCTCCATCAGAGACACAAGTGCGCCGAGGCTGAACTCCTGGTGAACGTTCGCGTACACACCGAAGGTCAACAGACTGGGAATCAGGTACTCGGCCATCGTGCCCTCGCCGAACCCAGAGCGCTCACCGAGGTTCCGGATCAGCGCGTGCGCCAGCGTGTGCTGCAGGACGTCGACGTACTCGCGGACACTGTCAATCGAGTGATAGGCCGTCAGCATCGCCGTCTTTGCCGCGACGAGCTCGTCTACGCCCTGCTTCATCTGCGGGCGCGGCATGACGTCGTTGTCGACGAGCCAGTCGATCACCCGGCGAGCGTCGAGCTCGAAGAAGATCGCTTCCGTCTTCGAGTTCGTCGCGTAGATCGGCGTCTTCCCGCTGTGCCGCTTCGACGCTGGGAAAGTCTTGAGGATCGCGTCCTGAGGCTGTGACGAAAGCCGGGTGTACCCGTAGGCGACCAGAGCCACCGGGAAGTTCTCGATCACAAATGCCTTCGAGAAGCCGTACTTCTCGAGTTTCTCTTCCGCTGCGTTGAGCCGGTCGATGGAGCCGTGTCGACCACCGGCAGCGGCTGCCTTGCGAAAGTCTTCGAGGCCACGGATGCGAAGGTCGCCCGCGCCGCCGTAGATCAGAGTCCGCTCGCGGGCCTTCTGTCCGGTGCCGATCTCCTCGATCACATCGGCGGGCACGAGCTCGAGCAGCTGCTCGAAGGCAGCGTCGCCGACGCCTAGGTACTGCTTGCGATGCTCGGCTATCTCCTCCTCGCTCTGTCCCGCATCCCGCAGCAACCCCTCCACGGTCTTCCATCCCTCGGCACCGCCGCCACCGCCCTTGCCCACGTCGTCTAGCGCCCGCTCGTAGTCTTCAAAGAGGCCGAGGTAGCTACCGATCACGACCTTGTCCGAGCCCGGCAGGTCGCGGAGTTTCGACAGCGCGCCCCGGTCGAAGGAGACGAAGGGGAACGTCTGCGTCAGAAAACGGCCGCTCTGTCTGACCGTGAGTGAGACGAAGGGCCCAGGCTCGCCGCACCCGCAGGCGCGGTAGCGCATACCGCTCACAACCTGGCCGCGACAGTCGCCGGCGCGGCAGCGCCAGAGCGAGTTCTCGAACGAGCCGGTGTCTTCGAGGTAGACGTGTTCCATCCCGTGCCTGTCGCACGGCGCCACGGCGATCGGCGCTTCGCGGCCGCAGGAGTGGGCCATCATGTACTCGAGCTGCGCCCGCCGACTCCCGCACTTGTCGCAGAACTGCGGCTTGTGCGCCGACTTCCAATCATCCGGGCGCTTAAACTCGACGATCTTGCCGCAGCTCATCTTGGGGCATTGAAGGACAAGTGGCCAGACGTCGTAGTAGACCTCGCCGTCCGGCTCGAGCAGCGCGTACTTCTCGCGATGCCGGCGCGGGTCGGGGAAGCCGGCGGCGCGCGGCTTCGCGCCGAGCCGCCATTCCTCGAGCTGGTCGGCGAGGTTCTCGAGCAGTAGCTCGGGGTTGACATCGGAATTGCACTCGCGCAGGTGTGCCGTCTTCACGATCAATCCGCTCGGGTGCGTGTAGACGGCGCCGGGCAGGTGGTTGAAAATCACCTGCGTCTTCGAGCGCGTCATCTTCTTGGCGCTCACTGGGCATCCTTTCGGTTGCTGAAACCTCCGGTCAGATCCTCTTCGATCGGGCTGGCCGCGTGGGAGACTGTGAAGTCGATCGCTTCGTCAACCTGGCGGAACGAGATCATCGGGGCAGGTTGGAAGAGGTTCGACGTCTTATAGTCCCGCTGGAAGTCGCGCATGAAGTCGAGCTGGGCGTCTATCTCTTCGACCGCGTCGTCATGCAACGAGGCGACCATCGTTGGGTCGAAGATTGGCTGGAGCCGAAACTCGCCGTCGACGCGCACCAAGACGCGCTTGTCGAGGCCAAGCGCGCGCAATGCGCGTTCGGTCAGCTCGTCCTTGCGCTCGGCGGCTGTCCACCACTTCTGCAGTTGACGAGACTCGGCGAGGGAACCGACTACCGGTTTCTTCGGATCTGGGCCCGTCTCCTCGAGCCGCTGCCGGCCGTAGACCTGGATCAGCAGCGTCGACAGCACGCCCGGCACGGTGCGATTCGCCGCGAACTTGGCGAAGCGGTTGACAGGGACGGGCGCGATCAATCGGTCGATGAACTCGTGGTACTTGAGGAAGTGCCGGTAAAAGCTGAGATCGCGCGCCTTGCGGCGGTCGTAGCCGACGATCACCAACCCGACGTGCGCGCGGCCGGCACGTGAGCTCGCCTGGATGTAGCTCGCGGTGGCGTTCGTCATCCCGTTCACGATCATCAGGTTCAGGCGATCGATGTCGACGCCGTGCGAGACGACGCTCGTCGCCACGATGGCGCGCAGACGGTCGGCGCGTTCAGCGTTCCCGAGCGTCTCTGTCTCGATCAGTTCCAGCGAGTCCGCGATTTCCGACAGCGAGCTGTCGCCGATCAAAACCGTCAGCACAAGCGGATCGATTCCCGGCTCGCGCTGGGCGAGCGTCTGCAGGAGGCCGCTGATGCGGTCGCCGTCCTGCTTGCGGTTCACGTAACCGAGACTGAGCTCATACAGGAAAAGCTGCTGCGCCAACCACGTGGTGTCGTGGTGCGCCATCTCAAGCTCCACCAGCCCCTGCTCGGTGTCGTCCTGGAGGCGCATCACCTCGAGGTGCAGCATCTCCTGCACCTTTTCCCCGAACTCGCTTGGGTCGGGCCGATAAGGGAGCGCACCGACATAGAGGCGACGGGCGTCATCGGTGGTCGTCGTGTAGAAGGACTCGCCGAGCTTCCAACCCAATGACGGAAAGACGCGGGCGTTGCGCGCGTAAAGGTGCTGCACCTGCGCGTCGTACGACTCGATCGTCGCGGTCGCTGCGAGCAGCTTCGCGGGCTTCTTCGTTCCGAAGCTGCGCTGTAGCTCCTCCATCAGCGTCTCGTAGTGGGCGTTGAAGGTACCGAGCTCCTCCTCGAGCAGGTGCAGTTCGTCCTGGACCTGCAGCGCCGGGGCCGGGTCGTGTGTGTGCTCGATCCGCTCGTATTGCACTGCGGGAACGTCGCAGTAGCGAGCCGCACTGCAGCGGTCGTCGTGGGTCCACTTTCGCGACTTCGAATCCCAGACTGACTGGTGCCAGGTGAAGTAGCCGTGCTTCGGGCAGCGGAACGCCGGCCCAGCGACTACGTTTGTGAACTCTTCCGCGCGAGCGATCTGCGCGAGCTTGTCGACCGTGCAGACCAGCACGGCCGGGAGGTAACGGTAAACCTCCTCATCACTGACATAGACAGGCAGCTCCTCTTTGCAGTTCCGGCAAACGTGCATAAGGCGCACGAGCTTCACGTCGGCCTGCAGCTCGACGTCGCCGCCCTTGCATTCCGGGTTGGGGCAGCGCGTGATCACGCGTCGCTTCCGCGCTTCGTCCGGTTCGTTCGCGATGAAGTCAGCCCACCATTCGATGCTGCCCTCGCCCCAGGACTTCTCTCGCGAGATGTAGTTCGGTGAGGGCGTGTTCTCGCCGCTACCGCCGATCCAGTAGCCGAGTGCGAAGCCATCGCCCTGCATCAGCCCCTCGTCCTCGACGATCTCGCGCCGCCGGCGTTCCGCGAACCAAAGGACAGCGAGCACGCGCTGCAGCTGTTGCACGGACAGCATCCGCAGCGGGAAGCGCAGCATCGCGGCGACGCCGCGCTCCTTCCCGCGCAGACGGTCGTAGAACAGCAGCGTTGTGATCAGGCCGAGGTACGCCTCGGTCTTGCCGCCGCCGGTCGGGAACCAAAGAACGTCTACCGTGTCCAGCTCGGCCAGCAGCTCGGGCTCGTCACTCTCGCGGACGCGGAGCGCAGCGAGGTGGATCACTTGGTAGACCGCCTGGAAGAGCCGCCACTTCTCAATCGGGTAGCGGCGAGTGGCGCCCTGCCGCCGGAAGACCTCGTTCGCCTCGAGATAGGCGCGGCGAAGCAAGGGGTCGTCGTTGAGGCACTGGAGACCGAGCTCGAAGCTGCTGATGTCGTTCTGGAACGCAGAGAGAGCGCGCTCGCATTCGGACTTCGTCTGCGCGTCCGGCCACGTCTTGAGTGCGGTCTTCCAGTCACTCTCGAACCGTCGCATCTCGTCAAGGATCCCGAGCAGCGCTTTCCGGTAGCTGCGCTCGTCTGCGAGATCGGCAAATCTGATCTCGAGTCCCTCCTGGCCGCGCGGCACTAGCCGGCGCTGCCGATAGACGGGCCACGTATCGGTCACGAGCGGACCCTTGTCGCCGTGGCGGTCGCCGACGCAGTTGTGCCCGGTCGCCCAGACGAAGCGCGAGTCTGCGTAGCGGAAGTCCTCCGGCACCTGGCTGAACTGCGTCTTCTGGAACCGACCCTTCTTCTCGTCCACGCGCAGGCGCGAGTTGAAGAGGTGGAGATCGCGGTAGAGCTCGGGCGGCCCCGTGCGCTTCTCCTTCTTCTTCGGTCTCGCCTTCGCCACCGCGGTGTTCACGAGCGTCGCGTGCACACGCAGGTTTTCGCCGGATCGCCGCCACGAGACGGTCACCTCAGCCGACGGCGGGCTGAGCGGCCGCTGGCGCGCATCCCCCTCAGCCTCCTTGATCGATTCGTCCCAGGCGTGCTTCGAGTCGAGCGATTCCTCCGGCAGCGTCTGCGTCTGCTTGAACGGGTACACCGTCTCGTTGTCGACAAGCGCACTGCCGAGGGCGGCCGCGATCGCATCCCTCAGTTCGCGCTCGATCTTCTCGGGGGCCTCGTTCGCATCGATCTCAATCGGGATCGGCCCTGCCTTGATGTCGAAGCGCTCGAAAATCGAGAGTAGGCGCATCTTTCCGCTGCCGGGCTTGGCGTCCTCGTCACTCTCGTCGTCCTCCAGGCTCGAGGCCTTACTCCACCACTGCTTCTGCTCCTCATACGTCGGGTAGCGCTGGACGTAGACCGAGAACTCAGCCTCGAGCTCAATCACGGCCTTGCCGTCCTCGTCCGGGCGGATCAGGAAGTCGAGCCCCATCGTCGACGGCGCGCCGCTGCTGCCGCTGCCGCGGCGGGCGAGCTCCTCGACCAGCTGCTCGTCGTCGACCGGCGGCTGGGGCGGCAAGACGCCGAGCTGCAGTACCTTCGACGGGCGCCTGCGAACGATGCGCTTCCGCTCCTCGGCGTCCCCGGCGAGCATGCTGCGCACGCGGTCGGAGAGATGGGCTGCAAGCCGTTCCTGGTCGAAAGCCTCGGACGGTGACTCAGTCTCCGGCGGTCGCTCGATTGTGGTCTCGGTCACGCCGCTCCTCCCATAGTCGCGTCATCAGGATCAATGAACTGTCCGATCAAACGAGCCGGCATCTCCTCTGGCTCGCCGACCTCCTTAACGGTCAGGTACTGCGCCGCTGCAAGCTCCCCCTCGACCTCGCGGCCCACGAACTTCTCGAGCTTGCGCACCCAGCGCGGATTCCCGCCGGCGACGGACTCGGTCACTGCGCGGTTCAGCAGGCGACCGATGAAGCGATGGGCGCCGCGCGTCCGCGAGATGTAGCGGATGATTCGGGCAGCGTTCTCCTGGGCCTTTGAATGGCCGGAAAGTGCGATGACCTCGCGCATCCAGAACCGCTGTTGCGGCCAGCGAGCCCCGCGGTTCACGTCGCGCCAGTCGGCGACGGTGCCGCGCGTGACGCCTAGGTGACGCGCGAGCCCGCTCTCCGTCAGCTTCTCGACCGCCGCCTCGAGGGCGGCCTGCCAGAGGTTCTCGTAGACAAAGCGGATCGGCACCAGCTGCTCGTCCCACGCGTCCATCAGCTCCTGCAGAAGGCTTCCGCGCTTCGAGCCAGGCAGCACGATCAGGCGATTACCCGGCTCGATCTCCGCCACTGGCTTCTCGACGACCTTGGCGGCCCCATGCTTGCCGGCCGTGCGGAGCACATCCAAGCACGCGTCCGCGTCAGCGATCAACGTCGGGCCCTCTACGAAGACGATGCGCCGCCCGAACGCCGGGCCGCTAAGTGCACGCTCCCCATCCTGTGCCCTTCCGATCTCTTCCGCGTCGATCTCCTGGCCATAGAGTGACTCCATCTCGTCAAGGAGCGCTCTAACATGGCCGCTGCCGTCGGAGTCGGCGTAATCAGCCTCTGTCGCCAGCGAGTCGTCGCACGTGAACTGAGCCAGCTCGACGAGTGTCGGGGCCTTCGACGCGGCCTCCGTGGTGTCGGCGCCGGTGAAGCCGATCGAAGTGAGCACCTTTGCGTTCGTGGCGTGGTTCGTCGCGCTCTCCCAGGCTCGAGCGAAGGCGCGCCGCAGCTGCCAAACCTGGGTCGGGTAGACAAGAACCTCAACTCGCCCGCGCTCGCCGCTCAGATACACGCTTGCCCGCCAGGGCGGTGGGGGCGCGAGGTAGAGCACGACGCGTTCGTCCAACTCCTCGCCCTGCTCGTCGCGGTGCGAGAAGGTGACGATGTCCACGCTGTCCCCAATCGCGCTTGATGGCACGACGCCTTCGTCGATCAAGCTCTGCGCTAGCGCGGCTTGGTCAGCCTGGGTCTGGCACACGATCCGCACTTTCTCCCCGCTCGCCTTCGCCTGATCCACGCGCTCCCACACCGCCCACCACTTCGGGCATTCCGCGAGCGCGATCTGGCGCAAAGCCTTAGCGCACCCCTTCACGGCGCCCCAGTGCGAGTTGTACGCCCGCTTCCAACGCGCACGGAACAGCGCCGGCATCGCCTGCTCGACCTGGCGCAGCAGCTGGCTGCTCGAGCGCACGAAACGGACGAACTCCGTCTGGGCGTCGAACGTCTCCACCGGGAACGCCATTCGGCCAAAGAGGGCGGCAAGGCGCTCGGCCGCGCGGAACGGCTCTGGCTTGTCCTCCGCTGATTCCGGCTTCGCCTTCCTGCGGATCTCGGAGAGCCAGAGGTTGAGGTCCTTTAGTTCCTCATTGAAGCGAGCATGGTTACAAACCTGGAAGGCCGGCCCGACATGCCCCTCGGCAGCTGCGCGGCATAGCGCGCTCGTAGCAAGCGGACCGCTGCCCTCGCCGTAGGCCTGGGCGCATGCGGCGATCGTTTCCCAGTCGAAGCGGAACAGCGGAATGTTGTGCTCGGCGCAGAAGGACTCGAAGTCGGCGTCGGCGAGTTCACCCAACCAGACCTGCTTCCGGCGGGCGCGGACGTTCCGCTCGTAGGTCTGCTCCCACGATTCGGGCGACGAACCCACACCGTCGACGACCGCAGTCGAGATGACGTTGTGCGCGAGCGGGGGCGCGACGTGAGGGAGCTGGAAGAGTAGAAAGTGGTCGGCCTGCGACATACCGCGGCGAACGCGCTTGTTCTCGTAGGAGACCGCGGCCGGACGCACGCGCCCGTCTCGGACAGGCAAGGTGCCGAGCGCGGAAACGGTGATGCGCTCGCCGAGCTGCGCGGTGGGGACGCGCAGTGTCGCAGCAGCACGACGAAGAGCGGTCGATCGCGTCAATACCGCGACCGAGCCCGGCTTTCGCCGCAGCTCCTGAGTGCGCGCAAGGTAGGCGCCCAGGATTACGGCAAGCCCATGTCGGCCACGCGGCACCGCCAGCGCCAAACGGCTGTCGTCAGCGCGGTACACGCTCGACGCGAGAGCGCAGGCGACGAGGTCAACCCCGGAAGGCGTCAGCTTGTCGAAGCCGAGAGCGAGCCGTCGGCGACTTGCAAGCTGATCCAGAATCTCGTCGTTGGCGATCCGCGAACGAACGCGAGCGAGGTTCTCGACTGCTGCATTCCGGCTGCCTGCCGCAATAGCCATGCCTGTGACGATACGCGCAAATGGCAAAGAGCACTATCCCATCCTGATACTTTGTCCAGCATCTTGGTTTATTTGGGACATTCGCCTACTTCCCTAGTCGTCCTCGGAAATGTCTTGGCCGAGGCGCGCTCGCTGGTTGCCCGGAGTCCCGAGCAGGTCGCGGGGGCAACCGGACTCTCGGGACGGACTATCCGCCGGCTCGAAGCCGGCCTGATTCGCAGACCTCATACGACGACGCTCGAGGGGTTGGCCGAGTTCTACGCCCTCGATGCCGATCTACTGCACCAGCTAGTCGCCTGGAGCGAGCTGGACGGCGAGGCCCTCCTGAAGGCCCTCCGCAAATTGGACGAGAGCGCGTCGAGCGGCGAGCTTGGCGCGGTCGAGATCGCGATGCGGGCAGCACGACGCGGCTTCGAGGGCGGCAGCCGCCCTGGCCGTGGCGGACCGGAGGACTCGGAGGTCGCGGCACTGGTTGAGGACTTTCTGGCACTCGATCGGCGGCGACGGACACACGTCCGTTTCGTCCTCCAAGACTTACGCGCAGCGTCCGAGAAGGAACGCGAAGAGCGCTAGAGCACCGGTAACGCCGCTGGCACAGCTGGTATAGGCCGACCCGCGAGCCGGCGCAACGTTGTCGACGCGAGCGTGAACAGCTCCGAGGGATCACTCGTCGGAGGCCAACCGTCTGCGAGCTCGACCATCGCGCGCGCGGCGAGCTGTCCACTACGCAGGCAGTCGCGGTCGGCCTCCGTCGGGCTTAAGCCGACCCGGCGCAGCGCGGCGAGATGATGGCGAACCCCGCGTGCGTCGTCGGCTCGCCTCTGGCGACTCAGGTCTCTAACCGGAGGCTTGCGCAGGACAAAGAGGGTGTCCACCGTCGCCGCGTTCCGCTTGTGGATGTGCGTCGAGGAGCGCATCTCGGAGGGGGAGGCGAATACGGCCGTGGGAACGAGCCCTGCGTTCAAGCACGCCACGACAAGCGGTGCGTACGCGTCAAGGTCATTGTGGTGGTAGGTGAAACAAAATGGGGAGGCAGGTTTCAGGGCCCTCGCCGCCGCCTCGAACACCGTCGAGAGACGACCTGTGAACTCAACGATGTCGACGGCCTCGCGGCCCGAACCCACGGCGTCATCGCTCGTCTTGGTCGAGGGGCGCTTGAAGAACGACGTCTTCGGCGAGAGCCGCCGCAGCCAGACGTAGCAAAAGTCCATCAACTCTCCGTACTGGACGTTCGCGAAATAGGGCGGGTCGGTAAGCACGATGTCGACGCTTGCTTCCTCGAGTTCATCCACCTGGAGCGAGCCGCGCTTCAGGTACGCCCCGCGGGATAGTCCCAGCCGCGCTGGCGACCTCACGAACTTGCTTCCGATGGTCTCGGGAATCGTGCCGAGATTCTTACCCTGGACGGTCTTCTCGTACGGTGCGCGGCACCAGCGCTTCGCCCGAACGTACTTTGCGAGGGCGTGGCGGAATCCGCCACTACCCACCTTCGCTGTCCCAATGAGCGCGACCTCACACGCCACTCGAGGTACCGGAAATCCATGCAGCGAGAAGATGTCCGACGGCTTGAGGCCTTGTCGGTCGTACCGGCAGAGCATGTTCTGATACCGGAGGAAGTCGGAGAACATCGTCTGCAGGGCGCGCTTCACGGGGCCGTCCTTCTCGGCGTCGATCCGCGCAGCAAGCAGGCCGAGTCCATAGAGCTGTCTGTCGCTGAACAAGTCGATCCAACGGAGGTAGCCCCAGTTCAATAGGCGAGCCGTCTCGTGGCCGTCTGGGATGAGCTCGTCTGCGGGCCAGAATGGCGACGGCTTCTTCATACGCATCCGCCCAGCACTCGCGACGCGCTCGTGGTCGCGTAGGTCGGCTTGCTTGTAGGTGTGTGCCGTTGCGCCACGTCGCGAACGGCAGTGGCAGCAGTCGTACTCGACGGCGGCGAGCTTCTGGAGCGGCTCCTCGACGGTCTCGTGCGGCGGGATCTTGAACGGCACGCCGCACTCGCACAGCTGGAGCGAGCCACTCGGCACGAGATGCGCATCGTACGGGTCCTTGCAGGCCGCGCAGCGGCGTGGCCGCCGACCAGGGCGGTGCTCGGAGACGGCAAGGCACGAGGGGCAGACATGGACCTCGCGCGGGTGCCGGCCGAGTTTCGTCGAGACGATCATCGTGTCCGACAGAACCGCCGACTCGCGACTGCAGCCTGTGCAACGGTGGTGGCGGATCCAAATGAAGTAGCGAACCGGGGCTTCCTCTCCACAGGAGGCGCAGTCGGTCATGTAGAGCTCGCGCGTCGCGGCCTCGATCTCGTCGGCGATCGTCTCGCCGGTCGCCGCTAGTTCGTCTGGGTCGACGTCCTCGAGCTCGCGCTCGACGATCCACCGCGCCATCGGATTTGTGTCGAACCCGATGACCGACATGCCGAGACGAGCGGCTTCGAGGAGCGGCGTGCCGCCGCCCATGAACGGGTCAAGACAGACCCCACTGATTTCGTGGCCGCGACGGTATGTCTTGCTGACGGGCCCGTCGACGAATTCCGCTAGCGCAAGCGCGCGGAATAAGGAGCCCGGACGGCGGGCGAACCATTTGTGGACGCTGATGACCGGGCGGTAGTTCTGCTGGATCTGCTTCTCACGCGCCGCGAGACGCGCGACGAAGCCCTCTTGATAGTTGCGCTCGAGCTCGCTCATCCCCATCGAGTATCGGCCCATAAGGGCACGAAGACCAGCCTTTCGCAAGACAAGCGCGAGTGCATCCCTGGAAGGTAGGTCTCGCCTCGGACATGGGGCCCTTTTGAGGGCCCCACACCGGCCTCCAGATCTCCCCAACCTGTCACCGAGACGAAGAGCAAGACGCGCTTGGTGATCCCTTCGATGAACGTCAACTCCGGGAAAGGCGCGAAGCGTTGCCTAACGTCTACTTGACCAAAACTTGACCACGCGCCCTTTTCCACAGATCTTGTGGCCTGCATGAAAACGTAAGCCCGCGATGTGCAGGCCTTTTTGAGGTGGAGCTAGCCGGGCTCGAACCGGCGACCTCCTGGGTGCGATCCGTGAGCGATTGGGGACCGGAGGGGACTAGTGGGGGCGGTTGAGCCGATTGCAGGCTCGCCAGGAAGACCGGATTCCCCCTCACTCCCCAGTTCTACTCACCACGACTCACTACTAGCGACGGCTGAGGTTCAACCGAGAAGCCGCGCGCGGTCTCTGCGAGAGAAGATCCAGCCACGGATCACGCGCTGCTTGCGCCACGAGACTGCACTTCGCAGACTTCAGTGTGACCGAGCCGGAAACAGGCTACGCGCCGCGACCTCGTAGAAGCGCGAGACTCGCAAGCCGTAATCAGATGTGTCGCGGAGGCGGGACGCCGAGCTGCCCGTAGAGTGCCGCAGCCGCGCTCTCGTCGCCGCTGGACGCCAGGCAGCGTGCCTCTTCCCAGGGCATCTCGACTTCCTGGTAGAGCTGCGCTGCCTCGAGGAATCGGGCGCGATCATTTCTCAGCACGGCGTCCGCCTCAACCCGGCAGGCGTCGTTCAGGGGTATCGACGGAAAGTCGCGTGCCCGCTCGAGGAGCTGACGAGCCGTCTCGGCCGGAAGGAGCCGACTGGAGGCGGGAAGCATCTGTACGAGGTGGCCTATGTCCTCCTCCGCGGCGATCTCTACGGCCTCGCGCAGCGCCTGTCGCGCGGCTGCCTCGTTTCCCCGCGCCAGCTCGAGCTCAGCCTCTATGACGAGCGACTGCCCGAGGAACTCGGTGCCGCCGAGCCCGCGAGCAAGACCGAGTATCTCGTCGGCAAGAGCACGGGCCTCGCTATGAAGACCGCGGCGGCCGAGAAGCTCGATTCTCGACATGCCGGCGTTGACTAGTCCGACCACCCCGAGAACTGAGCGCTGCTCTTCGAGCATGACGAGCGTGAGGTCGTCGGCTTCCTCGTAGCGACCTAGCCGAACCAGGGCGAGAGCCTCGTTGCCCGCGATGAACCACTCCATCGCCGGCGCCCCGAGTCGGCGCATCGCGACGCGCCCTCCTTCGGCGACCTCTACCGCTTCGCGGAATCGGCCGGTCCTGACGAATTGGTCACAAAGGTTGATGTACCCGCGTCCGATCGCGTCGGGTTCGCCGACCTCGAGTGCGATTCGCAGCGCCTCCTCGATACGGCCAATTCCGTCGATCTCGCCGACGAAGAGCTGACAGACGCCGAGCGTGTTCAAGAGGTGCGACCGTAGGCCGGCAAGGTCGAGCTCCGTTGCGAGGGCCAGCCCGCGCTCGGCCAGCTCCCGTCCCTCGCGATAGCGGCCTCTCAGCATCTGTGTTGCCGAAGCCCAGCTGTACGCTTCGACGAGCTCGGGCGAAGGCTGGTCACCGAGCAACGCGATCGCCCGCTCGAGCGATTCCGTCGCCCGCTCGCCCTCGCCCGACTGCCACTGAGCGCGCCCGAGGAGGGCGAGCGCCCCTCCGGCGCGTTGGTTCTCGCCACGGCCGAGCGATGCATCGACGACCTCGATCAACACGGTTCGCGCGGTCGCGAAGTCGCCAGCGAGCCTGGCGGCTTGTCCCAACTTCAGCATGAGCTCGAGCCGGCCCACGTCGTCTCCCTCTCCCCACACCCGCAAAGCAGTCTCATAGCGGCGAACCGCCTCGACATAGCCGCTACGCTCCGCCGCGAGATCGCCTGCGGCCATCGCGTACGTCCGCGCCTGCTCCGGCGCGTCCGCAAGTGCGTAGTGCTCTGCCAGCTCCTCGAGCAGCGCTGGGTCGTCCCCAGCCCGCTGTTCGAGGACAACGGCCGCGGCTCGGTGGAGATCCCGCCGCTGGCGGAGCAGCAGCGTCTCGTACGTCACCTCCTGGATGAGCGCGTGCTTGAATGCCCATTCGCCGGGTGCGTTCATCACGAGGAGCTGAGCGCGCTGCAGAGCGTCGAGCGCGTCCGCTACCTCGCCGTTTCCGGCAACCGCTTCGAGCAGGTCCGCCCGGAAGGAGCGGCCGAGCACGGCGGCGTGCTGGAGGACCGCGCGCGCACGAGGATCGAGGCGATCCACGCGGGCGAGCACCGTGCCCTGCACCGTATCGGGGATCTCCACGTCGACCTTGGCGAGAACGACGGTTCCATCTGCAACCGCGAGCGAGCCAAGCTCTTGGAGCGCCTGCAACAGCTCCTCGATGAAGAACGGATTACCTTCCGCCCGCTCCGCCACGAGCCGCTCCAGGTCCTCCGGAAGCTCGTCCGCGCCGAGGAACCCTCGTGCAAGCTGAATGCTCTCATCGGGACTTAGAGCTTCCAGTCGAACGACGGTATGGCTCGCCCGCAGCTCGGCGCGCTCGACCCGCTCGAAGCCCGGCCGGTAGCAGAGGACGAGCATGAGCGGCAGTCCTGAGAATCGCTCGAGCAGGAAGTCGAGGAGGTCGCGTGAGGATTCGTCCGCCCAGTGGACGTCGTCGAGAGCCAGGAGCGCGGGCCGGGGGCCGCAGACGGCGACCACAAACTGCCAGAAGCCGTTGAAGATCTGTTGGCCTCGCTGCTCATCGGCCATGCGTACGACGGGAGGCGCGCCGCCGAAGCCGAGGAAGGACCCGACGAGGAGCGCGTGCTCGCGCTCGACTCCGAACTTCCCCGCGCGAGCGACGAGCTCGTCCGCGTCCTTCGGGGGAGCGCCGCCGAGGATGCGCTCGATGAGCTCGACGAAGGGCCCGAATGCCCGCTCGCTCCCGCACGCGATCCTGACGTCTAGTGGATCGCCGGTCGGCCGCAGCTCGCCGAGCAGCCGCGACTTGCCGACACCGGGGTCACCGACGACGCTGACGACATGAGTGTTTCCCTTGGCGGCGCTCGACCAGAGCAGATCGAGGAGCGCGAGTTCCTCGCGCCGCCCGATGAACGGCACACGCTGGCGAGGGCCGCCGCCGCCTCGCCCGACGAGGCAATACGCCTCGACGGGCTGTCCGCGGCCCTTTACTTCGAGCGCGCCTGCGCTCTCGAATTCGAAACGTTCGCGGACGCGACGCCACGTAGAAGCGGCGACCAGGAGCTCCCCGACACCAGCCGCCTGCTGGAGTCGCGCGGCGACGTTGACGGCATCACCCATCACACCCGTCTGCGAGCCGTCACCGACCGCCCCCGCGACTACGAGGCCGCTGTTGATGCCGAGGCGAAGCGTGAGCGGTGACGGCGTTCCTTCCGACCGTCGGCGCACAACCTCCTGCATCGAGAGCGCGGTTTCGACGGCTCGATCGGGATCATCCTCGTGTGCGACGGGCGCTCCGAAGACGGCGACGATCGCGTCGCCGATGAACTTCTCGACCGAGCCACCGCGGCGCTCGACCTCTTCGGTTAGCTCCGAGAGCGTCCCCGTCATCAGGGTGCGGAGCTCTTCGGGATCGAGATGCTCGGCGAGGGTCGTGAAGCCGACGAGATCTGCAAAGAGCACGGTGACTATCCGACGCTCGCCTCCGGCGGCCGGTGCGACGGTGGGACCCGGGTCGACGCCCACTGCCTCCACCTTCGTTCCACAGGCGGTGCAGAAACCCGCGCCCGTCGGTAGTAAGGCGCCGCAGGAGGGGCAGGTCCGCTCCAGCGTCGACCCGCAGCTCGCGCAGAAGCGGGCGCCCTCGGGGTTCTCGTGAGCACAAACCGAGCAGCGCACGAGGACTATCGAATCACGTCCCGTCGGAATTCGTCACAAAACCCGGCATTGGCGTAGCCCTCGTCTCCGGAGGCCCGTACTCGCCGAGGCGGGTGTGCTGCCGCCTGACGGAGTCGCGGGGGGTCAGGTCTTGCATTTAGTCATTCGCCGCCGATGCCGGCTCCGCCGGCGTCGGCCGCTACGGCCAGCATCGAAACCTGAGGCCGATGGAAATCATCATGGCCTGCGCAGCAGGCCGGATTTCGATCGGTGAGTGGAGCTAGCCGGGCTCGAACCGGCGACCTCCTGGGTGCGATCCAGGCGCTCTCCCAGCTGAGCTATAGCCCCGCGGTCGGCGAAGTGTAGCCGCCGCCTCCCCGGCCGGACACCTGACCTCGTTGGACTACTGGGTCTGGGTGCTGCTCTTGACGGTGACGAACGGATGTTGCGTCGGAGCTCCGGTGCCCCCTGCCTTCTCCCGCGTGACCATCACGACAGCCCCTGCTCGCACCGGCTGCTCAAGCGGCACACTGACTGCGTCGCCGCCCTGGAACAGGCCTGCCGCTTGCGGCACACCTCCCCGGGCGACCCAGGCCTCGTACGTGTACCGGCGATCGAGCTTCGCAAGATTGCGCAGGACGAGGGCGGCCTCCCCCGTCGGCGCGACGACGAGCGTCCCGCGCGAGAACGAGATGTTGCGCGCGCCGGGCTGCGCGATGATCTCGGCGACCCGCTCCTGAGCCGAGAGGGCGGCCTCGCGTCGGTCGAGCTTGCCCGACAGGGAGGTAGACCAGATCGCCAACCCGATCGCTGCGCACGCCGCGACGGCGGCGACGGCGGCTACAGGAATCGCCCACCGCGGACGAAGCGGCACGATGTTGGCACGCTCGCTCTGGGCGCGCTGAAGGATGCGCGCCCGCAGGTCTGCCGGAGGCACGGGTGCCTCCGTCGCATATGCAAGCGCGGTCGCAGTCTCCGAGAGCTCGACGAGGTCCTCGCGGCAGCGTTCGCAGTGCGAGAGATGCGCCTCGTACTCGCGCGCCTCTTCAGCATCGAGGGCGTCGAGTGCGTACGCGGCTGTCAGCTGGTGGATGGTGTCGGCTTCCATGCCGTCTCTCCAGGGCCAGGGTCTGCCAGCAGCTCGCGGAGCCGGGCAAGGCCGGTGAACATCCTGCTCTTGATCGTACCGACGGGCTGCCCCAGCCTCTCCGCAAGCTCGGATTGGCTGAAACCTCCGTAGTACGCGAGCTCCAGCGCCTCTCTCTGCTGATCGGGCAGCTGCTTCAGTGCGGTCTGCACACGCTCACGCTCGAAGCGCAGCCAGGCGTCTTCTTCCGCCGAGCCGGAGGCAGGTTGCTCGGCACGGTCGGGTAGTAAATCGACGCGGCGGCGATTCTCGCGGCGGACAAGGTCGACGGCTCGACGGTGGACGAAGGTCAGCAACCACGTGCTCGCCTTCGCACGCTCGGGCATGAAGCGATCGGCATTGCGCCAGGCCGTGAGGAATCCCTCCTGCACCGCATCCTCGGCAAGTTTTTCGTCGCGGAGAACTCGCAGCGCAACACCATAGGCCACACGGCCGAAGCGGTCGTACAGCTCGGCAAGCGCCGACTGGTCGGAACGCGCGACAAGCGCGACGACCGCCTCATCCGAGAGGTGCGCAAAGGAGTGCGGCATCAACCGAGGGTGTTCCTCATTGGCCCGTCTCGCAACATGCCAGTCAAGTCTTCGCGGGACTCAGCACGGCGTGGAGCTCCGGTCGCCAACGTCGCTCGAAGACGAGTGCCAGCCAGATCGCTGACATCTGGGCTCCTTCTGCAGAGCGGCGGTTGAGGTGGCCTTGCGACGTCGCGCTCCGTCTGCACCCTTGTTTCGACCGCGAGGCCGGACCGGTTCACCTGCGCTACTGCACTGGAGCAAACGGCCTCCGGCCGCCCGATCAGCTCTTCCCGAAATACTCCTTGATCCGGGCGCGTCGACGTTCCTGCTGCGCGAGCTCCTGCAGATCCTGGGTCAGGCCTTCGATCGCGGCCTCGTTCTCGACCGGCGCGTCCAATCGCCATTTCGTGGCGGCCAGAACTGCTTCCCAGGTTCCGCGCAGCCGTGCCGGCTCGTCCGCCAGCACCGACTCGACCTCTGCGACGCGCTCGTCGCTCCCGAACGCAGCGCGCATCTCCTCGAGGAGTAGCCGCAAGCGGAGCGTCTCGTCGTCGTACGTGTCGAGCGCGGCAAGGAAGTCGGTAGCGGCAGTGGCGGCACGCTCGCCGGCCTCGCGCTGCGAGGCGAGGTCATGCTCATAAGCCGCAAGTGCTTCCAACCGCTTCGCCTCGGCGAGCTCTTTCTGCTTTTCGGTGAGGCGCGCCTCACGCTCGGCCACGGTCTCACGAGTCCGCAGGAGCGTCTCGCGCAGCTCCGCGACTTGCTGCTCGAGCGTGGCGAATGCGGAGCTGTCGCCTTCCACTCGCGAGCGAAGGTTCGAAAGCTCGCCCTCCAGCGCCTCGATGTCCTGTGAGATCGCTTCGCTCTCCAAGATGGCGACATTCTGCCCCCTCCGGCCCTCACTTTTCAGCTCCGCCGGCCAGGTCCGTCCAAAAGTCTAGGTCCGCCCGAGCCGATAGGTTCCGCAGCATGCAGACGTCCCGCGTCGAAGCCTTCAGCGACGGCGTCTTCGCGATCGCGGTCACCCTGTTGATCCTGTCGGTGGGAATCGACCGGGCGCCGCACGGCGATCTCGGAACGTATCTCGTCGATCTCTGGCCGGCCTACCTCGCATACGCCGTGAGCTTCCTGACCATCGGGATCATGTGGGTGAACCATCACCTGCTCTTCGACAACTTCGCCAGTGTCGATCGCCCGATGCTGCTCCTCAACATCGCGCTGTTGATGCTGATCGCCTTCGTGCCGTTTCCGACCCGTATCGCCGCCGAGTTCGCGCGCTCCGAGGTCGACCGACGAAACGCGGCGCTCCTGTACGGGCTCACGATGACGATCACCGCGATCCTCTTCTTCGCTCTGTGGATGTACGGGTCGCGCCGACTCCTCCGGGAGGACGCCGATCCGCGTGTGGTGAGCGGCATCACGCGCAGCTATCTGCCCGGCGCGCCGCTCTACGGGACCGCCACGCTCCTGGCCTTCGTCAGCTCCATCACCAGCCTGATCATGTTCGCCGCGATCGCCCTCTTCTACGCGCTCTCGGCCGCGCTGTTCGGGCGCACGGACGGGACCGTCTCCGAAACCGCAGCCTCTGGCGACGCGTCGTAGGCCGCGGAGCCGAGCAGAACCATCAACCCTGAGCTCACCCCAGCGGCTTCGACCTGCGCTCGAGCGTTCCGGGGGCCAACGCCACCGCCGAGCACAGCGACCGATCGGTGCATCGACCCGAGCGGGCGGTGGCACGCCTCGATCTGTACGCGCACATCGTCGGGCGTGTCATAGACGCTCCCGGAGAACGAGCCGACCTGGACGTAGTCGGCGCCGCAGTGACGCGTGATCGCGGCAATCACTGCGGGAGCGACTCCGAACCGGCGCTCCCGGGCCCAGAGCGCAGCGCCGACCCGATGCGCGAAGATCGGCAGGCCGAGGTCGGCGTCACGCAAAGCCCGCACGGAGTCCAGACCTTGAGCGAAGGCGTTCACCATCACCGCACCCGCACCGAGTTCCGCGACGCGATTCGCGCGCTTCAGCAGCGATTCCGCGGGGCCTGTGACATTCGGGGCATAGCGGACGCGGTCCGGCAGGACCGAGGCAACGGCGCGGACACGTTCCTCCAATGGGCACCATTCGGGATCGCCAAGAAGCTCGTCGTCCTTGACGAGGTCGGCGCCGCCCGCGGCCAGAGCTGCGGCCGTTGACGCAAACTCCTCCGGGGAGAGACCGAGTGACGGCTTGACGATTGCGCCGACGAGCACCTCGTCCGGCGCCGCGAACGCCGGGCCGGGTAAAAGACCGACTGGTAGTTCGAGCTCAACGAGGCGGCAGCGAGCCAAAGCCGCGCTGTCGGCCCATTCGCCGGCGAGCAAGGAGGAGACGAGCAGCGTGACATCCCCGCCCCAGTTCCGTTCGGGAAACTCGAGAACAGCGCGACCATCCTCTTGCGCCACGACCCTGCCGCGCACGTGTTCGGCCCCGTCGGCGCGGCCCACCGACTCGATCAGCGCGAGTGTTTCCGCCGCCTCGGGCGGCTCGAGCTCGTAGATGGCGCGGATCACCAAGGCGAACGCTAAAGGCGAGCGTGTCCTCACGCTCCGCGAGCTCAATCGCGCGTTGCTGGAGCGGCAGATGCTGCTGACACCGGAGCGGTTGACAGTGCCCCGCGCCGTCGAACGGCTCTGCGCTCTGCAGGCGCAGTACGCCCCCTCGCCGTACATCGCGCTCTGGTCGAGGCTGACGCTTTTCCGGAAGGAGCAACTGACCCGGGCGCTCGAAGACCGGACGGTCGTCAAGTCCTCCCTGTTCCGCATCACGCTGCACATCACGAGTGCCCGCGACTACCCGTACTACGCCGCGGCCTGGCTGCCGGCAGCGCGGGAGATGACGCCGCGCATCACCGTCGAACGGATTGCAGCGCTGTCGCGCAAGGTGCACGCCGCCGCGCAGAAGCAGATCACGCACGAACAGCTGGAGGCGATCGGAGCGGACGAGATGGGCGGTCGCTGGAGGACGCGGACGCTCGCTCCGTTGCTGCACGTGCCGCCAGCCGGAACCTGGGGCTTCCACGGTCGGCCCGAGCTGCTCGTGCTGAAGACCTGGCTCGGCGTCGACCTCCCCTCCAGGGAAGAAGGTGCGAAGCACCTCGTGCGGAGCTACCTCGCTTCCTTCGGGCCTGCGACCCAGCAGGATCTCCTTCGCTTCGCAGGCGTCCGCGTCGGCGACCTCCGTCCAGGGCTCGAGCAGCTCGAGCTGCGGACGTTTCGTGACGAGCGGGGACGCGAGCTGCTCGACCTGCCGCGCGCGCCGCTACCGGACGGAGGTACACCTGCGCCGATCCGCTTCCTGCCGAAGTGGGATTCGTCGCTGCTCGCGTATGCACCACCGGAGCGCACGCGCATTCTCCCGGAGAAGTTCCGCGGCACGGTGATCAGGAAAAACGGCGACGTCCTTCCCACGGTGCTCGTCGACGGTTTCGTCGCGGCGACTTGGAACGTCGACAGGAGGCGAGGTCTCGAGATCGAGCCGCTGCGGCGACTCACCAAGGCGGAGCGGGCGGAGATCGACGACGAAGGCGAGCGGCTCGTCGAGTTCGTGCGCAGTTAACCTTCGTGGTGGCCGTGCGAGTGCAACCACGGCCCGGCGGCGGGCAGCACGGCGAGGGCAATCACCACGCCCGCGAGAAGCGCAAATGCGACGACCCCGGTGCGCAGTGCCGCTCCGGGCGTGCCCGAGTCGCGACCCCAGTGGGCCGCGACGAGGCCGGGGACCCGTAGTGCGTACGCGAGCACGTGGATGGCGAACGCGCCGAGCCAGACGATGAAGCTCGCCTTGTGCAACCCGAGCACGATCCCACCGCGCGGGCCAACGACAAGCAGGGCGACACCGGTTGCGAAGACAACGACCGTGGCGGCGACGAGCCCCGGCGCTACGACCATTCGCATCAGCAGCAGCGGGGGACCTTTGCGAACGTACTCGGTCGCGCGGGTGTAGTAGCGCATCAGCCGATAGCCGGTCGCCGCAAGCTTCAGCGCAACTGGTGGGATCAGCAACAGCCCGACGAACACGTGCACAGATAACAGCGGGCGAATGGCGAGGATCGTCACGCCCTCGACCGCCAGCAGCGCCAGCAGCACGACTCCCGTCGTCGCGGTCAGCCGAGCATTGCCCTCGGTCCCGCCGCGCAGGAGCCTCGCCACGCGGGCGCGCGCCGGGCGAACCGATGCCTCACGGGCCTCCATGACCAAAATTGGAGCAAGCGCCGATGAAAATTGGATGAGATCGAGGCTCAGTCCGCGAAGAGCGTGAGCTCTGGCTCGCGCTCGCCGCGCAGCACTGCAAGGTCGACCTCGACGCAGTGTATGCCTCGTGCCTCCGCAAGCGTGCGAGCCTGAGGCTTGATCACCTGCGCGGCGAGGACGCCGCGGCAACCGTCGAGCTCGATCCGCTCCAGGTAACGCGTGAGCTGCTCGACCGCGTCGATCGTGCCGACGCGCTTGATCTCGACTGCAACCCAGTCGCCACTTTCGTCGCGGCACATGAGGTCGACGGGGCCGATGTCGGTCGGCCATTCGCGCCGCACGAGCTGCAGGTCCTGGCCAAGTGCCGCCGGACGGGCGGCGAGCTCTTCTTGCAGATGACGCTCCACGCCGTCCTTCTGGAGCGCCACCGACTCCCCCATGTCATGGGTGACGTCGCTCAGAAGCTCGGTGATGCGAATCTCGAGCCGGTCCTCGGACTTGCCCGCGTGCTTGCGCACCACGATGCGATCGTCGTGTTCCTCGACCACCGTCGGTGGTGTCATCCAGTTCAGCGGCTTGTAGCCCCCGGCGTCGTCGTGGACGAGCACCGAGCCGTCGGCCTTGAAGACGAGGAGGCGCACAGCTTCAGGCAGAACGGCGGTCAACCGTCCCGTGTAGTGAACCTCACAGCGTGCGACGACGAGGCGCATCGTCGCCGAACCGTACTGTCCCTTTCGGACAGGCTCAGAAACTCGTGGCCGTGATCCAGCGCGGGGTGTCGGTGCGGATGAAGACCGCGAGCATGGCGGTGTACGACCGCGGGCCGGATCGCCCCGGTGGTCCGATGATCGGGAACGTCACGTCCCGGATGACGACGACCCACACGAGCTGATCGGGAAAGAGCCCGAGCTTTCCGACCGTATTCGAGCGTATGACGCGAACGAAGTGGACCGTCACTCGTCCGACGCGGTGCCACCCAGAGGAGTAGGGGCGAGCCAGCCCACGAAAGTTTCTCCGCGCTATGGCGACTGCACGTCGAGAGGTTATGTACGAGGAGCCGCGCTTGACCTCGCTCGCGTCGCGTACCTCGATTCCGCTACTCGTGAGGCTCACGGCGACGTCGTCCGGCAGAGGTGACCGCGCAGGGGCAGGCGGCAACTTCGCTCGTTTCCATCGGTAACAGACCGCGGTAACTGAGCCATCGCGGTTGTGGGTCACCGTCAAGACGACGATGGGATGCGTACCGCCGTAGCTCATGCTCGCCGACCGACCAGCCTCGATCGGCACCCCGACGCTGAGGTGGTGGCCGAGAATGTTGCAGGCGACGAGATCCGTTGGCCGCAGAACGCCGGGTGGATAACGATGCGCTTTCCCAGCGGGGGCAGACTTTTGGCGCCGTGGGACGAGATGTTTCTGAAGGACTTCCCCCGTCAGGCCGAACTGCTCGATCGTTGGCACCTGCGGGGTCCAGCAGGTCGAGAAGCTCAGGTTGGGTCGCTGCTCATTCAACCGACCTCTGATGTGGACGAGCCAATGGGATTGGGGGCCGCCACGACAGGCGAAAGGCTTCGGGTTCGTGACTAATTCGGGCTGCTGTGCGAGGGCTGCACATGCTTTCGCTGGACTGGGCACGTCCCCACCCGCCGGGTCACAACGCAGGTGAAAGACGGCGCGGCCAACCGATTCGTTCAGGGCGACGATGGTGAGGCTCGTACCAGGCGTTGTCGTTCCACCGCTGGCTTGATTCGCGGCCGTGCACAGTGCCAGCGCGACAATCGTGAGAGCCCCCAAACGCATCTGCTTCGAATTAGACGCCGAAGACCAACTGGTGTTTGGAGGCCATCCCCACTACAGGCCGAAGACCGTGACGGCAAGAAGGAGGAGCGACAGCGTCGAGGTGGCGACAACCGTGATCCCCGCGACGATGTTGAACCCGCGTCCGTTGGCGTAAACGCCCATCAGCTCTCGGTTGGATGCAAGTCGCCAGACGAAGAAGAGCGTGATCGGCAGCAGGACGCCGTTTACGACCTGAACGGCGATCAGCAGCTTGATCACCGGCACGCCCGGCACGATCGCGACGAGCGCGCCGATCGCGATCAGCGCAGTGACCGCGCCGACGAAGACAGGAGCCGCGCGCGGGCGGTGAGAGATCCCCTTCTCGAAACCGAACGTCTCCGCGATGACATAGGCGGCAGTGATCGGGAGAATCGCGGCGGCAAGAAGGCTCGCCCCGAGCAGCCCGATGCCGAACAGCACCTCGGCGAAGCGGCCGGCGAACGGCCTGAGTGCACGCGCGGCGTCGGCCGCGTTGTTGACGGTGTGATCGCCGTGGACGAACAGCGTCGCACCCGTCGCGATGATGATGAAACACGCCACCAGGTTGGCGAAGATCGAACCGGAGACGACCTCCACCCGCTCGCCCTTTAGATCTTCAGGTCCGAGCCCCTTCTCGACCACGGCCGACTGCACGTAGAGCTGCATGAACGGCGTGATCGTGGTGCCGGCCGTTGCGATGAAGAGAAAGAGATAAGCCGAGTTGAGCTGGATGTGTGGCGCGATGACCGCCTTGCCGACCGAGCCCCACTGCGGGTGAGCGAGGATCGCAGCGATCGGATAGGCGAAGAAGGGGATCGTCATGAGCACGAAGACCCGCTCGGCGATCTTGTAGGAACCGCGAACGACGAGTAGCCACACTGTGATCGCCGCGATCGGCACCGACACCTGGAACGGGACGCCGGCGAGGCCGAGCGCGGCGCCGATGCCGACGAACTCGCTGATACAGATGCCCAGATTCGCAACGAGCACCGAAACCGTCGCAAACAGGGACCAGCGAATGCCGTACTGCTCGCGGATCAACTCGGCGAGCCCCTTTCCCGTCACCGCCCCCATCCGCGCCGCCATCTCCTGAACGACGATTAGCGAGACCGTGATCACGACCATCATCCAGAGGAGGTCGTAGCCGTACTTCGCCCCCACCGACGCATATGTCGCGATTCCGCCCGCGTCGTTGCCCGCGTTGGCCGCAATCAGTCCGGGGCCGAGGATGGCGAGAGGCGCGATCAGGCGTGCGGCGAACCGGCTACGCGGGCGCAGCCGAGGGCGCCGAGCGAGCACCCGGTCGCGGACAAGCGTCGTGGCGGCACGTACTCGCACCGGCATCGAGATCCCGCGAACACATCAGAAGCTAGTCGTCCGCCAGGACGCCGAAGCGGCGTCGCCAACCCCTCGGGAGCACGAGTTCGAGCACATCGTCGACCGTGATCACTCCGATCAGCCGCTCCTCGTCGTCGACCACCGGCACGACCGTGAGGTCGTAGTCGGTCATCAGTCGCGACACCTCCTCGAGATCTGCGTCGGGGCGAACACGCTGAGGAACGTCTGCGATCTCGCCGATCCGCAGCTCCGGATCGGCGCGAAGCAGATCGGCGAGCGCGATTGCTCCGGTCAAGCGCTTATGTGTGTTCATCATGTAAATCCAGGCCAGAGCCTCTGCCGAACAGCGTGAAAGCCTCACCCTCTCGAGCACTTCCGACTGAGTCGCCTGCGAATAGACACAAACGAAGTCGGGACTCATCAGGCCTCCCGCCGTGGCAGCGTCGTACCCCAGAAGCGCACGGACGCGGCGACGATGGACTGCAGGGAGCAGCTCAACGACATCCTCACGCCGCGCCTCCGGTAGTTCGGCGACCAGATCGGCGGCATCGTCCGCCTCCATCCGCGCTAACACCTCCGCGACCTGCTCATCCGAACGCTCCTCGAGAAACTCGAGCTGGTGATGCGACTCGAGCTCCTCGAACACATCCGCTTCCAAATCGGGATCGTCACCCACAGCGTCGATGATCTCCTCGCCCTCGCGATGCGACGCGGCCTCGACCAGATCCGCGAGCTGCGCAGGATGCAGCCGCGCCAACTTCGGATGCGGCACACGCAAACGCACGGTAGGCACGTGCCCCGTGAATGGCTCGACCGAGGCCCAATCGAGGAACTCGCTGGCGCCAACACTTCTCGCGAGAGCGCGCGGGACGAGCCGGCGCACCAAGCCGCGGAAACCGACATCGACGCCAACCACGCGGTACCAGCCGCCCAGGCGCGCGATCTCGATCTCATTCGAGCGCACCAGGCGCGCCCCGTCGACGTTGATCAGCTGCCGATCGAGCACGTCCTTCTTCAACAGGACCTCCTGCGGACGCCGACCGAACGGCTGGAGGTCGAGCCGCATTCCGAGCAGCGTGACACGGCCATGATCGATCTCCTCCACCTCATCGGCCCTCACGAACACCTGCCGCCCGGCAACGGTCGCGAGTAAGCCGGTCACGGGCGGATATTCATCCTCGCCGAGCCGGACGATCAAATCGTCAACCCGGCCCAGCTTCGCCCCCGATCCGTCGCGAAGGTCACCGCCCACGACGAGCGACAAATGCAGCACCCGCGGCGTCGAAGCGACCGAACTCTCCACGATCTGAACGATACGGCTTGCCTTGTTGCCTCAGTGTTATGACGAGGCGGGCGCTTCGACAGGTACGAGTTAGTGGCTCTGAGCCACTAACTCCGCTCGACGCGCGAGCCGCCGACAATCGCGGCTGCCAGCCTCCCCTGCCCGCGCGTTCAACTAGTCGAGCGGTGGGTCCGTTGGCCAATCAAACGGCGCTCGAGATACTTGAGGGACATAGCAGTGGGCGATGACCAGTGCATTCCGAAATCGACGGAACTAGCCGCTTTGGACAGTGCAACCACGCGGGGGCCGGCCCGTTGAGCTTCCTCAACGAGGAGTTCCTGGGTACCGGAGTCGAGCAGTACCCAGCTACGATCCAAAGCTCTCAGTCGGCTCGTCTCCCTCAGCACCAGAGTTAGCGCCGGACTCAGAGACAAGTTTCGGTCGGGCAGTTCGATCAGCCAGATCGAGATTCGGCTTCTCGTCGAGCACGTAAAGCGGCCGTGATTTGACTTCGTTGTAGATCCGCTCGACGTACAACCCCAGCACGCCGGTCACGATCAATTGCACACCCCCAATGAACGAAATCGCGAGCAAGATAGACGCCCAGCCTGGAAGCGAGTAGTAGTTCGCGAGGCGCGCGACAACCGCAAAGACGCCGAGCAGGAATGACATGATTGCGATAAGAAATCCCAGAGTCAGTACGAAACGTAGTGGCGCGGTCGAAAAGTTAATCAGACCATCAATCGCAAGCTTGAGCGACATCCTTAACGAATATTTCGGCGTCCCCGCGACTCGCTCTTCGCGCACGAACGGGACGCCGATTTGTCGGAAGCCAATCCACGAGAACATTGCGCGCACGTATCGGCTTCGTTCCGGCAAGGAGCGGAAGACCTCGGCCGCACGACGGTCGATAACACGAAAATCGCCAACATCGATGGGGATATCAGTGTCGGACCATCTGCTTAGGACGCGGTAGAACCCCGCGGCGAGAACGCGTTTTAGCCACGGATCACCTTCGCGGTGCTCGCGAGTCGCATAAACGATTTCGTACCCCTGACGCCACCGCTCGAGCATTGCGGGAACTAGTTCAGGAGGATCCTGAAGATCAGCATCCATGATCACAATTGCCTCACCACTCGCCAGATCGATCCCTGCTGAGATCGCGACCTGATGTCCGAAATTGCGCGAGAAACGAACCGGGCGTATGCGAGCATCGCGGTGTTGGAGCTTAAGTATCAGCTCGAAGCTACCGTCTGTGCTGCCGTCATCGACGAGAAGTAGCTCTGACGAGCCGTCTAGCGTCGAGATTACGCGCGACAGGCGTTCATACAACTCCGGCAACGCCTGTTCCTCGTTGTAGACCGGCACGACGAACGAGTATCGAGGTGGCTCCACTGCCTGATCGTAATTCAGGCGCGGCCCGCAACATAGTATTGCGCCCCGAACGGAAGTCTCTTGACTGCTTGATCAAGCTTGCGGGCCAAGGCATTGTCCCAGGGCGTGACGAGTATGTAGCCACCGTCGACCATGTGGAACCGGGCCGTTAGTAGCCTCCTCGTCTGCCGTCGCGTCAATAGGACCGCGTCCTCGTCGAATTCGCACCGATGAACCGCTAGGCGGGTGAGTGGGTTGAACGGATTGTGCTCAAAGACGACTCCGAGACCGAATGGGCGGAGGACACGGTGGAGCTCCTTGACGCAGGAGGGCCACTGTCTCGGTTCGACGTGATGGAGAACCGTGATTGCGAACGCCACGTCGAACGTCTGATCCTCAAACGGCAGCGCCACCGCATCTCCGACGTGGTAAACGACATTCGAATTCTCATGCCGAGCCCGCTCAATCATGGATTCTGAGACGTCTACGCCTTCAAGCTGCCCGATCGGGCCCAGATAGGGATGCGCTATTCCCGGGCCGCAGCCCACATCGAGGACTCGCTGGTCAGATGGATCACCTACGTGCGCCGAGATCAACTGAAGCAGATGGCGAGCCTTGGCAGCGACGTAGAACGAATGATCGCGGCCGGCGAATCCGATTGAGCGGTCGACCAGCCCCTGATAGTCGCTCTCGTAATCATCGAACTCGGGGGGCATCGCCTGAAGGTAGCTCTTTACGCGGCTCACGACGACTGTTTTTGTGCGCTTTGGGGGCGTTCCGATCACTAGCCAGCCCCTCGACGTTAGCTCCGTGCGCTGAGAAGCCGTTCGACGAGTAAACCCCGGCCCGTCGGCCAGGGGCCGGAAGGGCCTCGCGCGCCTAAGGTCGGAGGGACGATGTCAGTCGCTCCCGACCAGGTACGGGTACCTGACGCCGTCTCGCGACGGCTCGGATGGACTTTCGTTCGTTGTGCGGTCCCGTTTTCTACTGTGGGAGTGATCGCGGGTTGGCTCGAAGGGGTTCGGCTTAGCCTCCCGACTCCGTCACTGGTCGACGATTGGTTCGCCATTGCCTATGCCCGACCGGCTGCGCACGCACTATTCCACGGCGATTACGCGTCCGCTGCGGTTGATTTCCCGGGCCGGTACCGACCCGCATACATCGCTGTCTGGAATTACGCCCAGTGGCATCTGTTCGGAGATCCGTCGATCGCTACAGCTGCGGCATGGGGTGTCCTGCGCATCGCCCTATTTCTCGTAGCCGTTTGGCTTCTGACGGCGTGGCTCACTGGCAAACGAACAACATTTAGATACCCGCTGCTTTGGCTTGCGCCGCTTGCCGTGGCAGTGACGCCGGCGACTGCTGTCGATCTGGCGCGCCACAGCCCCTCTGAGCCGCTGATGGTTGCAGGTCTGATCATTGGTCTGGCGCTTGTGGGAGCCGGCTTGCGCACGCTTCTTGTTGACTCAGGACCGGGCCGACGGGCGAGCGCGATCACCGCCCTCGTTGTCGGTTACCCGATCTACCTCTTCGGCGTCTACTCGAAGGAAACATCGATCGCTCTCCTCACGTTCATTCCGTTTTTCCTGAAGTGGCTCGGTCCTGCCACTCGCTCGCGGATTCTCGAATCACGCAAAGCCAAGTACCTCTTTGGTTCATCAGGACTATTGATCGTGGCTCCCCTCCTTCACCTTGGAGTTCACTTGGCCAGCGCAGTCTCGGGTGGCGCGGATCCCTATCCAGACGCGCACTTCAGCTTGGGAAGACGGGTTATCGCGGCCGGGATCTTGCCACTGGTGGGCGCTCCCGGCCCGCTCGAGACTTTGTTATGGCTCGTTGGTGTACCAGCTGCAATCGCGGTGACCATCAACATGGCCTGCAAGCATGAACGAGGTGCATGGCTTGTCGCAGGCGTGTTGTCAACGGGCTTTCTGATGAGCGCCTTCGCACTGGCGCTGGGCGAAACGCCTAGTAGGTATTACATCCCATGGGTTGTCGCCGTCGCTGCGGTTGTAGTGCAGAGCCTTGTGCGTGCGAAAATCGGCCTCCAGATAGCGGCCGTAGCAATCGTTCTTGGAGTCGCTCTCTCCGGAACTCAAGACGTAATGGCAGGTTGGTTGCGTACGGAGCGAAGCGGTTCGACAGCCGTGGAGATGGCCAAGGGCGTTGTCCGAGCGGACTGCCCGCTGTATCTGGCGAACTTCGATGTCGAGCGACGGGTCGCGATTGGCCAGCTCCTCAAGTTCGGGAGTGCGACGCCGGTCCAGCGGTGCGTACCTGGTTCCAAGCTGGCATACGCCCTGGAATGGCACGAGGCGACGCTCCCCGTCGGCTTTGCTCACCGATGCCGGTCAGGTTGGCAACAACTGGAGGCGCGCAACCGGGTCAGATTGTACCGCTGTCAAGTCTTTGCGGGTAGTCACTTCCTGGATCAGGATGAAGCCTCAAGCAAGCCAGACGTCGTAATTGTGCAACTTCGCGTGACGCGGCATGCGCCTAACCCAAGGAATCTCTTCCGGTCGTCGTCGCGTCTGACCGGCTGATCACGTCACGTAACCAGGCTCGGCCACTCGTTAATTGGAAGCCGGCCTCCCTAGCCGCGTTCGACCCGCGAGCCGCCGACAATCGCGTCGCGGCCGTCTTCGAAGCGCACCCAGGCCTTGCCGCCCCCGTCGTAGTCCGGCGACCAGACGATCAAGGTTGCGTCTTCGCCCACAACACGGACGCGCTCGGTCCCCTCCGGTTCGACTCCGCGCCAGACGCGGACGAACGGGTTCTCTTCCCATTCCCGCCCGATCGTTGTCTCGTCCGTGTGGCCCGGAAGGACGCGCGTCTCCGGCGGCAGCTTCATCAGAACATCCATGACCGACTGCCGCACTTGCTCGAAGTTCCCACCTCCAACTGAATCCTTGAAGAGAGTGTCCCCCGTGAACACGGCCTCGCCGTTGACGACGAATGCGACCATGTCGTCGGAGTGGCCGGGCGTCGCCAGCGCCTCGACGCGGAGGCCGCGCACCTCAGCGCCACCGGTCTCGACCGGCAGGCCGAGCTCCCTCTCGTGCTCGACGTGGTCTGGATGCGAGTGCGTCCGCAGGACGACCGCCGGCTCGACCCGCCAGCGCTCGGCCGCCGCGCGCAGCGGCTCGAGGGGCGCGCCCGAGTCCACGTAGACGGCCGCCCCACCCTCCTCGTCGGCGACGAGGTAGGCGTTCGAGAGATAGCCCGGATGCAGGCTCCGTTCGACGAGCACGGCGGTACGCTACAGGGCACACCTGCGATGAGGAGGAACTGAGATGGGGCTTCTGGGACGGGCTGGCGAGATCATCAAGGCCAAGGTCAACACGCTGCTCAACCGGGCCGAAAACCCGAACGAGACGCTCGACTACTCCTACGAGAAGCAGCTCCAGTCGCTGCAGAACGTCAAGCGCGGGGTCGCCGACGTCGTCACGGCCAAGAAGCGCCTCGAGCTCCAGACACAGCAGCTGGAGCAGAACGTCGTCACGCTGGACACGCAGGCACGCCAAGCGGTCGCCGCCGGTCGGGAGGACCTCGCCCGCCAGGCGCTCGAGCGCAAGTCCGGGATCCAACAACAGCTCCAGGACCTCGACACGCAGGTGAAGCAGCTCGAGGACCAGCAAGAGAAGCTCGTCGCGAGCGAGAAGCAGCTCTCAGCGAAGATCGAGCAGTTCCGCTCGCAGAAGGAAGTGATCAAGGCGCAGTACTCGGCGGCGGAGGCGCAGGTCCGGATCGGTGAGGCCGCGACCGGGATCGGCCGGGAGATGGACAACACCGGGCTGGCGATCCAGCGCGCGAAGGACAAGACGGAGTCGATGCAGGCGCGCGCATCCGCGATCGACGAGCTCGTCTCATCGGGCGACCTCGAGGAGCTGGGCTCGACCAAGACCCAGCTCGACCGGGAGCTCTCGCAGCTCGCCTCACAGCAGCAGGTGGACAAGGAGCTGGAGCAGATGAAGAGCGAGGTTGGCGCAGGCGGCGACAAGAAGGAACTAGGAGAGGCCCTGCCATCAGAGGCCTCACCGTCAGAGGCCCCGCCCTCCTCGGCCCCGCCTTCGAACTAGCGGTTCGTGGAGGTCTAGCCTAGCCCTGCGACGAAAGACAGGCGGATGGTCTTGGGTTACACCTAGGGCATTAACCGTCTCTCGGAGGGGGCTCTACATGTTTTACGTCGTGCTTTTCGTGATCGCAGCAGTGATTCTCGGCGCGCTCTACTTCGTGCGCGGCCGCAGCGGCGCGTAGTAACCGAAGTAACCGAAGAAACCGGGGGGAACTGAACCGGCGCCGGGGATGCGGCTCGACGCCGGCGATGCTCCACCCGCTCGCAGCTGGGTGCGTCGACCGTTTGGGACCGCGAGCTAGTGCCGGTACTGGTTCATCGCGCCGGTCGCGATCTTCAGCCACCAGGCGCCCGAGAGAAACGTATAGAAGACGACTGGTAGGACCAGCGCAAAAAGCGCCGTCAGGGCCGCGATGTACCCGTGCGCGCAGATCCGATTGAAGACGTCGGGCACGAACCAGCCGAGTGCGAGTGCCACAAAGACGTGAAACATCGCCCGCTTGCCATCCTCCGGGCCGCGGTCCGGAAACCGTACGACGAACCAGAAGGCCAGAAGCGCCGAGGCGACGCCGAGGGCAACTAGAAACATTCCAATCGTCATGGCTCTCCTCTCTTCAGCGGCTGCCGCAGCCGAGCGGATACGGCCGGATGTGCCTTGCATCGGACACCCGCGCCGCACAGCCCTCCCCCATTCGGGGTACCTCGGAAATCGGCTCTACGACCGGGCCAAAGGCTGGGTGAACCCAGCCGTAGGGAGATTGAGCGGCTGGGCGCAAGCCTTCATGGTCAGGGAGCGTGGAAGCGCTTGGCCACACTGCGGGTAGCGTTCCGGGCGGTTCGGACGCTACCCGTCTGATCAGCCTCGGCGCACATGTCCGGACCGCCCTCGAAGCGGCGGCTTTCGTCCTGCTGCCGCTCGTCGGGCCCATCTTCATCGTCGGCTACCTGGTGGGCCTCCACACGAGTCACCCGAGCACGGTGGACGGGGTGTATTTCCCGGACGGAGGCTTCCTTTTCGACCTTCACGTCATGTGGAAGGCGGGCCACGACATCGTTCTGGGGCACTCGCCCTATCCGTTCGTGTACCCCGCGCCGGCGGCCTTCCTCATGGTCCCGTTCGGCCTGCTGCCTTGGAAGCTGGCGGTCGTGGCGTTCGCGCTCCTTCTCATCGGCAGCCTGGTCCTGGCACTCCGACTGCTTCGCGTCACGGACTGGCGCTGTTACGCGGCCGCGCTCGCCTGCATGCCGATGGCGAGCTCGATCACGATCGGAACGCTGAGCCCTCTGCTTCTCCTCGCCGCGGCCGCGGCCTGGCGATACCGGAACAGTCGGATCATGGTGGCGGCTGCGTTGGTAGGGGCTGTGGCTACGAAGATCTTCCTCTGGCCGTTGTTCTTCTGGCTCCTCGCCACACGGCGTTATCGGACTGCTGCCACGACCCTCGTGCTCGGGATCGTCACGGTCTTCGGATCCTGGGCGATCCTCGGCTTCGACGGACTAAGGCAGTATCCGCACCGCATCAGCAGGGTTGCCGGCCTCGAGCAAGACCGCAGCTACTCCCCGTTCTCACTCGCACGCTCGGTCGGAATGTCGACGAGCGCCGCCCATGCGATGCTCGTCCTGCTCGCACTCGCGGCGATCGCGACGATCGTTCTCCTGGCCCGCGGTCGCGACGGTGACCGCCGGGCGTTCGTGGCCGCCATCGCCGCCGGCCTCATCCTCTCGCCGATCGTGTGGCCGCACTACCTCGTGATTCTGTTCGCCCCGATCGCCTTGTATCGGCGACGCCTGAGCGCGGCGTGGGTTCTCCCGCTCCTCTTCTGGCTCCTGCCGGGACCGGAAAGTCATGGATCGGCAGCCTGGATCATCGCCACTCTGGTGACGTGCACAGCGGCGGTCGTGCTCGCGGCGCGTCGCTCGAGCCCGGCTCCGAGCCCGGTTTCTCCGTAGGTCCGGGCTAATCCGTCCTTTTGAACGTGGGCACCCGCGGGCCTCTGATCTTGGATGCAACGAGAATGGTTGAACGGGCGGAGCCGTTTGTGGACCGAGTCGCGGCGGCGCCGGCGTCGGCTCGGCCTTCCTGGGCGGATCAGGCTTGGCGCTGGGCCCTCGGCGAAGCCTTGCTCTTTCCCGTCGTCGCGCTGTTCACGCTCGGCCTGGTCGGTGCCCTGCCCGACGAGCTCCTTTCGGACAGCTGGCTCGTCATTCTCGGCGGCAAGGAAATCGTCCAGCACGGACTGCCGGCTCACGACACCCTGACGATCTGGGAGCACGGCCGGCAATGGGTTGACCAGCAATGGCTCGGCCAGCTCTTCTTCTACGGCCTCTACGCGCTCGGCGGAGTGAAGCTGGTCCTACTTTCACACGCCGCAGCCGTCGCCTCTGCGTTTGTCGCCGCGATCGCAATTGCCCGGTGGCGGGGCGGATCCGTTCGCAGTGTCTGCTGGATCGCGTTACCGACCGTCTACATCTTCACGTGGGCCTCCGGGAACGCCCGCGCGCAGAGCCTTGCACTGCCACTGTTCGTGGCCGTCGTCTGGTTGCTGATCAGAGACGCGCGCTCGGAGTCGCGACGGATCTTTGTGGTCTTCCCGCTCCTCGTGCTCTGGGGAAATATCCACGGTTCGGCGCTGGTCGGCGCCTTGTTTGTCGGGCTCTACGGGGTCATGTACGGAATCGGGCGGCGTCACGAGCCGCTCCGCGTGTGGCTGCCGCGCACAGCTTTACTTTGCATCGGGCCACTGGCTTGTCTCTTCGCTTCGCCCTACGCCACGAGCCTGCCCGGTTACTACGCGCACATCGTCGTGAATCCAGGCTTCCATGAGTTCGTCACCGAGTGGAAGCCGACCACACCTACGCTCCAAACCGCACCTTTTTACGCGCTGGCGTTTGCCGCTGTGTGGATCCTGGGCCGGCGCGGCGATCGGCTGACCCGCTTCGAGAAGCTCATGCTCCTTGTCACGCTGCTGATGGCGGTTCACGCGATCCGGAACGTGATCTGGTTCGCCCTGGCCGCGCTCATCTTGATCCCGACGCCGCTCAACGCAGTCCTGAAGCCCAATACGGCGGCGATGAGGTACTCGTTCCTGAACCGCGCTCTCGTTCTCATCAGCGTCATGGCAGCGCTCGTGGCGGTCGTGGGAGTGGCGGTCAAGCCTTCCCCATGGCTGACCAGGAGCTACCCGGGAGGGGCTCTGGCAGCAGTTGACCGTGCAGCCGCGCGAAACCCCGGTGTCCAGGTCTTCGCCAACGAGCAGTACGGAGACTGGCTTCTTCTCAACCGGCCGCAGCTGCGGGGGCGACTCGCTTTCGACATCCGCTTCGAGCTCCTCTCGAAGAAGCAGCTCGAGACGCTGGTCAATGCGCGGCGGCGCGTCGAGGGCTGGCGACAGACACTGGCCCCGTTCGGCCTCTTCGTATTGAAGAAGGGCCCGGACACTCAGCTTGCGGCAGCCCTGCTACGCGAGCCCGGCACACGAGTGCGGTATCGCGGCGGCGGAGCAATCGTGCTCTCGCGACCGACGCCAGGCCGATGAGCGCGGCGCGCACGAAGGACCGAAGGGCCTGGACGACCCACACCTTCAGCCGGTGTCCACGGGAGTCCAGTCGTCTTGATTTGGAACAGATCGCGAGCGGGCGTGTCGATCGGTGCGTCCGCATCAGCCGCCTCGCGTGAAGAGCCAGACGTAAGCGAAGAAAGGAGGAGGGGCTAGGGGGAACTGCACTTCCGGCGGCGACGGGGAACGAATGCATTCGTCGTCGGGCTTCGTGGCCCATCAGGGCCAAGAGAAATGTCCATTTTCCAAAAGGGAGAGCAAAGTGGTTCTTCATTACAAGGCGCACATGAAGGCGTACGAGGTTCTGTCCGCCCTTCGCGCACGTCTCGAGCGGCAGGAAGGTCAGGCACTCGTCGAGTACGCCCTGATCCTGGCGCTCATCGCAGTCGTGTCCATCGCGATCCTGCAGTCGCTCGGTCTCAACGTGAAGCGCGTCTTCACCAGCGTTGACTCGAGCCTCTCGTCGGTCGCTCCGTAGTACCCAACAGGGAGAAAAGATGATTCGTCTCCAAATCGAAGCGGTTCGCGCCTACGAGGCGCTGATGAGCCGGCTCGAGCGTCAAGAAGGTCAGGCGCTCGTCGAGTACGCGTTGATCCTGGCATTGATCGCGGTCGTTTCGATCGCCATCCTGCAGACGCTGGGTCTCAACGTGAAGCGCGTCTTCACGAGCGTGAACTCGAGCCTCTCGTCGGTCGCTCCTTAGGACGAACGAAAGAGGAGAGAAGGCCGGATGCGTCGAGCTGGAATCAGGAAGTGCCGCGCGGATTGTGCGCGACGACTTGGCAAAGAGGATGGGCAGGTGCTCTTCGAGTACGCCCTCATCCTCGGCCTGGTCGCGTTGCTGACCGTCGGTGTCCTGACCTCACTCGGACACACCGTGTCCGGCCTTCTCAACCAAGTGAGCTCGAACATGTCGTCGGTGACCAACCCTTAGTGAAGCCAACGATGTCTCGTAAACCCATGTCCAGGAGGGAGTTGAACGATGAACGGGGCGTCGCGCTCGCAGAGCTCGCATTCGTTCTGCCCCTCGTGATGATCCTCCTGCTCGGCATGCTCGATTTCGGCAAGGCGTTCAACGTCCAGATCGACGAGACGCACCTTGCGAACGAGGGCGCTCGCCTCGCCGTCGTCAACTACAGCGTCGCCGGCTGCAGCCAGACCAACACCAACATCTGTCTCGCGCGGTACATCCAAGGCGACGCGGATGTGGCAGAGCTCAAGAATGGGCGGACGGGCGACCCGACGTTTGCGCCGAACCAGGGCGCCGTGAAGGTGTGCATCTCCTACCCCACGAACGCAGCCACGAACACTGCCGGCAACATCGGAGATCCCGTACAGGTCACTGCCTCGGTCAACTACGCGTGGCTCAAGTACATCTCCGGTCGTCTGAGCCTCGGGCCCACGACTCCGATCACTGGCAAGGCGACAATGCGACTCGAACGGCCGGCTCCTCCGACTGGCCTGTCCGCGGGGAAGACATGTTCCTCGTGATGTTCCGCCCTGTCACGAATCTCGGAAACGAACACGGCAGCGTCCTGGTCATCGTCGCTATCGCCATGACGTCACTCATTCTGGTCGCGGCGTTCGTCGTCGACGTCGCCAATTTCTATTCGCACAAACGCCACCTTCAACTTCAGGCGGACGCTGCTGCCCTTGCCGGCGCGCACAATTTGACCGCAGCCGGCTGCTCGAACTCGCTGATCGACGCAGGGGCACGCGCCTACGGCGGCTCGGACTCTCCGAATGGCACCCTGATCCGCACACAGCCGTACAACGATCAGCTCGGTGGAACGCCTGCGAGGAAGCTCCACATCCTTGTCAACTCGACGACCTACTGGAACGGCACCGACACGAGCTGGAACAGCGGCGACCCGAACGCCGACGGATCTCCATGCTCTACGGGCTACGTCGACATCAAGGCGACCGAGTCGAACCTCCCTTGGTTCTTCGGCTTCGGAGGCTTCGTCAAGAGCATCAACGCTCACGCTCGAGTCTCGCTCGTCGAACAAAGCACTTCGGTCGGAACGCTGCCGATCGCAGTGCCGAATCCTCTGCCCGTTTCGGCCGCTGCCATCTTCATCAACGAGGCCACAGGAGCTGTCCTCGCCACCCAGGCCTTCACCCATGTGGGACCAGGGCCGAGCCTGGACATGTGGCAGACCTCGGCCGGCTCCGTAACCCTTCCCGGCACGGCGACGGGAGTCGTGATTGCGTTGAGCGGCCGGCAGACTCTGCAGCTCACCGGCTTGACCCTGGCCCAGATCTGCGGCCAGCAGCTGACCGACTGCTACGACTCTTCAGCCGATCCTCCCACCACAGGACTTTCGTTCATCCGCGGCTATTCGGTCAGCGGAAGCGGGACGCAGCCGAATCCGCCATTGCTACGTAGCGTGGAGCTCTTGGGCACAGGCTGTTCTGCTTACTTCGCGAAGGGGACCTGCAACTACGAGCTCGTGGCGAGAATCGATGCTGGCACGGTCCTGCCCAAGGCGGACCAGGTCTACGGTGCCAACGGGGTCACACTCACCTCCAGCGCGGATCCCAACTGCGCCTTCGTCGCCGGGTCGGACCAATGCTGGCACGGGAATCTGACGCTCCCAGCCAATTCCGGTCCGAACAACATCACGATCACCTGGGAAGAACAAAGCGGTCAGACCCAGATCGGCAACAAGCTCGAAACCTGTACCAACAAGAACGGCAACAAATGCACAGGCGACTTCGGGATGTCTCAACGGGGCTACAGCGCCCGCGACACGACGTCTGGGCCGATCCAGCTCTTGAAGGTATTCAACTGCGACTCGGACCCGTCCTGCGCGACCTCCGACCGTCAGTCGTACCAGACAGGCAGCACGCACACGTTTCAAGTCGTGATGGGACTCGCGGGGACCCTGAGGAACGCCACTAGCACCGCTGAGCCTGACGTCCAGCTCCGCATCCAGTCATTGAGCGGACAGTCGCTGGACTGCGACCCCGGATACACGAACTTGAAGCAAGAGCTCGCCCTCGGCTGCCGGCCGAGCTACATCCCGAACACCGGCACGCCTGACTGTTCGAATATCGGCACGAGCGCACTCTGGAATTCACAACAGCCGTGGAGCTGCGTCGCCGTCAGCACCGGCCGGCAGCCAAACGACGTCGCAGCGGGCCTGAACATGCGCCTGTTCGGTGGGGATCCGAGCCCACCACCTTCCAAGTGCCTAGGGCCGGCAACCCTGGGCTACAACAACTGGTCGATGTTCGACCCGAACTACGTTCCTACCGCCAACGATACGAGGGGCCAAGACGGCTTTCCGATCGGAGATCCGAGAGTTTTGAACGCGTACCTGACGACCTACGGAGCGTTCTCGCATGTCAACGGTACCTCTGGATCGGTCCCGGTCACAGGGTTCGGACACTTCTACGTAACGGGCTATACGGGTAACGGCAATGGATTCAAGCCTCCGTGCCAGAACAACGGCGACGCTCCGGTCCCCAACGGTGACTCGGGTCTGATCGTCGGCCACTTCATTCGCTTCATCGACACGCTCGGCGGAGACGGATCTCAGCCGTGCGATCCAAACAGCATCAACGCGTGCGTCATCGTGATGACGAAGTAAGGAGGAGAAAAGCAAATGGTTGAAATCGCTCAGAATCTATTCTCGACCCGCCGTGGGTCGGTGCTCGTGGGGGCCGCGGCTGCCGTCATCGCGGGGATCGTCTTGGTCGTCTATCTCCACCAGTACCGGAACAATGTCAACAGCGCGTCGGCCGCGGCGCCGGTACTCGTCGCAAGTCAGTTGATTCCCAAGGGCACGCCCGGCGACCTCGTCGGTTCGAACAATCAGTTCCAGGTCGGCTCGGTCCCCAAGGCCCAGTTGGCCGTGGGTGCTCTCACAGATCCGGCTGCATTGACCGGCCGGATCGCCATAAGGGACATCTACGCGGGCCAGCAGTTGACCGCAACTGACTTCCTGTACTCCGCGCCTGACTCGCTGCAGAACAAGATCAGTGGCACCGACCGGGCAATGAACATCTCGATCGATGCGCAGCACGGAATGGTCGGGCTGATCAGTGCCGGAGATCGAATCGACATCTTCGCCGGCCTCAACAAGCTTGGGACTCAGGGTGGAGACCCTGTGATCAAGCTGCTGCTTTCGAACGTGCTCGTGCTAAGAGCACCGCTGGCAGGCGGGGGAATGTTCACCCTGCGCGTCCCCGAACAGCAGTCTGCATGGCTGTCCTATGCGGCAGACAACGGACATCTCTGGTTCGTCCTTCGACCCGCAAGTGGTGCCAAAGTCCAGATTCCAGGCTACGTCACCGCCCGGACCCTGCTGCTTGGCTACAAGGCTGTGCGCTGACGATGGCCGACCGGATCCAGGCTCTCGTCGCACTCGACAGCGGCGTCGACAGCAACTATGTCCAGTCGCTCCTGCCGAGCGGCGAATCGTTCGAGGTCGTCGGCATCATCAACGGCCTCGACGAGAGCTGGCGCACCTTGCAGGAGACTGCGCCGGATCTGCTGCTCGTGGTCTGCTCGGGCTATTCCGACCGGACGCTGTATTTCATCGACAGCGCCGTGAAGGCAGCGCCCGAGCGGCCGATCGTCGTTCTGACGACGGGATCGCCGAACGGCTTCGTGCGGCGGGTCTTCGAGTCCGGTGCCGACGACATCCTCACCCTGCCGGACTCGAGCGACCAGATCTCGTTCGCGCTCGAGAAGGCAATTGCCCGCCGCAGGGGAGCTGCGGTCGCGAGTGGGATCGCACTGGCACCGATGATCTGCATCCTCGGGCCGAAGGGCGGCACGGGAAAGACGCTCATCTCGAGCAACCTCACAGTGGCCCTTGCGGCTTCGGGTCACAAGTCACTGCTCGTAGATCTTGACCTGCAATTCGGCGACGTCGGACTCTCGTTGGGCCTCCGGCCGGACAAGACGATCTACGACCTCGCGCGTTCGAGCGGATCGCTCGATAGCGAGAAGCTCGACGCATACCTGATGAAGCACGCTTCCGGGGCGCGCATCCTGCTCGCGCCGACGCGGCCGGATCAAGCCAGCGTGGTGACGGTCGACTTCCTTCGCGACCTGTTCACGACGTTGCGAACGATGTCGGACTACGTCATCGTCGACACGCCCCCCGGCTTCACGCCGGAGGTCATCGCCGCGATCGACACGTCGTCGCACGTCTGCATGGTGGGCATGCTCGACGCGCTCTCGCTCAAGAACACGAAGCTCGGGCTTGAGACGCTCGAGCTGATGGCTTACAACCCCGAGCGGATCGCCCTGGTGCTGAACCGGGCCGATACGCGTGTCGGAATCACGGGGGAAGACGTCGAGGCGATCATCGGCCGCGTACCCGACATCCTGATTCCAAGTGACAGGCTGATCCCGGTCTCGGTGAACGAAGGCGAGCCCATCGTTCTCGCCGAAGAGCGCTCCGGGGCGGCACGCTCTTTCCGGGCCCTCGCCGAGATGTACGTCGAGGCAAAGGATCAGCTCGAGCCGGCGGCGACCGCGACTACCACGGCTGCAGCGGCTCCTACCAGTCCCGAACGGGCGAAGCGCCGCTTCGCGAGGAGGGCATGATGGAACTCCACGAGCGACTTTCCACCTCGCCCCCGGTGATCCACGCCTCCGGGCCGGACCCGTTCGCCGAGGTGAAGAACAGGATTCATCTGGCGGTCATCGGCGAGCTCGGCCCGCAACTCTTCACGACGACGATGGACCCAATGGCCCTCCGCGACCGCGTCGTGGGCGACATTCGGAACCATCTCACGCAGGAGGCCGGGATCTCGCGCGACGATCGGGAGCGGCTCGTTGCGGAGATCTCGGACGACATTCTCGGCCACGGACCCCTCGAACGCTTGCTCGCCGACGACAGCGTCACCGAGATCATGGTCAACGGAGCCTTCGACATCTGGGTCGAGCGTCAGGGCCGTCTCTACCAGACCACCGTTCGTTTCAACGACGACTCGCATCTGAGGCGGATCATCAACAAGATGGTCGCGCAGGTTGGTCGGCGGATCGACGAGTCTTCGCCGATGGTGGATGCCCGCCTGCCCGACGGCAGCCGCGTGAACGCCGTCATCCCACCGCTTTCGCTGAGCGGCCCCATCGTGACCATCCGAAAGTTCGCGAACAAGCGGCTGGACCTGCCGGAAATGATCCGCCTCAACACGCTGTCGGAGGGCACTGTGGACTTCCTCCAGCGTTGCGTCGCCGCACAACTGAATGTCCTCATCTCCGGTGGGACGGGCTCAGGCAAGACCACTCTCCTAAACGCCCTCTCCTCGGCGATCCCGGACTCTGACCGCATCGTGACCATCGAGGACGCGGCAGAGCTCCAACTGAAACAGGCGCACGTTCTGCGGCTCGAAGGCCGGCCGAAGAACATCGAGGGGCAGGGCGAGGTCACGATTCGCGATCTCGTGCGCAACGCCTTGCGCATGCGGCCGGATCGGATCATCGTCGGCGAGGTCCGCGGAGCCGAGGCTCTCGACATGCTCCAGGCGATGAACACGGGCCACGACGGCTCGCTGACAACGGTGCACGCGAACGCACCCCGGGACGCGCTGGCGCGCGTCGAGACGATGGTGCTGATGGCGGGCTACGACCTCCCGCTCCGCGCGATCCGCCAGCAGATCGCCTCGGCCCTCGACCTGATCGTCCACCTCGAGCGAATGACGGACGGCACGCGCCGTGTCACGTCTGTCACTGAGGTTCAGCGGATGGAATCCGACGTGATCACGCTGCAGGAGATCTTCATCTTCAAGATCGAGAAGATCCTCGGGGATCGCACGGTCATCGGGCAGATGGAGCCCACCGGGCTCCGCCCGACGTTCCTGTACAAGTTCGAAAAGCGCGGCATCGGGCTTCCGAACGATCTCTTCGGCGCGCCACCCCGCCTGGAGACCGAATTCGCCGGAACGGGAGCGGCCTTCCAATGACCCGAGCGCTGGTCGTACTAAGTGCGTTCGCCGTCGCTGCGACTTGTGCAGCTTCGACGTTGGCTGCGTCGGCCCCGATCCGAATCACGGAGGCAGGCGGCGCGAGCTTCCCGGGCCGGTCGTACGTGCTGTCCCTCCCCCAGGCAATGAAGCTGAAGCAGGGCGCCGTCAGCGTCACCGAAAACGGACAGGACGTGAACAACCTCTTGGTCACCTCCGCCGGGGAGACCACGGCACAGCAGCGGTTCGGCGTGGTGCTCGTGATCGACGCCAGTACGAGCATGGAGGGGACGCCGGAGAAAGCCGCGTTTGATGCCGCTCGCTCCTTCGCGGCCCAACGCAGGGGACAGGAACAGTTCGGGGTGGTGACATACAACATCGCGCCGACTGTCGTCCTACCGCTCACGACGGATCAGGTAAAGATCGATGGGGCCCTGTCGAAGCAGCCAGAGTTTCTCTTCGGCACCCACATCTACGACGCGGTCCGGCATTCACTCGCACTACTGCAGACGGCACACATCAAGGCCGGGACCGTGATTGTCCTCTCGGATGGTCAGGAGCATCGGGCCAGTGGAGATACGGCGCAGCACGCGTCGGAAGCGAACGCGGCCGCTGCGGCACGCGCGGCGCACGTGCGCGTTTTTGCCGTCGGGCTCAAATCACGCCTGTCGAAGCTCGCGACGCTAAAGAAGCTCTCCCGCGATACAGGTGGCCGCTACGTCGAGACGACGTCGATCAGCCGCCTACAGGCGATCTATAGCCAGCTTGGCACGAGCCTTGCGAATGAGTACCTGATCCGGTATCGGTCGCTCGCCAAGGCCGGTGTCCGGGTGGACGTCCGCGTCAAGGTGAATGGGTTGCCAGGGGCGGCGACCACATCGTACGAAACGCCGAAATTGGCGACGCTCGTGCGAACGCCCAAGGCCCCCTACACGATCTCGGTCTCGCGCCGTCTCTGGACGTCGACGGTCACCGCGATGGTGGCCGCTCTGCTCGCCGCAGGGCTGCTCGGAATCGGGGCGTACTCGGTGCTCGCGGGCCCGAGGCGTGGAACCGTCCGACACCGCATGGCCGAATTCGTCAGTGTCCCGCTGGCGCGCCGCGGCCGGGAGCGCCCGACCGCGCAGCTGACTGGCAAGGTACTGGACGGAACCGAGTCGCTCCTGCGGAGCAGCTCGAGATGGCACAAGTTCAAATGGGAGCTCCAGGTGGCACAGGTCAAGATGCCGCCGGAGCAGATCATCGTGCTCACGGTGCTCGCTTCCTTCGTCTCGCTCCTCTTCATCCAGTACGTCTTTGGGTCGCTTCTGGTGGGAATCATCTTCGCGCTCGCCATTCCGTACGCCGCGCGCTCGCTGATCAAGCGCGACCTCGCGAAGAAGCGTGGACAGTTCGCAGAACAACTGCCTGACAATCTCCAGGTGCTCGCGTCGGCGCTTCGCGCCGGGCACAGCTTCATCGGCGCTCTCTCGGTGGTGGTCAACGATGCACCAGAGCCCGCACGATCGGAGTTCCAGCGCGTCATTGCCGACGAGCAGCTCGGCGTCCCGGTGGATCAGGCCCTCCGGGTGGTCGTCGAGCGGATGGACAATCGCGAACTCGAACAGGTTGCGCTCGTTGCATCCATGCAGCGCGAGAGCGGCGGTAACACTGCCGAGGTGCTCGACCGCGTGACGGAGACGATCCGGGAACGGTTCGAACTTCGCCGAACGGTCAAGACACTGACCGCGCAGGGACGCATGTCGCGGTGGGTGCTGACCGCGCTCCCAATCTCACTGTTCGCCTTCATCTCGCTCGTCAATCCGACCTACATGCATGTCCTGACACAGGCGACGTTCGGCAAGGTCTTGCTCATCATCGCAGCGATCTCTGTCACAGCCGGGTCCTTGATCATCAAGCGCATCGTCGACATCAAGGTCTAGCTCATGATGATTCTTCTACTCATCATCGGAATCGCACTCGCCGGCCTTGCAGTCGGGACGCTCGTCAGCGCCGTCATACGATCGAGCGGAACCGGCAGCGTGCTCCCCCGGAGGATCCAGACCTACGGCTTCTCTCGTCGTTCCGGGGAAGACGAGGACGGAGCCGGGGTACGCGAAAAGTTCGACGACGTCGCCACGAAGATGGGCGCCGTTTTCGCAAGTCGGTCAGGCGGACGGGGCACCGACCGGATCCGCAGGGACTTGATCGCAGCGGGCATGTACAACGTTTCGATCGGGAAGTTCTTCGGCTATCGGATCCTCTGCGCCGTCGGAATTCCACTGCTCTGGATCTGGTTCGCCGCAACGGCCGGCGTCTCTGCACCACTAGCCGTCCTTTGCACGATCCTGATCGGCGTCATGGGCTGGGTCATGCCTGCGACGATCGTGCGAAAGCGTGCTCAGCAGCGGCTCGACGAGATCGATTACCAGCTTCCTGAGCTGATCGACCTGCTCGTCGTCACGGTGGAGGCCGGCCTCGGTTTCGTCGGATCGATGCAGATGGCGTCGAGCCGTATCAGCGGCCCGCTCGGTCAAGAGCTGCGACTGACGCTTCAGGAACAGAGCATGGGACTTTCGATCCAGGAAGCAATGATCAACATGCTGGCTCGTTGCGATACCGCTGCGATGCGCTCCTTCGTCCGGTCGATCGTGCAAGGCGAGACGCTCGGCGTTTCCATCGGGCAGATCATGCGCGACCTCGCAAACGAGATGCGTCGCCGCCGCCGCGCGGTCGCGCAGGAGCGGGCACAGAAGGCGCCGATCAAGATCCTCTTCCCGCTCGTGTTCCTGATCTTCCCCTCGATGTTCGTGGTGCTGCTCGGCCCCGCCGTCTTCCTCTTCATCAGGTCGTTCGGCGGTGGCTAGCCACGCAATGATGACCGCTGCGGAACGCACCGAAAGGACAGCCGCAACCACCGTTCGAGGCACGGTCGTCTTGACAGGGAAAGACGGCTCACCCGTTTGCGAGCGGTGTGTCGTCGCTGATCGGATGTTCTCCCGGATGAAGGGACTGCTCGGCCGACGGTCACTGCCGGCAGGCGAAGGCCTGCTGATTCGACCGGCGCCGTCGATTCACACGTTCTTCATGCGCTTTCCGATCGACGTCGTGTTCCTCTCTCGAGCCGGAGAGGTCATGAAGATCTCCGCGAACGTGGGGCCATGGCGCACTCGCTCGTGCCGTCGGGCGCACGCGGTCCTCGAACTCGCTGCGGGTGAGGCAGAGAAACGGGGGATCGCAACCGGAGACCACCTCGAAGCCGAAGCGCTCGCACTGCCATGATGGCGAACCTCGAGAGCGAGACGACGGTTCATCGACTGCACCCGTTGCGAGTGCTCGTTTCCGGACGCGACCGCAGGTTCGTCCGGGTTACTTCCTTTCTGCTTTCACAACGCGGCTACGACGTCGCCCAGACGAGCCCGAGGGAGACGCTGAAGACTGTCGAGCAGCACCGATCCGACGTCGTCCTGCTCGAGACCGACGCCTCCCGCGCGATGGCTGCGCGCAAGATCGCCTCGTTGCAGGCTCTGGCCGTCGCCCCGAGTGTCCTAGTGGTCGTCGAGGGAGACGACGACGAACATGAGCGCTGGCAAGGCTTGCCGGCCGTGAAGAAGTGGACGCCAATCGACACCCTCGTGGAGCTGATCGAGACCGCAGCGCGCAACCGCCCGGTTCCGCTGACGGAGATCGAGCGGGCATACCTATGACCAGCGATGGCATCGTGGCCGGCGACACCGGCGAAACGCCCCGCCCCGACGTCGCACGCATCGCGACGATCGCCGCCGCTGGCTTTCTCTCGCTGCTCGGGGCGATTCGCTACGGCGTCCACGCCGAGACGCTCGTCGTCGTCTTCGTGATCTGCACGCTGGTCGTGATCTCACGCCACGACCTCGAACGGCGGGTCATCCCCAACCGCATCGTCCTCCCGGCCTGGATCGCTGTCCTGCTCGCCCACCTCGCGCTCCATCCACACCACTGGGTCCAGTGGCTCGTCGCCAGCTTCGGCGCAGCTCTCTTCTTCCTCGCGTTCGCTCTTGCCTACCCGGCCGGATTGGGCATGGGCGATGTGAAGCTCGCGCTGTTCATCGGCGCCGCTCTCGGCTACGCGGTCGTGAGCGCCCTCCTGCTGGGAACTCTTGCGGCCGGTCTCGTCGGCGCTTATCTGCTTTTCAAAGAAGGGTCGTCCGCGCGTAAACGCGCAATCCCGCTCGGCCCATTCCTCGCGGCCGGCGCAATCGTCGTTCTGCTCTTCCTCTAGACGTAGAACGTTCAGTCGTTGAACGGAAGATGGGTCTCACGGCCCATTGTCTGTTGCGCCCAACTCAACGACACTTCGGGTCGAGGGATAGGGAGGGCGAGTTGGGGATTACTGCGGGCTCGCCTCCAGTGCAGAGGGAGAATCTTGTACGGGGAGGGCACTCCGCTGCGGAGGAGGCATGTCTAGATCATGATCTGCTGGACCATGTGCGCGTGGTCGGGTCGACGGCGCCTCGCAATGAGACGCTCGACGCCGTAGCGCGCATCTTCGGCTCGAGGATCGAAGGCGGCAACATCCAGGCCGAGATCGATCGGTGCCGCGCACGGGCCGATCGGCTCGTCGTCGCCGGGGGGAACACGTCGTCCGGGGTGGCACTGGCGTATGCGGGCGATCTCTTCGTCCTCTGCACGATCGAGCGCCGTTGGCGCCGCGGGGAGGCGGAGCGAGTCGTTACGAGACTCGCCCTGCTGCTCGACCTCTCCCCCGGCTCCGTCTCGCTAGAGCTCTTCCTCGGCGCTGTCCGGGCGCCTCAACTCCACGACCTACCGCCTGCGCTGGCCCTGGAGACGCAACTCAGGCTGTTGCTGGCGCTGGCACCCATCACAGAGATCTCGGTGTGGACGAAGAGCCTGGACGGGCGTGTGATCTGCCTGGCCGAGGATGGATTGACGACGCAGACGCGGAGATTTCGCGGCGTTGCCGCGCGGGCTCTCGAGGGTCGCCCGGCTCAGAGCGGTTCGCGAGGGACGATCGTGGGTGTCCCGGTGCAGCGCTGGGAGACGCCGTGGGCGTCGCTCGTGGCACGCGCTCGTGTCGAGAGCCGCGAGCTGGTCGGCATCTATCTGGAGGAGGCAGCTGCGGCGATGAGTCCGCTCGTCGAGCGCGAGCTCGTGCTCGACCGGAGCGCGACGCGGGAACGCTCGCTCGTCAGCGCCAGCGAACGCCGGCTCGGGCGGCTGGCCTTCGACCTGCACGACGGAGCGCTCCAGCACATCGCGGCCTTCGGCGCAGACCTGTTCCTCGTCCGGCGACAGCTCACGGAGCTGCTGCCGGCCGAGAGCGAAGCTATCGGCGTCGCCCGCATCAACGACCTCGAGGCACGCATCTGGGAGCTCGACCGTGTGCTCCGCGAGCTCGCGCATTCGCTCGAGCCGGGGAGTCTTGTCCGGCGGCCGCTTCCCCGTGTGATCGCCGATGAGGTCTCAGCGTTCACGGAGCGGACCGGCATACCCGTGCAACAAAAGATCCAGGGAGACTTCACCGGTATGACGGTTTCCCAGAAGATCGCGCTCATCCGCGTCGTCCAGGAAGCGCTCACGAACATTCGCGAGCACGCGAACGCAGCTCAGGTGCGAATCATGATCACGGCTCGCACCGGTCGCGTTGACGCGCGTGTCGAGGACGACGGTGTCGGCTTCCACGTGGCGCGCACCCTGCTCGACGGCGCCCAGAGAGGACGCCTAGGGCTCGTCGGCAGCAGCGAACGCATCCGGCTGCTCGGCGGACGCTTCGACATCCGGAGCGAACCGGGCGGGCCGACGACTGTCTCGCTGAGCCTGCCGCGCTGGCAGCCCATGGGCGTCGAGCAGTCCGGTGACGCAACGGCGTTTCCCGCGCTCGCGCCCGAATAACTCACCGGATCGGCTGAGCCAACCCAGTCATGGGCCGAACTGAGGGAGCCCCGAGCCTCTCACGCCGTCCCGCTCGTCGTCGCCGTACGGAAGAGCGAGACCGCAGCGAGCCTTGCGCTCGCTCCTGGTGTTGGCGATCATCCGGTTGCGATGGCTCAGCGCAAGGAACTCGTGCGGCAAGCGTTCAAGGCCTTGGACGCAGGCGACATCGCACCGTTCCGGGAGTTGTTCGACGCGGACGCCAAGTGGATTGGAGTCCCGCAACGGGGCGAAGAAGACGAGACGCCAACTTGTCCGCACCGAGCAGCGATCGTCGATCGACTCGAGCAGCACTATGCGAGCGGGCGTCGGTTCCGGGTTGGCAAGCTCATCGAGAGCGGTGACCGGGTCGCCGCCGAGATCACTGTCCTGGTGCCGGAGTGGTCGGGGCCTGTGACGCTATTCAAGGTCTTTACGTTCAGCCCGCGCGACGACACGGTTGTGCGGCTGAACGACTGCATCGACGAGTCGTACGCGCTGCAAGTCCTTGCCGCCTAGGAAGTAGCCAAGAGGCTTCGCGTCTTCTAGCCATTTACTTGGCGGACGTGTCCTCCTGCCTCCACTCGATCAGGTGCGCGATGATGATCGCGTAAACCGAGAGGAAGACGACCCAGGCGATGCTGTTGCGCAGATAGATGCTGACCGGGATTCCAGGAAACACCCACAGCCAGAACAACCACTTGTTCATCACGCGGAGCCGCTCGCGCGTGATGTTCGGAAGTCTCGACTCCAACTTGCGCCAGGGATCGAGCATGTTCCCTACGTTCCGTCTGCTGTCGTCGACTCCTCCGGTTGTTGGAGTTATGACCGGCGGGACTTCGGGGGCGGGTACACGTATCTGGCGATCGTGGCAGACGTCCACCCGATGACCCACCCGCCGAACACCAAGAGGATGGTGTGGAACGTGTGCATTTTTGCTGTGGCTGCAACAAGTGCCAAGAGGACTGCCCAGACGGCGGCGCACCCGATGCTGTAGGCCGTGTAGGAGTTCGAGCGACGGCGCATTCCGGAGTTATAGCTCCGGTTTATCGCGCAGGTTTCGCCTTCGCCCTATTGAAGTCCACCCCTCCTGAGTCAGCTGCACGGATGATTCTCCGCAGATTGGCCAGCATCTTCCCTCGCCAGTCGGGGAACCTTGCAATCAACTCGTCAATTCGTTCACTTGCGTTCATTGCTGTTCCTCAGGCAAGACTCACGTTTCTCCCACCACAGACAACGCGCGCTCGAGGGCTGCCCGGTCGGTCGGCCCGCCGTGCGTCGCAAGCACGTGCTCGACCGGCAGTTCGAGTAACGGACGCAGCCCTCCGGCGATCTCCTCCCGCGTCACGCCAGGGCGGAGCCACCTCTCGTTGATCTCGAGGCCCCGGCCGAAGTCGACGAGCGTGTCGCCGGAGACCACCGCACGCTGGCTTTCGACCCAGAGCACAGTGTCGTTCGCCTTATGCCCGGGGAACACGTCGGCACCGAACGGCAATCGGTCGCCGGCGGAGTACGGGCGTGCCTCGCCTTTCTTCTCGCGGAGCAGCCAGACGACGTCGGGACTGCCGTCGCCGGCCTGCTCGGCGGTGATCCCGTACGTGTCCATGAGGAACTGCGCGGTGTCGGGCAGCGGCGTATAGACCGGCGCGCCGAGCCGCTCGACCAGGCTCTGCGCGTCGCGTTCATGCCACGGCGCGGTAAGCACGATCGCCGTCTCTCGGCCGGATGCGAGGTCCATAAGCTCGCTCGGCACGGCCAGCGGATCGAAGAGCAGCAGCCGCTCCCCGTCGTCGATCGCGTAGGACGACACGTTCTCGCTCCACGGCTCCGTCGACCGCCACTGCGGGTGGGGTGCCTTCCAATGCCACAGACCCGGACGCAACTCGCGCATGGAACGATGCTACTGAAACGCTCCGCGCTCCCGATGCACCCAATCAACCCTCGATCTTCCGGAATATCCCTCGATCGCAGCGGGTTAATGCAGCTGCAAGGGCAACAATCCAGCGATGATTTGCCGAGCGTGGCAAAGGAAGGGAGGGCACTTCGAATGAGTAGCTTCGCGATCGTCAACCTGAAGGAGATCGAAGACTCGGCCGGAGAGCGCGCGCCAGAGATAGAGGCCCGCTTTGGCCGCAAGTCTCTCGAGTCGGAGCATCTCGGCGTCTCGTACCTCCGGTACGCGGCCAATGTGCGCGCACCGATGGCGCACAGCCACCGCGAGCAGGAAGAAGCCTACGTCGTCGTCAGCGGCTCGGGTCGGATCAGGCTCGACGACACGATCCATGAGCTTCGCCAGTGGGACGCTGTGCGCATCAGTCCGGCGACGATTCGTGCCGTCGAGGCGGGTGACGACGGGCTCGAGCTCATCGCTATCGGATCAGATCGGCCGGAAGGCGGTGACGGCGTCAGGGCGCAAACCGTGTGGATCGACTGACGTCGCCGCCGGCTCGGCCTCCCCGCGCTCGGAGTGGCGCGGGGAGGCGCAGCCTGGCTAATGAATGTGCAGGTTCACGCCCAGCAGGACAAGCGGCCAGAGAACCGTTGCGAGCAGGGCGGAGATGATCTGCTTGATGTTGTGCAGATTCGACCAGTAATGATGCGTCGCGGCGACGATTCCGCCTGCCACTAGGTACACGAGCAGGAGGACGCTTACGCCGGGGCGAGTTCTCGTTGCAGTAGGTGCGTAATAGCTCATTGGAACACCTCCTCTCGTCGAGGGGTACCCCACTTTCGGATGGGGAAACGCCGTATGTCCCCCGGTACGGGGCGAGTTAGCCAGCGGCCTCCAGCCGCCTTACACTCGATCTGTGACCATCGCGAACGACCTGCTGACGCGGTTTCGATGGGTCGACGCGCATGCGGATGTCTGGTGTCTGTTCGTCGATCAGGGGTTCTTCATGCGAATGATTGCGGATACCGGCTCTGCCGTAGGGCTCGAACGGGCGACGGGGGCCCGTCGCCGGGCCCCCGTCCAAGAAGGCGTGTTGTCCTCTCGACTGGTGTTATCCAGCGGGCTGGTTCTTCCCGCCTGTCGAGACGTAACTGACGCAGTCACCCTGGTTCTTGAAGATCCCGAACGCTTCCCAGCCGCCGTTCTTGCACTCGCTCCCAGTCGTTGCGGTGGCGGTGAAGGAAACGTCGTCGATGAAGAAATCCCAGACGGTGGCCGACGTCCCGCGAGTGATCGTCACCGAGGTGATGCCCGTATCAGGGAGTGTGAACGTGTCCGCTCCCGAACTGAGGTTGGGCAGCAGCGATTTCGTCACCGTTCCACCCACATCAGACGCGACCGTGTAGTTGACGGTTGCGGCTTCCCCATTGAGTACTAGAGCACTGAAGTTGCTCACGGGCGTGGAGAACGTGACGGTGATAGCGGGTGCGTATCCGGGACAGTTGGACGTCGCATAAACCGTTGTTTCGTCGGCCGGCAGGTTCGTAACCGCGGTCATGATCGCACCACCCGAGAATGTGGCGGCTCCAATCGTCACCGCAGCCGCGGTCGGGCAGAACAGACTCGGGCCCGTCAAAGACTCGAAATCGATCGTCGTCGCGGCTGAAGCCCGTGCGACGCCCACCGTCAGCGCCAAGGTCACCGTCAGAGTGAAGAGCACAGCGATACGTGAAACTCGCATGGTTACCTCCCTTTCGAGCCGGCATGTCCGGCCGGACTCGGTGTCGGAGCGGAAACTTCCCTGGACAGGTACACGAGCCCGGAGCCAATCCCTGCTCCACGGCGCGCGCGACGGATGCGCTGACCCCTAGAGAGATCTGCCGCAGTAACGCTTACCGAACCGGCCAAAACTGCCTCCGCGTTACTGGATTGTTCTCAGTCTTTACTGCCGGTTGACGCTGTTGTCAACGGAAGCTCCACGATCGCTTCGCGACAGAGCCAGCCAAGCCGAACGTCTTCGAACTCATGGAGATGGGCCCGGTACGACTGCTGCGCGGTCAGGGCTCTGAACGTCTGCGCCTTCGTGCCCTCCACTCCGCCAAGGAAGCAAGTGACAGTCCGAGTAGCACGATCAGCAGCGTGTCGGCCAAGCCGTATCGGAAATACGAGGTAACGATGCCGAAGGTCGCCGCCGGAAGCCACGCCCAGTGGAGGTGAAGTCGAAAGCGACTCACGTCGCGAATTCAACCATCGCCGCCAGCGTCACCGCTACAGCTGCCAAGGCCGAACACCGAGCGAGTCGACCCATCCGCGGCAGGGCGCCGATCCTCGACGTACTCACCGCGTCCGGTGTTCCGTGAATCAGTTCGATCGTCATGGGAGAACGACCGAGGGTGCGCGGCCCTTCAAGGCTCGGCCAAGGCCCTGAACAGTGAAGACAGATCACCGTTGTGCGCGAGTGTTCGGGAATGATCCCTGAGGCTGCGCGAAACTAGCGGGTTGCGGCGCGGAGCCCAGGAGTAGGCTTCGAGCGGAAGCACAGAAAGGAGCACTCAATGTCATCCTCGAAGAAGGAGCCACGGACCGGCACGTTTCTCGGGGTTCCCTACGACTGGCGGCGGCACGGCTTCAAAGCACGCCTCAAGGAGCGCTGGTGGAACCCGAATGAGCCGCGCCTGTTCACACCGAGAGCCTTCGGCTGGGGTTACGCCATTAACCTCGCGCGACTCTTTCGGCGCAGGCCGTAGAGTCAGGCGTTGGATTGTGGCGGGTGCATGAGGACAGGGCGTCTCGCCTGCGCCAGTGTTGCTCCTATGTCAATAGGGGCTCGTTTTTGAGGGTTGCGTAGACCGTGCGGGCGAGTTGTCGTTTGAGGCAGCGGATCGCTTCGCGACGTGTTTTGCCAGGGCGTCCTCCGCCGTCGGTCATTCTCCGGCCCGCGTTGAATGGTCCGTCTCTCTAGGCGTGCGTTGGGTCGTTCGCTGGCGAATCAGCGACTCGCCGAAATGCAAGCACACTCGCAAAGAGCGACCACGCCATGAGTCCGATGAAGGCGAGGAAGCCGAGCGGGGTGATTCCGATGATGCCGAGTAGAAGCGCGACCACACCCAACCAGAGCGGAAGAGCCTTGCTACCGACGATTGCCAGCCCGTAGCCGATCCCAAACAGGGCGACGCCGACCGAGAGCGGCCAGAAGTAATCGTTGCTCAATACGTTCAACGCTTGTGCCGCCGAGGGGTCGATGCTAATTCGCGCATCGACGAGCGCCCAACTGATCGCCGCGAAAGAAGCGGTCGCGACAGCCAGCACAAGCGCGCCCCCGTAACCGACCCTCGCTAGTCCGCTCCCTCCTTGGAAGCGGCCCAGATGGGATCGCAGCGAAGCTGCGAAGAAGACGAGGAAAACGACCGCTAGCACACTTAAGAAAGCCGAGATCTTCTGGTTGGTGCCATGCGCCTTGTAAAAAGAAATGACCTTCGCGCCTGTGGCGTGAACGCCCGGTGTCGAGCCCCCGACAACGAAGGCGGCGACGAAGAGAGGAACAAAAACGAGCCCGGTGAGCGGAGCGAGGCGGCTCCATCGATTCAGAATCATTCGAACTCCTCTTCTCGCGCGTTGAAGCGCTGAGCCTATACCCGCCTCAGACCGAGTGCCACCGTGAGGATGACATGAGCTCGGGAATGATGCGCGAGCGCTATGGCCCGTCAGTTGTAGCCGCCTTGCGGCGACGGTACTTCTCGACCATGTACGCGCCAGCCGCGACAGCCCCACCGTCGACCGAGATCGTAACGCCGGTAATGAAGCCGGAGTCGGGCGAGGCGAGGAATAGTGCCGTGTGCGCGACCTCTTCGACGGTTCCGAATCGCGCAATCGCTCCATGTTGCGGCCGCTCGCGCAGAGCCTCTTCACTCCAGGCACCCAACATCAGTTCGGTTTCAATGGGGCCGGGGGCGACGGCATTGACCGTGATACCGAGATCGGCCAGGTCGAGCGCCGCTGCTCGTGTGAGCCCTACGATCCCCGCTTTTGCCGCTCCGTAGGCAGCCAGATCGATCGGGCCGATCAGACCTGCGACCGACGTGATGTTGACGATCCGGCCGTACTCGCGCGTCGCCATCTCGCGCGCGGCTGCCTGGGAGCAGTTGAACGTGCCGGTGAGATTGACTGCAATCTGCCGCTCCCACTCCGCCGGCGTGATTTCGAGAAAGGGCGAACGCGTCTCGACGCCCGCGTTGTTGATGAGGACATCGAGTCTGCCAAACTCCTGCACCAACTCCTGAATAGTTGCGCCGATGGACGCATGATCACTGACGTCAGCGATCCGAAACACTGCGCGTCGCCCGAGCGCGTTGATCTCCCGCGAGGTCGCCTCCGCGGTTTCGCCGTCGACATCGATGATCGCGATTTCAGCTCCTTCATGCGCGAGCCGAAGCGCGGTCGCACGCCCAATGCCACGACCACCACCGGTGACGAGTGCAACCTGATCCTGGAGCAGCATCTCTCTTCCGTACGTAAGCTCGCAGATACCGGAGCGAACGTACCATGCAACCTGCAGGGCTCACAGAGAGCGTTCACTTGCCCGAGGGTTCAGGAATGTTCCCTGAGGCCAGCTATTGAAGTTGGACGCGTTCGTTAGTGACGGTTCTCGTCGTGCTGGGTGGCGCCGTCGACCGGCGGAATCCAGCTCTCGCGACGTTTCACCCAGATCTCTGTTCGTGGCACCAGCTCGAACGGTGCATCGTCGAGGCTTCCAATCCTGATCTCGATGATGTTGTCCTCAGTGTCGCTCAGATCGAGCAGCCTGGATCCGCATCGAGCACAGAAGCCGCGACCGTCGTAGCTTGCGATCTCACCCGTCATCTCGAACACTTCGACTGGCCATTGCGCGTAGACGCTGAACGCGGTTCCGGATTCCTTTCTGCAGTCTGTGCAGTGGCATCGAACGACATGTAGTGGGTCACCGCTCACGCTGTAGCGGACTGCTCCGCAAAGGCATCCACCGGTGTGCACCTCTCCCCTCATACGACGAATCGTGGCACACCTACGGTGCGGGAGTAATACGGATCACAGGTCAACGCCCCGCGCCCAACCCGAGCGCGCGTTCCACCACGCGAAACGACCCTTGGGTGACAGCGGCCTCATGTAGGCGAGTGTTCGCTAAGACACTCCGTTAACGAGCGGGACGCCGCGACCGTAGAGTTCACGGCGTGGCGACCGAGGCACCGCAGGCGAGGCTTGAGGATGTCGGCTCAGGTCTCGCGCCGGTGTCGCCGGGCTGGTTCGTCGTGAACGTCCAAGAAGCTGCCTGGGTGACGAACGAGGCGTTCGGCGCCCGTTGCCTCTTCGAGGCGGATGTGCCCGCACTGCGGGAGCGGCCCGACCTCGAACCGCAGCGCTTCCAGCACCTCGGGATCAAGCTCGCCGTGTTCGACCCGGGCCAGCCAAGCGGTCTTTACCACGCCGACTCAGCAGAGGAGGACTTCCTCGTGCTGCAAGGCGAATGCGTGGCATCAATCGAGGCCGAGGAGCGGCTGCTACGGCAGTGGGACTTCCTGCGCTGCGCGCCTGGCACCCACCACGGCTTCGTCGGCGCGGGCGATAGCCCGTGCGTCCTACTGATGGTCGGCGCGCGCGTCCCCGGCCGCACGTTCAACTATCCGGAGCAGGGAACCAAGTCGTCGCAGGAGGCTTACGTGGACCAACCGCACTGGGGGCCTGGCCGCCGACCGGATGCCTTCGGCTGAGCGCGGACAGAAAGCGCTCTTCGTTGCGCCAACAATGCGGAACGTCCCCCGACGAGCTTGGTTCTCAGGGCACCTTGAAAGAGCCTGACGTAGGCGGGTGCAACCCGATCGCTACTGGCCCGACCAGCCGATACCTGTAGGTGCCGCGTTTGAGCCGCACCTTCCAGGACGTGTTCGCGGGAGTAAACTCTCTCTGGTAACAGGGAACGGAACCTGGTCCGCCAAGACACGTTGGTGTGCGGCGATTGATGCCGGGGCCGATGAGCTGAAAGCCAAGCGCCTCCGTGGCGAGGATGGCGATTCGGTACATCCCAGGCGGAACGTGTTTCGAGACGCCCCTCCCGTAGTTGTAGCCGTGCGTCGTTACGCCAATAGGCGGGTTCCACACGGGGCTCGCCCACGCCTCTAAATCACGGACGCGGGTGGACGACGATCCTCCAGCAACAACGCCGAGCGCAAGCACTACGGTCGTAGTCAACAAAGCTGCAGTCCGAGCGACGATGGCCGAATAATAGGCCCGCACATTCTCGTGGGCCAACGTGCGCGAATGTCACCCGAAGCCGCGGCACGCAGCGTCACACATCCATTAGCCGTTGCCAGCGTGGGTCCGATCGCAGCGGGACACCACCCGACCAAACGGCCGGACAGGCCTGAGAGCGCCATGGGTGTCGCCGAGTGGGTGATCGTGGCAGTCGCGGTCCTTGGAGTCGTCGCCGCGCTGTTCGGCTGGGACCGTTATCGAACCAACCGCAAGGCCGCCAGCGAGTCCTCTCAACCGACGAGCGAAGTCTTCACCGACCCCGCATCGGGCAAACCGATGCGCGTGTGGTACAACGCGGCGACGGGCGAGCGGGAGTACCGCCCAGATTAAGGTCATCCGACGCAGTCGAGGGGCCGCCCGCTTGCTTGGGCCAGTGCTCGGGAATGACGCCTGAAGAGCTTTCGATCAGAGGATGAACGGCACGAGCATCTTGGTCGAGCGCCTGTAGACCGGGTAGGTGTCTGGGAACCGGTCGGTCAGGTAGCGCTCCTCGACCATCGCGCTGTAGAGGAAGTAGACGCCAGCCAGGGCTACGGCAGTCAGCCACAGCCAGCTCAGCGCCACCGCGGTGCCGATGCCCGCTGCGAGGATGCCCGAGTAGATCGGGTGACGTACCAGGTGGTAGGGGCCGCTGGTCACCAGCTCTGGTTCGTCCTTCTGTGTCATCGGGGTGCCCCAGTTGCGCCCGATGTGTGTGCGGGCCCAGATCGCGAACCCCAATCCCAGGGCGAAGAGGGCGAGCCCGATGCCGGCGCGCCACGGATCGGTGTTGATGCCGTGGCCCCGAAACGCTCCGAGGCGAATCAAGAGGATCGCAACGACCGCGATGACTGCCCTGATACGCAGCTCGCGGGACCACGGAACGCGGCCCCTCTTCATAGAGAAGGCTGCCACGAGCCAGTACAGCCAGAAGGCCGCCCATCCCACAGCGAAGACAAGCTCGACCGCTCTCACCGTGACTCATACTTCCAGTAGGCGGCGAGGAGCCTCGGGTCCGGGATCGGAAACGCGCCGGGACCACCGGCCGAAGGCTATCTCCCAGGGATTCGCGGAGGGTCAGCGCGGCAACGCACGGCTGCGAGTGTTCCGGAATGACGCCAGACGATCGACGATCGGTGGCACGATCCGGATCATGGAACAGGCGAATAAGGAACTCGTTCGCGCGTACACCAGGGACGTGTTCGACCAGGGGGACGTCTCTGCCGTGGATCGCTACCTGGCGCCGGACTTCGTCAATCACGTGACCGGCCGGTCGGGAACGGAGGACTTCCGGCGTCTTGCTGCTGAACTCAGTGCTGCGTCCGAGGCGTCGAACGTGATCGAGTTCATGGTCGCCGAGGGCGATCTCGTTGTCGCCTTCATGACTGTCACTCGTACCGTTCGCTCGAACACGACCATTTTCGGCTATGCCGTCGAGCGAGGTCAGTCGTACACCGTGCATCACGTCCACATCTACCGCGTAGAGGGCGGAAAGATCAGGGAGCACTGGGCTCTGCGCGACGACATCAGCATGCTCCGACAGCTCGGCGTGATCCAGGCCCCGACCTAGGGACACCGAAGTCGCGTGCGCCAGCGTTCGGGAATGTCCCCCGAGCACTCGCGTATCCGAATCCCTTGGAAGGATCAGCTCCCGATGCCGGCCGGCTTAGTCGCCGTGAGATACGCCGTAGCCATCCGCCACTCGCCCAGCCCCTGCTCCACCAGCGGGCGCAGATGCTCAATCAGGGCATCTCGTTCGGCAGACGTGAGCGCCTGGTCGATCGCCTCTGCGACGGTCGGAATGGTCGGGTTCCCGGAGCTGTTCAAGAAGCCGTCCCAATTACGTGGCGGGGCCGGCTCAATCACGACCTCCAGCATCATGCTGATTGGGGAGAAGCCCGCCTCTTCTATCAGCTGTAGGAGATCGCGCTCGTCGAAGTCGAGCATCGGATCGGAGTGAGGCGGCTGAATCGCTTCAAAGACGCTACGCACTTTCGCGGCGACGTCATCCAAACCACTCAGGTCATAGCCGGCGAAGCTATTGGCCTGTTCGGAACCCCGGCTGAAACGGTTGATCGGCTCGAAGAGCGAAATCCGGCCACTGGGTCGGAGCACTCGCTCGAACTCGGCAAGGGCAGCTGCCTTGTCTTTCACGTAGATGAGAACGGAGCGTGTCGTGACAACGTCAACCGTTTCGTCCCCGATCGAGTCAAGGTCCTCCGCAGGCGCCTCTACAAACCGGCAGCGATCGAGAACGCCGACGTCGGCCGCCGCTTCTCGACACAACTCAAGAAGGTCAGATGAAATGTCGCTGAAGGTCACTGTTCCGGCGCCACGTTCGAGCGCACCGAACGCGATCAAACCCTCGCCACAGCCCACGTCCAATAGATCCTCGCCTGCAAGTAACTGCGCCCGATCGAGCACCGCATCTCGCGTCGCGGCAAGCTTCGAGAGAAAAAGGTCCCGAGTCGCTTGGTCCCCGCCGAACCGACGCTCCGCGAGCCACTCCGCCCACCGATCCCGAGGCCCTGCCGACACCGCGGAAGCATACGAAGAGAACGACTCTTGCTTGCGCCAGTGTTCGGGAATGTCCCCCGAGCTGCGGAGAGGTCGCGTCCGGCGTTCACAGCAAAGGAGGGCGAATGATCGCGCGAGTCGCTCGGTTTACGGACCAGCCCTAAGCCGTTCCCCGCGCCTTTCGGCGGCCGACCAAGTACGACCCGATGAACCCTATGACAAGAGCCACGACGGCGAGAGCAAAATCGCCGTCGAAGTGCTCTCGATGGTCGAAGAAGTTTCGGTCAACTACCTCGTTGACGACTATGACAACCACCACGATCAGCAGCCAGACACGCCAGTGGGAAACGAGGTGCTGCCGCATGCCCGACAGCATCCGTTTCGCCAATCGTTTCGTCAAGCCCTCCTACTAGATTCACACACGGCCGCCCCGACGTAGGGCCATTCACACGCGCCAGTGTTCGGGAATGTCCCCCGAGGAACGTACGACACTAGGGCGGTGTAAGACTTCGTGACGATGCGCCTCTGGGCTGGCCTCCTGATGGTGGGTTTTGCAGTGCTGGCGGGAATGACTGCCTCGTCCGCCTCATCAGCAGCCGGACGCGCCGTTTCCTGCTCGGACATCATCGATTACACAAGGTTCCCCTACCTCGGCAATAGCCGCCCGGAAGATCGCTATCGCCAGGTGCTCGGTGTGGTTGCGGTGCCACCTGCCTTCATGCAGCAGGTTGTTCCCACGGGCCAGAAGCCGTGGACCTACTGGCACAAGCAAGGACTCGTGATCCGCGCAGGCGGAGAAGTAGTGACCGTCACCGTGCCGAAGATCTGGCGCGGACGAGCAGCCATCATCTGGGGTAATAGCGGCAGCGCCTTTAGTTCACTCCGGTTCGAAGGCTGCGGCGGGTCTGCGAACGTCGGACATGCCTATGCCGGTGGCTTCCTCCTCCGCTCACCGTCAGCATGTATCCCGCTCATCTTCAGGGTCGGCAACCGCAGCGCCACGGTGCGATTCGGGGTCGGCCAGAGATGCCATCCGTGAGCACACACGGCTGCGCGAGTGTTCAGGAATGTTCCCTGACCGCCGGGTTGCTCCAGTAGAGTCAGCGCCAGCCCCAGGCTTCCCGGAGCTGTCGACCATAGAACGTCGACCCCCGCGTCGATGGGCTCGTCGTGCAGAGGGCCTACATCTACCGCAGCCTGAACAGGAGAGTCCGATGAAAGCGATCGTCCAAGACACGTACGGCTCACGCGATGTCCAGGGTGCTACGGGACGGACGCGATGAGGGTTTGCATCGTCGGGGCCTCTGGGAAGCTCGGGCAGTACATGGTCCAGCACGCGCTGGATCGGGGCTACGAGGTGGTTGGCGTGTGTCGGGAGGAAAGCGTGGGGAAGCTCGATGCGTTTAAGGGGCGCATCACTGTCGTTCGGGGAGCGACGAGCGACGCCGAGGTCATCAAGAGGGCGGTCGCCGGGTGCGACGGGGTGCTCGTCGTGCTGGTCCCGCGAGGGGTCCACGGCTACTCGACGGGCACGGCCCAGGCGGTGCTCGACCACGCGCCTCCGGGGGCGCGCCTCGTGTTCTCGTGCGGGTGGCACATCACCCTCGACGGCCAGGACGTGTATTCGTGGAAGCTCAAGGCGCTCGTGAAGGTCGGTGGCCCGCTCGCGCGGCTCGCTCGCTTCGCCGACCTCGACGACCAGGTGGAGGCGTGCCGGCGCGTGTTCGCCAGCGACACGCGGTGGACCGTCGTGCGCGGTAGCGACCTCGAGGAGGGCGAGAGTCAGGGCCTGCCCGTGTGGAGCCGGCATGTGGGCGACCCGATCCTCGAGAGCAACCTCACGCGCCGCGTGGACTTTGCCCTGTTCATGGTGGAGGCTCTCGAGAACGACGAGCTCGTCCACGAGGCCCCGGCGATTGTCGGCCGCCAGACGCCCTCGGCGCTCGCGCACGCGGCCAGCGAGTGAGCTCTTCGGTGCGCCAGTGATGCTTCTATGTTTGTCAAGTGGCCGAGGGCGCTCCGTGTTCGAGTAGGCGGTAGAGGCTGCGGGCGAGGTAGCGCTTGAGGCAGCGGTTTGCTTCGCGTCGTGTTTTGCCTTCTTGGAGGCGTCG
>Ga0193729_1000024_pt1 | contig 75142 bp, 75 predicted proteins | sample U1c2metaG_FD_143036 | JGI IMG/M metagenome (GOLD analysis project Ga0193729, IMG submission 143036) | Soil microbial communities from a riparian zone of the East river system, Colorado, United States - U1c2 | ecosystem: Environmental > Terrestrial > Soil > Riparian zone | place: USA: East River...
GTCCGTAGCTCACTTCCTTCCAGCCGCTGGGCGCTCGGGTTCCAGCCCGGCTGGAAGGAAGTGAGCTACGGACCTGCGAGGGCATTGACCCGCAGCCTCAGCATGACGTGGGCCACAACCAAGGCGACGCTCACATTCTTACCCAGGCTCGCGACGGGGGCGGGACGGAAGCAGGTCTCGAGCCCGGTCGGGATCGTCGACGTGTCGAGCCAGGCGGTTTCGCTCACCTTCACCCTGTATCTGCAGATCCTCGGGCTGATCAGCCTGTCGCTTGCCATCTTGAACTTGCTGCCTCTGCTCCCCCTAGACGGTGGACACATCCTGTTCTCGATCATCGAGGGCCTTCGGGGCCGAGCGGTCGGGCGCGAGGTGTACGAGCGCGTGTCCGCGGTGGGGATCGCTCTCTTCCTGGTGTTGATGTTGATCGGCCTGTCGAACGACATCAACCACCTCGGCGGCGGCTAGCCCTCCCGTCACACCCACGGACGTTCTGACCCCCTGAGGGCCGCTATACACTGGAATCGATGGCCAGCGAGCGCCAGATCACCGTTGGCGGGGTGAAGATCGGCGGCGGCGCCCCCGTCGTCGTCCAGTCGATGACCCTGACGAAGACGCACGACATCGAGGCGACGACGGCGCAGATCGCGGCCCTGGCGTCAGCCGGCTGCGAGATCGTCCGCGTGGCCGTCCCCAAGACCGAGGACGCCGCGACACTGAGCAGGATCGTCCGGTTGTCGCCGCTCCCCGTGATCGCCGACATCCACTTCAATGCGAGCCTGGCGCTGAAGGCGATCGATGCGGGCGTGGCGGCAGTCCGCATCAACCCGGGCAACATCGGCGGCTCGGACAAAGTTGCGCAGGTCGTGCGCGCGGCGCAGGCGGCAAAGATCCCGATGCGGATCGGCGCGAACTCCGGGTCGCTGCCGAAGCACCTGAGCGAGCTCGCCCACCAGGACCAGGCCGAGGCGCTCGTGGAGGCGGCGCTCGAGGAAGTGCGACTGCTCGAGAGCCTGGACTACAGGGACTTCAAGATCTCGGTGAAGTCGAGCCACGTGCCGACGATGATTCGGGCGTACCGCCTGCTCGCCTCGAAAGTGCCGTACCCGTTGCATCTCGGGGTCACCGAGGCCGGCACGCCTTTCGCGGGCTCGATCAAGAGCGCCGTCGGTATGGGCGCGCTGCTGGTCGACGGCATCGGCGACACGATGCGGGTCTCGCTGACCGCGGATCCGGTCGAAGAGGTACGCGTCGCGTTCGAGATTCTCAAGTCCCTCGGTCTGCGCGAACGCGGACCGATCATGATCGCGTGTCCCTCGTGCGGGCGCGACAACGTCGGCGTGCAGACGCTCGCAGAGAAGGTGGAGGAACGGCTGCATGCATACCCGCAGCACTTCGAGGTCGCGGTGCTCGGCTGCGCCGTGAACGGGCCGGGCGAAGCGGGGGACGCCGACTTCGGCATCGCCGGCGGACGCGACACGGGCTTCGTCTATGCGCATGGACGCGTATTGAAGAAGGTCTCGTCCGACATCCTCATCGACGAGCTGTTTCACGAGATCGACAGGTGGATCGCCGACGGCATGCAACGCCCCAAGCGTCTGAAGATGGCGAAGCCCGCCGCGCTCGCGATGGCGGAAGCGTCACTGATTCCGCTCGCCGAGTAGTCTGCCCGGACAACATGATTGCCCGGGCCTCACAGCTGTTTCTGCCGACCCTGCGCGAGCCGCCGGCGGACGCCGAGGCCGCGAGCCACAAGCTGCTGGTGCGCGGCGGTTTCATCCGCCAGGTCGGCGCCGGGCTGTGGACGTTCCTACCGCTGGGCTGGCGCGTTCACCAGAAAGTCGTCCAGATCATCCGCGAGGAGATGGACGCAATCGGCGACCAGGAGATGCTGTGCCCGGTCCTCACGCCGGCGGAGCTCTGGGAGTTGAGCGGCCGCATCGACATCCCGGAGGTCTTCAAGCTGAAGGACCGCAGTGGTCGGCCCTTCGTCTTGGCTCTGTCACACGAAGAGACGATGACGTTCCACGCGCGGGAGATCCAGTCGTACAAGCAGCTGCCGCAGCGGTGGTACCACTTCAGCACGAAGGAGCGCGACGAGCCCCGTCCGCGCGCCGGGCTCCTGAGGGTGCGCGAGTTCATCATGAAGGACGCGTATTCGTTCGACCGAGACACGACAGGGCTGGACGAGAGCTTCCAACTCCACGCTGATGCCTACAAGAAGGTGTTCGCACGCTGCGGGCTCGAGGTGTACGAGGTCGAGGCGGAGTCCGGAATCATGGGCGGCAAGGAATCCTGGGATTACCTCGCACCGGCGGAGTCCGGCGCGAACGAGCTCGTCCGCTGCGAGAACGGCGACTACGCCGCAGACATCGAAGCGGCCGAGGGCACTCCACGCGCCCCGGAGTTTCCACCATCGCTCGGAGCCCCCGAGGAAGTTGAGACACCTGGTGTCACCACGATCGAAGGGCTTGCCGAGTTCCTGAAGATCGACGCGGCCGCGACCTCGAAGGCGATGCCCGTCGTCGTGGGAGAGCGTGTCGTCCTCGCACTCGTGCGTGGCGACGACCGGCTGAGCGAGGAGAAGCTCACGACCATCCTGGGCAGTTCGTTTCGGCCCGCGACGGATGAAGAGATACGCGAGACCCTCGGCGCCGGCGGCGGGTCGCTCGGGCCGGTTGGAGTCGCAGTCGAGGTGGTCGCGGACAACGTGCTCGAGGTGGGTCAGTTCGTGGCGGGAGCGAACCGCGACGGCGTGCATCTGCGGGGTGTGGAAGCCGGCCGAGACTACGAAGCGCGCTTCGCGGACATCCGGCAGACCAATCCGGGTGATCGTTGTCCCAAATGCGGCGGCAGGTTGATCGCGGAGCCTGCGATCGAGCTCGGCCACATCTTCAAGCTCGGGACCTTCTACACGGAGCCTCTGGGCGCTACATATCTCGACGAGGACGGGCAGGAGAAGCCGCTCGTGATGGGGAGCTACGGCATCGGTCCGGCGCGCACCATGGCGGCAATCATCGAGCAGCATCACGACGACAACGGCGTCCAGTGGCCAACCTCCGTGGCTCCGTACGACGTGCACGTCGTCGTCATCCCGGGCATGGAGGACCATGCGCAGTCAATCGCGGACTCGCTCTCCGCAGCGGGTCTCGACGTCCTCTTGGACGACCGCGATGCGCGAGCGGGTGAGAAGTTCGCAGACGCCGATTTGATCGGCTGCCCGGTGCGCGTGACCGTCGGGCGAAAGATCGCGGAAGACGGTACGGTGGACGTTCGCCAGCGCACGAAGGGGGAGGACAATGCGGTGAGCGTGGGTGAGCTCGTCTCGGCAGTCCGCGAGAAGCTCGGCTGATGGCGCGGAAACGGCGTTTCAGCGAGGACTCGTTCGGCCCGACCATCGAGCGGCTAATGGGAGAGGCAGGTCTCACGTACCGCTCACTCGCCGAGAAGACGAGGCTCTCGGCGGGCTATCTCAACCACCTGGTCCACGGCAACCGCCCCGTTCCGTCTGACGACGTGATCAAGACACTCGCGCGAGCTTTGGGCGTCGAGGCGGAGCACTTCCGGGAATATCGGTTGCGTGTGATCACCGACCGGCTCGAACGCATGCCGGACCTGATCGACAAGCTGTACAAGCGTTACAGCGCGTAGCCGGTACGATGCCCCCGCCACGGGGCGTGGCGCAGCCTGGTTAGCGCGCTAGTCTGGGGGACTAGAGGTCCCGAGTTCAAATCTCGGCGCCCCGACTCGGTAACCCGCCGGAAACGGTGGGTTTTCATTTCAAGCGTCACATTGCTGCCAAATACCCGATCTTGCCGTCGCGCCAACAACGGATCCAGCTGAAAATTGGCGACGGGGAGCTAAACGCCGGAATCGAGCTTGTCACAATCACTTCGGTCGGGCGAGCCGAGATCGTGCAGGTCACGCCGACCGCGTCGGTGACCTGTGGCACGTTCCCATAGGGAAGAGTGTTGTGTCCTTATCAGCTATCTGACTTGCGACAGAAAGTCAGAATCCTTGCATTGCGTATTTCGCAGGAAGAAGATGCTGTTGAAAGCGGTGACGAGCCTGCGTAGCGAGTAAAGGAGGCAATGATGGGAGATGACGAAACCGGGATGGACGGTGACCAGACAGAAGACCGACATTTCCCGCCGAACTGGCCCGATTTTCCGCCAGGACATCTCAAGCAGACGATCGAAAGTGCTTGGCCAACGAGGCCACCCGGTGGTGGCCCATACGACGTGATCATCCAAGTTGAAGGGAACAATCCGATCAGCGGCTATGGCGTGATCTTCCGTCCGTCCGGGTGATGCGCGAGTGAGATTGGGCGGCCGAGGCTGGCCGCTTTCCCGGCTACGCGGTGGGCGCGAGGTAGGCGCAGCTTCTCTGGTCGTTCGGCAGCGGCGACGCGCCCAGCTTCAGAACGACGAAGGACATCGCTTGCTCGGGTAGCTCGAGTTGGTCGCCTGGTGGCGGGGGAGCGCCTTCTCGTTCGACGAGCGAGTAGCCGGCTGGCGTCGCGATGAACAGCAGGTGCCGTTCAACGGTGCGCTCTTCGCTTCGGTCAGGCTCCGAAGTTGGCTGATCCGCTTCGCGCGCGTGAGCCGAGGGCTCACGATTCGTGTCCTCGTCGCTGAGCTTGCCCTGATCGGCGCCTCCCTCGACCGGCGCGAGGTAGCGGTGGATTCGGTCTTGCCACGCGTCATGCGAAGGCGGATCGTCCTCCGCCATGTCCGACGCTTCGGGCGGCGACGTAGACGAGGTCTGACCGTCGGGGAGAGTCCTCTCGTCGACCTTGAGCACGACGGCGCGCTGCCCCGCGATGACGTTCGCCACGCTTGTCATCGGTAGCAGACGCCGATGCCAGACAAACACACCGTCATGACGGATCGCGATTCGATCATCGGACGCGAGCTCGACGAAAGCGCCAATGCGCTTTCCCTCTCGGTCGACGACGGCATAGCCCTGAGCCGCCTCGAGCATTGCTCGCATCTGCTCTTTGCTCACCGCGGCGGAGTCTACGACCGGCGGCGCACGACGAAACGACGAACCGGTGAGGAGGGGCTTCGGAGCCCGAGCCGACCGTCCTCTCCCCGGAAAGGCCGTAAGCCTCAGCACGAACAGCTCGGGGCTCCAACGAACAAGATGCGGCTGAAGCGCGTGTCTTGCGGTGTGGACAAAGGTGCCCAGGGGCGGCGCCTATGGCTCACGCCGCAACTCGGTCGCCCGGGGAGAGGCTTGGGTGACCGAGGGTGCCCCTGGGCATCTGTGCAGTTCGCCACGAGGGTCCCTGCCTCCTTCCGCACGGGCAATGCCGACTACGTCCGCCGGAAACGGCGGGTTTTCCTCATCGCCGTCGCTGCGCGCGTCTAGAAGAGCGAGCGGACGCTGTCGAGAAGCTGAGCGACTCTGCCCGAGAGAAGCCCGAGGGCGATGATGATCGCCGGTGTGATGACGCCGAGGATGACCGCATACTCGGCCATCGTCTGAGCGTTCTCATCTCGGCAGCGGAAACGAATGCGGTCGAACCAGCCGGAGGGAGCCATATTCCGGGGCATCGGCGCGGCCGCCTCGTACCCGTATGCCTCTTCCTGGTGATTCGGAGATCCGACTGGGGTGCGAAGCTACGCCGGATGCGGCGTCCGCTCCTGGCCTTGGTGCTTCTCCTCACCATGCCCGTATCCGCGGCTGCCGCCCACGCGCCGCCTCGAAGCGCGATCTTCTTCTACCCGTGGTACTCCAACGCGCGGCACGACGGCGGGTATGCCCACTGGACGCAGGGCGGCCACACCCCGCCTTTTGACATCGGCTCTGCCTTCTTTCCGATGCGCGGCACCTATTCGAGCGACGATCCGCGCGTCCTCGCAGCCCAGATGACGGACATCGCAGCAGCCGGCGTCGACGAGGTCGTCAGCTCGTGGTGGGGGAGGGGATCTCCGGAAGACACCCGCTTGCCAGCGGTGCAGAGCGCTGCGAAGCGGCGTGGCCTCGAAGTGGCGGTGCAGCTCGAGCCGTACGGAGGCCGGACGATCGACTCGATCACCTCCGATCTCTGTACCTGCGCTCGCTCGGGCTACGCGACGTCTACATCTACAGCGCCAAGGACTTCACCGCTGAAGAGTGGCATCGAGTGACCCTCCAGCCGATGGGATTGCGCCTGTTCGCCCAGACGAACCGTGTCGGCTTCGCCGCGCGCGCGGCGTTCGCGGGGTTCTACACCTACGACATCCTTCTCGACGACGCAGCGAAATTCGAACGCCTCTGCGCACAGGCGCGCACGCTCGGGATCCTCTGTGCGCCCTCGGTCGGTCCGGGCTACGACGCGAGCGAGGCGACCGGCGATCCGCGCGTGAAGCCGAGGCTCGACGGCGCCACGTATGACTCGATGTGGGGCGCGGCCATCCGCGCGGGAGCCGACATGGTGACGATCACCTCCTACAACGAGTGGAGCGAGGGGACGCAGATCGAGCCCGCGGGCCACGGCGGCCGGTACGAGAGCTACGACGGGACCTACGGGCTGCACGGTCGGGCCGCGCAACGCGCGTACATCGGGCGCACGGCCTACTGGACCTCACGCTTCCAGTAGGACGTCGGCGCCGCACCCGGTGACGAGTGCGTCGAAGACATCCTCGACACCGCGTAGCGCCGGGTGCGAGAGATCGATCTCGACGTCGTCCCAGCTGTCGAGACCGAGTGAGCCCGCGCCCTCGTCGGCGCCGAAGCAGAGAAGTGTCTCCGTGGAGATGACGCCACGACGACCCGTCTGGCGTCGCCCGATTCCCTCGAGCTCGCGCAACTCCTCGAGCGGATCGATCCGAACGTTGGAATCCGAGCCGATGCAGATCCCGATCCCGCGAGTGCAGACCCGCTCGACCGGGAGGAAGCCGTCACCCAGATTCGCTTCCGTTGTTGGGCAGGCGCAGATGCGCGCACCGGCACGCGCAATGAGGTCGAGCTCGGCACCGTTTGCGTGGGTTGCATGCACCACCGTGGTTCGCTCGCTGAGGCAGCCGGTTCGCTCCAGCAGCTCGATTGGCCGGATGCCGTGCTCGGCGAGACACTCTTCGACCTCGCGCGGCTGTTCGTCTGCATGCACGTGCAGCGGCAGCCGTTCTGCAGCGGCATAGCGCCCGATCTCCTCGAGCCAATCGGCGGGACACGCGCGCACGGAGTGGGGGGCGACTCCGAGCGCAATCCCACGCCCGCGGAGATCCTCGACCTGTCGTAGGTACTGCACCACCGATTCCTGGCGGAAACGTGGTAATCCGCCGCGTCCGTACGCGGCCAGGAGGACGACGAGGCGGACACCAGCGTCCTCCGCGGCGTCCACCGCGGCCAGCGCTTCGTCGAAGCCGAGGTAGTGAAACTCGCCGACCGCCGTATATCCCGCAGCACGAAGCTCCCGGTAGACGTGAACGTACTCTCGGCGGACGAGCTCGGGTGTCTGGCGCTCCGCCTCGGCGAGCATGAGCTCACGCCAGCCCCAGAAGTCGGCGCCGCCGGGGCGGCCGCGCAGGGCGCGCTGGAAGCCGTGGCTGTGCGCATCCACGAAGCCAGGCAGGCTGAGAGTCTCGGCCACGGGCGTATCCTTTCCACACTCATGGCGACCCGCGCCGTTCCGGCGACCTTGCAGCAGCTCCCGAATGCGCTCACGATCGCGCGGCTGGCACTGATCCCGGTTTTCGTCGCGCTGATGCTGAGCGCGGACGGCGGCCACAGCTGGCCCGCTGGCATCGTCTTCGCCATCGCCGGCATTACCGACCAGATCGACGGCTTTCTCGCGCGGCGCTGGCAGGTCGAGTCCGACTTCGGCCGAGTCTTCGACCCCCTGGCCGACCGGCTGATGATCGACGCCGCGGTGATCTTGCTCGTCGTCCAGGACCACATGCCGTGGGCCGGCCTGGTGGTCATCCTCGGGCGCGACCTCCTGCTGCTCGCCGGGTACAAGACGATCGCGCCAGAGGGTTACGAGCTGAACGTGAACTTCCTCGGTAAGGCGGCGACCTGGCTCCTCTACCTCGGGATCGGCTGCCTGATCGTCACGCACCGGTCGACCGAATGGCCGTACTGGATCTTCTGGACGGGTCTTGTCCTAGCGGTCTGCGCGGGCGTGGTGTACGCGGCGGCTGCCTGGAGAGAGCGACGGCGATGAAAGCCGTTGTCATGGCCGGCGGCGAGGGAAACCGTCTCCGCCCGCTCACGTCCAACCAGCCGAAGCCGATGGTGCCGGTCGTCGGCAAGCCGTGCATGGAACACATCCTCGAGCTGCTGCGCGAACACGGAATGAACGAGGTGATCGTCACCGTCGCTTTCCTGCCGCAGGCGATTCGCAGTTACTTCGGCGAAGGGGAGACGCTCGGAATGCAGATCGGTTACTCGGTCGAAGAGTCGCCGCTCGGCACGGCCGGCTCCGTCCGCCTGACTGCGAAGCAGCTCGACGAGACCTTCCTCGTCATCTCAGGTGACGCGCTCTGCGACGTCGACTTGAGCGCTCTCGTCGCCTTCCACAAGGAACGAGGCGCCGCGGTGACGATCGGGCTCAAATCGGTCGACAATCCGCTCGAGTTCGGCATCGTCGTCACCGACGAAGAGGGACGGGTGGAACGTTTCCTCGAGAAGCCGTCGTGGGGCCAGGTCTTCTCGGACACGATCAACACCGGCATCTACGTGATGGAGCCGGAGGTGCTCAAGCACGTGCCCGCTGACCGCCCCTACGACTTCTCGAAAGAGCTCTTCCCGTATCTCCTGGAGATGGGGCGCCCGATCTACGGGTACGTCATGGACGGGTACTGGCAGGACATCGGGAACCTCGACCAGTTCCGGCAGGCAAATTTCGACGCACTGGAGGAGAATGTTCGCCTCAACATTCCGGGCATCCGCATCCGCGGCAACGTCTGGCTCGGCGAAGGGGTCGAGATCCCCGACCTCGAGCAGATCGAGGGGCCTGCGTACATCGGCAACTACTGTCGTATCGCTCCCGGCGCGACCGTCGGCGCGCACTCGGTCCTCTCGAACAGCGTCACGTTGCGCGAGCGCACGCGCACCACTCGTTCGGTCATCGACGCGTCGACGCACATCGGCCGCAGCTCGCTGATCGAAGGCGCCGTCATCGGCCGGTCGTGCGACATCCGCGCCCACGTGCGGATCCACGAGGGCGTCGCCATCGGCGACGAGGTCACGATCGGCTCCGAGACGGTGATCATGCCCGGCGTTCGGATCTACCCCTACAAGGAGGTGGAGTCCGGCTCGCAGATCACGGAGAGCCTGATCTGGGAGTCACGCGCCTCGACGCGGCTCTTCGGGAGGGACGGCGTGGCAGGGCTCGTCAACGTCGACCTGACCCCGGAGGTGGCCGTGCGGATCGCGGCCGCTCTCGGGACGGCGCTGAAGCGCGGAGCACGCGTCGCCGCGAGCCGCGAGTCGGCGCCCGCGTGCCGCATGATCAAAAGGGCAATGATCACCGGCTTCACGTCCTCGGGGCTGGACGTGGCCGATCTGCGTGTCCTGCCCGCGGCGGTCGCGCGCCATCTCCTTAAGACCGAGGGCTACGAGGCGGGCTTCCATGTCGGTACGAGCCAGTCGGATCCCGAGGTGGTGCAGATCAAGTTCTTCGAGCAGCCGGGCATCCAGCTTTCGCCTGCGATGCAGAAGGAGATCGAGAAGAACTTCACGCGTGGGGAGCTGCGGCGCGCGAGCTTCGGCGACATCGGGACGATCAGCTATCCCGCCCGTGTCCGCGAGTCGTACGCACAGGATCTACTCGATGGTCTCGGCGTGGAGGCGATCCGCGCGCGGGGCTTTCGCCTCGTCGTCGACTACGGCTTCTCGGCGGCCTCGTACGTGCTGCCGTTGCTCCTCGGACCGCTCGGAGTGGAGGCTGTCTCTGCGCACGGCTTCACGACGGACCGGACGGACACCGGTGCGGCTTTGCTGCGAGAGGCGATCGGGCAGGTAAAGCAGCTCGTCCCGGCAGTGGGCGCCGACCTCGGCGTCGTCCTCGACCGCGCGGCGGAGCGCCTCTATCTGGTGGACGAGCGCGGCCGCGAAGTTCCGGTCGAGCAGACCCTGCTCCTCTTTCTGCGGCTGATCGGAAGCAACGGCCGGCGGGGCAAGCTCGCGTTCCCGATCACCGTCACGAGCCAGGTGGATCGGCTCTTGGAGGGGAGCGGCCTCGAAGTCGTGCGTACGCCTGCGTCGCTCGGCGAGCTGACGAAGGCTGCCGCGGAAGACGGAGTCATCTTCGCCGGCGCTGTCGGTGGCGGCTACGTCTTTCCGGAGTTCCTGCCGGCCTATGACGCGACCGCGAGCCTCTGCAAGCTGCTGGAGCTCCTGGCGCCCGTCCGGCGGCCACTGTCGGAGCTCGTCGCCGACCTGCCTGCGCCGACCCTCGTTCACCGGCAGCTTCCGTGTCCGTGGGCCCTCAAGGGGGTGGTGATGCGGGTGCTGACCGAGCGCCTGCGTGACCGCGAGCTCGACCTGACCGACGGCATCAAGGTCTTCGACGAGCGTGGGTGGGCCCAGATCCTCCCCGACCCGGACGAGCCGCTCATGCACATCTACGCCGAGGGCCGAACCGAGGAGGACTCGAAGGTCCTCGAGGTCGAGTTCCGTTCGATGGTCGAGGAGATCATGCAGACCGAAGGCGCTGCAACCACGGCCTGAACTCTCAAGCTCAGGTTGACCCTTGGCAGGTTCGCTGCTTTACTGCTGACGAGCACTCGACAAGGAAGGCGGCCCGTGGAACCTCTGCCCGATCTTGCAACGCTGTCCGACGCCGATCTCAAAAAGCTCATCGCCGAACTGACGCAGGAGGAGAATCAGGTCTCCTACCAACGGCGGCTGCTGCACGGGAAGATCGACATCCTTCGCGCGGAGCTTGTCGCGCGGCTGCAGAAGACGGGAGGGGCGAGCGTCCTCGACCAGGTGGACGTCGATCACCTGACCGCGATCCTGACGTCGAGAGCCGCACCGCCTTCCTAAGTTGAGTCACGTCTACTGCCAGGAGTGCGGCTTCCAGAATCCCGAAGCTGCGAACTACTGCGCCCGTTGCGGCGCCCTGCTCGTCAAGGACGAGGGCGGCACGGAGTCAACGCAGACGTTCACGCCCGACGACGGTGAAGACACTTCCTCGGAGGTCCTCGAAGACCTCGGCATTACCGGGCCCGCACTCGTCGTCCGCTCGGGTGGCGGCAGGGCGGGGGAGACGTTTCATCCAGAAGGCGAGACCTCGATCGGCCGCTCGCCCGACTGCGGCATCTTTCTCGACGACGTCACGGTTTCGCGCAAGCATGCGGTGATCACCGCTCGTGACGGCGGCTTCTTCGTCGAGGACCAGGGCAGCCTCAACGGCACCTTCGTCAACCGCAAGCGTGTCGAGTCCGCACAGCTCGAGGACGGCGATGAGCTCCAGATCGGCAAATACCGACTGACCTTTCTCAATCGGTGATGGCGACCGCCTCGAGACCGCGTCTGCTGACCATCGGGACCGTCTGCGGGATGCTGAAGGACGAGTTCCCGGACATCTCGATCTCGAAGATCCGCTATCTGGAGGATCAAGGGCTACTGGCGCCTCGCCGCACGGAGGGCGGGTATCGCCTCTTCGGCGAGGACGACGTCGAGCGCCTCGAGACGATCCTGCGCCTGCAACGCGACGAGTTCCTCCCCCTGCGCGTCATCCGCCAGGAGCTTGCCTCCTCCGGCGCTCGCGATCGCAAGCGGCGGCGAGCGGCCTTGACCGAGGAGGAGCGCGAGCTCGATCTCGACGAGCTCTGCGAGCGTGCGGGGATCGACCGTAAGCTCGCAAGGGAGCTGGAGGAGTTCGGATTGCTGGTGCCGCGCACCGAGTCCGGCGAGAAGCGCTACCTGGAACTGGATGCGGACATCGCTCTCGCCTGCGGCCGGCTGGCGCAGTTCGGAATCGCGCCTCGGCATCTCCGTGGATTCCGCACGGCGGCGGACCGCGAGTCCGCGCTCATCGAGCAGGTCATCGGGCCTGCCCTTCGCGCCCGCAATCCGGAGCGGCGACGGGCTGGGATGGAGGATCTCGAGTCCCTGGGAGAGCTCGCCCAGACGCTTGGCCAGCTGCTTTTCTGGCGCGTGCTCCGCCGGCTTGCGTCAACATGATCGGGTGAATCTCGCCGAGAGGGTCCGGGAAGTCCCCGACTGGCCCCAACCGGGTGTCGGTTTCAAGGACGTCACACCGCTGCTCGCGGATCCGAAGGCGCTCGCCTATTCGATCGAGCAGCTCGCACACTGGGGGGCGGAGAAGAAGCCCGACCTGATCGTGGGTGCAGAGGCGCGCGGATTCATTCTCGGAGCAGCCATTGCGAAGGAGATCGGCTGCGGGTTCGTGCCGGCGCGGCGTCCGGGCAAGCTGCCACCCGAGACGATCAGCGCCACGTACGCGCTCGAATACGGACAGAACGCGCTCGAGCTGCACCCGGACATGGTTCCGCACGGCGCCCGCGTCCTGATCCATGACGACGTGCTCGCCACCGGCGGGACCGTGGAGGCGATTGCCGAGCAGCTCGTCGAGAAGCTGGGCGGCATCGTGGTCGGCTGCTGCTTCATCATCGAGCTCCGGTTCCTGAACGGCCGCGAGCGCCTGGCCAAGTACGACCTGCAAGCCCTGATCGAGTACTAGTACCCGGAGGGTCAGGTTTGACGTCCGGGCTGCCGATTAGAAAGGCACCATGTACGACGCGCTGACGGGGCGCTTCACCTTCCCGTGCCCGGCACGGGGAGAGGCGCACGTCACCCTTTCGGACTTCAGGCAGCTCGAACGCCTGCCGGGCGCTGCTCATCCCTCGGTCTTCCACGTGCTCTTCGCGTGCGGGTGTGGGGAGGAGCACGACGGGCTCGTCACCCATGACGACCTCGACTGGGGCCCTCTCGGCTTGCAAAGCGGCGCGTTCTACAACGTCATGACCGCGCAACTCGACCGCGTGGTGAACGAGCTGTCGGACGTCGCGGCGCGCAGGATCGAGGCGGGGGAGTGGCCCTGGAGCTTCTTCTGCTACCCCGAGGACCGGCCGCGGCCAGTCTTTCCGTCCTCGTTCTTCCTGCTCGCACCCGGGGACGGATCCCTGGGCCTCGCCGTTCGCTGCCCGGCCTGCCAGCGCACGTCGGTGAACCTCGTTTCCCATGAGCACGTCGACCTTCCCTTCCACAACGACCCCAAGGTGGGAGTGGTCGAGCACGTCTTCAACGAGGACGTCGCCGGGGCTCTGGAGGAATTCCGGGCCGACCTGTACTCCGCCTCGTTCGACACCCGCCGCCTGGCGCTCTAGCCCGGGCCGGGCTCCCGGATTCGTCTTTGGGGACGCCGGGTATCACCGGGGCACCGACTAGCGAGGTGATCGAATGTACGGACTCACACGGGCGACGACGACACTGGTGTTCTCTGCCGCCGCAGGGCTGTTGATCTGGCTCGCAACGCAGATCAGCAACGACCACGTCGGTGGCTACTGGGCTCGAGTTGGTCTCGTTGCCGGAGCAGGTCTCCTGATGGCGCTGTCCCAGCTGTTGGGGGGCTGGACGAAGTGGGGTTTGCCCCGCCTCTCGATCGCGGTCTTCATCACCGCGTTCATTCCCGTGGCGATCGTGTCGTTGTGGATCATCCTGGCGGGCGAGCCCGGCAGCGGTTGGTTCCACAACCATGTGATGGCATGGAGCAGGGATATCCATGTCAGCGGCCTCGTGACGGACTTCCTGTACTACATCCCGGTGCTGGCTTTCGGGACGGGGCTCGTCTTCGGGTTCTCGTTCGACACAACCGGGCCGGCGGTGCGTGACCGCGACGGGGTCGTTGACCGCCAGCGCGATGTCGTGCCTGTCGACAACGGGCGGCGTGGCCTGTTCGGCCGGCGCCGGACCGTGACGCCGACGACAACCGACGGCACTGCAGCGGACGAGCCGATGACGGCGGAACGCGACACGACGACGTCGACCGACCGCACGACGGACCGCGAAACGGTTAGGTAACTCGGTTGAGGCCGCCCCTCGGCATGACCGAGGGGCGGCTTTAGCCCTGCCTCAGGGATGGCCCGGCCGTCGCTTTCGGCCGATGACTTGAGGGCTATGACGCACAGCTCGCTACCTCAGGGCGAGAGAGGCTACGAACTCCTCCGCGCTGCCCTGAGCGAGGTCGACGACTCCCGACCTCCTGCCTTCCGCCGCCTCGAGCAGGCCGTCGGAGGCGAGCTCGCGCGCATGCTCGTGGGAGCGCTTCGGCCCCGCCGGCCGCGCGCGATCCCCGTTTAGCCTACGGCTCTTCGCTCTCGCCGTAGATGCGGACGTAGAGGAAGATCGCGCCGAACGAGACCAGGCCCAGCACAGTCGACGTGCCCTTGTGGACCCCGACCGCAAGCAGAAAGGCCCAGATGTAGAGGCCCAGGAGGAGCGCCCAAACGAACGCCTTGACGCCCGGTTCGATAGCTGGCAGTCGTAGATGCACCGCGTCCGACCCTAAACGGGACCAAAAAAATTCGCCGGGCCAGTTTCGCTTTCGTCCACCGTTTCCGCTGACTTTCGCCTTCCGGCTACTGCCTTCGGACTCGGTTTCGACCTACTCGCGCTCTGTGCCCGGCGCAAGTGGCAATCTAACGTGTCGGGCACATGATGCAAGGGGGTGAAAAAGGTCATGGCCGCAATTTGCGAAGTTTTCCTTTTTCAACATTTCCACAGCCGATCTTGCAACATGTGGACAAGGCTGTGGAAGCCACTCTAGAACACGAAGACGAGGAGTGACGCAACACCTGCAAAGAGGCAGTACACCGCGAACGGCGTCAGCGTATTCGTCTGGAAATAGCGCATCAGGAACTTGACCGCGAACCACGCGGCGGCGCCGGCGCAGATCGCACCGACGAGTGCCTGACCTCTGACGCCGTTGCCGTTGTGGCCGACGAGCTCGGGCAGTTTCAGCAACGCGGCCGCACCGATGATCGGTGTGGCGAGCAGGAACGCGTAGCGCGCCGCGTCCTCGTGCGTGAGCCCGACGAAGAGCCCACCGCCCATGGTGACCCCGGCGCGGCTGATCCCGGGGAAGAGGGCTGCAGCCTGGGCGGTTCCCACGCCGACCGCTTCGCGGAAGCCAAGGGTCGCGAGCCGCTTCTCGGCACCTGTAGACCTCTCCGCCTCGGGACGCTGCTCGAGTTCCCGGGCTCGCGCCTCCGCCCCCGGCGCGCGGCGTCGCAAATACTCGGCGGCAAAGAGGATCAAGCCGTTGACGGTCAAGAATGCGGCTGCTGCGGTGGGGCTTGCGAACAGCGAGCGCAGCTTGTGCTCGAAGAGCAGGCCGATGAGGCCGGCGGGAATCGTGCCGACGATCAGGAGCCAGGCAAGCCGCGCGTCGGGATCCTCGTGGCTGATCTGCCGATCTCGCAGGCTTCGGCCCAGTCCCTTGAGGATGCGTAGCCACTCCGGGAGGAAGAAGACGAAGAGCACGGTTGCCGTGGCGAGATGCGTCGCCACGAGGAAGGCCAAGAAGTAGGGCTTGTCCTGACCCAGATGCCAGCCGAGGAGCTTCGGGAGGATCACTGCGTGACCGAGGCTCGAGATCGGAAACAGCTCCGTGACCCCTTGCAGGAGACCGATGACGATCGCCTGGAAGTACGTGATCAGATGCTGGCCGGTGGCCGCGACCACTAGCCGGGGGGCGCCGCGCTAGGCTGGCGCGGGCCGGTCCGGAACCAGGCGAAGGCGAAGCAGGCGAGCCCGAGGAAGATCGCCGCGATCCCGTGCTTCACGTGATGGTGGCTCGAGGCGTGCGACACGTGTCCCGGGAAGAAGGACGGGATGTCGTGCTCCGTGAGCGCGATGTACGTCACACCGATGGCGATCAGCACCAGTCCGAGGACGACCGCAAGCGCGCCGAGCAGACGATCGTTGCGCATGGCGGAAGACTAATCAGACACGGCGACCGGCAGGCCGGGGAGGAAACCGAACGGGATTCCCGTCCCGGGATCGACGTAGACAGCGCGGTAGAGGGCCCCCGGGCTCGGGTCGAGGCCGTCGGCCTGGAAGGAGCCGTCGGCGGCGATCGGGCTCGTCGCGACGAGCTGCCTTGCAGCGTGGGGGAGCTCGCGGTAGATCTCGACCGTGCCGCCGTTTGCGCCGGCGACGCTGCCGCTGAGCTCCCCACTTTGGTCGACCGCGCCCATCGTGATCTGAATCGCGGGGAGCGAAGGTGCCGGCGCGCGAAACCATTCGAGCGCGCCTTCCCGCGAGAGCAGGAGCTGTCTCGAGCCGTCGCGCGCGATCAGAAAGCCCTCGAGCCGTCCGTCGAGTTGCCACGTCGCCTCGCTTGGCCCTCGCACCACGAGACCCGCATAAACGGGCCAGTCGTCTGCGAGGTTCACCCAGTCGTAGGCGCCGACCTCGGGTGCGTTCTCGCCGCCGGCGATCGACACGAAGATCCCGTGCGTCAGCGTCCACGTCGTCTGAGTGTCCGAGCTCGACGTGAGAAGGACGACGAGGGCGTCTGCATACACCTGCGTCCACGCCGACCAGAGGGTGGAGGGGAGGAAGACGGCCCCCACGCGGCCCTGAGGCGTCCCATCCCGGCTCGCGAAGAGATATTGGCCCTCCCACCGGCCGGGGCCCTTCAGGGCCCAGTCGATGGCGGCGGACGTGTAGGTCTCGACGACGTGGAGGCGTCCATTCACGAGCACCGGCGCGGCGCCGGGCGGCAACGCGCTTGCCGGAAAGCCCTTCTGGGTGATCGCGCGCGTGTGGGGCCGGACGCCTTGCCCGAACGTCACGAGCCGCAGAAAGGTCTTCCCGGACGGCCGCTGAACCGCGTAGGCGATCGCAGGGCGGTCTGCCGCGTCGAGCGTCAGCCCTGCCGGCCCGAGGCTGCTCCGGGCCTCGGGCCGCGCGATCGAGGTGATCAGGCTGCCGCGGGCCAGGGAGAGCCAGCGGCCGTGCAGATCCTCGGCGAGCACACTGACGTAGCGATGCGGGCGCTCACTGACCCTGATTCCGGCGAGCGTCACATTCGCCCCGGGAAGCCGACCGAGTCGAGTTGTCCGCCAACGACCCTTGGGCGAGCGCACCGCGACGAAGAGATCGCGGCCGACCGCGTACGCCGCGTAGGGCGTTCCGTCTGCTGCGGCGGCCAGAAGGCCGCGATCGGCCTGGCTCGTCACGAGCTCGGCCTGGGCAGGGGAGGCGACGATGAGGGCGGTCAACAGCCCGATCAACTCCAACTTGACATAACGCAGATTTCCGTGCATTCGCATAGAAATGACCTTAGACAGTTGACTGGGCGGTCTGAGCCTGAGAGCGTGCGTGTTTGGCACTGCAGGGCCAGAGGCATCAACTACCCCAGGAGATGACCGTCGAGATCGAGTCGATCCTCCAGCACGAGGACATCCAAGGACTGCTGGAGAACGCTGAAGGCACGGGCTCGGTTAAACAGCCCGAGCTTGCTGAGCTCATCGAAGCTCATCAACTCGACGTGCTCGAGACCGACGCGCTCTTCAACGAGCTCGAGCGGCGAGGAATCGACGTGGTCGCCGAAGAGCCGGAAAAGGAGAAAGAGAAGGAGCCCGCTCCTCCCCCGCTCCAGACCTCGTACGAGACGACGACCGACGCCTTGCAGCTCTTCCTGCGCGAGGCCGGCCGCCACCCCCTGCTGACTGCGCCGCAGGAGGTCGAGCTGGCGAAGCGGATCGAGCGCGGAGACATGGGCGCGAAGTCGCACATGATCCAGTCGAACCTGCGCCTCGTCGTGTCGATCGCCAAGAACTACCGCAACCAGGGCCTCCCGTTCCTCGATCTGATCCAGGAGGGGACGCTCGGCCTCATTCGCGCGGTCGAGAAGTTCGACTGGCGGCGCGGCTACAAGTTTTCGACGTACGCGACCTGGTGGATCCGCCAGGCCGTCGCGCGCGCGCTCGCAGACAAGGCACGCACGATCCGCATGCCCGTCCACATCGTCGAGCGTCTGCAGAAGATGAACCGCGCGGAGCGCACGCTCTGGACTCAACTCGGTCGCGAGCCGACACTCGAGGAGATCGCCGAGGAGGCGAGCCTCCCGATCCAGCAGGCGCACGAGGTCCGCGCTGCTGCACGCGCATCCGCGTCGCTCGACCAGCCCGTGGGCGAAGCCGAGGACGCGGTCTTCGGTGACTTCGTCGCCGGCGACGATCCGCTTCCCGAGGAAGAGGTCGAGGTCTCGCTCCGCTCGCAGGCGCTCACCGCTGCGCTGCTGTCGCTGCAGGAGCGCGAGCGTCAAGTCCTCGTGCTGCGCTACGGCCTCGACGACTCGGAGCCGAAGACGCTCGAAGAGATCGGCCGTCGTCTCGGGCTCACACGCGAGCGGGTCCGGCAGATCGAGCTGGAATCGCTCAGGCGCCTGTCGACGCTGCGCGAGATGCAGTCTGTGACGGCGTAACACCGAGCGCGGACCCGTCGAACAACGGCAGCGCTCGTTCGCCCAGGCGTTGCTCCGCGAGCGCGTAGGCCTCGTCGAGGTGCGCCGGGCGCGTCGTGCGGTGGCCGTCGGAAGCTACGACCTTGCCGAGGTCGCGGTCGAGCAGCGACCAGCCGAGCTCCTGCGGCTCGGGCCCGTGCCGACCTATCAGCGACGTCGCGTTGACCTGCAACATCCAGCCGCGCGCGGCGAGATCGTCGGCGATCGACGGATCCTCCAAGACCGCCTCGGTGCGCTCGGGATGCGCGATCATCGGCCGCAGCCCCGCAGCCTCGACATGTTCCGCGAGTGCGAAGAGGAGGTCGGGTGCGCCTGAGAAGGGCACCTCCATCAAGACACAGTCGGTGCCTTCCAGTACATAACGGTGCGGGTCCTCCTCCAGGAGCGCCGAAGCGGGCGTCAACTCGAAGCCGAGCCGAAGCTCCAGCCCCGCGTGCGGGCGCATCCGCTCGTAGGCAACACGAATCTCGGTCTCGCGCTCCTCACTCAGGGTGAAGTAGGGCCAGACGTGCGGCGTCGCGAACAGAACGGCTGTGCCGTGCTTCGCCGCGCTCCGACAGAGCGCCAGTCCGTCCTGAATCGTCGCGGCCCCGTCGTCACCGGACGGGACGACATGGGAATGACAGTCGACGAAGCGACGATCCACGTCCCTAGTAGTACCTGCTAGGTCCGAAGATAAAGCTCGAGGTCGGGCGCGACCGCCCGTAGCTCGCGCAGCGCGCGGGACTCGAGTTGGCGCACACGCTCGCGCGTGATGCCGAGCCCTGCTCCCACCTCTTCCAGCGTCTGCGGCGACTCGCCGTTCAGCCCGAAGCGCAGTGAAAGGACACGCTGCATGCGGGGATTCAACAGGAGGAGCGCCTCGGCCAACTCGCTGCGGCGAAGCTTCTTCGACGTCGACTCGTCCGGTCGTTCGGAGTGAACGTCCTCGATCAGGTCGGCGTACATGCTCTCGCCGTCTCCGACCGGCGTCTCGAGGCTGACGGGATCCTCGACGAGGTCGAGGAGCTCACGGACACGCTTCTCGGGAAAGCCGCTCTCCTTCGCGAGTTCCTTCTCCGTCGGCTCGCGGTTGTACTTCTGCGCGAGTTGACGGCGCGCGCGCATGAGCCGGCGGACCTGGTCCGCGACGTGGACCGGCAGGCGGATCGTCCGGCCCTGGTCGGCGAGCGCGCGCGTTACTGCCTGGCGGATCCACCAGGTGGCATACGTCGAAAGCTTGTAGCCGAGCTTGTAGTCGAACTTCTCGACCGCGCGGATCAGTCCGAGGTTCCCTTCCTGGATCAGATCCAGAAGCGGCACGCCGGCCTTGGTGTAGTTGCGCGTGATCGACATGACGAGCCGGAGGTTCGACTCGATCAGCTTCTTCTTGGCCTCTTCGTCGCCCTCGTCCTTCCGCCGCGCGAGCTCGCGCTCTTCGGCGGGTGTCAGGAGCGGGCCGTCGCCGATCGCGCGCACGTACAGCTTGAGCGGATCCTGAGTCGCCTCGGCCTTGGCCGCAGGCTTGGCTTCCTCGTCCCCGTCCTCGGACTCTTCCGTCTCGGCAGCCTCGTCGGTATCCTCGGCGTCGGTCTCCTCGGCCTCCTCGACTTCGGCAACGAGCTCGAGCCGGGGCTCGAGCGTCGGGTCTGTGGGGACGTCAGGGAGCGGCCGCATGTGAGGGGTATCGGCGCGGCCGAAGTGACTCTTGAGGCGCTCGTCAACCCTCGCGAGAGGGATAGCCCCACGATAAGGCGAGTTCGCGCTCGACCCCTCGAACCGGTGTCCCACTAACAAGGACCCCAGCCGATGCGTCTAGAAAGATGGAGCGACCAAAAGGTCGCTTCGCATCTTTTTCAGACACTTTGTGCGGAATCGCCGGATATAGCCTCGCCCTCGACAGCACTGTCGAGCGGACAGTCGCGGCGCGGGCTCTTCTGACCGGGATCGCAGAACGAGGCGCCGATGCCGTCGGCTATGCGTACCGCAGTCCCGGAGCTCCGATCGCCGTGCACAAACAGCGCTCAGGGGCGACCGCCCTGCTCGAGCGGATCAGCGTGCCGGAGGAGGCGACCAAGTTGCTCGTCCACGTGCGCGACTACACCAAGGGCCATCCGAGCCTCACCGCCAACAACCACCCGGTCCGACACGGCTCGATCGTCGGAATCCACAACGGGATCATCAAGAACGACGACGAGCTCTTCGAGCAGTACGGGATCGCGCGCGCCGAGCCCGGGATGACGGTCGACTCCGAGATCATCTTCGCGCTCGCCGAGCGTTCTCGCGGCCGGACTGTGGACGCATTACAGGAGCTCTACGGCTCGATGGCGACGGCATGGCTCGACGAAGGTCGACCCGAACTGCTTCTTGCCCGTGGTCTTGGCCGGCCCCTCTGGCTCGGCAACACGAAGAAGGAACTGTTCTTCGCTTCGACTCGAGTGGCCCTCGAGCTCGTGGAGAGCTACGCCGGGATCAAGCTGCGCAAGAGCGAGCTGCCCGAGGGGACGATCGTCGCCGTCGAAAGCGGCGAGATCGTCGCCCGCGAATCGTTCGAGCCGGATCGCTCCTTCGAGGAGGAGCCGCTGCCGGCGGTCCGCGCACCGGACGAAGGACGCTCGTGTCTCGAGCGTCTCGCACGACTCCACGTCGCTGCGGCCTGACGTCTTCGTCTCACGGGACCTAGCGGTCCTGGACGAGGTGCCCGTCGGAGCCGACTCGCACGCCCTCCTCGTCCAGGCGCTCCTTGATCAGGAACTGGAAGGTCGACCACGCCCCGCGCCGCGCGTCGAACATCCGGTACACCTGCCATTCGGTCAACAGGCCGTCGTTCTTCCGTCGGGCGGCGGCCCAGTCCGCGAATTTCGGCAGGCGCTCGAGCTTCCGCGCGAGCTCGACTCCCTGCTCGACGGCGCGCTCGAGCCGCTCCTCGCCGATCGGCACGTCGAAGCCGGCTTCGCGCAGCGCGCCTGCCAGGGAGCCGAAGGTGTGCCAGTAGAGGGACTTCGAGGGCATCGACCCGCGGCGGGCATCGAGGTCCTTTGCGGTCGGCAACCGGCCGAGGTCCTCCCCCAGCTCGCGGAGGAGGCCTACCAGCTCCTCACGCGTCGCGAAGCGCCGTGGAACGAGCCCTGCCTCGCGCTTCGCCGCGTTCCAGCTGCCGAAGTGCTCGATCACCGTCTGCGGGTGGACCGCCGTGTCCGGGTCGGCCGCGAACTCACGCATCGTCGGGGAACGGCCGAGCCGCTCGGCTGACGCGCGCAGCTCTGCGAGGATCTGCTCGTCCGAATACCGCTTGCGGATTCCGGCCTGGAAAGAGGCAAGCGCGTCGGGGTCGATCTTCGCGACCGCCCTGAAGGGCGGCTTGCGGGCCATAGCAATAAGGATAGAGCGTTCTGGAAGGAACGCAAGTTAAGGCTTGGAGAGGAAGCCCAGAGGTCTACGAGGCGACGAGCGAAAGGCGAGCCCTGTCGGTGTCGCTCTGGACGTTCTCGAGCGGCAGGATCCGCTCCAGGGCGCTGACGCAGCGTGGGCAGAACTGGGTGCCCGCCGCGCGGCGAAGCTCCTGGAGGGCCTCTGCGGCGGGCCTCGCCGCACGGTAGATGCGGGTCGTCAGCATCGAGTCGAGCGCGTCGGCCACGTGGATGATGCGGGCCCCGAGCGGGATGTCCTCGCCCTGCAGCCGATCCGGGTACCCGGCCCCGTCGAAGCGCTCGTGGTGGTGACGGATCGCCGGCACCGCGTCGTTGAGGAAGCCGAGGCGGTCGATGATGCGCGCCCCCTCCTCCGCGTGCCGCTGCATGAGCGACCACTCGTCCGCCGTGAGGCTGGCGGGCTTCAAGAGGATGGAATCCGGGATCGCGAGCTTGCCGATGTCGTGGAAGAGCGCCGCGTGCCCGAGGAGGTCGAGCTCTGCGTGCGAGAGGCCGAGCTCCCGGCCGATCGCGAGCGCGAGCTGCTGGACGCGGCGCGAGTGGCCGGCGGTGTACGAGTCGCGCGCGTCCACCGTCGCAGAGAGCGATTCCATCGCGGCAGTGGAGCGCTCCTTGAGCAGCTTGTTCGCGAGCTCGAGGGAGACGTTCTGCGACTGGATCGTCTCGGCGGCCTGGCGGAGCTTCTGTGCGCTGCGCTGGGTGTGCTTGAGGTACGCCTCCTGCGTCTTGCGCATGAGGAGGAGCGGCACTGCGAAGACCGCGAGCGCGAGCAGCTGGACTGCCTCGTAGGCAAGCGCCATGACGCCCCCGATGAAGCCGTAGACGAGATAGTGCGGCAGCAGCCACGCGAAGCGCTCCCTGAAGACAGACCACCAACGCTCGTGTCCCTGGAGCGCCAGCGCCAGCGAGACGAGACCCATGTTGACGACGAAGTAGGCCGTGCCGGCGAGCAGGCCGAGTCCGGACGCGGCGAGCTCGTGTGCTGTGCCCTTCGGGAAGAACTCTGCGATCTTGAACACGCTTGCTGCGGCGAGAGATGCCAGTGTCAACGCACCGACGTTGAAGAGCACGTTGTGCAGCGGCGCCCGGCGCGCGCTCCACTCGACTGCGACGCTGGCAAGCGCAAGTGGCAACGCGGCGCGGAAGCCGAAGAGCGAGGCTGCCGCGAGACAGCCCACGGCGCTGACGGACAGCACCGCCGATCCTTCGTCCGCCTCGAGCGCGAGAGCCTGCCCCACTCCGACCAGACCGACAATTGTCAGGAGGCCCACAATGTCCCTCGATGTCCACGTCAAGGCGAGGCCGACGATGCCCGCGCCGACGCCGACCGTGCTGACGAGGCCGACGATCAGGCTGAGCCGGCGGTCGAGCGAGAGGAAGCGCGGACCATGGACCGCGTGTGGGCGCGGATGCCGAACCTCACGGCGGTCCTCCAGGGGCTGGACCGGAGTCGGGGCTGCCAGCGGCACGTGATGGTCTCCGTCCTCGGGGACGGCGATCAGGCGCGTCGTTCGATCCGCAGGCACGAGCAGCGGCTCGGAGCTCGCGCCGAGGACTCGGTTGCGTCCCTGCAGCTTGGCGCGGTACACGGCGAGGTCCGCCTGGTGGATGAGCTCGTTTGCGTCGGTGCCATCCTTCGGGAACCCGGCGACTCCGATCGAGACGGTCGCACGGATCGGCTCGCTCGAAGTCTCGACGTCGAACGTCCGCTCGGCGACGGCGCGGCGGATCCGTTCGGCAATCTCGTGCGCCTGGTCGGGAGGCGTCTCGGGTAGGAGAATCGAGAACTCCTCCCCGCCGAAACGTGCCGGCACGTCGTAATGCCGGAGCTGGGCACGAAAGACCTCGGCGATCCCCTTCAGCACCGCATCGCCGGCGAGGTGACCGTACGTGTTGTTGATGTCGCGCAGGAGGTCGAGGTCGGCCATGATCAGCGACATCGGGCGCTCGAAGCGCCGGGCGCGGCCGATCTCCTCGGACAGCGCCGCGGCGAAGTGACGGGCGTTGAACAGCCCTGTCTTCGGGTCGACGCGCGCCTCTGCTTGTAATGCCGGAACGCTCAACGAGCGATGGATCAGGAACAGCGGGGTGAGCGCGAACGGGATGAGCCATGGGTTCGACTGCCAGAAGGCATAGACGGCGAAGCCGAGCGCCGCGAGCACGAGATCCGTGGCGACGTACTCGATGTCGAAGAGTCCCGTTTCACGCAGCGTGAAGCCGCGAGCCAGCCTCAGCATGACCGCAAGAAGCGTGTGATTGACGGCGACGAAGACGATGCAGGCCGCGAGGCCGGCCATCGAGAGTCGAAGCGCGTTGTTCGCGATGCCTGCGTGCTCCAGGATCAGCCAACGTCCGACGAACCAGGCCGCCATGGCGGAGAGCGAGTAGTCGAGGATGTTGAAGGTCTGGAGGTACCAGCGGTAGCGCATCTTCAGCCACTCCGGCACCATCTGGACGACCGCGACCAGGACCAGGAGCTCTGGCGGCAGGATCAACGCTGCCGGGATCAGGAAGACGATGTCGGTGTGGTACGCCTGGTCGGCCGGCGTGCGGACCACGAAGAGACGGGCGATGGCTGCCGCCGAGGCGAGAATGAGGAACGCGCGCCACTGATGCGTCGTCTGGAGCCGGCCGATGAACGGCAGCGTGACCGCACCGGCCGTGATCGCGACCGCGACGAAGTAGATCTGTGCGTTCCGGGGCAGCGCCCCGTCTCGCCCCGTGCCGGGCTCGGCTACGAGCGAGATGTCGGTAGGGGCCGTGCTCATGCCCTGTTGCATTCCTTCATCCGGAGGTTCTCCTTCGCCACACGTCGAACGAGGGCCGCAGACGAGAAGCCCACCGCGGAACGTAGAAGCGGCCCGGGACGGGGGCATCCCCCGTTCGGGGAACACTCGATCGATTCCCCCAAACGGGTGACTTCGGGTGCGAGCATGTTGTCGGGGGTTCTCCTCCCGAGCCGCAGGTTGACGAGCCTCAGCGTAGGCGGCAACGGGCCGACCAACCTCACCCTTTAGCGGTAGCGAGGCCTGCAGTTCCCAGGTCCGGAGGATCACCGCCGGCCGCTAGCCTCCCCCTGTTTTGCGCGTTCCGATTCCGCTGGTCGCAGAGGTCGCCGTCGCGCGGGCCGCGGGCCGGTTGTCGCGTCTCGCGCGGGCGGGCGGCGGCACGACGTTCCCCGGAAAATTGCTGTGGAAGCTCGATGCCGGGGCGATCGACCGTCTGGCCGCAAGGCTGCCGCTCGGATCAGCGGTGATCTCGGCGACGAACGGAAAGACCACGACCGCGGCGATGGCGGCAAGCATCCTGGGCGAGCGGCTGCGCCTGGCGCACAACAGCTCCGGGGCCAACCTCGTCTCGGGCGTGGCCTCGACGCTGCTCGATGCACGCGCGGCCGAGCTGGGCCTGTTCGAAGTCGACGAGGCGGCGCTGCCCGAGGTCCTCTTCCGCGTCAAACCGAAGGCCGTCTGCCTCGGCAATCTCTTCCGTGACCAGCTCGATCGCTACGGCGAGCTGGAGCACGTCGCGGAACGGTGGCGCTCGGCGGTCCGCGCGCTGCCGGGCGATGCTGCGCTGTCGGTGAACGGAGACGATCCGCAGGTCGGAGAGCTCTCGGTCGAGCGTCCGAGCGCGCTCGTCTTCGGAGTCGACGATCCGTCAGCTGCGCGGCCGTCCCTGCAGCATGCTGCGGACTCCAAGTACTGCGTTCGCTGCGGCGCTCCGTACGAGTACCTCGCGGCCTACGTGGGTCATCTCGGCGATTACCGTTGTCGGGCGTGCGGGCACAGCCGCCCCACGCTGAACGTCGTCGCGCGCGAGATCGAGATGAACGGGCTCGAGTCGGTCTCGTTCAGGCTGGTGCTGGCGTCGGGGACCTCGATCGTCCGGCTACGCGTGCCCGGTCTCTACAACGTGTACAACGCGCTCGCCGCCGCTTCACTCGCCTCGAGTCTTGGAGCAACGCCGGACGAGATCGTTTCGGGGCTCGAGTCGTTCAATGCGGCGTTCGGACGCTTCGAGCGCATCGCCGTCGGCGATCGCGGGCTGCTGATGTTGTTGATCAAGAATCCCGCGGGCGCCAACGAAGCGATCCGGACGATCGTCGACGGCGGCACGCCGGCCGTCGCGGTCATCGCCTTGAACGACGCCATTGCCGACGGCCGTGACGTTTCGTGGATCTGGGACGTGGACTTCGAGCCGCTCATCGGCAATCTGACGCAGCTCGTCGCGACGGGGGACCGTGCCGCAGAGCTCGCATTGCGTTTCAAGTACGGCGGTCTGGATGCGGGCGCGATCGACGTTCTGCCGTCACTCGGTTCCGCGCTCGATCGCGGCCTCGAGCTCACGCCTCCCGGAGGCGAGCTGGTCGTCCTCCCCACCTACACGGCGATGCTCGCCTTGCGGCGCATCGTCGGCGAACGCGGCTTCGTGCGGCCGTACTGGGAGCGCGCCGCGTGAAGATCGTCGTCGGGCACCTCTACCCGGACTACCTGAACATCTACGCGGATCGCGGGAACATCGCGGTGCTGTCGCGACGGGCGGCCTGGCGTGGCCATGAGCTTGAGGTGCGACCGATCTCGATCGGGGACTCGGTCGAGCCGGGCGACCACGATCTGCTCTACATCGGCGGCGGCCAGGACCGCGAGCAGGCGCTGGTCGCAGAGGATCTGGTCAAAAAGGCGGACGGCGTGCGGGAGTCGGCTGCGGCCGGCGCGACGATCCTCGCGGTGTGCGGCGGGTACCAGCTCCTCGGTCGGTCGTACCGCGACCTTCACGGCGCCGATCTGCCGGGAATCGGTGTCTTCCCATTCGACACCATCGCCGGCGAAACGCGCATGATCGGCGACGTCCTGCTGGAGTGCGAGCTCGAGCCGGGCGTGCGCCGGACGGTCGCGGGCTTCGAGAATCATGCCGGCCGGACGCGCCTCGATCGCGGAGCGCAGCCGCTGGGCCGGGTCGTGGCGGGTTTTGGCAATGACGGCGAGAGCGGCTGGGAGGGCTGCCGCGTCGGCCGTGCAGTCGGGACGTATCTTCACGGCCCGCTCCTGCCTCGGAATCCCTGGCTCGCGGACTGGCTGCTCGCGCAGGCGCTTGCGCATCGCACCGGCGAAGCGCCGGAGCTGGAGCCTCTCGCCGACGACCTGGAAGCCGAAGCCCACGCAGTCTCGGCGGGTCGCGCTCAGACTCGGGGCGGCCGTCGCCGCTGAACGCACACACCCCCACCCATAGGGTGGGGATACGGCCCGCCACCCTCACGGCGAGCGTACCCACGGAAGTCCTACACGGGTTTGACGGGACTGCGCCGGAAGTGGATCAAGGCGCCCACAGAGCGCCGAGATAGACGGCTGGGTCGCCGGGCTGCCAGCGGCTGAGGAAGCGCTGGATCGGCGGGTGCAGCACGACGTCGTCCAGATCGCCGAGCTCGAACAGGCTGTGCCCGCGAACTGCGGCATCCTGCGATGTGACCGCTTCGAGCGATCGTCCTCCGAGATCGCCCGCGAAGATGATGTGTACGACGTGCTTCGGCGTGAAGCTTTGCTGCGGGGCGATCGAATCGACGATCGCGACGGGACCTTCTAGGGGCAGCTGATCGTCGATACCGATTTCCTCGGCGAGCTCGCGGTGCAGCGCGTCGACGAGACTCTCACCGCCGTTGACGCCACCGCCGGGGAGCAGCCAGTACTCCCTGCCCGGCTTTCCAGCGCAGGACCGCCGAGACCCGTATGCGCGGCTCCGCGGTCATCATGCCGCGGACGATCCGAACCCGCGCACGCCCCGTTCGCTCGAGGGAAGCTCGTCTACCTCGACGAGCTCCAACTCCGGGATCGGCAGGACCACGAGCTGCGCGATCCGCATGCCGGGCTCGACGAGGAATGGTTCCGTCGCATCGGTGTTGAGCAAGACGACGCGAAGTTCGCCCCGGTAGCCGGAATCGACGAGCCCGGGTGAGTTCACCACCGTGAGCCCGTTGCGGGCCGCAAGCCCCGACCGCGGTTGCACGAAGCCCGCATAACCCGCAGGAATGGCCACAGCAAGCCCCGTGCCCACGAGCGCCCTCTCTCCGGGCCCGAGTTCGATGCGCTCGCACGCCGAGAGGTCCAGCCCGGCGTCACCCGCGTACGCGCGCTCGGGAACGACCGCGTCTTCTCGCAAGCGCTGGATCGGCAGCTCGATCAACGCGCGCGCCGCACGGGCTCCAGGCGCGCTTCGGCGACGAGGAAGCGCGCAAAGCGGCGGACCTCGCGGTGCGGGAGTCGCGCACGGACGTGGACACCGCCCTCCTGATCCTCCCGTTCGTCGACCGGCGCACCCAGTGCGTAGAGCTCGGCCAGCTTGCCACCCTCTTCATAAGGAATGAACAGATGGACGGCTTCGAAGCGATCGGCGAAGCGTTCTGCGATCCGCGCGCGCAGTAGGTCGAGCCCTCTGCCCGTCAGAGCCGAGATCTGCACCGCGTCGGGGAATCGATTCGCGAGCCTGCGGCGGCGCAGAGCGTCGACCGCGTCGATCTTGTTCACCACCAGCTCGAGCGGCAGATCGTCGGCGCCGATGTCGTGCAGCACGACTCTGACGGCGGACGCCTGCTCATCGAGTTGGTCATCCGTGACGGAAGCGTCGACGACGAGAAGGATGAGGTCCGCGACCAGCGTCTCCTCCAGGGTCGCTGCGAATCCCTGAACGAGCTGGGTCGGCAGACGGCGGATAAAGCCGACCGTGTCCGTGACGAGATAGCGCCGGCCCTCGTGCTCGAATGAGCGCGTCGTCGGGTCCAGCGTCTCGAAGAGGCGATCGTTCACGGAAACGTCCGCGTCGGTCAACGCGTTCAACAGCGTCGACTTGCCGACGTTCGTGTAGCCGGCCAGCGCGACCGTCGGTGCCTCTGAACGCTGACGCTCCTTCCGACGAACGTCGCGCTGCTTGCCGAGATCCTTGAGGCGCCGGCGCAACAGCGTGATGCGGCGGCGCGCGATGCGGCGGTCGGTCTCCAGCTGGGACTCGCCGGGCCCTCGTGTCCCGACTCCTGCTCCGAGGGACCCCATTCCGCCGCCGAGGCGCTCGAGGTGCTTCCACATCCCCCGCATGCGCGGCAGGTTGTACTCGAGCTGCGCCAGCTCGACCTGGAGCTTTCCCTCGGCGCTTCTCGCATGCTGGGCGAAGATGTCGAGGATCAGCTGCGTCCGGTCGACGACCCGTGCCTGAAGGGTGTCCTCGAGCGTACGCTGCTGGGCAGGATCGAGCTCGTCGTCCACCAGGAGCACCTCGGCGCCCGATTCCTTGTACGAGCGCTTGAGCTCCTCGAGCTTGCCCTTCCCCACGTAGGTGCGCCGCTCCGGGCGCGGACGGTGTTGGACGAGCTCCCCGATCGGGTCGACGAGCGCTGTGTCCGCGAGCTCACGTAGCTCGGCCAGCTCCCCCTCGGAATCGACTCCCTGGGCCAGCACCGCGACGATGAACCCGCGCTCCAGCGCGGGGTCCGGCTGGCGTTGGGTCACGGATGGATTATGGCAACTCGGCAGAATCCCACCATGGCGCCCCTTTCCCTCTCCCCCGCCCTCACTGCGACTGGGACGTATCCCTTCGTGAAGCTCGAAGAAGCGAAGCGGCGGCTCGTCGCACAGGGCGTCGAGCTGATCGACTTCGGGAAGGGCGATCCCCGGGAGCCCACCGATCCGCTGATCAGGCGGGCGGTAGCGGAGAGCATCACCGAGATCTCGACGTACCCACTCGCCGAGGGACTGCCCGAGCTGCGCGCAGCGGTTGCCGGCTGGTGCGCGCGCCGGTTCGGGGTCGAGCTCGACCCGGACACCGAGGTCATTCCGACGTACGGCTCGAAAGAGGCGATCTTCCTGCTCGCCCAGGTCCTGATCGATCGCGACGGCGACAGGCGGCTGGTGGTGACGACGGAGCCCGGCTACCCGGTACCGGACCGCGGCGCCGCCTTTGCGGGTGCGGACGTGCTTCAGCTGCCGCTGCTCGAGGAGAACGGCTTCCTGCCGGATCTCGGTGCTGTCCGCCCTGACACGTGGGAGCAGGCGGCGATCGTCTGGATCAACTATCCGAACAATCCGACCGGAGCCGTGGCTCCGCTCGACTTCCTCGAGCGGCTGGGCGAGCTCTCGGCGGAACACGGTTTTCTGCTTGCAGCCGACGAGGCGTACACCGAGCTCTGGTTCGACACGGCTCCGCATTCAGCACTCGAGGCTCGCACCCGCGGCAACGTGGCGGTCTTCAACACGCTCAGCAAGCGGTCGTCGATGACGGGATATCGCTCCGGGTTCGTCGCTGCGAACCCCGACCTGATCGCGGCGCTCAAACAATTCAGGCCTTCTGTCGGGACCGCGCCGCAGGAATTCGTGCAACGCGCATCCGTCGTCGCGTGGAACGACGAGGGGCACGTCGACCGCACACGCGCCGCTTACCGTCGCAAACGCGACGCGCTCCTTCCCACTCTCGCGCGCAAGGAAATTCGTGTCGCCGGGAGCGAGGCGACGATGTTCCTCTGGCTGGAGGTTCCCGGTGGCGAACTGTCAGAGGCCTTCGCCGCTCGTCTGCTCGAGTATGGGCTGATCGTGTCTCCCGGAACCTTCTTCGGTCCCGCCGGCGAGGGCTACTGGCGTCTCGCGCTGGTTCCAACGGAAGCGGAGTGCCGGCGCGCAGCCGAGATTCTCGAGGAAGTGCTGTGAACGCCGAGCGTGTCGAGGAGTTGATCGGTGCGCTCGACCGCGGTGAGCTGCGGGTCGCGGAGCCGGACGGCGACGACTGGCGGGTGAATCCCGAAGCGCAGGAGGCGATCCTCGAGTACTTCCGCCTTCGAGAGATGGAGCCGGAAGAGGTCGGGCCGTTCGAATACCACGACAAGATTCCGCTCAAGCGCCGCTACGACGAGCTCGGCGTGCGAGTCGTCCCACCGGCAGTTGCCCGTTATGGCGCGTTCCTCTCGCCGGGAGTCGTGCTGATGCCGAGCTACGTGAACATCGGCGCGTGGGTCGGCCCGCGGACGATGGTGGACACGTGGGCGACGATCGGTTCGGGCGCGCAGATCGGCGCGGACGTGCATCTCGCCGGAGGAGTCGGGATCGGGGGAGTGCTCGAGCCGCCAGGCGCGCGCCCGGTCATCGTCGAAGACGGTGCCTTTATCGGCTCGCGGGCGATCCTCACGGAAGGCGTCCGCGTCCGCACGGGTGCCGTCATCGGCCCGAACGTCTCGTTGACGGCGTCCGTGCCGATCATCGACGTCACCGGTGACGATCCGGTCGAGCACCGCGGTGTCGTTCCGCCCCGCGCCATCGTGGTGCCCGGGACCCGGCCGAAGGACTTCCCCGCGGGCACGTATCAACTCGCCTGCGCGCTGATCATCGGCTGGCGCAGCGAGGCGACGGATCTCAAGGTCAGCCTGAACGAAGCACTACGTGAGCACGGGCTCTAGACCAGCTCGACCACGCAGATCTCCTCCGCGGGTCCCGTCAAGCGAGCTTCTCCGCCGATGCCGAGCTCGACGTGGAGATCGCCGCCCGGGAGGTGAATCTCGACCGGGCTCTCGCACCAGCCGTTCGCCACGGCAGCTGCCGCGGCGGCGACGGAGCTCGTCCCAGACGAGAGCGTCTCGCCTGCGCCGCGTTCCCAGACGCCGACCGTCAGGTCGTGCGGCCCGTCGACGCGAACGAGCTGCACGTTTGTCCGGTCGGCAAAACGCGAGTGACGCTCGATCAGAGGGCCGAGCCGAAGGAGCTCGCCACGCTCGGGGTCGCGGCGGACGACGGCATGAGGATTGCCGACCGACACCGGTGTGAACTCCACCCGCTCGTCACCGAGGTCGAGCGTCTCGGTCTCCCCCACGTCGACCCGGCCGATGTCGAGCGCGATGTTGCCGTCCGCGCCGACCGAGGCATCGATCTCGCGGGATCCGACGGTGAGTGTCACGCGCTCAGCCCCCGAGCTGCGCGCGAGCCAGGCCGCGACGATGCGCACGCCGTTGCCGGAGAGCTCGGCGGTCGAGCCGTCGGGATTCCAGATGCGGATCTCGGCTTGCGTTCCGTTGGCCGACATGATCTCGAGGAGCCCGTCCGAGCCGACGCCGTAGTGGTAGTCGCAGAGCTCCCGGACGCGGTCGGGAGTCAACGGTTGAGCGAGCTCAGCCTGCTCGACCAGCAGGTAGTCGTTGCCGAGCGCTTGCCATTTCGACAATCTCATGTGCGATCTCGTCCACCGGACGATCGGCATTGACGCTAACAAGGCCTGGCATGCGTCGCATCCACTTCCGCTGATAGGCGGCATAGCGCCGCGTGCGAACGACGAGTGATTCGAGCGCCTGCTCGCGCGGCAGCTCGGCGACGTCGCGGAGGCCGAGCGCCTGGACGGCGGTGGACGAGATCGTTCCGGCGAGCGCGGACCGAGCTTCTTCGACGACACCGGCGGCGAACATCGACGCGGCCCGCCGCTCGATTCGTTCCAGCAACATGTCGTGGGGGACGTCGAGGCCGAAGATCGACGTGGGCCGGCGTGTCTCGGCTGCCCACAACCGGTCCGTAGCCGGCCGCAGAGAGGAGCTGAGCTCGGTGAGCTCGAGCGCCCGGACGATGCGGCGCCTGTCGTTGGGATGGACGTGGGCCGCCGCGCCTGGATCGCGTCCGGCGAGGACACCGTACGCGCGCTCAGGTCCGAGCCGGTCATAGAGCTCTTCCCAGCGAGCGCGTTGGTCTGGCGTCGGTGCGGGCGGCAGCTCCAGCTCCGCCAGTGCCGCACGGAGATACAAACCTGTGCCCCCGGTCACGACGGGTGTCCGCCCTGCGGCGAGCAGGTCGTCGATCGCCGCATGCGCGAGCTGCGCATACTCCGCCACCGATCCTTCGTGGGACAACGGCCAGACGCCGACGAGCCTGGTCGGACGCTCGGGTTGAGCCGTCAGGATCGGGAGGCCGCGATAGGCCTGCATCGAATCGGCGGAGACCACCTCGCCCGCGACCCGAGCCGACACCGCTTCCGCCACGGCCGTCTTGCCCGACGCCGTCGGGCCGAAGATTGCGACGACGCTAGGAGCCGACCGCAGAGCTGGATTTCCAGCCAATGTCTGCATCCTGCGGGAAGAGCGCATCGGCCGGGAGGGGCGCTTCTTCATCCGGGTGGTCGGCTCGGTGGGTTTTGAACCAGGCGACCGCACGCGAGATGCCCTCGTCCAGGGGCACTGCGGGCTCGTACCCGAGCAGCTCGCGCGCCTTCGTCAGGTCGGCGACGTAGTGAGTGACCTCGCCGAGGAGCGACGGCGCAAGCGCGATCTTCGGCTCGACGCCGAGCTCCGCGGCGATCAGCTCTGCAGCGTGAACGAGGGAGTTGCCGTGGCCGTAGGCGAGATTGATCGTCTCGTTCACGACGCGTCCCTCGGCGAGCGCCTCGATGCCACGGGTGATCCCGTCGATGCAATCGTCGACGTACGTGAAGTCGAGTGTCTTCTCCTGGCCGAAGACCGTCACCGGTTCGTCGCGCAACATCGTGTGGATGAACAACGGCAGGACGCGCACCATGCGGGCGAGGTCGTTGTCGTAGCGCCCGTAGACGTTCGAGAAGCGAAATACGAGGTAGCGCAAGCCATAGCAGCGCGCGTACGAGTAGACGAACGCCTCGCCGGCGATCTTCGAGGCGGAATAGGTGGACTCCGTGTATGCGAAATCGGCGCTCGCCTCGCTCGCCTCCTCTGCCGCAAAGCGGTGAACGTCGCCGTACACCTCTCTGCTCGACGAGAAGACGATGGGCAGGTTCTGCTGGCGGCAGAACTCGAGGACGTTGAAGGTCATGACCGCGTTCTCGAGCGCGCGATGCGGCTGGCGCACGAGTTGGTGCACCTTTGCGTGCGCGGCGAGGTGCACGACGAGGTCGACCTCGGGATACTCGACACCGCCGATCCCACCGGGGAAGGACGGATAGTGCCCGGACAGATCCTGCAGGAGATAACGGAAGTCGTCCGTCCAGGTATTCAGTCGCTTGTCGATGCCGAAGACGTCGTGTCCCTCGCGTTGCAGGCGCTCACCGAGGTTCGTCCCGATCTGTCCGCTCGAGCCTGTGACCAGGATTCGCATCAGGCAGCGACCGGCACGGCCTGGACGCCGCGCAAGGTCGTCGACGTGGCATCCTCGATCCGCACGTCGACCAGCTCGCCTGCGGTCGCCGCCCCCGAGAAGTTGACGGTGGTGTTGCGTCGCGTTCGACCGCGCAGCCGAGTCGGATCGGTCCGGCTGGGGCTCTCGACGAGAACCTCCTCCACGCGCCCGACGCGTTCGGTGTTGCGTGACGCGGCGACGCGCTGAACGACTTCGATCAACCGCTCGATGCGATCGTGTTTCACCTCTTCGGGAATCTGCTCCGTCATCGCCGCGGCCTCGGTGCCCGCACGGGGTGAGTACACGAACGTGAAGGCGCTGTCGAAGCCGACCTCCTCGACGGCCCTGATCGTGTCGAAGAAGTCGTCCTCGGTCTCACCGGGAAACCCGACGATCAGATCGGTCGTGAGCGAGAGGTCCGGGATCGCCTCGCGCAGCTCGGCGACCAGCCGCAGGTAGCGCTCGCGGTTGTACGTCCTGCGCATGGCCTTCAGGATGCGGGACGAGCCGGACTGCAGAGGAAGGTGCGCGTGCTCGCAGACGGCGCCGCACTCGGCCATTGCGTCGATCACCGGGCGGCGGAAGTCCTTCGGATGCGGGCTCGTGAAGCGAATGCGCTCGACCCCGTCGATGGCATCGCATGCGCGCAGCAACTCGCCGAACTCCGTGTTGATGTCCGGCGCGAGATCGCGCCCCCAGGAATTCACGTTCTGGCCGAGCAGGGTGACCTCGCGCACGCCCTCCGCGGCGAGCCGTGTCACCTCCGCGACGACGTCACCCGGACGGCGGCTCACCTCGCGCCCGCGTACGGCCGGCACGATGCAGTACGCGCATTTCGAGTTGCAGCCCATCGAGATCTGCACCCAGGCCTGGAAGCTGCGTTCGCGGTGCATCGGCAACTCGCCCGCGAAGCTGCGGTCGTCGAGGCCGAAGCTTCCGCGCGCAACACCGAGCCCGCCCGCGCCGAGCCACTCGCCCAGGTGGGGAATCGATCCCGGCCCGAACGCGACGTCGACGTAGGGATAGAGCTGGAACAGGCGCTCGCGCTGCGCTTCGGCGTAGCACCCGCCGACGGCGATCACCGTGTCCGGATCGCGCCGCTTGACCGCAGCCGCCTGTGCGAGGTGCGCCGAGAACTTCTGATCCGGCTTTTCGCGGATCGTGCAGGTATTGAAGACGAGGACGTCTGCCTCGTCCTGCGTGGTCGCCTCACCGAGCCCGAGCTCCTCGAGCATGCCCTTGATCCGCTCGCTGTCATGAGCGTTCATCTGGCAGCCGAAGGTCGTGACGTGGTACCGGCGCACGGGCCAGAATGGTACCGGTGGTCTTTCCCGATTCGACTTCGCTGTGGCTCTTCGGCCTGGCGGCGCTGGCTCTACTGGCGATTCCCGGACCGGCCGTCCTCTATATCGTCGTCCAGAGCGCCGAGCAAGGCCGCCGCGTGGGGTTGGCCTCGGTTGCCGGAGTCCACCTCGGCACGCTCGTTCACGTTGCCGCAGCCTCCGCCGGGCTGTCAGCCCTGATCGTCGCATCCTCCGTAGCGTTCAGCGCCGTCAAGTACGCAGGCGCCGCGTATCTCGTCTTTCTGGGTGTGCGCAAGCTGCTGGAGCGAGAGCCGGTGGCAGAGGTGGAGCAGCGGCGCGAGCCGCTCCGCAGAGCGTTCGTGCGCGGTACGATCGTGAACGCGCTCAATCCGAAGACGGCGCTTTTCTTCCTCGCCTTCCTACCGCAGTTCGTCGTTCCCGGCCGCGGTGGTGTCTGGTCGCAGGCGCTCGTGCTGGGCTTCGTGTTCGTCGGCCTCGGCCTCGTCACGGACTCCATCTACGCTCTTGCGGCGGGAACCGTTGCAGGTGTGCTGCGCCGCAAGCGGAGCGCCGTTCGCTACGGCTCGGGAATCGTCTTCATCGCGCTCGGCGCGACCGCTGCTCTCGCGAAACGAGCGTAGACTAGGCCGCCTGATCCGGCTGCACCTGCGGTGTGGGCTCCGGTGGCGCGAGTGACTCGTGATGCCCGCCGCCGTTCGCGACGTTCCGAGCGACGTCGATCGCCCGACTCTCGCGGATGACCGTCACCTTCACCTGTCCCGGATATTCGAGCTGATCCTCGATCTCCCGCGCGATCTCGTGCGAGAGGAGGACCGCCGCGTCGTCGTCGACCTCGCTGGGCTTGACGATCACCCTGATCTCGCGGCCGGCCTGGAGCGCGTACACCTTCTCGACTCCCGGTTTCTGCGCCGCCAGCTCCTCGAGCGATTCGAGCCGCTTGATGTAGTGCTCGAGGCTCTCACCGCGCGCGCCGGGCCGTGACGCCGAGATCGCATCGGCAGAGATGAGCAATACCGCTTCGACCGTCTGGGGCTCGACCTCGTAGTGATGCGCCTCGATCGCGTGCACGACATGCTGCGACTCGCCGTACCGCCGTGCGAGCTGGGCCGAGATCGATGCGTGCGAGCCCTCGACCTCGTGTGTCATCGCTTTGCCCAGGTCGTGCAGGAGAGCCGCACGCTTCGTGACCTTGACGCTGGCGCCGACCTCGGACGCCATGATGCCCGCGAGGTGCACGACCTCCAGCGTGTGCTTGAGGACGTTCTGTCCGTAACTGGTGCGATAGCGCAGCCGGCCGAGGATCTTGACCAGCTCCTCGTGGAACTCTCCGCAGTTGGCCTCGAAGACGCCCTGCTCCCCGGCCTGCACGATCGCATCCTCGATCTCCGCTTTCGACGCGTAGTAGGTGTCCTCGATGCGCGCCGGGTGAATCCGTCCATCCTCGATCAGCTTCGTCAGCGTGAGTCTCGCTACCTCGCGCCGGATGCCGTCGAACGAGGACAGAACGACCGCCTGCGGGGTGTCGTCGATGATGAAGTCGACGCCCGTCAGATGCTCGAGGGAGCGGATGTTGCGCCCCTCCCGGCCGATGATGCGACCCTTCATGTCGTCGGATGGAAGCTCGACGACCGACACGGTCGTCTCAGCGGCGTGACTCGCCGCGACCCGCTGGAGCGCGTCTGCGACGAGATTGCGCGCCCGCCTCTTCGCTTCGGTGCGCGCCTCCTCCTCGAGCTGCCGGACCCGTCTCGCGAGCTCGTGGCGGACAAGATCCTCCGAGCGCTCCAGCAGGGTGCGCTTCGCCTCGTTGACGGTCATGCCGGAGATCCGTTCGAGCTCGATGAACTGCTGCTCGCGCGCGTCCTTGTGTTCCTCCTGGAGCTGGCGGAGGTGCGTCTCCCGGTCGGCGAGCCCCTGTTCGCGCCGCGCCATCTCCGTCAGCTTTCCATCGATCTCCTCTTCCTTTGCGAGCACCCGCTCCTCGACCTTGACGACCCGGCCGCGGTGCTCGGCGACTTCCTGGTCGATCTCCGCGCGCAGCTTGACCGCCCCTTCCCGGGCGGTGATCTGCGCTTCCCGCCGAAGCGTCTCCGCTTCGCGTTGCGCGTCGTCGATCATCTGCTTCCGTTGCTGCTGGGCTGCGCCGAGGCGCGACTTCCCGAGCGCGCCCACCGCGACTGCCCCTCCCAATCCCCCGGCGACGAGGCCGATCAGTATCCCGATGGCGACCTGCATTTGGCTCAGCTCCTGGTCGGTTGTCCGCGGTCGCTACCGCGGCGCCCACCCGGCAGTCCGGCCGGCACGGGAGATCCCGAATCGGTGAAACGAGCCGACACCGCGGCTCGGAAAGCGGTTGCCTAGATCGCCGCTGTCAAAAGCCTTTCGGTGTCTGGCTGGTAGGAGGTCGACATGATTTTCGGAAGTGCAGTAACGATTCGGAAAACGTTCCTATGCAGGCAAAACGTCGGATGATGCATCTGCATCCTACCGCCGCTCAGGGGTCGGGCGCAAAGTCACCCCCGAGCACGGCTTCCACCGCCCCCTCGCCGAAGCCCTTCGAAGCCAGGTAGCGCGCCGTCCGAGCGCTCCGCCCGCGGCGCTCCACGAGCCTGCGGGCCCGCTCCCCTTCCCCCTCCAGGCTCTCGAGCGCCTCCTGGGCCAGCTCTGGAGCCACCCCTTGGCGCTCGAGGTCGTACCTGATGGCGGCATCGCCGTAGCCGCGCTCGGCGAGGCTGCCCGCGCGGGTCCGCGCAAAACGGGCATCGTCCACGAGCCCGGCACGCGAGAGAACGGCGAGCGACGCTGCGATCGTGGCCGGAGCCACCGAGGCTCGGCCGAGTCGTTCCGCGATACCGCGTTCCGAGAGGTCCTGCCGACGCAACGCGCGACCGGCGACTGCGAGAGCCTCTGAACGTCGGAGCTCCTGCCGCAGAAGGCGTAGCGCAGGCCGATCGAGCAGGCGTCCTTCCGACAGGCCGGCGCGCGCCACGACTTCCACCGGCAGCGTCCGCCACGGTGCACCGTCCAGCTCGACCACGACGCGGCCGCGCCCCCCGGCCGCGAGCCGCGTGACCGTAGGCACTACTTCCGAGAAGCGGCCTTCTCGATCGCCGCTTTCGCGTCTCCCTTGACCTGGCCGTTCTGCTCGGCGGCGTCTACAGCTACCGGGAGCAGGCGTGCCGACGCGATCTGGTCGGGACCGAGGTCGGCCTGGATCCGAGTCAGGATTCCCTGGCAGACGTCCGGATGCTCACGCAGGAACGCGGTCGCGTTCTGGCGTCCCTGGCCGAGCCGCTCGTCGCCGAAGCTGAAGTACGACCCCGACTTCGTCACGGCCTTCCGCTCGAGCCCGGCGTCGAGCACCGTTCCTTCCCACGAGATGCCCGAGCCGTAGATGATGTCGAACTCCGCCTGCTTGAACGGTGGTGCGACCTTGTTCTTCACCACTTTCACGCGGACGCGGTTGCCGATCGCCTCGACGCCTTCCTTCAGCGTTTCGATGCGGCGGATGTCGAGGCGGACCGAGGAGTAGAACTTCAACGCGCGGCCTCCCGGCGTTGTCTCCGGGTTGCCGAACATGACGCCGATCTTCTCGCGCAGCTGGTTCGTGAACAGACAGATCGTGTCCGTGCGGTTGAGGGTGCCGGCGAGCTTTCGCAGCGCCTGTGACATCAACCGCGCCTGCAGGCCGACGTGCGTGTCGCCCATCTCGCCCTCGATCTCCGCCTTCGGCGTCAGCGCGGCGACCGAGTCGACCGCGACGACGTCGAGCGCACCCGACCTGATCAGCAGCTCGGCGATCTCGAGCCCCTGCTCGCCGGTGTCGGGCTGCGAGACGAGCAGGTCGTCGATGTTGACGCCGATGTGCTTCGCATACGTCGGATCCATCGAATGCTCGGCATCGATGAACGCGCAGATGCCGCCGCGCCGCTGCGCCTCGGCGATCACGTGGTAGACGAGGGTCGTTTTTCCGGACGACTCGGGGCCGAAGATCTCGACGATCCTGCCACGCGGCAGCCCCCCGATTCCGAGCGCGAGGTCGAGCGCGAGCGAGCCGGTCGAGATCGCGCCGATCGAAACAGCCGCGTGGTCGTTCATCTTCATCACTGCGCCTTTGCCGAATTGCCGCTCGATGTGCCCGAGGGCGGCGTCCAGAGCCTGCTCGCGATCCACTTACATCACCCTCCCAGGGCAAACGATTCGACGACGACATACTGCGCTCCATCGGACCGCAGCACTGAATGGTAGGCAGCGGCATCGGACGGACTGACCTCGGAGAGCTCCGGCAGCGGCGGCCGCAGTCGTGGCCGCTCCCGGAAGCGGACGACCGTCAGATGGGGCAGCCACTGCCTCTGCTCGCGCTCGTAGACGCCCAGGCGCTCCAGACGCTCCTGCAAATCCTCGGCGAGCCGCGTGGCCCTGCCCTCGAGATCGCTCAGCACCAGCATCCCGACGGTCCTGGTCTCCCGGTAGCGCTCCGGCACCAGCCGGATCGGGCCAGCGGCAGCGGCGGCCTCGCGCAGCGCCCCGAGGATCGGCTGGAGCTCCGCCACCGGGCGGTCTCCGAGGAAGGCCAGCGTGACGTGCAGGTTGTCCCGAGAGACCGGCCGGCCGGCCCCGATGTGAGCGGACTGCCACTCCTGCAGCGTGTCGAGCGCCTGATCAGGGAGGCGGAGGCCGCAGAACAGGCGCGCGCGTTCACGGCCCTCCACGCTAGCCGGGAGGCTCACGCGGATTCGTCGCGAGTCTGTTCCAAAAGCCGCCGGAGGAGGTGGAGCGCCGTGACTGCGGCACGGCGGCGCACCGAGCCCCGATCGCCGGGGAAGACGAAGTCCGCGCTGCGGGAGCCTGCCGGGCCTTCGGCGTACAAGAAGACGAGGCCCACCGGCTTCTCGTCACTGCCGCCGCCCGGGCCGGCGATGCCCGTGACGGCGACTGCGACCTCAGCGCCGAGTCGCTCGCGTGCGCCGCCCGCCATCGCCGCGGCCGTCTCTGCGGACACAGCCCCGTGTCGTTCCAGGACTTCCTGCGGGACACCCAGCTCGCGTGCCTTCACATCGTCCGAGTAGGCCACCACGGCCCCGACGAAGACGTCGCTGGACCCAGGGATGGAGGTCAGCCGTTCTGCCACCATGCCGCCCGTGCACGACTCCGCGGAGCCGAGCGTCAACCCTGCGCCCCGGCAGAGATCCAGGACGAGCTCTTCGATCGGCCGCTCGTCGCGGCTGAACAGATAGCGCTCGAGCGGACCGACCAGCCGGCCGGTGAGCTCGTCGGCGCGCGTTTCCGCACCCGGCTCGACGACCAGGTCGACATGGATCTCGAAGTCGCGCGCGCAGATCGTGGCCTCCACCCCGTCGCCGTCCCCACCAGCGTCCGCGAGCGCCTTCGCGACGGCAGACTCGCTCGCGCCGAAGAAGCGCAGCCGCCGCAGCTCCGGCGGCTGCGCCCGGGCGAGGACGCGCCCGACCGGCTCGCTCTCGAGCGCCGTTGCCCACAGGCGCTGCAGCTCGGCCGGTGGGCCCGGCAACACGACCACGACGGTCGTCTCGTGCTCGAGGACGAGGCCCGGCGCAGTCCCGGCCAGACCAAGCGAGCGTGCGCCCTCGGGAATCGTTGCCTGCTTGCGAACGCCGGCCTCGAAGTCCACGTAGGGTCGCCCGAGCCGCTCGGCAAAGCCACGCGAGATTGCGGCGATCTGCTCGTGGAGCTCTTCGTCGAGCCGTAGCCCCACGCCGGCGGCACGCGCAACGAGCTCGACGGTGCGATCGTCGTGGGTCGGCCCGAGCCCACCGGACACGACGCAGAGGTCGGTCGCCCGCAGCCCTTCGGCCAGCGCGTCCAGGAGCTCCTCCTCTTTGTCGCCGACGATCGAGATCCGAGCTGGGTCAACGCCGTGCCGCAACAGCTCGTTCGCCAGGAATGGTCCGTTCAGGTCGCGCCGCTCTCCGCGGACGAGCTCGCTGCCGGTGACGACGATGAACCCGCGGGGCCTGGCGGTCACACGGCCGGGCGGATGCTGCGCGGTGTCACGATCAGGGTCTTCACGCCGCCGACGGGGAGGCGGCGAGTGTGGCCGTTCAACACGGTGACGAGGTTCTCCGGACGGTCGAGCGTGATCCAGAGCTTCCGCGCGGTGAACAGCTGCTTCTGTCCTTGATCGAGCGTCCCCTGGAAGAGGATCGGTCCCGTCGCGGAGGTCTTGTGCACCTGCAGCCAGCAGGGACCGCGCGACGCCTTCACGAGCAGGTGGACTTGCAGCCGCTGCGTGACGGCACGCGGCGGGGTCTGGTGTGTCGAGGGCTTCGAGGTTCCGAGGCCTATTGGTGGCGAGCTCGGCGGCTCGCCGCGCGTCCACGCGACGATCACGAGCGCGGTCACGGCCGCAATGCCGAGGAGCGTCAACAGGACGACGCGTGATTGAACTTGCACGCCCCGCGACGGCGGCGGGGCGGAGCGTCTAGGGCGGGACTGCGGTTCCTCCTCCCCGGCGACGAAGCGGGAGTTGTACTCGTCGACATAGAGCTGCCCGTCGAGGCCGAGATATTCGGCGTACGAGCGCAGGAAGCCCTTGACATACGTCTGCGCAGGCAGGACGTCGAACTGCTCGTCTTCCAGGGCGCGCAGGTATTTGCCTCGAATCTTGGTTCCCTGTTCGAGCTCGGGAAAGTCGAGGCCCTGGCGCAGACGCGCCTCGCGGAGGCTGTTACCGATTTCGAACACGGCGGCCGCCCCATCTTAGGCGCTTGTGGGTTGCACTGAAAGTCGGCCTGCAGAACAGGCAGTAGTTGAGCCGGCCGCGCGGGCAAAGGCCGCCCGGCGCTCTGGGCTCAGCGGGAATGTTGGTAGACCAGGAAAAGCTCGTAGAAACCCACCGAGAGCGCGGCTGCAAGCGACAGGCAGAGCGTGAGCGCTCCGACGAGGACCGCAAGGGTCGAGAGCGCTGTTCCGCCTTCCCGTAGCTGCAGCCACTTCAGATTCCTTCTCGCGCGGCGCGCCATCACGACGGTCACCAACGCCAGCACGAAGGCGAGCGGGATCGCATAGGCGGCGTCCAGCAGGCCGACCCGCTTGGATCGCCGTGCAACCTCGATCGCCGCGGGTAGCACCGCGAGACCTGCGAGGCCCAAGAAGAGCGCGACCGAGGCCCGGCGCTTACTGCTTGCGATACGGTCGGCCACTTGCGGCGGGCGGGATCGATCGGCCGATCACGCCTGCTACGGCGATCAGCGTCAAGACGTAAGGAAGCGCCTGGAAGAGAACGGCTGCGTTGCCCCACGGCTGGGCGAGGCGGAATGACAGCGCCGTCGAGAAACCGAACAGGAGCGCAGCGGCAAAGGCGCCGAAGGGCCGCCAGTTGCCGAAGATGAGCGCGGCGAGACCGATGAATCCGCGGCCGGCCGTCATGTTCTCGTTGAACGAGCCCACGAACCCGATCGAGAGATACGCGCCGCCAAGGGCTGCCAGCATGCCTGACAGAGTCACGGCGGCGTAGCGGATCTTGTACACGGAGATGCCGACGGTGTCCGCCGCTCGCGGGTGTTCCCCGACCGAGCGAATGCGCAGTCCGATGGGGGTCCGGAACATGACGACGTAGGAGACGATCAGGGTCACGAAGGTCAACCAGATCATCAAATTGAGATGGCCGAACACGGGGCCGATGAACGGAATCCCGTCGATGATCGAGAGATTGACGTCGGGCACTCGCGGGATCGACCCAGGCGTGCCGTTGTCTCCGTAGACCTGGATGAAGAAGTAGCCGGTCACTCCCAGTGCCAGGAAGTTGATCGCTGTGCCGCTGACGATCTGGTCGGCGCGCAGATGAATCGACACAAAGGCGTGAATGAGAGCCGCGACGCCCCCCGCGACGACTGCGCAAAGCAACCCCAGGGCCCAGTTGCCCAACTTGTCCGCACCCAGCACAGCGAAGAAGGCGCCGGTCAGCATCATCCCCTCGAGCCCGATGTTCACCACCCCGCTGCGTTCGGCGAACATGCCGCCGATCGCCGCAAACGTCAGCGGAGTGGCGAAGGCGAACATCGCCGTGAAGAGCGGCGTCCACGAGGCGACGTAGTCGAGGTTGGACGAGCTCGTGTGCGTGGCAAGCACCCCGAGCGCCGTTCCGAGGATCCCCGCTGCTACCGCGAGCCAGCCGAGCCGCTTGACGCCGCTCGTGACCGCCCAGATGCCCGCGCCGACCGCCGGGATTCCTACGAGGGCCGGCCACCAGGGCGCCCGTGCAGTAATCGGAGGCAGTGCGAGCAGGAAGGCGAAGCAGCCAAGGAAGATCCCGAGCGACGCCGTTTGCGTCGGAGAGAGTCCGCGCCACTGCGGGCGTGGCTCAGCTCTTGCAGCCATTAGCCGGCCTCGGCGGTGGGTGCCGAGGGTTTCATACGACCGGGCAGGAGGCGGCGGCGCGCCTGCCACAGCCCCATGATGAGCACGTCCGCCCCGACGAAGAGCAGGACGAGCGCCTGGATCATCAGGGTCAGGTTCCCCGCCAGCTCGGGCTTGAGCACGGTCTGGTCGATGCTGCGCGTTGAGGTGCCGTAGAGCAGCGCGGCGAAGAGGAGGGCCGACAAGGCCACTCCGATTGCCTTGTTCCTGCCGAGCAGCGCGACGGCGATGCCGATGAAGCCCAGCTGGGAGGTCTGGACATCGAGGACGCCGAAGCGGTACTGGTAGCCGAGCATGTCGAGCACACCGGCGAGTCCTGCGAAGCAGCCGGAAATCGCCATCGCGACGACGTAGTTCCGAGCGATGCTGATGCCTCCGTACCGGGCGGCCTCGGGGCTGAACCCGACCGCTCGGACCTCGTAGCCGAGTGTGGTTCGGTTGAGGATGAACCAGAACGCGATCAGCGCGCCGATGGCGATGAAGAAGCCGATGTGCAGAGCTTGGAGTGCTGCGTTCCCCCAGAAGACGGGCAGCTTTGCGGAGTTCACGACCGTGTTCGAAACAGGCAGAGACGGGTTAAACGAGTTCTGCAGGGGCCCGCCCTGCCCGAGCAGATAGCTGCCGATCCAGTATGCGATCCAGTTGAGCATGATCGTGGTGATCACCTCATGCGCCCCGGTAGCCGCCTTGAGGAAGCCGGCGATCGCGGCCCAGACAGCGCCGCAGCCCGACGCCACCACGATCGCGAGGATGATGTGAGGCCCTCTCGCCAGGTGCGGGAAGCTCGTCCCGATCCACAAACCGGTGATGACACCGATCAGGTATTGGCCTTGCCCACCGATGTTGAAGAGGCCGCAGCGGAACGCGAACGCGACGGCGAGGCCGGTCAGGCTGAGCGTCGTCGTCAGGATCAACGTTTGCTGCAGGTTGTAGGCCGCGTTGCTCTGAATCGACGTGTTCCACCAGAACCACACGTGGTGGTTCGTGCCGGGAATGGTGATGCTGTAGCTACCGACGTGGAAAAACCAGTTCAGACCGGAGCCGGTAAAGATTCCCTTGTAGACCTTCCACGGATTGTGGCCCGTTGCGGCCACCACGATGCCGCCCATGAAGAACGCAAAGACCGCGGTGATGACAGGCGTGACGATTCCGCCGGCGCGCTGGTAGATCGCAAGCCGCTCCCCGACGCTCGGTGCGTAAGCCGTGGGGTCGGTCGCGAGGGCCTCCGGCGCCGGTGGCTGCTCGAGATCGCCGTTCCCGCCGCCCGGCTCGGAGCTCATGCCGCGGCCTCTTCACGCCTGCCGCCGGTCATCGCGATCCCGAGCTCCTCCTCGGTGGCGTCCGGCGAATACTCACCGACGATGCGGCCCTCGTAGAGCACGAGGATGCGGTCCGACAGCGAGAGGATCTCGTCGAGCTCCAGCGACACGAGCAGGACGCCTCGCCCCGTGTCGCGCTCCGCGACCAGCTGCCTGTGCACGAACTCGATCGCGCCCACGTCGAGGCCCCGGGTCGGCTGCGCGGCGATCAGCACGCGCGGATTCCGCGAGACCTCCCGGGCGACGACCACCTTCTGCTGGTTCCCGCCAGAGAGTGCGGAGGCCGGCGTCCGCGGACCTCCCCCGCGCACGTCGTAGTCGGTGAGCAGCTTCCTCGCCCGCGCAAGGATCCGCCGCGGCGAAAGCGCTCCGAACCGCGAGTACGGCTGCTTGTCGTAGTCGTGGAGGACGAGGTTCTCGGCGAGCGAGAACTCGAGGACGAGCCCACGCCTCTGGCGGTCCTCCGGAATGTGCCCGAGACCCGCTTCGAGGTGCGCGTTGGCGTTCGAATTCGTCAGATCGTGACCTTCGATCTCGATTCGGCCGCCCGCAGGCCGACGCAGCCCGGTCAGAGCGTCGATCAACTCTGTCTGACCATTGCCATCCACTCCCGCGATGCCGACGATCTCCCCGGCACGGACATCCAATGAGACGCCCCGCACCGCCTCGAGCCCGCGGTCGTCGAACACGTGAACGTCTTGGACATGCATCAGGATCCCTCCCGGCGACGCCGGTTTCTTGTCGACGCGAAGCAGGACCTCGCGGCCGACCATCGACCGCGCGAGGCTGGCCTCGGTCGCGCCTTCACGCGGGATCGTGTCGACCCTCTTACCGCGACGCAGGACGGTGACGCGGCCGGCGATTTCGAGCACCTCGTTGAGCTTGTGGCTGATGAAGATGATCGACATGCCCTCGGCGACGAGACCTTTGAGGATGGCGAAGAGCTCGGTCGCCTCCTGCGGGGTGAGCACCGCGGTCGGTTCGTCGAGGATGAGGATGTCCGCGTTTCGGTACAGGGTCTTCAGGATCTCTACTCGCTGCTGCTGGCCGACGGTGATGTCCTGGATCCGGGCGTCCGGGTCGATCGCGAAGCCGAAGCGCTGCGAGATCTCTTCGACCTGCTTGCGTGCGCCGGCATAGTCGAGGAGCACGCCGGCTGTCGTCGGCTCGCTGGCGAGAACGATGTTCTCGGTCACGGTCATCACCGGGATCAGCATGAAGTGCTGGTGCACCATCCCGATGCCCTGCTCGATCGCATCGTGCGGCGACGAAAACGTGACGGGCTTGCCGTTGACGAGGATCTCGCCTTCATCGGCCGAGTAGAGGCCGTAGAGGATGTTCATGAGGGTCGATTTGCCGGCTCCGTTCTCGCCGAGCAGGGCATGGACCTCGCCGCGCTTCAGATCGAAGTCGACATGGTCATTGGCAAGCACGCCCGGGAATTGCTTGGTGATGCCCCGGAGCTCGAGGACAGGTGCCGCGTCCATCGGCGGCGATTCTATGCGTCAGGAAACGGCGAGCGGGGCTGAACGCCCCGCTCGCCTACCGGTAGTGCGAAGCGCTACCCGACGCTCGTCGGGACCTTGATCTTTCCGGAGATGATCTGCTTCCTGAGGATCGCGATCTTGGCGAGGACCTGCTTACGCAGCTTGCCCTTCAGCTTCGGGCTGATCTTGCCGAGGGCGACACCCTTGTTCTTCAGGTTGAAGACCGCGTTCGAGCCACCCTTGAACTTGCCCGCCTTGGCGTCCCTGATCGCGTTGTAGACGCCGACGTCGACCCGCTTGACCGCGCTCGTCAGGATGTACGTCCCGAGGAACGACTGGTCTCGGTCGACTCCCACACCCCAGATGCCGTGATCGTGCGCGGCGCTCAATGCGCCGAGCCCGCACAGTCCGGCTACCGCGAACACGACGTGGGCCCCACCCTGGATCTCGTTCTCCGCCACGGTCTTGCAGAGGTCCTGCTTGACGAAGTCCTGTGAATAGCCCTTGAGGACGGTCGTGCCAGGCACGCACTTCTTTGCTCCCGCCTCGTAGCCGGCGAGGAAGATGTCGACCGGCGGGATCTTGATGCCGCCGACAACGCCGATGACCTGACCCTTGCCCTTCTCCGCCTTCGTCACCATTGCGGCCATGCACCCGATCAGGTAGCTGTTCTGCTGAGTCGCATAGGTGAGACCCTCGATGTTGCTCACATCGGCGCCCTTGAAGTCACCGAACGCCGACGAGACAGTGTCGTCCGTAATCGCGAAATGCGTGTTCGGGAATTGCGCTGCCACCGTCTTCAAGTCGGCGGCCATCAAGAACCCAGCTGAGATCACCAGATTCGAGTTCTGCCGGATCGCGCTCGTCAAGTTCGGGATGTAGTCGCTCGTGTTGTTCGACTGGATCGCGAGCGTCTGGACCTTGAGCTTCTTCTTCGCCAGATTCAGTCCGGCCAACTGGGACTGGTTGAAGCCCTTGTCGTTGAAGTGGCCGACGTCGCTGATCAGCGCCGCCTTGAACGTTGCAGTTGGCTTGGCGCTGCCGCCGCCCGCGAGCACGGCCGCAAGCACCACGGCCGCCACGAGCGTGGCCAGCACACCCGCCGTCAATCGTTGGGTAGTCAAGAAAGTCCTCCTCCTCCGTCGCCAGTTAGCCCACTCGAGGCGCGCTAATGCTACTCCCCCTCGGAGCGGCTCCGGAGGATGAGACGCGTGGAACGATCACGGGTTAGACGACTCAGGCATCCGCGGTACCTTCCGCCCGTGGATACCGGGAAAACGCTCTCCTTCGATCCTTCCGATCCAGACCTCCTCGCAGACCCGTACCCGGTGTTGAATCGCCTTCGAGAGGTGGCCCGAGTCTTCTATGACTCAGCCCACGAGCGGTGGTTCGTCACCCGACACGAGGATGTTCGCAGCTGTCTGCGCGACAGACGGCTCGGTCGCAACTTCCGCCATGTGATGAACCCGCACGAGATCGGCCAGCCGCCGCTCGATCCGCGCTGGCAGGCCTTCTGGGATGTCGAGCGGTGGAGCCTGCTCTGGCTCGAGCCGCCGGACCACACGAGAATCCGGAAACTCGTGGCGGCAGCGTTCACCCCACGAAGCCTCGAGGCCCTTCGCCGCCCGGCGCGCGAGCTGGCAAGGGAGTTGCTCGATCCATTGGCGGAGGCCGGTGAGATGGAGCTCCTGTACGACTACGCCCAGCCGTACTCGATTGCCGTCATTTGCCGCCTGCTCGGCGTCCCGCTCGATCGCCACCGCGACCTTCTCGACTGGTCGCATCGGATGGTGAAGATGTACGAGTTCGACGTCCCGCTCGACGCGGCGGAGGCGGCGACGACGGCGGCAGCGGAGTTCCGCGACTACGTCCTCGAGCTGATCCGCGAGCGACGGATGATCCCGCGTGACGACATGGTCACTGCGCTCGTCGAGGCACGCGTCGACGGCGGCCGTCTGTCGGACGATGAGATCGTCAGCACGGTGATCGTGCTGCTCAACGCGGGCCACGAAGCTTCGGTCAACACGCTCGGGAACGGAATGCTGGCCTCCGCCGAGCACCCCGAGCAGTGGCGCCGCCTCGTCGACGGCTCCGTGCCGCCCTCCGCAGCGGGCGAGGAAATGATCCGTTTCGATCCGCCCCTGCAACTTTTCGAGCGCTGGGTCCTGACGGACGACTTCGCGATTGGCAACGTGTCGATTCCACGAGGAGCGAAGATCGCATTGCTCTTCGGTGCCGCGAACAGAGACCCGCGGGTGTTCGAGCGCCCCGACGAGTTCGATGTCGAGCGTGAGAACGCCCTCCAGCACATCGGCTTCGGGGGAGGGATCCACGTCTGCATCGGGGCTCCCCTCGCGCGGATTGAGCTGGAGGCGAGCCTCGAAGAGCTTCGGACCTCGTGGCCTAACTTTCGGCTCGTAGAAGAGCCGAGGCGAACCGGCGCATTCGTCATCTGGGGCCTCGGCGCTCTCCGCCTGGCGCGAAGCTAGGTCCGCGCTCAGCCGACGATCTGTTCAGGACTCTCGACGAGCACGCGGCGCGGCTTCGAGCCTTCGTAGCCCGAGATGATCCCTCGCCGCTCGAGCATGTCGATCAGCCGACCCGCTCTCGTGTAGCCGACGCGGAGACGCCGCTGCAGCAGTGAGACCGACGCGGTCTGGGTCTGGACGACGATGTCGATCGCCTTCTCGAGCAGCGGATCCTCGTCCGGGTCGAACTCGCCGTCGTCACTGTCGACGTCCTCTGCGAACGGTTCCGGGAGCTCGAGCAGCGACTCGTCCAGCTCCTGCTCGCGCTGGTTGCCACATTGGCTGACGACGAGGGCGATCTCCTCCTCCGAGACGTACGCGCCCTGGACGCGTTGTAGCCGCGACGTGCCGAGTGGCTTGAACAGCATGTCGCCCTGCCCGAGCAGGCTCTCCGCACCCGCGGTATCGAGGATGACCCGCGAATCGGTCTGAGAGGAGACGGCGAACGCGATGCGAGACGGGACGTTGGCCTTGATCATGCCCGTGATCACGTCGACGGACGGCCGTTGGGTCGCGAGGACGAGGTGGATGCCGACAGCGCGCGATTTCTGGGCGAGGCGGATGACGGCGTCCTCAACGGTCTGCGGCGACGTCATCATCAGGTCTGCGAGCTCATCGATGACGACGAGTAGATACGGCAGCGACTGCTCACCGCGCTGGCGGAGTGTCCTGTTCGCTTCAGCAAGGTTGCGCGCGCGCAGTATCGAGAGCTTCTCGTAGCGCCGCTCCATCTCGGCGACGACATTGGTGAGCGCTGCGGATGCCTGCTTCGGGCTCGACACGACCGGCGTCAACAGGTGCGGGATCGTCTCGTAGAACCCGAGCTCGATTCGCTTCGGGTCGATGAGAATCATCCGCACTTCGTCGGGCGTCGAGCGCAGCAGCACTGAGGTCAGCATCGTGTTGATGCAGCCCGACTTTCCCGAGCCCGTCGTGCCGGCGATGAGGAGGTGCGGCATCCGCGCGAGATCCGCCCAGACAGCAGTGCCGGAAATGTCTTTTCCGAGCCAGACGGCGAGCGGGCTGGCGGTTGCAGGGAGGTCGTCGAAGATGTCGCCGAGCGTGACGAGATTCGGCGAGAGGTTCGGGACCTCGACCCCGACTGCCTGCTTCCCCGGAATCGGCGCGAGGATCCGGATCTCCGTCGTCGCCAGCGCGTAGGAGAGGTCGTCTTTCAGCGCAGCAACCTTCGAGACCTTCGTGCCCGGAGCGAGCTGCAACTCGTATCGCGTCACGCGCGGGCCGGAGATCTGGCCGCTGATCGTTGCCTCGATGCCGAAGTGCTTGAGCGTCTGGACGAGCGCCGCGGCCGTCCGTTGGGCAACGTCGCCGGAAACCTCGTTCGCCGTTGAAGAGCGCCGGAGAATGCCCCGGTCGGGAAGCTGATACTCCTCGTGTGTCTCGACGGTGCCGACGTCGAAGAGGCTTGGCTGATCCGGGTTCTCCATGGAGGCCGGTTCGATCAGGAGCGGAGCCGGCTGGGTGTCGCCGATCACGTCCGGAAAGTCGTGCACGACGTCCACCGGCGGCTCGAGCGCGCGCAGCGGGATCACCGGCGCGGGCTCCACATGCTCGAGCGGCCGGGCGCGCCGAGCACGGGTGTGTGCACGCCGGACGGCGTGTCCGGAACGCCGAACCAATGCACCGGCAGAGGCGCCCGAAAGGAGCAGCGCCCCGATCACGAGTGCGAGGACGCCGATGATGGTGGTTCCTGTCACCCCGACGAGGATCCCGAAGATCCCCTGCAGCCCTCGGCCGACTGCGCCTCCGTGATTGGACCCGAGCGCCGCGAGCAGGCCGAAGCTCGTCACGGCCAGGCCGGTGCGGAACGGGCTCACGTCGACGAGCGCGCTGCGCGTCACCATCAGACCGCCGACGGCGACCAAGGCCACGGGGGCGACGTACGCGGCGGCCCCGATGCAGGCGGTGAAGCCGTCGGCGATCCACCCGCCGACCATCCCTCCACCCCAGCCGAGGTAGAGCATCGACGCCAGAAAGAGTCCCAGCGCGACGAGCCCGAGGCCGATCAGCTCGGGGTGCTGCTGGTTCTTCACCTTCCCTTTGCGCCGCTTCGTGCGGACGCGCGCGGGCAGGCGCGGCTTCAGCGTGCGCTTCTTGCGGCGTCGCGCCATACGAGGTGCTTCGCCGTAGAGCCTCCGGCTCCTACGCGAAAGCTTCGCTTTTCGCTCCGGGTACTGGAACGCCGCTTCGCGGGGGAACGTGCACGGGCGGAGCCCGCGCACTCCTTTGGTGTTCGCGCTTGGCGGTTGTTCCCTTCCGTCCGGTCACGGGCGCTTCACGTCCGCGCCCGCATCAGTTCGCCTCCGGCTAAGCCCGGCTTCGCCTGGTCTTAGCCTCCGGCCCTTGGCCTTCCGCTAGTCCTGTCCTCATAGGGTTACCAACCGGCCGGCGGAATGATGTACACCCTCGCAGCCAACGGGCCAAAGCTGTCGGAAAACCCCGTGTCGTCTGCTCCCACGACCTGGCCGCCGCCCACGACGACCGGGGAGCGGCCGCCGATGCCCGGCACCGTGATCTTCGCCTGGAGCGTCGTGTCGGTGGTGTTCACGGCGATCACGTACGTTGCTCCGTTGAGGGTCCGCGTCGAGACCCGCACCGCCGCCGCGTCGGAGGTTGTGGTTCCCACCGGTGTGAGCAGTGCCTGGCTGAGTGACTTGATCTCGCGGTTCGTCCGGGCGATCTCCTCGCCGATCGTGGTCGACCAGTGGTTCGGGAAGTAGCCGACTGCGTCCGCACCGCCTGCGACTGCAAGCCATACCTCTGCCCGCACGGTCACCGGCGTCGGATCGAGCTGCTTGTTCTCGGCGCACTTCTGCTCCATCGGAGCCGCTTCGATCCACTGGAACGTCGGCTTTCCGCCCGACGAGGTGCCCAACTCGCGCTGCGCGTCCATGACGTCACCGAATGCGGGGCGGCACCACACCTGCAGCGGGTAGAGATCGAAACCGACCACGTCGGGGATCGACATCAGCGTCGGGTACATGCCTTTCCCCTGCGGAAGCGGAGTCGCGAGGCTGTAGAAGTGGTTCGTCAGCGTCAAGAAGCTGATGCGGCCGGCCTGCGGCGGGGTAATGCTCTTCGCGAGATCCTGGCGCGTGACCGTGCTCTGGAGGAAAGCGTCCCACTCGTCCGGGTAGTACCAGCCGATCGACCCGCGTCCGTCGGCGGCGGCGGCGTTGTCCGCGTTGACGATCGAGTACGCGCGCCCACCGAGACGCGTCGCGAGCGTGCTGTCGTCCGGGCTGCACCCCTGGCCCATGAAGAGGTTGATCCCGTCGTTGATGTTGCTGTCGAATCCGTCGGAGCATTGCGACCACACCGCGGTGGGGAAGAACGCGCGGTTGTCGACGATGATCTGGCTGCCGTTCGTCGCGGCGACGCTGCGGTCGGGCATGGGCGCGGTCGTGATCGTCACGGTCGTGGTCTGGGCGCGGTTCCATTCGTCGATCGCATGGAGATAGACCTGGTAGGTCGTGCCGAACTCGAGGCCGGTCAGGACGCTCTGGTGCTCGACGAGGCTGTCGGTGCTCGGTTGCTCCCAGATCGTCGGCGCGTCGAGGCCGTACGCGGCCTGGGTCTGGGCCGGCACGTTGGTCTGCCAGGTGATTCGTGCGCTGGACGAGTCGACGGAAACGACCTGAGCGTCGGAGATCGCAAGTGGCTCGAGTGGCGGCGGCGGCGATTCAGCGTACGAACGGTCCGGCTGCGGCACGACTTCGGTCGTGGACGGTGCGGGCTTAGCGAGCTTGGCGGGCTTGGGTGCGGCGAGCGGGGCCGGTGCATCGGGCGTCTGCTTCGTCGGCACCCGCGTGAACGGCCGCACGCGCGGCGAGGCGGCGACCGGCGCAGCGGCGGCCGGCCGCTTGAGCCCGGGCACGCGAACGAGCTTCGGCGCCGGATAGCCGGAAGGCTGAGCGCCGGAAGCGGATGCAGCTGCCGGCGCATGGTGGGTTCGCTGGATCACCAGAGCGATCCAGATCCCGCCGAGCGCAGTCAGCGCAAGTATGAGCGTCCGCAGCCGCAATTCTCCACTGGATGGCATTACCAGGACGATTTCGGCCTGGAAAGCCCCCGTCTTTAATTAGGTTCATAGGCGGCACAAAGCATCCCGAAATAGGTGGATGCTTCGTAAGAGAGAAAGTCTCCTCGCCAGCCGACCTCGAGCGCTCCGTGAAGCATCGCCAACTGCCACCAGCTGTCGGCCTTGGCCGCCTCCACGAAGACCGGATCGAGCTCGGTGAGACCGCCCAAGCGATTCTCTTGGACGAGCCGAACCACGACCTCGTCGTAGGCCGCCGCGGCCGGATCGAAGCCGTATGGGCCCTCCGGGTCGTGGGCATGCCCATGATCGGCGCTCGCGATCAGGGCGATCCGCTTTGGCGACTCCTCTGCGGCCAGAGCGAGAGCTCGGCCCGCGCGAACGTGCTCATCGATCGGGCGATCGCGTGCCGGGCTGACGACCACCGCCGGCACCGACGGTTCCGAGCGGCCGCCCATGAACCACAAGGGAATCAGCACCCCCCAGTCCATGGGCGCCGTTGCGGCTGCCGGATCGTTGGCTCCGAAGCTCGCTCCCACAACGGGTACGTCGTGGTCGTGGAGCGCGACGATCGCCTGCGTCGCGAGCTCGACGTCGACGGGACACGAAAGCTTGACCTCGGGTGCGTCGAACTCGGCCAGCGAGCCGGACAGCGTGCCTGCGAGGACGACGGCGAAGTGTCCCTCGACGTGCACGTTGTGCGGGGAGAGGACGATGGTAGCCTCGGGCGCTGCGGCATCGAATCGTCGCCCGAGCTCGGCGAGTGCCTCGTGCGTCCTGTCCGCACCGCGTACCGGCGCCTCCGGCAGCGTGCCGTGCGGCGCGATCGCACCGAAAACGAGGGTCACTCGATCGAGTTGATGCGTTCGATCAGCAGCTCGAGAAACCTCTCCGAATCGACCTCGACTCCGACGTGCGCATTCGGCTCCCGGTCCGTCCTCTGCCAGAGGTCGACGACCGTGCGGCCGCGGCAGAGCTCGGACTCGGTGTCGATCTCGACGTTGCGCTCGAGGGTTCCGACGAGATTCGGATCGACCACGTGCGCAACGGCGAGCGCGTCGTGGATCGGCGAGCCGTCGAAGTTGTAGATCGTGCGGTGGAAGGTGCCGTAGAAGCGCAGCAGCTCCGTCACCATTTCCCCCACCCGCCCGGCGAGCCGGCCGATGTGCGCCTGCGTGAAGAGCGCCTTGTGCGTGATGTCGAGGCCGACCATCGTCACGTCGATGGCGCTCGCGAAGACGCGCGCAGCCGCCTCTGGATCGCACCAGATGTTGAACTCGGCGGCCGGAGTCACGTTTCCCTCGGCGATCGCTCCCCCCATCAGGACGATCCGCTCGGGGCGCGCGTCGGGATGCAGTGCAAGCAGAAGTGCCACGTTGGTGAGCGGGCCGACCGCGATCAGCGTCACCGGGTGTTGTGAGCTCCGGATCTTCTCGGCAAGGAAGTCGACCGCATGCTGCGGGACCGGCTTGCCTTGCGGCGGCGGCAGATCGGGCCCGTCGAGACCGGTCTCGCCGTGGACCTCGGCGGCGACGAACTGCTCGCGGACGAGCGGCCGATCTGCACCAGCGGCGACGGGGACGTCTGCGCGTCCCGCGAACTCCAGCACGCGAATCGCATTCGCCGTCGTCTTGTCGAGCGTCTGGTTGCCGGCGACGGAGGTGACGCCGAGCAACTCCACTTCGGGTGACGCGATCGCGAGGAGCAGTGCGATCGCGTCGTCGTGCCCGGGATCGCAGTCGATGAGGATCGGCGTCGGGCTCATAGGCCGACCTTTGGCGTATGAGCCGTGGAAGGGTCGTAAGGGGAAACCGGGAGGTTTCCCCTCTGTTGCTCCTGAGGGGTGATGGCAGCGGTCGCATCGACAGCACCCCGGAGGTGACATCTAAAGAAGGGGGCTCGTGGGCGAAACATGGTTTCCCCAACGGGAGCGAGCCGAAGGCGAGGGACGCTCACGCCCGGAGTATCGCGTCTACCTCGTCCGCTGTCGGTAGTGACGGTTGCGCGCCGAACCGGGAGGCGGCGAGCGCTCCCGCGGCACACGCGCGGCGCAGCGCATCGTCGGGGTCGCGGCCCTCGAGCAGAGAGACGGCGAGGCAGGAGGTGAACGCATCCCCGGCAGCAGTCCCATCGACGGCCACGACCCGCGGGGGCCGGGCGCGCGCGATCTCTCTTCCGCGCTCGAGCAGGACGGCGCCCTCTTCACCGATCGTCACGGCCAGCAGCGGCTGGTCGCCGACGATCTCCGCTTCGTAGCTGTTCGCCACGACGAGGTCGGCCTCGACCGGCAGCGGCCGCGCCGGCGCGGCGTTCACACACAACCAGTCGGCCTGGCTGCGAGCTTCCTGCACGGCCTCGTCCGGGATCTCGAGCTGGCAGAGGACGTTTCCATGCACCGTGAAACCGCCAACAAGAGCATTGGCGCCGGGGACGACGACGATGACGTTCTCACCGTCGTCGGCGACAAGGATGATCGCGACACCCGTTGGCGCCTCGACGTTGCGCACGTCGAGCCGGACTCCTGCGGCGCGGAGACCGGCGAGTGCCTCCTGGGCATACGGATCCGCACCGACACAGCCCACCATCCGAACGTCTGCGCCGAGCCGTGCCGCGGCGACCGCCTGATTGGCGCCCTTCCCGCCGGGAACGCGCTCCAGCGTCGCTCCGCTCAGCGTCTCACCGGGCCGGGGTAGAACCTCGACCCTGGTGACCAGGTCGAGGTTGATCGACCCGACTACCGTCAGGCTTTTGTCAGGCGGCAAGCGCGCGCAGGTCGATCGCCGCGCGCTCGAGATTCTCGCGGAGGTCGAACAGGCCGGCCCAGAGCGACGAGCGGTCGGGCACCGAGTCGATGCGGGCCATGTCGGCGAGGCCTTGCAATGCGCGCACGAGGACCGCGAGCTCGAGATACGCCTGTGCGACGCGGGTCGCGTTCACTCCGACGCCGGCACGCTTGAGGACCGGCTCCCATTCGAGCAGCTCGCCTGCGCCCGGCCCGCCGTACCAGGAGCGGCCCTCTGCACGGTCGGACTCGAGCTCGAGCAAATAGCGGTCGAGCGGATGTTCGAGCCCGGTCAGCGCGGTCTCGGCGCGATCGGCCGCGTGTCGCAGCGCCGCGTCGCGCGCACCAGCGGTGGAAGGAAAGGCGTCACCGCGTGCCCAGCGCTCGAGCAGCCGGCAGAACGCGAGAGCCGCCGCCTCGCAGGCTCCGAGCTGCCCGACGAGCCTGCGCGCGGTCGACCATTCAGCCGCGTGGTCCTCGAGCACGTCGGCCCAGCCGGGCTCTCTTGCTCTGATGGTCGACATCGGTGACTAGACCTCTACCACGACCGGAAGGATCATCGGCCTGCGGTGGGTTCTGTCGTAGACGAGTTGTCCGAGCTCATCGTGCAAATGCTCCTGTAGGAGCTTGATCTCGACGATCTCGTTGCGCAAGAGGTCCTGCAAAACGCGGTCTGCTTCTTCGCGCAGCTCCTCGAGCAGGCCGCCGGAGCCGTCGCCGAAGCCGCGGGCGATCAGTTCGGTGGGGCCCGCTGTCCCGTCGTCCGAGGCGGCGACCGTCGCCACGACGATCAGGACGCCATCCTCGGAGAGCCGTCGGCGGTCCCGCAACGCCACATCGTGCACGTCCCCCACTCCCAGACCGTCGACGAATGTCACGCCGGTCTTGACCTCGTCGACGATCCGCACGCCGTCGGCAGAGAGCTCGACGACCGTGCCGTTCTCGGCGAGGACGATGTTCGCGGCCGGCACTCCGGCCTCGCGTGCGAGCTGACCATGTGCAGCCAGCATGCGGAACTCACCGTGAATGGGCATCACGGCTTTGGGCCGGACAAGTGCCAAGAGCGTGCGCAGCTCCTCGGCGCAGGCGTGACCCGAGACGTGCACGGGCGCGATCTCCTGGTGCAACACCTCGGCGCCGGTCTTCGCCAGCTGGTTGATCGTGTCGTGCACGCGAAGCTCGTTTCCGGGCACCGGCTTCGCCGAGATGATGACCGTGTCGCCGCGCTCGACGTGAATCGCCGGGTGATCGTTGTAGGCGATACGCGTCAGCGCGGAGAGAGGTTCTCCCTGGCTGCCGGTGCAGAGGATCAGTTGCTCGCGCGGCGGGATCTCCTCCAGCTCGGGCGGGCGCACGAGCACGCCCTCGGGCACGTCCATGTAGCCGAGATTGCGCGCGATGTTCGTGTTCTTCCGCATCGAGCGGCCGACGATGCAGACCTTGCGGCCGAGGTCGACGGCGACGTCGACGGCCTGTTGCATTCGGTGCACGTTCGAGGCGAACGAGGCAACGAGAATGCGTCCCTTCCGGAGTGGGAAGATCTGCCGGAAGGCCTCGCCGACGATCCGTTCTGATTGCGTGAACCCGGGGCGCTCGGCGTTCGTCGAGTCGCCGAGCAGCAGGTCGACTCCCCGGTTGCCGAGCTCGGCAAGCTTGCCCACGTCGGTCTTGAGCCCGTCGACAGGCGTGTGGTCGAGCTTGTAGTCGCCCGTGTGCACGATCCGTCCGGCAGGCGTCTCGACCACGACCGCGACCGAGTCCGGGATGGAGTGCGCCATGCGGACGAACGAGATCCGGAATGGTCCGAGCTCGCGTGGCGGATCATCCGGATGCACTTCCCGCAACTCGGCCGCGCGCAGCAGCCCGTGCTCGTCGAGCTTGGACTTGACCAGCCCGAGCGTCAGCCGCGTCGCCCAGACCTCGGGAATCGCCACCTCCCGCATGAGGTACGGGAGCGAGCCGACGTGATCCTCGTGCCCGTGCGTGAGGATCACAGCCTTGATCGAATCGGCCCGCTCGCGGAGGTACGAGAAGTCCGGCAGGACGAGATCGACGCCGAGGTGCTCGTCCCGCGGAAACGCGAGGCCGGCGTCCACCACGACGATGGAGCCGTCGCACTCGTAGGCGGTCATGTTCTTCCCGACCTCGCCGAGGCCGCCAAGGGCGACAATCCTGCAGGTATCAGCCATCGTGCCCCTCCCAGTAATGCCGTTGAGCTTCTGGGTCGCGAGCACCAAGCCAGAGGCCGCACTCGCTCGCAGCCAAGGCCGGGAGCCTTGGTAAGAGCGAGGGTGGGCTCTGGCGCCGCGTGATCGCGGGCCAGAAGCCGACATGTATTGCTGGGAGGGGCACCAGTCCCAGTCTAAGCGGGACGATGGTTTTGACCGATAAGGGCCGTATGCGGCCATCTCGCTCGTCTCTGGTCACGATCGTGCTCGGCCTGGGCGTGCTCGGAACCTCGCTCGTCAAGATCTGGGGGCACACCGGGCGCACCGCCTTCGCGCTCTTCCTCGCAGCGGTCATCCTCGTCGAGCTCTTCGAGGAATCCGATCGCGAGCGCGCGCGCGAGCCCATGCAGTGGGAGCGTTTCCGACTTGCCGCAGCCGTGCAGATCGCCGCGATCATCATGCTCGGACCGTGGGCCGGCGCCATGGTCGCAGCCGCAGGCGTGCTTGCAGGCGGAATGTTCCGCGGCCGGCCGTTCCGCAGCATTGCCTTCGACGCGAGCGCGGGCGCAATCGCTGCGTGCCTGGGCGGGCTTGCCTTCGAGGTCGCAGGAGGAAGCGTCGGGAGACTTCATCTCCTCCAGGACCTCGTCGCGCTCGCCGGTCTCGGTCTCGCCTATCTGACCGCGCGGGCGCTTCTGCTCGACGTCGTTCGCGGCCGCGAGGCGTTTGATCCGCGGCTCGTGGCCGGCTCGGGCGAGGTCGGTCTCGGCGCAACGATTGCGCTCCTCGCGATCGGCCATCCCTGGGACGTGACGGTGCTCGTGCCGCTGGCGCTCGCCCTGCAACAGGTGCAGTTGCGCTTGAAGAGCCTGCAGCGCGAGACCCTCCGCGCGCTCGAGACCTTCGCCAACATCGTCGACGAACGCGACCCTTCCACCTATCGACACTCGCTCCGTGTCGCGGGCTATCTGGATGAGCTCGCGCGGGCATTGGAGCTTCCGTTCTCGGAGATCGACCGGCTCAGGTGGGCCGGGCGACTGCACGACCTCGGCAAGGTCGCAGTCGACGCGTCGCTGCTTCGCAAGCGCGGACGGCTGGACGGAGCCGAATGGGCGGCGATGCGCAGGCACCCGCGGCTCTCAGCGCGCCTGCTGCAGCGTTTCGAGTTCGTCTCTGCCCAGGCACGCGCGGTCGAGCTCCACCACGAGCGGATGGACGGCCACGGCTACTACGGCGTCGGCGGTGAGGAGCTGCCGCTCGCCTCGCACTTCCTCATCGTCGCCGACAGCTTCGACGCGATGACGACCGACCGCCCCTATCGCGAGGGGCTCACTCACGAGGTCGCGTTGATGGAGATCGAGCGACACGCGGGAACGCAATTCCATCCGACCGTCGCGAAGGCGTTCGTGGCAGTGCAGCGCGGAACCGATCCTGCCACCGTTCTGTCGGCGGAGGAACTGGGCGAGCTGCGCGGTGCCACAGCCCCGTACAGGATTGCTCTCTCGGGTCCGGGCGAACTGAAGGAACGACCGGAGCTCGTCGCGCTCGGCGGAGTCGTCGTAGCGCTCGCGGGCCTCGGTTTCGCTCAGGGCTGGCTCGCGGCTACCGGCGGCGGCGTCGCGGTTGCCGGATTGGCGCTGCGTGCTCTCGTTCGTCTGCGGGCCGAGCGAGCGGCTGCGGCCCTCCATCGCGCGCTCGAAACCGGTGAGGAGCGCGAGCGCGTCTTCGTGCGACTGGCGGAGACCGTGGCGCGCGTCTGGAAGCACGATTGGATCGCGCTGACGTCCTGGGACGAGGACGGCCTCGGCGGCTCGATCGAGCAGGCGCTCGGGGACGACCCTCTTCCGGCTGCCGCGCTGACCGGGCTGCTGGTGCGCGAGGCTGAATCCGGTCGTGACGCGATCGTGGCCGCAGGAGCGGAGCTGGGGTGCAGCGGAGTCGTGGTCGCGCTCCCGTTGCGTCGCGACAACAGCGCGCTGGTGGGCTTCCTCGTCGTCGCGGCGCCGAAGCTCCCCCCGCGGCATGTCGAGTTGGCCCTGCTCGAGTCGCTCGACGAGATCGGGCTCGCCCTTGCGGATCGCCCGGAGCTAGACGGGCGCGCCGCTCAGGACGCCGAGCCGCTCGAGACAGTCCCGCACGAGCGCGACCTCGCCCTCGTTCGCCTGGACGAGCGGTAGACGGAGGCCGCCGACGCCATGGCCAAGAAGATTCAGCGCCGCCTTGATCGCAATGGGGTTGGTCTGGACCTGGAGCAGCTCGTAAGCCGGCTGGAGCTCCTCGTGGATCTTGCGCGCCGCGTCCACGTCACCCTCGTGGAAGGACCGGATCATCCTCCTGACGTGAGGTCCAACGACGTGCGTGTGTACACAAACACCGCCGACGCCTCCGAGCTCGAGGAACGGAAAGATCAGAACGTCGTCTCCGGCGTAGAGGGTGAGGTCCGTCTCGCCGACGATGCGCCTGGCCTGGGCGAGGTCATCGTTCGCCTGCTTGACCGCACGGACGGTCGGGATCTCGGCCAGCTCGATGATCGTCTCCGGCTCGATGTTGACGACAACGCGCCCGGGAATGTTGTAGACGACGATCGGCCGGTCGCTGACGTCCGCGATCGCACGGAAGTGCTCGACGATTCCTCGGGCGGGGGGTTTGCTGTAGTACGGCGTGACGATGAGGAAGGCGTCTACACCGAGCTCGTGCGCTTCACGCGTCAGGTGGACGGAGTGAGCGGTGGAGTAGGTACCGGTGCCGGCGACAACGGTCGCGCGCCCGTTGAGCGTCTCGACGGCGACGCGGAACAGCTCGAGTCGTTCGTCGTCCGTGAGCGTCGGACTCTCCCCCGTCGTCCCGGCGACGGCGATTCCGTCTGACCCGTTCTCGACCAGGTGCAGCGCGAGCTCGCTGAAACGCTCGAAGTCGATCGTGCCGTCGGGTTTGAAAGGCGTGACGATCGCGGTCAGGACCTCGCCCAGCACGCCATTAGTCTATCCCCGTGGATCTGAGGATTCGGGATGCCAGCGCCGACGACGGGGCTGCGATCGCCTCCCTGCTCGGCCAGTTGGGCTACGAGACCGAGGCCTCGGCTGTACCACCGAGGCTCGAGCGGCTCGTGATCGTCGGGGATCGTGTCGTCGTTGCAGTGCTCGAAGAGGAGGTCGTGGGCCTCGCGCATCTGCACGCCTCTCCGACGATCGAGCACGAACGCCCGGCGGCCAAGATCAGTGCGCTGGTGGTGGATGAGTCACACCGTGGCGAAGGCATCGGTCGAGCGCTGGTCGATGCGATGGAGGCGGAAGCACGTGCGCGGCGGTGCGTACTCCTGTTCCTGACGACGGCGGCACGACGCGAGGACGCGCACGAGTTCTACAGGAGGGTCGGTCTCGAGGAGACCGGCACGCGGTTCACGAAGGCTCTCGACTGACGTCGAGCGAGTAGTCCACCCACTCCTCCCTGGTCGCGCCGACGCGCTCGTAGACGGCCTGGGCACGCGTATTGTCGCGGGCCGTTTGCCAGGCCAGCTTGGCGGCGCCTTGCCGGCGGCATTCCTCGAGGCAGGCGCTGATGAGCAGATCGGCGACGCCGGTGCCGCGGGCCGACGGGAGCACGAAGAGGTCGTGCATGATTCCCGTGCGGGCGGCGATCAGCGTGTCCCAGCTCCAGTAGACGGTCGCGAAGCCGACTGCGCCCTTCTCGTCGTCGCGCGCCATCAACTGCACACCCTCTCGATCGGGGTCGGCGATCAGCGCGCGCGAGACTGCAAGCAGCGCAGCGTCGGTGGGAGCGACCTCGTAGAACTCGCAGTAACTGCGGACCAGGGGCAGCAGCTGCGGGAGATCTGCCTCCACCACGCGCGACGCCTCAGTCACGCCGGCTCAGAGCAGCGCGTCCAGGCCGACCGTCAGGCCTGGTGGCAGCGCGCCGAGTCGTTCGAGGGCGAGTAGGACGCCCGGCACGAACGCCTCGCGCGAGAATGTGTCGTGGCGGATCGTCAGCAGCTGGCCGTCCCCACCGAAGAGCACTTCCTGGTGTGCGACGAGGCCCGGCAGTCGGACCGAATGAATCCTTGCGTCTCCGCCGAGGAGCTCCGCGGTCGCTTTCGCGGTTCCGGACGGAGAGTCTTTCTTCGCCTCGTTGTGCAGCTCGACGATCTCGGCGCGCGGTAAGTGAGCCGCAGCCTCCTGCGCGAAGCGCATCATCAGGACTGCACCGAGCGCGAAGTTCGGCGCGTGAAAGCAGGCAACTCCCCGTTCCCGCGCCGCGGCGTCGACGCGTGCATGGTCGAAGCCCGTCGTCCCGATCACGCTCGGTATTCCTCGCTCGAGCGCTGCCCCGACGTTCGCCTCGACTGCATCGGGGGCGGTGAAATCGATCATCGCCTCGGCCCCGTCGAGGCCGACGAGCTCGTGGCCTGCCTGTTCGAGCGCCGGTGCGAGGACTTGTCCGACCTTGCCGCCGCGCCCGTTCAAGACGAGCTTCATGCAGCGCGAACGAGGATGGCCGGATTGATGCGGCGTGCGGCGGCTCGAAAGATCCGCTCGCTCGGACCGATGCCGGAGATCGAGAGCTTCTCGGGGGTGAAAAGAAGGCCCGCGAGCTCGGCGACCTCCTCGGGCTCGACCGCCTCGATCTCCGCGATGATTCGCTCGAACGAGAGCAGCTCGGTGTTCGTGATCAGCGATTTCCCGAGCCGGGTCATCCGGTTGGAGGTCGACTCCATCGAGAGCATGATTCGCCCCTTCAGGTTCTCCTTCGCCCGCGCGATCTCTGCGGGCCGAAGCTTTCCGGCGGCGATGTCGGCGAGCTGCTCGCCGGCGATCTCCACGCACGGCCCGAGGTTCTCCTCGCGCGTCCCGACGTAGATGCCGACGAGACCCGTGTCCGTGTACTGCGACGCGAACGAGTACACCGAGTAGGCCATGCCGCGCTTCTCCCGGATCTCCTGGAAGAGACGCGACGAAGCCGAGCCGCCGAGAATCGAGTCGAGGATCGATGCAGCAAAGCGGCGCGGGTCGGAGCGCGCGATCCCGGGCGCTCCGAGGCAGACGTGGTACTGCTCCGTGTCCTTCTTGGCAAACCGGAAACCGGGCGGCGGCGCCTTCACGAGAGGCCGCCTGACGCGCGGACCGCCGGCGGGGGGCCGTTGCTGGCTCTGCGCGCGCTGAAGCATGCGGATGAACTTGTTGTGCTCGACGTTCCCCGCAGCTGCGATCACGACGTTGCCGCCTGCGTACATCTGGCGGTGATACGTGGAGAGCACGCGCTTCGTCACCGACGAGATCACGTCCGCGGTCCCGATCACGGGACGCCCGAGCGCATGGTGGCCGAACACCGCCTCCGAGAAGAGATCGTGGACGAGCTCCTGCGGTGTGTCCTCGTACATCGCGATCTCCTCGAGCACGACGGCTCGTTCGGAGTCGAGGTCCGTGAAAGACGGCGCGAACGCCATGTCGGTCATCACGTTCAACGCGGTCTGCACGTGCGCGTCGGGCACGCGCGCGTAGACCATCGTGTGCTCGCGTGAGGTTGCCGCGTTGAGCTCGCCGCCGAGACCGTCGAAGATCTCCGCTATCTGCTGGGCGGTGTAAGAGCGCGAGCCCTTGAAGAGGAGGTGCTCGATGAAGTGCGAGATGCCGGCCTTGGCATCGGTCTCGTCTCGCGAGCCCGCCCCGATCCAGAAGCCGAGCGCGACCGAACGGACACTCGGAACTCGTTCCGAGATGACCCGCTCGCCCGAGTCGAGCTCGGAGAGGACGTACTTCTGCACAACGGCATTATCGCTGGCCGGACCGGTCGACCGCCTGAGCCGGTCGGCAAGGCACTCGCCGGACTAGCCGATGCAGAACGGATTGCCGTCCGGGTCGCGCATGATCGTGAACGTGACGTTCGTCCCGACCTTCGTCTCCACGACCGAGGCGCCGGCCGCGGTGAGGCGTTCGATTTCCGCCTCGCGATCGTCCGTGGCGAGGTCGAGATGGATCGGATACGACGCGGGCCGCGACTTCTCTCGGCGCTGAAAGAGAAAGCGCGGGCGGCCCCCACCCGGCGGCCGCGTGACGTAGAAGCCCGTGAGCTCGCGTTCGTCCATGCCCGCCTCGCGGAGCTGCTGCAAAAAGCCCTCATCGATCTCTTCGTCGGGCCAGCCGAGCGCGTTTGCCCAGAACCGTCCCAGCTCGCGCGGCTCGGCGCACGAGAACGTGACATTGGCGATCTGGCGCCGCTCCTGGTTTGGCGGCGACTGGATGCAAAAGCCGTTGCCTTCCGGGTCGCGCATCACGGTCCATTTCTCTTCGAGGTCTCCTGCGCTGTGCGATTTCGTCTCCACGAGATGACCCCCGAGCTCGAGCACCCTTGCCAGCTCCGCTTCGCGATCCGGAACGGACACGTCAAGGTGAATCGGCAACTCAATCGTCGGCGACTTCGGCATCCGGTTGAAGAGGAGCCGCGTGCCTTCACCACGAGGGTCGGTCGCCAGCCAGCTGTCACCGGCCGCAGATGTCTCGTAGTCGAGCAGCTTGCCCCAGAACTCGGCGACTCGCGCCGGGTCGTCGCAGGAGAACGTGACGTGCACCAAGCTGAGCATCCCTGCATCCTAAGCAGCAGCTACCTCACGAGCACGCGCACCCCCACCCTCTAAGGGTGGGGTGAACACCCGCCACCCTCGCGGTCGACGATAACGATCGCTCGCGCGCGTGTCTGTGCCGGCTTTGCGCCAATACGGTTGGACCGCGGTTGCTGAAAAGACACGGAAACGACGAGGGCGGCCTTTCGGCCGCCCTCGAGGCGTCTGCTTGTCGGCGCGAGTTTAGCGCCGCTCGCGGTCGCGGCCACGTCCGCCGCCGCCACGTCCGCCACGATCGCCGCCGCGCGGCCGCTCCTCCTCGCGCTCGCGAGGCGGTGCGTCCTTCGCCCGTTCGATCAGCTCTTCCGGGCTGACCGTGTTGCCGTTCTCGTGCTTCTGGATCAGCTTCAGGCCGATGCGCCCGCGGGCCTTGTCGACCTCCTGCACGAGCACGTCCAGGATGTCGCCGCGATTGATCACGTCCTCGATGTGGCCGACCCGTCCTGGGCCGACGTTCGAGACGTGCAGCAAGCCGTCGGTGCCCTTCTTCAGCTCGACGAACGCGCCGAACTGCGTGGTCTTCACGACCTTCGCATTTCGGAACTCGTCGCCGACCTCGGGCTCCTTCGTCAGCGTCTCGATCGCGGAGATCGCCGATCTCGCCTTCTCGCCGTCGGTTGCGTAGATGAGGATCGTGCCGTCCTCCTCGATGTCGATCTGCACCTCGTGATCGGACTCGAGCGCGCGGATCGTCTCGCCGCCCTTGCCGATCACCATGCCGATCTTCTCGGGATCGATCTTGACGGTCGAGATGCGCGGTGCGTTCTCGTTCAGTTCGGCCCGCGACTCCGGGATCGCCTCAAGCATCTTGTCGAGGATGATCTCGCGGGCCCGCTTGGCCTGCTCGAGCGCGGCCTGCAGGATCTCACGCGTGACGCCGGTGATCTTGATGTCCATCTGCAGGCCAGTGATGCCTTCCCGGGTGCCGGCGACCTTGAAGTCCATGTCGCCGAGGTGATCCTCTGCGCCCTGGATGTCCGTGAGGATGACGTAGTCGTCGCCCTCCTTCACGAGTCCCATTGCAATCCCGGAGACCGGCGCCTTGATCGGCACGCCGGCGTCCATCAGCGCAAGCGTCGAACCGCAGACGGAGCCCATCGACGACGAGCCGTTCGACTCGAGCGTCTCGGACACGATCCGGATCGTGTACGGGAACTCGTCAGTTGACGGAATCACGGGCTCGAGCGAGCGCTGAGCCAGTGCACCATGGCCGATGTCGCGGCGTTTCGGGCCGCGCATGAACCCTGTCTCCCCCACCGAGTAGGGCGGGAAGTTGTAGTGGTGCATGAAGCGGCGATCCGTCTCCAGTGAGAGGTCGTCGATCCGCTGGCCCTCTTTCGCCGTGCCGAGCGTGAGCAACGACATGATCTGCGTCTGCCCGCGGGTGAAGAGTCCGGAGCCGTGCACACGCGGCGAAACGCCGACCTCGCAGTCGATCGGGCGGATCTCCTCCGGACTCCGGCCGTCGGGCCGGTGCTTGTCCACCGCGATCTTGCGGCGCACGAGCTCCTTGTAGACCGCCTCGCCCGCCTTCTTGACGTAGTTCTTCGTCATCGAGTCCTTCGCAGTCGCGGCCTCGCCCTCACCGACGGACGGGCCGACCGGGAACGGCAGCTTGACCGTGTCGATGATCCGGTCGAAGAGCAGCTGCCGCTTCGCCGACTTCAGCTCCTTCGAGTCCTGCTCCGCGTCGGTCAACGCGCGGAGGTCGCTCTCGAACTGCTCGCGGACCGGCTGCAGCACTGCCTGGAGGCGGGTCTGCTCGAGCACCGTCGCGAGACTCATCTTCCGCTGCACCTGCCGAAGGACGTCCTCTTCGGTCGAGTCCATGCTCAGCTCCCCGAGCGCTTCCTCGGTCACGGCGTCAGCCGCACGCAGGCCTTCGGCGTTGATCCGCTCGTGGATCTTGTCGCCGAACTCCCGCTCGACCTCTTCCGTCACGCTTGAATCGAGCCACTTGGCCTTGCCGGCCTGGCGCTGGAGATCCAGCTGCGCGTCGCAGATCTTCCTGATCTCCTCGTGCGCGAGGTCGAGCGCCTCGAGCAGCTTCTCCTCGCTGACCTGGTTCGCACCCGCCTCGACCATCGTGAGCGCCTCGGGGGTCGCAACCACGATCAGGTCGAGCTCCCTGTGCTCAGCCACTTCGGGCAGCGTCGGATTGACGACGAGCTCGCCGTCGATGATCGTGACCCGAACGGCTCCGACCGGGCCGATGAACGGCATCGGCGAGAGCATCAGTGCGGCTGACGCGCCGTTGATGCAGAGGATGTCGTGGGCGGTGATCAGGTCGGCGCTCAGCACCGTGCAGATCACCTGGGTCTCGTTCTTGTAGCCCTTCGGCCACAACGGCCTGATCGGCCGGTCGATCATGCGCGCGGTCAGGATCGCGCGTTCCGTCGGACGCCCCTCGCGCTTGAAGAAGCCGCCGGGGATCTTGCCGGCCGCGTACATGCGCTCCTCGACGTCGACGGTGAGCGGGAAGAAGTCCGCGCCTTCGCGCGGCTCCATCCGGCCCTGGGCCGTCGACAGCACCATCGTGTCGCCGGAGCGGACGACGACGGAACCATCCGCCTGCTTCGCCAGCTTGCCGGTTTCGAACGTCATCTCGCGCCCGCCGACCGTCACGCTGACGTCGGCCCTGCGCTCAGTGGCAATTGCCATCAGTTGTCCTCCACTCTGCTTTTGCGGGAGAGTGGGGACTCGAGTCAGCGTCGTCAGCGGCGCTCGCTCGAATCTCCACCCTCTCTGGTTACTACGGGACTACCTGCGTAGGCCCAGTTCCTTGATCAATGCCCGGTATCCCTCCAGGTCGTGCTTCTGGAGATACGTCAGGAAGCGACGCCGCCGGCCGACGAGCTTCAGCAGTCCGCGGCGCGAGTAGTGATCCTTCGGGTGCGCCCGCAGGTGCCCCGTGAGGTCGTTGATGCGCTTCGTGAGCAGCGCGACCTGCACTTTGGTCGACCCCGTGTCGGTCTGGCTCGCCCCGTGTTGCTGGACGATCTCCTGTTTTACTTCCTTCGTAAGGCCCATCTCACCTCCGTCCTCGTCAGTCCCAGCAATCCGCCGGAAGTAGGCGGAAAGCCGCGGCTGCGGTCGGCGGAAAGGGTAGCAACGATGCCGTCACTTCAGGAGCGCCTTGCCCAGCCGGCGCTGGGCGACGTAGACGCCGATCACCCCAAGCCCGAAGAGGTAGCCGGCGTCGAGGAGCTGCGACCACCCGATCGCTCCGAGCGTCAGCGCCCGCAGCAGCTGGATCGCGTGGTAGAGCGGCGAGAAGCGGACAATCCACTGCAGCGCCGACGGATACGTGTTGATCGGGAAGAACGTCGCCGAGAAGAGGAACATCGGGAGCTGGACGAGCCCGATGAGCTCGAAGTCCTGCCACGTGCGGAAGAACGTGATCGCCGCCACGCCCATGCCGGCGAACGCGAAGCCAATCAGCACCGCGCTCGGCAACGCGAGAAGCCCCCAGGGCGATTCGATCAGACCGAGGGCGCCCGCCACCGCCATGAAGGAGACGGCGTAGAGGAAGCCCCGGAAGAGCGCCCACGCGGTCTCGCCGACGGTCACGTCTGCCGGTCCGATCGGCGTCGAGAGGACTGCGTCGTACACCTTGTTGTACTTCATCTTCCAGAAGACATTCGAGGCGTCGTAGACGGCACCATTCATCGCGGCCGAGGCGAGCAATGCGGGCGCGACGAAGCTCGAGTACTCGACCAGCCGGCCGCCCGGGCCGGGGACCTTGCCGACGAAGTGCCCGAGCCCGATCCCCATCGAGAAGAGATAGAAGAGGGGCTCGAACACGCCCGAGAAGATGATCATCCACGTGTTGCGGTAGACCATCAGGTTCCGTTCGAACAGCAAGTGGCCGCGACTCCCGGCGAACGCGTAGCCGCTCACGTCTCGAGCCTCCGCGCATAGGTTCGCCGGCCCCACGCGAGACCGACGACGGCGAAGAGCGAGAGATACGCGATGTGGCCCAGCGCCCGCAGCAGGTGCACGTGGCCGAGCGTCAGCTCGCGCGCGAGGTCGACTCCGTGCCAGAGCGGCGTCACGTATGCGAGCCATTCGAGCGGAAGCGGCAGGCGCGTCACGGGAAAGAACGTGCCGGAGAAGAGGAACATCGGCAGGATCACGAAGCGGTTGTACGGAACGAACGCACTCTCGGAATCACGCGTCGCCGCGTACGCCGCAGTCGGTGCTGTGAACGCAAGCCCGAGCAGGACCGCGGCCGGGAGCGCGAACACGGCGAGCCACGAGTTGATGCCCCCGAACGCAGCGACGACGATCAAATAGATCGCGGTCGCCGAGGCGACGCGCGTGAGCATCCAGAGCTGATGGCCGAAGAGGATGGCCGGCACCGCGAGGGGCGCAGCGTGCATCGCGAAGTACTGTCGTGTCCAGCGAAACGAGGCCATCACGGGCCACGACGCCTCCACCGAGGCGATCTGCATCGCGGTTGCCATCAGCATTCCGGGTGCGACGAAGTCCAGGTACGGCACGCCGAGCGGGCGGCCGCCCGAGCGGTTGACGAGCGTGCCGAGACCGACACCGAGTGCGCCGAGATAGAAGACGGGATTGATGACCGTCGAGATGACGCTCGCGCGCCAAACCCTTCGGTACTGCATCAGCCAGTACTCGTAGACCCGCAGTGAGGGTGCGAGCTCGCTCACTCGTCCACCAGCGTCCGGCCGGTCAGGTGGAGGAAGACGTCCTCGAGGGTCGAGCGCCGCACGAGCACGCTGTCCGGCCGCAAGCCGAGGTCGTGGATACGGGACGCGGTGTCGTCTCCGTCGTCCGTATAGAGCAGCAGCCGGTCCGGGAGCGCCTCGAGGCGCCGCGCGAGGCGGCCGTCGAGTCGCGAGGCGATCTCCTCCGGCCGCTGGTCCGGCGCGAAGCGAAGCTCGACGACCTCGCGGGTCGAGTACCGGCGGATCAGCTCCTGAGGCGATCCCTCCGCGGCGATCTTCCCCTTGTCCATCACGACGAGCCGGTCGCAGAGTTGCTCTGCCTCGTCCATGTAGTGCGTCGTCAGCAGCAGCGTGACGCCGCGCTGCTTCAACCTGAAGAGCCGGTCCCAGACTGTGTGACGTGCCTGGGGATCGAGACCCGTCGTCGGCTCGTCGAGCAGGAGCACGTCCGGTTCGTTCACGAGCGAGCGTGCGATCGTGAGCCGGCGTTTCATGCCGCCTGAGAGCGGCTCGACGCGAGAGTTCGCGCGCTCCGTCAGCTGCACGAACTCGAGCAGCTCGTCGGCGCGCTGCCCGAGCTGCGAGCGGCCGAGGCCGAAGTAACGGCCGTAGATGATGATGTTCTCGCGCACCGTCAGCTCCATGTCGAGCGTGTCCTGCTGCGGCACGACGCCGAGACGTGCGCGGATGTCCGCACCTTGCGTGACCGGGTTCAGCCCCAGGATGGTGAGCGTTCCGCCCGAGGGCGGCGAGACGCAGCCGATCATGCGCATCGTCGAGGTCTTGCCCGCACCGTTCGGCCCGAGGAAGCCGAACGCCTCGCCGCGCTCGACGTCGAAGTCGACACCGTCCACGGCGACGAGCTCGCCGAACCGCTTGACGAGCCCGCGCGCGTGCACGAGCGGCGGCTGAGCGCCTGCATCCACCACACCATCAACCTACCCGCGCCGCCCGGCGTCAGCGCGGTAGCTTCTGTCGCAATGCAGGCGAGTGTTGCGGCCGGCCATCCGGCGACGGTGGCTGCGGGAATCGAGATCCTGGAGGACGGGGGCAACGCTGCGGATGCCGCCGTCGCGTCATCGCTCGCATCCTGCGTTGCCGAGACGGTGATGACGGGGCTGCTCGGCGGCGGCCACGCGATGTACTTCGACGCTGCGAGCGGACGTGCCCGCAATCTCGACTGCTTCGTCTCGGTGCCCGGATTGGGCGAGGAGCCGCGGGACGCGGAGCTGATCCACCTCGACGTCCCCTTCGGCGCAGAGCTCGTTCACTACGCGGTCGGACCAGCGTCGTGCGCAGTGCCTGGACTGCCGGCGGGGCTCGAAACGCTGTCTCGCCAACACGGACGCCTGCCCTGGCGGCGGTTGGTCGAGCCTGCGCTTCAACTCGCGCGTGACGGCGTCGACTTCCCGCTTGCTCATGCTGCGTGCCTGGCCATGCTGGCGCCGGTGATGACGATGAACGAGGGCGCGGAGATCTACTCGCCCGGCGGGACGTTGCTGCAAGGTGGCGGCCGGCTCGAACAGCCCGGCCTCGTTGCGGCGCTGGAAGCACTGTTGGACGACGCCGTGTCGGTGTACCGCGGCGCGATCGCGACCGCACTGCTCGCACTGTCAGTGGAGCGCGGGGGCCTTCTCACGCACGCCGACCTCGACGCCTATGAAGCGCGTTGGGCCGACCCGGTCGAGGTCGGGTATGCGGCCGGCCGGCTCCTCACGCGCGGCGGTCTGTCGGCGGTGCCCGAGACGGTGCAGCGACTGCCCCGTCTCCACGGCCTCGACGACACGGAGCGTGTCCTCGTGCTCGCCGCTGCCTTCGGGACGCCGGCCGATCTGCAGGGTGACACCACGAACGTTTCAGTCGTCGATCGAGACGGCAACGCGTGCGTGATCACGTCCAGCCTCGGCCTCGGTTCCGGCGACTTCATCCCGGGCTTCGACCTCCATCTCAACAGCATGCTCGGCGAAGCGGACCTGCTGCACGGGCGGCTCGAGCCCGGTTCACGGATGGAGAGCATGATGGCGCCGCTGCTGGCACTCGACGATGGCGGTCTCTCGCTGGCGGCGGGCGCGGCCGGAGGGACGCGACTCAGGACTGCGCTCCTCAGCGTCGTCGCCGGCATCCTCGACGAGGGCCTTGGTGCAGCCGACGCGGTGGGACGCGCGCGCTTTCACGCCGCCCCGAACGTGGTCAATGCCGAACCGGGCGTCGACGAGGCTGCCCTGAGCGAGTTCGAAGCTCGTGGACGGGCGGTGAGGCGCTGGCCCGCGCGGCACCACTATTTCGGCGGAGTCAGCGTCGTCAGCCGTGCTGGTGCGGCAGGTGACCCGCGTCGAAATGGAGCGGCGGCCACGATTCGCTGAACGCGGCGACGCGGGCACCCACCCAGCCCACATAGCCACAGTCGGGACACCCCGGGTTCTCTCGAACAGTGCCGCCGCCCGACGGCTTCGCATAGACCGCCCCGCACTCGAGACAGCGCACGCTCTCGAGCACCGTCAAGATGGGCGCCTCGCCTCCCGGATCGGACTTCACGTGCAAGAAGACTCCGCTCTTTGCGGAAACTTGCGTGCCGCTCGTTGCAGGAAACGCCACCTGTCGTGCGGACACGGCGGATTCCGAGTTCAAGACGATGACGGGGAGGATTGAAATGTGTGTTCCGCTCTACGGAGGCCGCTCGGCCGTGCGCGCTCTCTCGACGTCGCGCGTGATCTGGGCGACCAGCTCGTCCTCGCTCAAGAACGCGCGCTCTTCCCGCAGGCGCTGCCAGAGCTCGACGACGAGCCGCCGGCCGTAGAGATCGCCCTCGAAATCGAGCAAGTGCGGCTCGATTCGTCGCTCGTCGCCTCCGTAGTGTGGATTGACGCCGATGGAGATCGCCGCGCGGTGTTCGAGTGCGGAGCCCGCGTAGATTCCGTACGCCGGGACGAGCAAGTCAGTCGGCACGGACAGGTTCGCCGTCGGGTAACCGAGGGTCCCGCCTCGTCGATCGCCGAGAACGACCGTTCCCTCTAACTCGGGCGGCCGCCCGAGCAGCCGTGCCGCCCCGACGACATCCCCCTCGCGGAGAAAGCCGCGGATGATCGTCGAAGACACGCCCGCCAGCGTCGGGACGGATCGCACGTCGAAACCGAGCCGCGCGAGCAAAGCGGCATCACCGGCAGCCGCGCGTCCGAACCGGAAGTTCTCGCCGACGACGATCACGTTCGCGCCGATCCGTCGCAGCAGCGATTCGGCGAATTCGGCCGGCTCATGCGCTGCGAGCTCTGGTGTGAACTCGACAACAAGGACCTCGTCGACACCCGCCTCCTCCAGCAACTCGATGCGGCGCTCGAGGGTCGAGAGCAACTCGACTCTGTTTCCCAGCACGAGCCGCGGGTGTGGCCAGAAGGTCACGACCGTGACCGGTCCTCCCACCGCTCGCGCCGTCTCGAGCACTCGACGGTGACCGCGGTGCACGCCATCGAAGCTTCCGATCGCCGCGACACATTCGCCGGCCGCGAGCTCCTCTACCCGGTGGGCGACCCTCACAGCCGCGCGAGTGCCTCGTCGGGCGAAATGAAGCGACCAGGATCCGCTTCGTCGACAGAGAACGGCCCGATCTCCAATCGACGCAACGTACGGCAGTGACCGCCAAGAGCATCCGCGATCGCCCGCACGTAGGTTCCGGAGCTCACACGCAGGTCGAGTCGTGCCTCTTCGCCGGTATACGAGATGAGGTCGAGCGCGTCCACACGAGATCGCCGCACGGGCATCTGCACCTCGATGCCGCGGCGGGCGAGCTTGTACGCGCGCTCCCCGCCGATCTTCACGGCCGACGCGGCCGGGATCGGCAGCTCGATGTCACCACGGAGGCCCGCGAGCCGCCGTTCCAGCTCCTGTGGACTGGGCGGATCCAGACGTTCGGAGACGTTTCCCTCGGGGTCCCCGGTCGCCGTTCGCGTGGTGAGGTCGACGTCCGTCACGTAGCGCTTGTCGAGCCCGACGAAGCATGAAGCCAGTTTGGTTGCCGAACCGGACAACAAAAGCAACAACCCCGTCGCAAAAGGGTCAAGAGTGCCCGCGTGGCCCGTGCGTGCTCCGGTCCGGCGTCGAAGATCGGACACGATCGCAAACGAGGACGGCCCGCCTGGCTTGTCCACGAGAACGATTCCCGACGGGTTAAGCGCGCGAGGAGGCAAGGAACTCCCGGCGCACGAAGTCCGTGATCTCCTCGATCGAGGCCTCGCTGGAAAAGCCCGCGGCCTGACGGTGGCCGCCTCCGCCCGACTTGCGGGCGATTGCGGAAACGTCGAGCTCGTCGATGCTCGCGCGGAGGCTGACGCGTCTGGCCGGGCCGTCCTGGCGCGGAGGCTCGCGGATGAGAACCGCCATGTCGGCGCCCTCGACTGCACGCAAGAAGTCGATGATCCCTTCGGAGTAAGGCTCTGCGGCCCCGACTTCGGCGAAGTCCGTGCGTAGGAGATACGAGACCACGATGCGGCCGCCCTCGAAGACCTGCGAGCGCTCGAGGGCGCGCGCGAGGAGTTTGAGCTTCGCGAACTCCACCGACTCGTAGACACCCTGGAAGACGCGGTGGACATCGGCTCCCGCCTCGACGAGCTCGGCGGCCAGGCGTAGCGCCTTGGGCGTCGTGTTCGTGTACTGAAAGCGGCCCGTGTCGGTGACGAGCGCGATGTAGAGCGCCTCGGCGATGTCGGGTGTCAGCTCGACGCCGAGCTCGCGGAAGAGATCGCGCAGCACCTCGCCGGTCGACGAGGCATCGGAGACGATCAAGTTGATGCGGCCGAACCGTGTGTTGTCGTGGTGATGATCGACGTCGAGGGAGAGTGGGACGCGCCCCAGCACCTCGGGATCGCCGATGCGGCTCTCGTTCGCGCAATCGACGGCGAGGAGGACGCGCTCTGCGACGTCGTCTGGCCAGCGCCGTTGCAGGTCCCCGAGCGGCATGAACCCGTACTCGCCGGGGAGCGGCGCGTCTCCGTGCAGCACCATGACCGTGTCCTTGCCGAGCTGCTCCAGACCCAGCTTTGCCGCGAGCAGCGAGCCAAGCGCGTCGCCGTCCGGGTTCTCGTGCGTCGTGAGGACAAACCGGTCGTGTTCGCGAATTGCGTCCGCGACCGCGGCCAGATCACTCGCTGTCGTCTGGGGCGAGCTCATCGATCAGCTTTGTCATCCGGACCCCACGTTCGACCGAGGGATCGTACTCGAAGGCCAATTGCGGAGTTCGTTTCATGCGCAACTCGCGCCCGAGCTGGGCCTGGAGCAACACACGTGCCGCCTCCAGTCCGGCGAGTGTCTGCGCGCGTTTTCGCTCGGCGCCGAGAACGGAAAGGTAAACCCGGGCATGGCGGAGATCGGATGATGTCTCCACGCCCGTGATCGTGACGAATCCGATCCGAGGATCCTTCAATTGTCCGATCGCTTCCGACAGGACCTGGCGAACCGACTCGTTGACGCGGCGCATTCGATCTGGCATACGGGATATTCAAGCGCTTGCACGCACTCGTCCTCGTCCTGGTCGCGCTCTGGTGCTTCGTCACCGCGTTGCTGGGCGGTCTCGTGGGTCTCGTCCTCGGGAATATCCGGCTTCCGGTCGTCGTCCTCGCCGCCTCCAACCCGGCGGCGGGTGCCGGGGCGAATATCGGGATTTCAGCCGTGGCCGCCCTCGCTGCAGCAGTCGCCCACATTCGCGCGGGTCGGATCGACTGGCGCCTCTTCGCGTGGATGGCCCCGCCCTCAATGGCCGGGGCCGTGATCGGAGGCCTCTTGTCGGGTGCGGTGCCGGCAGACACTCTGCTGGTCGTGATCGGCGTGACGCTTCTCCTCTTCGG